>Ga0180436_10000949_pt1 | contig 28922 bp, 18 predicted proteins | sample SS_ome_2_FD_132434 | JGI IMG/M metagenome (GOLD analysis project Ga0180436, IMG submission 132434) | Hypersaline lake sediment archaeal communities from the Salton Sea, California, USA - SS_3_S_2 metaG | ecosystem: Environmental > Aquatic > Non-marine Saline and Alkaline > Hypersaline >... | reverse complement strand
TCCATGGCCTCGTCCCGGCCTGATCCGGGAAGGCGCCTCTTCAGGCACACAACAATGGAGGAGAACCCACTTTTCTCCGAATGTCAAGGCTGCTAGCTTTGCTAGCATTTGCACTATGAGTTCAGTACTTAATTGTCTTGCAGGCCCTTAGCGCCCTGCTCAGTGAAAAACACCGGCCGATATAACTTGGCCACGAGCGGCTTTTTGCACTCGGGCGCCGTGCCCCAGGGGAAAGGCCCATAGACGGCCCAGTGGTATTGGTGCGCAAAGCGTCGGTTGCCCGACGATTCACCGACCCCTCCAAGGTAGCTCAGCTTCCAGCCGATCACCACGCGATAATGTGAATCGTGCCTTTGAAATGACAAGGTCTTGTTGAAGTCGATCCAGCGCCCATCGTCCTTCGACTCGTCAAGCGAGCGATCGAGAATCGGAGACCAACGCAAGTAGGTGCTATTGTAAAACCGCTTCTTGGTCTCCGGGATGCGATAATACCGCCCATCGTGAAGATACTCCGGTGTCGCGAGATGCCGGCTTGCATGCGTGATGTAGTATCCGATGAACCGGTCGGGCAACAAGGACCAACCCTGTTCGCCTTGTGGGAAATCGACATTGACGCCCACCTCGCTATCCGGGTTGAGGCGGTTTTTCGGCGTCAGGTCCGAGCATCGCAACTGTCCACGGACGCTGATCGCGTGCTCCGCGGGAAACGCCACGTGCAGGTTTCGGACTTCAAGCGTTGGATCGGCTGTCGCCATCCCGCCTTTGGCGAAGAGCAAGCCAAGGACCAGGATTCCGCATGTCGCCGCGCCCCTGCCGAGCGACCGGTTTGGAAGCAGCCCACGGATCAGCCGACACAGATGGGCGTTCGCGGAGACGGTGCGATTGCGCGGGGCTCGCGCTTCACGGGCCAGTGGTTTTGTTGTCGACATGGTGGCTTCTCGCGGTTTCTGGTTTCTAGGTTTGTTGGACTGCGCTCGGAATGGGCTACAGTTCACGACGGACCGCGCAATCGCCGCGGCGGAGAATGCGTTCCGGACGGATCAAGCTATTCGGTTGCGAAAACGCGACTGCCCCTTCGTCCCACCAGGGAAGATGCGATTCGTGCGGCTAACGCCTTTCCACGAAAACAGGGCACCGGGAGTGGCAAACTTGACCGGTCACCACGCGAGGCCGAGGCGTGAGGCTATGGCGCCGAGAAGTGCGGTCCCGCAGTGCGAAAACGGCTTCTCAGGAATCTGAATTTTTGGGTGGATCCCACGTCATCCCAAGGCCGGCGATCGGCGGGACCCGTTTGGAATCCTTAGGCGAACCGCATGCGTTACGCACAATTCGGTAGCCAGCCAAAGAAAGCCCGCATCCTGCCAAAAAGAGCAAAGGTCCTTTCCAAATTAGTCCGCCTAGAAGCTCATTCATCATACCGCCGGCAAGGCCGTCTATTGACCACCACGCGCCAATCAGGGCCGCCCCGGCCCCCGCGAGTATCAGCCTGATACCAAGCCTCATGGTGCGTCTTCACCTGCGCAGAGGTAATCGTGCCGCAACAACGCAACGACAGATTGCAAGAAGGATTCTGCTTGCCGGTCTATCCGCTGTCAAGAGGGGGGCTTAGCCAATGGACAGATGTCATCGTAAGACGCCATTATGCACCCCAGTTCGCGCCCCCCCGGTTGGCCGCATACTGCTCGGCAGCATAGCCGCGCCCTATCGCCGTGTAAAACCCTAATTCGTGGCGGAATCACGTAGCGGCGAGATCGGGCATGGCACTCTGAATGGATGTGGCGTGGTGGGCCGCCAGCCAGCGACCGGTTCCCCCGCGGCGAATCTCGCCCATGTCATTCGGTCGACGTGTCTGACGGTTCCACGGGAACCTCCAGGGGAATACCGGCCCGCTTCAACTTTTCCTGCAACTGCCCGACGTCGAGTTCTTGCACGGGCGAGCCGGATGCGGCAGACATCGCGGCGGCGATGCCAGCGGCCTCGCCCAAATGCATCCAAGTGGGCTCCACTCGAATCGCGCAAAAAGCGACGTGGCTGGCCGAGACGCACACCGGTACGAGCAAATTCGCGCACTCCCGGGGCTTGGGCGTGATCGCACGGTAGGGAATGTCGAACAAGACGCCTTCCCGCCAAATCCGCCCTTCGTTGATGAAATGCTCGCGATCGACGGCATAGCGGGCCGCATGATGCGCGTCGATGAAATGCGAACCGACGTGGATCACGTCGGCCTTCTCGCGATCTTCCGTGACGTCGTGCTGCGTTAGCACCAAGCTGCCCTTCATCCGCCGAGCCGCGCGGACATAGAGATACCACGGCCAATGCTCATTGTCCCGCCACTCATCCGCACACAGCCCGTAGCGTGCCATGTCGCGGCGCATGGCGACCGGCACGCGTGGATCGCTCTTGAGAAACCAGATCATGCCTTGGGTGTAATCGCGATATTTCCGGTGGATGGCCTCCCGCTGCTCGAAGCTGGCCTCCGCCCAGGCCGTTTGCTCGCCCGGCAGGCTCATCGAGACAATCGAGGACTGTCGATTGTTGCACTCGCGCTTGCCATTGGGCATCCCGTAGAGGCCGAAGATCTCGCCGATCCGCGTGATCATTCCCGCCTCGATGCACCGGGCGAGCAATTCGTGCTGCCGTGGATCGTAATTCTTCGGCTTCTCGATGGGAACGCGGTTGCCGGGTTCGGTCGTAAGATTCAGCCGGATGTTGTAGCAGATGGGGATCGGGCTCGCCGCATCTTCCGCGGGCGGTTCTCCCGGCATGACCCCCGGGAGGAGTTTTCCCTGGCGGTCGTAGGGCGAGACGGGTATCTTCGGGTCGCGATAACGGACCCCCGCCAAGGACTCATTGTAGCTGTCGCGCGACTCGCGACCGACCGCGTGGGAAACGCCCGCGGCCGCCATCAGGTCGCCTTCATAAGTTGCATCGACAAAAAACTTGGCCCGAATCGTTGGACCGCCGCGCAGACGCAGGCTCTCGATTCGCGACCCGTCCATTGTCACCCGCTCCAGCAGTTGCTCGAAACGCACCGGCACCTCGGCCCGGTGGAGCATGTCGAGAAACACCTCCTCGGCGACGTGCGACTCCCACACGCGCGACCCGCGCGGGTTCGGGTTCGTCCCGCTTCGCCGCGCGGCTTCCCGAGTGAACTGTTCGGACAGCCCCCCGAGCGTCCGGCGATCCATGTGTTCGGCTTCGTCACGATTCAAGCCGCTCGTGTTCAGGCCGCCGACGTGCCGGGTCTGCTCCAACAGCACAACCGAGGCGCCTTCCCGCGCGGCTGCAATCGCCGTGGTGATTCCAGCCGGGGTCGCGCCATAGACGACCACGTCGTACTCGGGCGCGCTTTCGGCGGCTTGAGCCGGCGGGCCCTCGGCCAGAAAGACCAGCATCGAGAGCAGGACAGGGAAACCCATACGTCTTGTTTTTGTGGTCGTCATGGGGCGATGCTCAGGTTAGCGCAGAGGCCGGCGGGGCCCGGTGTGTGCGCAAAGCCCTCGCCCACCGCGAAAATGCGATCGCGAAACCAAGCATCAGACCGATGGCATGCACTGGGCTTTTCGCCATTGGCTTACTCCTCGGTGGGTGCTTCGCTGGCGCGACCGGGCGAGACGGTGAACGCGTGCGTCCCCGATCCCACGTCGTCGATCACGGCATAGCCGTCCACGATCTTTGCGCGGACGGGCTTGCCGTCGAGCGTGACGCTGAAATCCTCACTGGAGTCGCCGCTCGCGACCGGCACCTCGACCCGGGCCGTCATGTTGACGGGAATCGACACCTTCAACGAGAACGGCTGGCCAGCCAGGTTCTCGATGGCCACGTGGATCGGGCCACGGATCGTGGGGATCGTCGACTCGGCGCGCGCCAACGGTCCGGGCATCGGACGGACGAGCACCTTGCCGAAGCCCGGCTCCAGCGGTCGCACGCCCAGCAGGTACCGCGGGATGATGTTGCCGGGGACCGCGCCCCAGGCGTGGTTCCAGTCCTGGTTGCGTTTAAAGCGGTTGTCCCATGCTTCCAGGGTGATGGTCGAGCCGACGCGGATCATGTTGTACCAACTGCGAACGTCCTCGGAGACCAGCAGGGCGAAGGCCGCGTCCGCGCGTCCCGCCCGATACAAGCCCTCCATGAGGTACTGGGCCCCGTAGACGCTGCACGCCATGCCCTTGGAGACGACGAAGTCGGCCACGCTCTCGACGTGTTCCTTGGGCACTAGGCCGAAGGCCAGCGGCATCATGTTGGCGTGGAGCGACGCATGGTTCGATCCCTCGCCGTCCACATAGACACCCCGCTTCGGGTCGAAGAGCTTCGCGTTGAACGTTTCAAAGAACTTCTCGGCCCGATCGCGGTACTGCTTGGCGTCGTCCTTCTTGCCCAAGGCTTCGGCGAAGAGGGCCATTTGCTTGAGGTTCTCGTAATGAAAGGCGTTGACCACCGTGTTCACCTCGCGGAAGTCGTAGCCGTCGCGTTCTCCCTTCGGCCAGTCAACAATGTCGCGCATTCCCTTGGTATTGAGCAGTCCATCCGGCCGTGCCCGTTGTTCGAGCGTCTTCTGCGATTGGAGCACATCGTAACAGGCGGCCAGCGATTCTTTGTTGCCGGTGTACATGTAGTCGGCCCAGGCCATCATGACCGAATGCTGCTTCCACTCGGTCGGCCAGGTGGGGTGTTCTAGCAGGTACTCGTGACTGTGTCGGGCGAGCGAGTATTCGCGGTCGACGGCGTAGTGCGAAAGCTGGTTGATGTAGGCGTCCGCTTCGTAGGGGATGCGCTCGCGGTCGCCGTCCACATAGACCCCGCAGAAGCTCGTGGCCTTCATGCTGTAACGGCACAACTCCCAAATCTGGTTGAGAATCTCGTTGGACGAATCGAATCGGGCGGCCTCGTCGTCGAACGGGTAATGCACGGCCATTTGGGTGACCATGTCGGGTTTAAGCTCCACGGGGCAGCCGATGATCTCGACGTAGCGGAAGGGCATGACCACGCCGATCTCCTCCGGCAGTCGGATCGCCCTGCCGCCCGTGTTGCGCCGGTCGCGCGGCGTTTGGACCCGGTAGCGGTGCCGGCCCGACTTCAGCGGCTGCTTCACTTCGACGTAACGCACCGTGCCGCCCGGCTTGCGATTGACCCCCTCCGACGTCCCCCGCTCGGCAAGCTGGACTTCTATTTCTCCGTCGGCCGGTGCGTCGATGTCGAGGACCAGGTAACCGAAGGCCACCCGGCCGAAGTCGATCAGGTAGTGACCGACCCCCTTGCGTACGACCTTCGCTGGGGCCACCGGCGTCTGGACCAGCGGATAGCGTGAGGTGGCATAGCCCTCCAGCTTCTCGGCGGTGCGAAACGCCTGGGGCTTCGACCAGCCGCTCTCGCCCGCCAGTCGGGTCCAAGTCTTCACCTTCCACGAGTAGCCGGTATCCGGGGTCAGCGCCGGACCGCCATACTCGACGTTGATCGACTCGGCCGACTCCACCTTGCCGCTATCCCAGACCTCCGCGCCGTCGTCCGCTTGCACAACGATCCGGTACGCGGTCTGCGCATCGCCAGGCTGGTCGGAGTGGACGAGCCAGCCGAACTCCGGCTGGGCATCGGCGATCCGCGCCTGCGCGGGCGCCTCGAGCAACTCGCACGTCAGCCCGGTCGGCTCGTTCCCGGCCAGCAAGAGGCTGGCGTTGAGGGTCAAGGCTGTTGCGATCAAGTAGGTCTTCAGCATGGTACCAATGCTCCTTCGAGGTGCTTGTGGTTCTGCCCTTTCGCGGGCCGGGCCCGGACGGTCGTTCGTCCGTTGGGTGGAGATTCGCTGAGCGGCGTCTGCGCGGGCTATCGCCAGCCGCGGGGGAGGGGAAAGGGGTGGGCAAGACACTGTACTATTGAAGCGTAGCGGCGGGCAATTGTCAAACAAGCCAACGCGCGGCGCTCGGGCCCGGCACCGCGACCGATTCGCACCCCTCGGAGATGCCGCTGGCATCTTGGCCGTCCGTTCCCGGGGAAAACCAGCCGTGGCATCCGCGCGAAAACCGAAGCCGACAAATTGTTGTTGGAACCCGTTGTTGGCGGCCCCGAGGACTGGTCCTTTGCGCTGGAAACGTTTCACCTCAGGCCTTACTGGACGTTGGGCACGTCGGCCGTCCCCTGGCCAGTCTGGAGAAGCGACCGCTTCAATTCGTCCAGCAGGACATAGGGCCCGAATGTCAGCTTGCCTTTGGGTTGGAACCTCGGGTTAGGATGCGGCAGGTAGGCGGGGTGGCAATTCTCGGCCAGCCATTCGACCAATTGTACGAGCATGTCGTGCGCCCGTTGCGGCTCGCTCCGGGTCAAGTCGTTGTTTTCGGAGATATCCTTGGCAATGTTGTAGAGTTCGACCTTGCCGTGGTAGTCGTAGTGGAGCTTGTAGTCGCCCTGGCGCAGCGTGGCCCAGGAAGCGAATTGGTGGTACCCGGGGTAACCCATTTTGCCGTAGAAATGGTAGATCGCGTCGCGCCCGTAGTGGCCGCCTTTGTTCTGCAAATCGCTGAACAGAGGCACCAGGGACTCGCCATCCGTGGCGGGGTCCGCCTTCCAGTCATCGTAATCGGCCCCCGCCATCTCCATCACGGTGGGAAAGACGTCGGTGATATCGGTCGGCACATCGCACACCGTACCGGGTCTGGTCTTGCCGGGCCAGCGGACGATCATGGGCACGCGGATGCCCCCCTCGTAGAGCATGGATTTTCCGCCGCGCAGGGGCGTGTTCCTTGTTTTGCTTGGATGTCCGCCGTTGTCGGAGATCAGGATCACAACGGTGTCGTCCGAGAGATTCAACTCATCGAGCTTGTCGAGGACCTCACCAATGCTGCGGTCCATCCCTTTGATCAGCCCCGCGTACTCAGACGCGATGTGCCCGATCCAGCCCGGGGTCTTCGCCTTCTTCTGGAAATAGGCCCGGTCATCGGCCCGCGACTGAATGGGGGTGTGCGCGGCCGGATGCGCCAGATAGAGGAAGAAGGGCTTGTCGGGCTGTGCTTTCACGTGTCGCTCGAGAAACCGGTTCACGCGCTGGGCCATGTCGTCGCAGAGAAAGTCGGGGGCGGGCGTCAATGGCGTCCCCGGGTTGTCCCAGCGTCGGGTGGCGGCGGCGGCCGCCTTGAACGGACGGTAGTAGGACGACCCGCCGCCATCGAAATAGGCCAGCGTCTCATCGAAGCCTTGGTCCTTCGGGCGGTAGCCCGGGTGATGGTGGCTGCCCAGGTGCCACTTGCCGGTGAAGACCGAATGATACGCCCCGCCCAAGGCCTGGGGAATGGTTTTGACGTCGTGCAAACATGTCGCCGCAATGGGAATCGTGACGCCGCGGTCGGTCTTGCTGTACTTGTATTCGTCCCACGGCCGGTGATCCAGGATGTGGCAGCCCTCGGGAACCGCTTCGCCGGTCCTCTCGAAGGTGGTGCGCACTCGCGCGTAGGCATCCCACATGCCCATGCGGTTGTTCATCTTGCCGCTTAGCAGGCTTGCCCGAGTTGGCGCACACACAGTGCAGGCATAGAACTGCGTGAACATGGTGCCTTCTTCGGCCAGGGCATCGATGCACGGGGTCTCGTAGTAGAGCCGGTCGGTTGTCGTCTTCTTCAGACGGGCGGCAAACGCGCCGACATCGCAATACCCGACGTCGTCGACGAGAATCAGGAGAATGTTGGGGGGCGCAGCGTTGGTGCCGTCGGCCCCAGACCCCGTTTCCTTGGCTTCAGCGGGCGGCGAAACCGCCCCGGGAACTTGACCGTCGCAGTGTCCATGCGCGAATAACAGAATCGCACCGACAGCCAATGCGGCGTCAATCACTGGTGCATCGGGCCTATTCATCAATGTTTATTGCCTTTCATTGTTTCTGGTCGTCAACAGACTGTTCATGGCGGCCCCGATGGCCTGTTCGTGACGGCTCCTCCCAACCCCAAACCGGGCTGCGCGCCAAACGTCGCCATCACTTCGCGGGCGAATGCCACGCGGCAATCGCCTCGCGCAGGCGGGCGACGATCTCGGGGCGCTCCTCGGCGAGGTTCTTTCCCTCGTGGGGATCATCGGCCAGATTGTACAGCCGCAGCGGCACGCGGTCCCAGTCGTGAACTCTCCTATATTGCGTCGTGTCGGTTCCGTCGTGGCGGACGATGAGCTTCCAGGGCCACTCGATGCACCACTGGTATTGAAGCGTGTCGTCCGGATCGCCGACGGTCATGTTGTGGATTGTGGATTGGGGTTCGGGTCATTGAAGCCCAAGGCGACAACTTGTTGTCGGACCCTGGGTGGCACCGGTTCTTGAACGCGTTGTAAACGCCGGTGTCGCTTTAGCGACAGGAGGTTTTCACCACGCAGCTTCCGATTACCCCGCGCATTCCTCGAAGGACCTCTTGCAGCTTCACTGCCCGGGTTCAAGAACCCGGGCCACCTCGAGGTTTGCTTCCGGTCTACCTCTTGTTGCCGACGCAACACGGACACTTCCCGGTTAAGGCTCGTCGATCATGGCAAACTCATCGGCGGAGAGGTGTCCATGCCACCTCGCGGCTAGCGGCGGGAGGGGATCTCGTCGGTCAGGTCGTAGCGCCGGATCTTGCGGTCCAGCGTGGAGCGTTCGATGCCCAGGATGTGGGCTGCCCGGCTCTTGTTCCAGCCGGTGTGTTGGAGCGTGGCCAGGATGTGTTCTTTCTCCACGTCGGAGAGCGAGCAGGGGGCGAACTGTTCTTCGCCGTCGCCATCGCCGTGGGCCCGCTCGACGTCGGTGGGCGAGGTGTCGCCGGCGGTGGCCAGGTTGCTCAGCAGCAGGTCGTCGGGGCCGATTTCCGTGGACCGGCAGAGCACCACGGCCCGCTCGATGACGTTCTTCAGTTCGCGCACATTACCGGGCCATCGGTATTGGGCGAGCCGTTGCGTGGCCTCGGGGCTGAAGCCCTGGATGCGGCGGCCGGTTTCCTCGTTGAACATGGCCAGGAAGTGCTCGGCCAGCAGGGCGATGTCGCCCGGCCGGTGCCGCAACGGCGGGACGACGACTTCGACCACGCGGAGCCGGAAGTAGAGGTCGCGGCGGAATTCGCCCTCGGCCACGTCCTTCTCCAGGTCGCGGTTGGTGGCGGCGATCACCCGCACGTCGACGGTGACTGGCTTGCTGCCGCCGACGCGTTCGAACGGATGCCCTTCGAGCACGCGGAGGAACTTGGCTTGCAGGCTGGGGCTCATCTCGCCGATTTCGTCGAGCATGAGCGTGCCTTTGTGGGCGGCCTCGAACTTGCCGACCTTCCGTTCCGTGGCCCCGGTGAAGGCCCCCTTCTCGTGGCCGAATAGTTCGCTGGCCAGCAGGGTCTCGCTCAGCGCGGCACAGTTGAGGCAGACGAAGACGTTCTCGCGTCGGGGGCTGTTGTAGTGGACGGCCCGGGCGACGAGTTCCTTGCCGGTGCCGCTTTCGCCGCGGATGAGCACCGTGGAATTGGTGGCGGCGGCGCGCAGGATTTGCTCGGCCACGCCCTTGATCTGGGGGCTTTCGCCGATGATCTCGCTTTGCACGCCCAGCCGCTGACGCAGTTGCACGTTCTCGGTCCGCACCTGGCTGAGGTTGTCGGCCAGTTCCTGACGGCGGGCGAGGTTCTCCAGGGCCACGGCCACTGTCTCGGCCACGGCCAGGGTATATTCCAGGTCGTCGGGGTCGGGGACCAGTTCCTCATCGGTCGAGTAGAGGTGGGCCAGCCCAAAAATGCGGTCGCCGCGGCGGACCGGGGCGCAGATCACGCTGGTGGTGTAGATTTCGCCGGCGCTGTCGCGGCTGCCCAGGGTGCTGTCGCCCATGACGTTTCGGGCCATGACGGCTTCGCCCTCGCGCATCACGGTGGTGGCCAGCACGTTGGACACGCGGTGATAGGATTTGGCCGCGCTCGATTTGGAGGCGATCACCTCGAGGTCCTCGCCGGAGGGCTCGCCCTGGAAATCGCGCGGCAGCAGGAGTAAGGCGGCGGTGTCGGTTTGCGTGCCGCTGGTGAGACCCTCGAGGGCCAGTTCGGCCAGTTGCCGCACGTCGGCCGCCTTGGCCAGTTCGAACGCCAGGCGGCAGAGCTTCGCCGCCGCCTGCCCCACCTTCGAGATGCCGCTGACGTCCTCCTCGCCGGGCGCGAGGAAACGGGTTTGGCCGCGTCGGTGGGTGATCGTGGTCGGCTCGCAGGCGGCCAGCACGCTGGAGTCGTCGTCGCCAGCCTGTTCAGTCAGACCGCTGGGGAGTTGCTCGCGTTTGGGCCCGCCGTCGGCAAACGCTTCCGACAAGCGGTGGACGAACACCAACTGCGAGTGCCCGATGCGGACTACGTTGCCGGGGCGAAGCGTCCAGTCGCTGGTAACCCGCATTTCGCCGACCAGCGTTCCGTTGCGGCTGTCCAGGTCGCGCAGGATCCACTCGCCGCCGGAGGTGAACACCTCGAGGTGATTGCGGCTACAGCGGTCGTCCTTGATGACAATCTGGTTGGTCGGTGCCCGACCGACGGTGACCGACTGACCGGGCACGAGGCGGAACACGTCGCTCCACTTCGAACCTTCGCGAATCACCAGATAGGCCAGGGGTGGTTCGGGCACGTTGGGAGTTCCTGGTTGCAAGGTGCGGTGCAGCGTTCCAGCCGGGCGATGTGCCTGGTGGATGAGGCGGCCCCCGACGGATTGGACCGTGGCCGCGGATGGTTACCGTGGACCGGCCCGGCGCCACGCGGTGGGCAACCCCGCGCTTCGGCGAGGGGGCCGTCCAGCAGCCGCGGAGGAGTCGCCAACCACGCTCCCCTCTAGCTTATCCACCGACGGGGGGTCGTGACAAGCCGGGCGGCACGCGGGGCGGAGCTGCGGCAATGTCCCGCTTGGGCGCGGCTCAGTCGACCTCCGGCCGCTCGATGTTGTGCGTCAATAGGCCGTAGACGGCGATTACCACAAAACACAGCAGCGGGAGCACGAAGGAGGCGTTCACCGCCGGCAGGGTTAGGGGCCCGACCGTCAGTGCCCCGGTGATGTCATCGCCCAGGTCGATGATGCTACCCTGGAGCGGCGGCATTAGTGCGCCGCCGACAATGGCAAAGATCAGGCCGGCCGAGCCGAGCTTGGCGTCTTCGCCAAGTCCGTCCAGAGCGATGCCGTAGATCGTGGGGAACATCAGTGACATGCATGCCGAGATGCCGATCAGGCAGTACAGACCGGCCATCCCATCAATGAAGATCGCGCCAGCGGTCAGCGTGAATCCGCCAGTAGCCAGCGCGGCAAGCAGGCCACCGGGCGACACGAACTTCAACAGGTAGGTGCAGACGAATCGGCTGGTGCAGAAGATTGTCATGGCAATGATATTGTAGCCCTGCGCTTGTGAGAGGCTCATGTTCAGGTTGATCATCGCGTAATGGATGATAAACGTCCAGCACATGATCTGCGCGCCCACGTAAAAAGTTTGGGCCACGACGCCGCCCAAGTAGTGCCAATTACGGAAGAGCCGCCCCACCGTCGCAAAGAAGTGGATCTGCCGATCGCTGCCGCCGGCGGCGGGTAGTCTCGAGATCGCAAACACGATGAACGCAATGGTGATGATGATGCCGATGACCACATAGGGCAAACGCACAATCATCAGGTCGTGCGCGACCATTTGCTGGTGACTCTCATACGGTTTTTCGGTAACGGTGTTGCCTTCTTCGTCGACAACTGGCTCGCCCTCCTCGTCCAGGACCGGAGAAAGAAACTCGATCTCGCCGTCGCGATAGGCATGCAAGCTGTCCATCACGCGGGCGTTGATGCGCCCAGGCAGCAGCGGCTGGTATTCCCCGACGATGGCCATCTGCCGATCTTTCAACTCCGCGATGGCTTCCTTGTAGTCTTCGCGGACGGCGGCATACGCGTCGGTTCCCTCCTGCTCGGCTTTCATGCTTGCTCGCAGCTGGGCGATCCGCGCTTCAAGTTGGTCGACCTCCGCCTGGTACGCCTCCGGCTCCGCCTCATAGCGGGCCACATCGGATTCATACTTTTGGCGGTGTTCCGCTTGAAGCTGTTTCGTCTGCACGTTGCGGAACTCCTGGACGCCAAGCCCCGCAAGCACAACTTGGCTAGCCACGACCATCCCGACCAAAGAGCCGATGGGATTAAACGCCTGGGCGAAGTTCAGTCGTCGGGTGGCCGTCTGCTGGGGCCCCATCGCCAGCACGTAGGGATTGGCGGTCGTCTCCAGAAAGGCCAGACCGAACGTGAGAATGTACAAGGCGATCAGGAATAGCCAGAAGATCATGGTGATACTGGCTGGTATGAACAGCAACGCGCCGATGGCGTACAAGGCCAGTCCAACGAGAATCCCCGCCTTGTAGGAGAATCGCCTGATGAAGATGGCGGCCGGGATCGCCATCGTGGCATACCCCCCATAGAAAGCCGTCTGCACCAGGCTGCTCTGCCGACTGGAGATCAAGAAGACCTCTTGAAACGCCCGGACCAAAGGATTGGTCACGTCGTTGGCGAACCCCCAGAATGCGAAGAGGGTTGTCACCAGGCAGAACGGGAAGATGAAGTCGGAGGGAATGACCGGAGGATGCTGCTCCTCCACGGCGGGATTGTTATTTTTTTCTTTCATGCCGAGCAACATACTCAACCGCGGGCGATTTCGCAAGCGGGCAGCCTTGCTCGGCCGGAGAGCCGCGGGATCGGCTGCTTGCGCGCCTTGCCCCCCGGCGGCGGGCTTTCCTAAGACTAGTCGCGGAGCGTGCGTGGCCATTCGGGGGCTTTCGGCCGGATTTCCGCGGGACGTGCGTGGTCGGGCGTGGACGTTCGCGGGTCGCGCGAGCCGATCTGCTGGTGCGTCCGCCGGGCGTGACCGAGCACCCCTCGGACGCCAATCTGGCCACCGGCCAAAATACACGCTTCACTTCGTCGTCGAGTAGCGTAGAATAGACATGCGGAGGGTGGCGTTGCCGCGGCCAGTCGGGCATTGGTCGCCGCTTCGCTAGGCCCGGATAACGAGCCCGGACGGTGGTTCGGCCCGGTCGCCCAGGTCAGGGATCAATTCCGGGGATTCCGTCGCAAGACCGGGCCCGCCGGATGCCGATAGTTGCTTGCGGACAGCATGTCCCGCGGGTTACAATGCCAGTGAGGGCGGGCCGTTTGGCAAGCGAGGCCCGGGTCGGTTGCTTGGGCCGCCGGTCGGTTTGCCCTCGACCGCACGTGTTTAAAACACCAACGATATTTAGTCGAGCCTCTTGCCGACATTTCCGACGGAGGTGCCAACCCTTTAGCGTGAGCCGGGACCATCCATGGGCTAGTGCGTAGCACGCCCGGTCCTCGCTCGTCTCGCAGCGACGCATCCGGTCGCAAACGGTGAGAGGTTTGACTAAACAGCCGCCGGCCCCCACCAGGGGGACCGGCGGTTTTTTTGTGCGCCGGGCGTCAGTACGCCCATCGGCAGTGCCGGGCCGATTTTTTTCACCATTTACTGGAAAATACAGCGGCCGCTGTATATCATGGGAGGATCACAACACACTCCCAGGAAGCAGCGCCCGATGAAACCCACCCCCGCTCTCCCCCGCCCCCCGCGTGGACGCGGCCCGTCCGCACCTGCCCCGCCGCATACCACTCTGGCGACATCTTCCCTCCGCCGGGCGATTCTGCCGGCTCTCGCCGTCCTGATCGGCCTGGCCTCGGTGGCCCGGCTTAACGCCGCACCGGTGGTGCTCTATGACCCAACTGCTGGCAACCGCCTGGATCAGCAGGGGTTCATGTATCTGAATGGGCCGCCGCTTCAGCCCGTCGATACCGCGCTTGGCTACTCCGGTGGGCTGACCACCCTGGACACCACGGCCGACATCGGAGAGGCATCGGGCTTCTTCACCCACGACCCACTGAGCGGCGTACAAGTACACCCCAGCGCGCCGACACTCGATCGTTCGGCCGGTTTCCTGTTGCGATTCGATTTGCAGCTCTTCGACGAAGTTCACAACGCGCGCGACGACAACAACGACGGCCTTTTCGACCGGGCCGGTTTCAGCGTCATCGCCGTGGCTCAGGATCTGCTGGCGATCGAACTGGGCTTTCTGGACAACGGCGACGGCACTTGGCGGGTCTTCGCCTACGAAGACGACTCACCCAACGCCGGCGACATCTTTACCCAGGCCGAGAGCCATCAGCTTTCAGACGCCGAGGTCGGCGCGCTGACGAAATACGAACTGAGCGTGCTTGGCTCGGGCTATAGCCTGGCCGCCGACGGCACGACAATCCTCTCCGGGAGCCTGAGGGACTACACCGCATACAACCCCTTCCCCGACCCCTACGATAAGCCCAACATGATCTTCCTGGGCGACGATACGAGCAGCGCGTCGTCGAGTTCCGCCCTGGGTCTGATCACCGTCGGCGCCGTTCCGGAACCGGGCACGTGGCTGCTGGCGGCCAGCGCGGCGGTCATGCTGACTGGCGTCCGGCGGCCAGGACGATGCCGTCGTGCGACCGCTCTTCCTCGGCGTCGTGCATGACCTCGGCCACCTCGCTCCTCGCGCCGAGGTAGTAGAACACGCCGACCATGGCGATCAGGATCGTGATGATCCGATAGGCCAGCCCCACGATCAGGCCCTTCGACCACGCCCCAGCCAACTGGCCGTAGAGATACTGCAGCGCGCCCTCCTGCGGACCGGCGGGTAGGGGGACGATCGTGGCTACGGCACTGAGCGGGGCAATGACCACGTGCTCCACCAACGTCGGCTTCGGGCCGGGCAGGCCCAGGGCGATCAGGTAGATGCTGGCCGCGAATAGCAGATGCACGCACGTACTCATCACCACGGCCACCGCCAGTACCCCCGGCCGGCGACGATACATCCGCCCCGCTTCAATCAGGCTCTCCAGCACCGGCCCGATGCGCGGTATTCGCTTCAACGCCTCGGTCCCGCGCCCAAAGGTAATGCCCGGGGTGATCAGCAGCAGCACGCCGGCGCAGGCCAAGGCGGTTAGGGCCACGGTAATCCGACAGACGATGCGGACTTCGGCAATGGGGTGATTGAAAAACCCGCAGGCAAAGATGGCCACCGTGGTCACGATGAACAGCATGAACAGCCCAATGATCCGATCCACGGCGACGCTGGCCACGGCCTTGGTACGCTCGGTGCGATTCTCGCGGGCGAGCATCACGGCCTTCAGCAGATCGCCGCCGACCAACCCCATCGGCGCCAAGTTGAACAGGTAGCCGAGGAATCCGATCCGGAGCCCTCCGCGAAGCGAAAGCGGCAACCCCAGGGCGCGGGCGAGCATCCACCAGCGGACCAGTGTCAGCGTGACGGCGCCCCCGGCCACCAGCCACGCCAAAGCAAGCATCGACCAATCCTTCGGATCGGTCCAAAGACGCTCGAAGCCCTCCTGTTGTTGCGCCTGATAGAACAGGTAACCCAGGAGGGTTAGCGAAAGGGCGATTTTCAGCAGCGTGATGGCGGCATTCTTCAAGGCTCGGACTCCGTCGCGCGGGATGGGGTAAATTATCCAGCGGTCGCGAGTGAAGCAAGGTCAACTGGCGGCCCGTCGAACCTTGGTGCAGCGTTGCGAGCCTTGCCTTCAGCGGACGCTGACGGGCGGCGGGGAGGTCCGAAAGTCGTCCCGGCGGCTATTCCACAAGCCAGGCAACCTGATACGGCCGGAGCCGCACCGCCTCGGCCAGGCTGTCGTCGCCGAGCAAATCGCGCGAGGGAGTCAGTCCGGCCGCCGTGGCATGGCCGCCGGCCGCGCCGCCCTCCCGGACGGCTGCACTGAGGGCGGCGCGATCGATCTCCCAGGGTTGCGGACCGCAGTTGGCCAGCACCAGCACGCGCTCTCGGCCATCGGGGCTGGTGCGGAGGAAGCCGAGCACCGCCGGACTGTCCAGATCGAGCACGTGCTGCGCCCCCTCGGGATGAAACGCCGGTTGTTCGGCCCGGACGGCCAGCAGGCGGCGATATCCGTCGAGCACGCGGCGCGGCGCGGCCTCGGGGTCGTCCAGTCGGGCGCGCAATTCGTCGAGTTCAAACTTGCGGCGATTGATCGATCGGGCCCTGCCGATTTCGGCCACGCCCTGGCGGTGATTCGGGGTGCCGATCAGGCTGTGGAAGTAGATTCCCGGCATGCCCTGCAAGGAGAGCATCACGGCCTGGCTGGCCAGGAAACGCTCGATCTGCAGCGGCGAATCCTCCTCGCCCGGCTCTCCCAACGCGGAGTAATAGGTAATGTTCAACTCATAGGGCGAGTCGGAACCGTCGGCGTTGCGCTTGGTACTTACCCGGCCGCCGCGGGCGTCAACCGCTTCGATCAGCCGATCGAACCGCGCGCGGGGCATCAACCCTTCCAGTGGACGGACACCGATGCCGTCGTGCGAGGCGGTGAAGTTCAGCACGGTGCAGCCCGGCGGGGGTGGCTCCAGCGTGCTAAGCCAATGCTGCAAAAGCGAGGCATCGCCGCTGAGCAACGCTTCGAGCAGCAGCGGTGCCAGCGAGAACTGGTAGACCATCCGGGCTTCATCGCCGGCGCCGAAGTAGCTGAAGTTCTCCTCGTGCGGCACGTTGGTCTCGGTCAGCAGGATGGTGCCCGGCGCCACGGCGTCGACCAGATCGCGCATCAGCCGGACCACTTCGTGCGTCTCTTCCAAGTGGATGCAGGAGGTGCCCAGTCGTTTCCAGAGATAGGCGATGGCGTCCAGCCGGACAATCCAGGCCCCGCGCTGCAGGTAGCCGAGCAACACGTCGAGCATCTCCAGCAGCACGTCGGGCGAGGCGAAGTTCAGGTCGATCTGGTCCGGACTGAACGTGGTCCAAACGTGCCGCGGCCCGTCGACGGTGGTCACCTCGGTCAGCAGCGGCAGACTCCGCGGGCGGACGACTTGCTTCAGCCGCTCATCCGAGGGATCGGCCTCGATAAAGTATTCGGTGAACGGCGCGCGGCGGGCCTTGTAGGCCTGAAACCATTCGCTCTGGGCTGAAACGTGATTCAGCACGAGGTCGAACATCATCCGATAGCTGTTGCCCAACGCGGCCACGTCGCTCCAGTCGCCCAAGGCCGGATCGACTCGCCGATAATCGATCACCGAGAAGCCGTCGTCGGACGAGTAGGGGCAGAAGGGCAAAATGTGGACCACGCCCAACAGGGGTCGCAAGCCGGCCTCGTCCAACCAGGCGCCAAGGCATTGCAGCGGCGGCCGGGTGCCGGTCGCCATTTCGCCGGCCGAGTCGTCGCGATCGCCGGTCGAGTCGCCCTCGCGGATCATGTCGCCGTAGGTGATCAGCAGGGCGTCGCGCTGGTCCCAGGTCGATTTGCGCGTGGGGATGCGGGGTGCATACCGCTCGGCAAGCTCCACGATGCGATCCAGGCAGGCGTTCGCCCGCTCGCCGTACAAACGGTCGAGCCGGGGCCGCAAGCAGCGCTTGAGGGCTGTTGTGTCCATGGTGGATGATTCTAGCCGCTCGGCACTGCCACGCAAGCGTGGGACATGGGGTCCGGCAACACGATTGTCCATGGTCCGGACCGACCGGTGGCTTGCTTGTCTTCGGTCGCCGCAACCCGTGGACTGACAAGGGGTTCTGTCCACAACGTGGCGGCAAGCCGGTGCGGCCGCTGGTGACGCTTGGTGACCGGCCCGGGCGGACGTGCAGCCGTGGCGGCCCGGCCAGAACAGCGTTCTTCATCCCACCACGCAGCGGGGCCCCACGACAGGGTGGTTGTAATGCATTGCTAGTTGTGCTATCATTATCCACTCACGTTTCACCATGGGGACCCCTTACTTGGTTTAGGTGGGTCTTGTCTAAAGTAACTGGGAGATACGTCATGAGAAAGATGTCGTGGAATGTGGGTCGGGTCAGCACTAAACTTGCCGGTGCCTTGCTGATGGTCTTGGTCGTCGATTTCATGCTCACGCCGACCGCCCGCGCGGTGATCATCGAGACCGTGCCGGTCGGCAACCTGGGCAACCAGTCGGAATGGGCCGGTGGCAGCTACGGTGGTTTTGGCACGGACGCCCAGGTGGGAGCGGTCGACTACGCTTACCACATCGGCAAGTACGAAGTCACCGCCGCGCAGTACACCGAGTTCCTCAACGCCGTGGCTGATGTCAAGGATACCTACTACCTGTATGATTCGAGGATGGCGGGCGGTGAGGGCTGCAAAATCGTGCAAAGTGTAACCGAGGGCGGTTACAGTTACAGCGTGGCAGCGGGATACGCCAACCTCCCGGTGAACTATGTCTCCTGGAGCGACGCCGCACGGTTCGCCAACTGGATGCACAATGGACAGCCGAGCGGTGCCCAAGACGACTCGACCACCGAGCAGGGTGCGTACTCCCTGGGCGGGGATGAAGACGCCAGTCCGCTGACGGGCGTCACCCGGTCAGCCGACGCCCTCTGGTTCCTGCCGAACGAGGACGAGTGGTACAAGGCGGCCTATCACAAAAACAATGGCGATACGGCCGCCTATTTCGACTACCCCACCTCCAGCGACGACCAGCCACGCAGCAATGACGCCGACCCTCTACAAGAGAACAACGCCAACTACGGCGGGTCGGCGATCAGTCTCACTGACGTTGGACTGTTCAAAAACTCGCCCAGCCCCTACGGCACGTTCGACCAGGGCGGCAACGTCATGGAGTGGACGGAAACCGTCTTTGACTCCAAGGTGATGCATCGCGGCGGCAATTCCGCCGAAGGCGCCATCCACATGCTAGCCGCAAGTCGGCCTGGAGCGGATTGGAATCCGGCATTCTCAAGTCTCGGCTTCCGCCTGGCAACCGTTCCGGAGCCCGGGTCGGCCATGTTGCTTCTACTCGGCGCGGCAGCGCTCTGTTGCGGCCGCACCGGACGCCGGTCGCGGCCCGGGTGATCGCGGCTTTCACACCACGGCTCAAGATGTCGCCGCCCCGCGGGAAGAGCACCGCCGCGCCGCGTCGTGGCGGTCGGCCCGATGTCGGCCGGCCGATCGGGGCGGTGACTCGGCGACCCGCTGAGCGGCCAGCCCCTTGCCCTCACATCGGTCAGTGGTTCGTGTGGCAGATTCCTGCAAGCGATCCGGCATCGCCGCCGAGCACATCGTGCAGATGACCACCCTGATCCGCCATATCTGGGTTTCCTGTTTATCCAGATCGGGATAACCGCCGATTTTCCGTGGTTATCCACCGGATGCGAGCCGGCGCCACCCCCCGCGGGCGGTATTTTCGTCTCAACTACTTGACGGCCCCCCCACATCGCCATAGCCTAAACCGCACTAGGCCCTGTGCTGGCCCGGCAAAAGGGGATTTCCGCAGAACAACAAGTTCGGCTGCCATGAGCGCACCCCCCGGGAGCTTTCGTCGCATCATCAACGATTATCTCGCGCTTGTCTTATCGCCTGACGAGCAACTGGACTACGAGAAGCAGCTTGCCAAAGGTGGCGGCCCCGGTGTCGTTGCATGGGAACTCATCGAGATGTGGTTCGACGCCTATCACCCCAGGTCGGCGTCATTCCGGGCTGATTTCAGCGAGCACGAACTCGCGGCTCTAGCGAGATTCAACGAGCTGTTGGAGTCTGTTGCTAAGCACTTGCCCGATGATTGTGTCCAGTCGATGCTCGACCATCCCGATTGGCAACGAGTGATCGAGGCAGCCAACCACCGGCTGCAGTTGACCGGCTGCGCCCGCGATAAGATGTTGTTGTCGGTTTGGAGCCTGCTTTCCGCGGGCGGCCGGCAACTGAGCCTTTTACGTTAGACGCCAAGGTCTGTGTCGTCCCACCGCGATCTCCAAGCGCTACCGGAATTGCCAGCAGCGGAGTATGATGCCGATTCACAGATCGCAAGGACGAACTCGATGAAGAACAACCCGCTTCCGCGGCTCGATGACAACCCAGAGATACGCGAACGCCTGCTGCCTCATTGCCGCTTGGAGCCCGGAGAAATCTGGGACGACCCCGAAGGCAGGCATCGAATTGGCTGCAAAGACGCGGCAGATTGTGAGCAGATGTCGGGACTTGTTGGCGACACAAAGCCGACACTCGCAATTCACGATCCACCGTACAATCTCGTCGCGTTTGACCTTCGTTCGATCGGCGAATTCATCGACTGGTGCCGAAAGTGGATTCGTAACACCACGATGGTCACCGCACCGGACGCGTCTCTCTACGTGTGGCTGGGTGCCGACCAAACAGACGGTTTTCAGCCAATGCCCGATTTCATGGTGATGATGCGAGACGAACCGTACAAAGCTCGCAGTTTCATCACGATGCGCAATCAGCGCGGCTACGGAACGCAGAAAAACTGGATGGCCGTTCGTCAAGAGTTGCTTTATTACACGAAAGGGAATCCGGTATTTAACGTGGATGCGGAGTATACGGACATTCCCAAGATATTGCGAGGCTACTACAAAGAGGTCAACGGCCGAAAGACCGAGAATCTTGAACGAAGCAAGTCCGACAACATTCGTGCGGGCAACGTATGGGTCGACATCCAGCAGGTGTTCTACCGCATGGACGAGAATGTGTCTGGATGCTATGCCCAGAAGCCTCTCAAATGCATTGAGCGAATTATCGCTGCAAGTTCGCAACCCGACGACGTGGTGATCGATTTCTTTGCGCATTCAGGTGCCACGCTTATCGCCGCGGAAAAGCTCGGTCGCCGATGCATCACGACGGACATTGATCCGATTTACGCCGAAATCTGTATCCGACGACTTGAGCGGTTTCGCAACAGCGGACACGAAGGATGGCAAAACGGCCACCCATTTGAATCGGAAGTCCCATCGTTCGCCGATGCGACGGACGATGCACCGCCCGTAGACACAGCACCCGCTCCCCAGAAACTCCTGTTTTGAGATAGCCGCGAACACACCATGGAACATCTTCAAGAGCAACTTCACCAGCTTCTGTCGCAAGTGCCGAACGCAGACGCAATCCGGGCTCGGCTCGATAATCTCGTGTCCGTCTACCCGTTCAATGAATACGAATACCTCATCTCGCATTTGCTGGCAGCCGATGTTTTGACACTGGACGCCTATTACGAATTGCGTGACGAGTACTTGGCACGGAACACGTTTCTCTACATTTTCGAGATAAGCGCGCCGCGCACGTTCGGTGAATCATGGGCGCAAGGGCACCTAAAAGAATTGGTGCCAGACCTTCGAAAACCGTCCACGAAACACGATCCACATTATTCTGGACAGTACGACTTCCTGCTCGAAAACATCCGAATCGAAGTGAAGGCTTCGCGTGCAGTCAATGCAGATCTTGATGCTCCGCTTTACGTAAAGGCACTCGCATCCGATTCAAAGCAACCTTTCTGGATGAACTTCCAACAGATTAAACCCGCGTGTTGCGACGTGTTCGTCTGGATTGCAGTGTGGAGAGACGCCATCATGTACTGGGTTCAGTCATCCCACGAAGTTGAAAACAATGAACTATATTCGGAAGGACAGCATCGTGGCAACGTCGGGGAAGGACAGCTCCACTTGCGGCCCGACAATATCCGTGGATTTGACCAGTTTCGAGTTCAATCGAATGCGCTACGCGAAGCGATTGTGGCGGCTTATGAACGTGAAATGCAGCAGCGATCGTCTAATGAGGGCAGCACCTGATCAGATAGGCGACGATTTCCACGACGCCATTTCGACGATCCCCCGCCCCAAGCCCTCTTTTCCGCGTGCATCGGATGGAACGGATGGCCCCCGTCCCCTGTTAGCGGGTTCGGTCGACCGATTTGGACGGAATCGGCCCAATGGCCGGTGCGATACGGGCGTCGGCCGCGTGGTCCTCGATCGGGGAGGGCCGATTTGTGCCCGGCAGCGGGAACTTCTTGCCCGGCAGGATCATCGAACCTTCCAGAACAACCGCCGGGCGCGGCTCCTGGAGTCCGGGCACCGGCCGTCCGCTAACGGTCTTTCCAAGGAGATCCGCCATGTGTCGCTCTTCTCGTCCCGCTGCCGTTTTGGCATCCACCGGCGTCGCCTGTTGCGTTTTCGCGCTGCTGACGTGGTTTTCACCAGCCCTCGCCGAAGAAAACCCCGGCGAAACCAAGCTGGCCTCGGCCGCGGAGAAACAGGCCGCGTTGGAGAAAGACGTGACCCAAGGCGCCCTCCGCGTGGTCCACGAGGACGGCAAGGTGGTCGAGTGCCCCTTGCAGCATACCGACGTCCAGGCCGACGTGGCCGGCTTCATCGCCCGAGTCACGGTGACCCAGACGTTCTACAACCCAACGGACGAGAAGATCGAAGCGGTCTACGTCTTCCCGCTGCCGCACGAATCGGCCGTGGACGACATGACCATGGAGTTGGGCGACCGAAAGATTGTGGGCATCATCAAGCGTCGGGCGGAAGCACGGCGGATCTACGAGGCCGCGCTGGCGGCCGGCCAGACGGCGGCCCTGCTCGAGCAGGAGCGGCCGAACATCTTCACCCAGTCGGTCGGCAACATCGACCCGGGCGAGATCGTGAACATCAAGATCTCCTACGTCGACGTCCTGCGGTACGACGTCGGCACGTACGAGTTCCACTTCCCGATGGTCGTCGGGCCGAGGTTCAACCCGGGCGCGCCCACCTCCGCACCCCAGCCCAATCCGCCGGAGTTGCAGGGCAGCGTCTCGCCACCGACGCCCAACACCACGCGCGTGCCCGATGCCTCGCGGATTAGCCCGCCGGTGCTGAAGCCGGGCCACCGCACGGGGCACGACGTCTCGCTCGCCGTGCGGCTCGACGCGGGCGTGCCGATCCAGAACCTGAACGTGACCAACCACGAGGCTGAGGTCAGCCGTGACGGCAAAAGCAAAGCTACGGTAAAACTCTCCCCCGCCGATTCGATCCCCAACAAGGATTTCGTCTTCCGCTACGACGTGGTCGGCAAGAAGCCCGAGATGGCCGTGCTGGCGCATACGGGCGACTACACCGACACCGAGCGGCTGGGCAACGGCTACTTCATGTTGATGATCCAGCCGAAAGAGGATGAGCGGCTGAAAAAGAGCCCGCCGCGGGAGATCGTCTTCCTGATCGACGTGTCCGGCTCGATGAGCGGCCGGCCCACCCAAAAGGTGATCGAGACGATGCAGCACATGCTGAAGCTCTGCCGGCCGATCGACACCGTGCAGGTGATCACGTTCGCCGGCAGCGCCCACGAGCTATTCCCCAAGCCGGTACCGGTAACCGAGGACAACATCGACAAAGCGTTGAACTTCACCTCCGGCCTCCGCGGCGGCGGGGGGACGCACATGCTCAAGGGCATCAAGAAGGTGATCGACCAGCCGCTCGATAAGAAGCGGCTGCGGATCTGCGTGATGCTCACCGACGGCTACATCGGCAACGAGGCAGAGATCATCAAGCACGTTGGCGAGAATTGCGGCGATCAGATCCGCTTCTGGGCGATCGGCATGGGCCAGGCACCAAACATGCACCTGATCGACGGCGTCGCCAAGCAAGGCGGCGGGATGGGCAAAAAGCTGGGCCTGAACGACCCGGCCGAGCCGCTCTCCAAGGAGATCGTCACGCGGATCCAACGGGCGCAGCTCGCCAAAATCAAGATCGACTACGGCACGCTCGACGTCCACGAAACCTACCCGGCCAAGATTCCCGAACTCTGGGCCGGCGCCCCGGTGATCCTCTTCGGCCGCTACACCGGCGGCGGGGAGGCGACGATTACCGTCAAGGGTCGGATCGAGGGCGAGGACGCCCAGTGGCCGCTCGACGTGACTCTGCCCGAAAACCAACCGGCCAACGACGTGCTGGCCAAGGTCTGGGCCCGCAAGAAGATCGAGGACCTGATGCACCAGACCTACTACGAGGGCTCGCCGGCCGTCGAGGAGGAGGTCACCGGCATCGCGCTCGACTACCGGCTGATGAGCCAGTACACGAGCTTCGTCGCCGTGGACGAGGAGGATGCCGGCGAGCAAGTCGCCCCCGCCCGGCCGCCCAGGCGGATGCTTGTGCCCGTGCCGCTGCCGGAAGGCACCCGGTGGGAAGGGTTTTTCGGCCCCATGGGCGATCGCGATGGCAGAGGCAAGTACAAGTACGAAATGGCGGACAGCCTGTCTCTCTCCGCCGACGTTTCGATAGCGCATGGCCGGTTGAGTGGGTCCAAGAAACCCCAGGCAATGGGCATGGCTTGGAACCCGCAGCAGCCGCGGCAACTGCGGCGCCGGGTCGCCGCTGGGGCGCTGGGCAAAACATCGGGGCCGTTGCGCGCGAGAAAACTCGCGGCCAGCGCCGGCTCATTCGGCGGCGGTCGAGGAGGTGTTGCCAGCGGTCTCACCACGACGCCGGCACCGCTCCCCTCGATCGCCCGCGCGGAAGAATCCGTTATGGAGCTGCCAGGCGAAACTGCGGACGACGCCGAAGCGCGCCGCGAGGCAACCGGCAACATCGCCAACTACGTGGTCAGCGCGCTGCAGCTCGACTGGCAGAAATTCGTCAAAGCCGCAAAGGAACGGTTGGCGGCGGGTGAGAAGGCGCTCGATGAGGGTGAACTTGACGAGGCCCGTGATCAACTGCTCCAGGCATACTTCCTCGACCAGGCGGCGGCCAATCGTGTACCACATCAGGCGGGGAACATCTCGGCCGAGGCACTCGCGCTGATCGAGGAGATCCATGCGAAACGAGTCGAGGCGTGGAAGGAAAAGACGCCCGCGCTCGGCGAGCGGCTCGACATGGTTCTCCGCGACCGTTCAATCGCGGAGGCCCTCGACGACGTGTCCGAAGCGGCTGGGATCGAGATTGAACTGTTGCCGGGAAGCGTCGACGATGCCCAGCAGTTGACCCCGGCGGTGCCCGTCCGGGTAACGTATCTCGACCTCCGCCACGCGACGGTCGAGCAGGCACTGGATTGGATCTTGCAGCCGGTGCGGCTCACCTGGCGGCTGAAGTCGGGCGGTGACAATCCGGCGATTGTCGCCGCCAGCGAGCGACGCATGGGCGGCGAGACCATCTGGGTGCACAACCTGTCGCTGATCGCCATGCCGCTGGGCGAGGAGGTCGAGGACGCGAAGCAGCACCAGCAGCGCCTCGACGCCGTCAAGAAGGCCATGACCGAGCTGCGCGACGCAATCGCCGAAGCCGTCGATGCCGAGCAGCACGAGATGGTGTGGTTTAGCCCGACGGAGTTGCTGGTCGTCGGCGATGCGGATCGGCAGGCGAAGGTCGAGCAGTTGATTGCCGATCTTGCCGACAAAGGCGCGACCGCGGGAATGCCCGGCGAGTTGCACAAACGGACCGTCAAGCGTGCCGAGGCCCGCCGCGAGCTGGCCGCCAAGGCAATCGCCGCCGGTCGACGCGCCCACGTGGCCCAGTCGATGCGAGAGCACGGCTGGAAGCTGCTCGTCGCGGCGCTGGACGGACGGCTCGACGACGAGGCCCTGACGGAACTGCGCATCGCTTGGGACAGCCCTCAGGCGGCGGAGTTGTGCGAGGCGAAGGTACCGCTGACGACGTTGCGCTCCGCGTGGGTGATCACCCACGCCGCGCGGCTACTGCCGGAGAACGACGCGCTTGCCCGGCTGGCCGATCACGCGAAGAAGCAGGCCGGCAAGGGCATCCAGACGACAGTCGAATCGCTTGAGCAGAATACGGGCGCGCCGGCCTACCAGCTAGCCGCCGTGTATGCCGCCTTGATAGCGAACGAGACCAAGGTCGAAGACCGGGTGCTCGACTTGATCCCGGGAGACCATGTGTGCCGGGCACTGCTGGTCGAGCGCGGAGAGATCGATACCCGACGACTGACCACCGCCCTGGACGACAACACCGTTCGCGGCGACGACCTCGTCGTGCTAACCGCCCTGGCCTGCCGCCGCGCCGAGGACGACGCTTGGTCCGACTTCCGCGCCAAGCGCCGCAACCTGCTCGGAGAGCAAGCCCTCTCGGGGGACGTCGTCGTTCTGGTCAACCAACTGGAAGGTCCGCGCGGGGAACAGTTATTGCGGTAATCCTGCCGTGCTTTGGGCAAGGTGTTGCGACTGAAGATGCGCCAACACCATGGAGTCCGCTTGCCGCGGTCGATTGCGTTGGCCCGACGCCTGGGGCGAGTAGCCAGCGCGGGGGCCCTGCCCAGGAGGATTGCAAAGTCGATTACAGCTGGCATTGAGCTACAACTGGCATTGAGCCTCCAAACGTCATTCCCGCGCACGCGGGAATCCAGGGGGTGTCGGGAGACTGTGGTTCGTTGGCATCGTCATTCCCGCGCACGCGGGAATCCAGGGAATTGGGAGGGAACGCTGGATTCCCGATGTCTCGAGAATGACGGAAGAGATTCCCGATACCCGCTTTCACGGGCACAAGCTTCTCGGGAATGACGGAAGAAATCGACTTTGCAATCTTCCTGGGCCCCTGCCACGGCGAGTGAACCGGGCGTAGGATGAGGCTTTGCGCCGACAAGCCCAACCCGGAGTGTGCCTGCCCATGGCCAAACTGAAGACGCTGCTGCTTTCGCTCCTGCCGGGAATCTTCCTGATCGGGTACAACATCGGCACTGGCAGCCTCACCGCCATGAGCAAGGCCGGCGCCAGCTTCGGCACCGGACTGCTCTGGGCCGTGTTGCTCAGTTGCCTGATCACCTGGTACCTGATCAACTTCTTCAGTCGCTTCACGATGGTCACCGGGATGACGGCCATGGAGGCCTATCGCCGCCACATCCACCCCGCCTACGCCTGGACGCTCTGGACCCTGCTCGCGGTGATCATCCTCTCGGCGTTGATGGCCATGATTGGACTGCTGGCCGACGTGGTGGTCGTCTGGTGTCAGCAGGCGTGGTCGTTGGAACCCAGCCGGGCGTGGGTTGGCATCGTGCTGGCACTCGGCGTCTACGGGCTGATCCTCGCCGGCAATACCCGACGCTTCGAGGCCATGTTGGGCGTGATGGTCGCCCTGATGGGGATCGCGTTCATCGGGTCGGCCATCTGGTTCTTCCCGGGGATTGATGTGGTGCTCGCCGGACTGGTGCCTCGGATGCCGCCGCTGGCCGAGGGGAGCGACAACAGCGCGCTGGTGATCCTCACCGGCATGGTCGGCACCACGGTTTCCGTGTTCGCCTTCCTGATCCGCAGCGGTCAGGTGAAAGACCACGGCTGGACCATGGCCGATTGGAAGCTGCAGAAGCGCGACGCCGCCGTCAGCGCCACGATGATGTTCATCTTGAGCGTGGCCGTGATGATCACGGCCACCGCGACCCTCCACGTGGAGGGCTACAAGATGAACCACATCAAAGAGATCATCCCCATGTTGGCCCCACTGTTCGGCACGGCGGCGCTGTTGATCTTCACGATCGGCATCCTGGCGGCCGGCATCTCGTCGCACCTGCCCAACATGATGGTCATCCCCTGGCTGATGGACGACCTCGAAGGCCGGCCGCGGCGCACCCGCGGGGCGGGCCGCATCGTCCTGCTCGGCGGCCTGACGCTGGTGAGCATGCTGGGCGTGATGACCGGTCGGCCCGTGTTCCTGCTGCTGCTGTCGCAAGCTGGTATCTCGGTGGTCATGCCGCTGGCCCTGTTGGGCCTGATGTATCTGTCGGCCCGTCGCGATTTAATGGGCGCAATGCGCGTGCGCTGGGCCGAGTGGCTGCTGCTGACGGCCATCGCCGGTTTCACATTGCTGATGAGCAGTCAGGCCATCCGCGGCCTGAGCGACGATATCCACTCGATGCTCAGCTCATGATCGCCAAGGCGAGGTGAAACTATGTGTGGACGCTTCACGCTTCGTGCCCCGGCCAGTCAAATCGCCGAGCAGTTCGCCGTCTTCGACATGCCCGACCTGAAACCCCGGTTCAACATCGCGCCGACGCAGCCGGTGCCCGTCCTCCGACTGCGGCCGAGCGGCGACGGCGGAGGCTCGGCGGCGAAACAGCCCGGCGGACGAGGCGGTCATGGCCAGACCTCGGGCGAAGCCGGGCCGCCGCGCGAGCTGGTCCTGCTGCACTGGGGGCTGATCCCGCACTGGGCCAAGGACCCGGCGATCGGCAACCGGATGATCAACGCGCGGAGCGAAACCGTGGCCGAGAAACCGGCCTACAAAGCGGCCCTGCGACGACGCCGCTGTCTGGTCTTGGCCGACGGGTTCTACGAGTGGAAGAAGACCTCCTCGGGCAAGCAGCCCTACTTCTTCCATTTGGCCGACGATCGGCCCTTCGCCTTCGCCGGACTATGGGAAAGTTGGGAGGGACCGGACCACTCCTACATCGAGTCCTGCACGCTGCTGACCGGCGAGCCGAACGAAGTGGTTCGCCCGATCCACGACCGCATGCCGGTAATCCTCGCCCCGGACGAGTACCCGCGATGGCTCGACCCGACGATTGCGGACATCGACCGCCTCTCGCCGCTGCTGGCCCCTTATCCGGCCGCGGAGATGCGCGCCCGGGCGGTGAGCCGCGCGGTGAACAGCCCGCGGACCGACGACCCGCGCTGCATCGAGCCGGTTGAGGCGTAGTGCGGATGAATCCGCCGCGGGATGGACTTCCAGTGCGTGTCGCGTCGGGTGCCACTGGCATCTCGCCAGTGCGCGTCGGCGGCTCACGCAAAGAGGTAAAGACGCGAAGGGGGAGTGACGCCCGTGGCCTGGATTCCCGCGTGCGCGGGAATGACGCGCATGGTCTCACGCCAAGGCGCCAGGACGCGAAGGGGGGAGGGGAGGGAGTTTGCGAGTTCGCCCGGACGTTTCTCGCGCCCTGCTGGTTGTCGGCACCGACGATTCCGCCGCGAAAGCGTCAGGGTAGCGCAGCCACAAGAGGAATCGGGGTCGGCCTAAACGCCTGATCGCGCTTGTTGCCAAAGCAACACGGACACGTCTCCGCTACGGCTCGCCGACGACGGCAAACCGGTTTGCGCCGATGTGTCCGTGCCACCCGGCACCTGCCGGAAAACGGAGCCGGTAAGGGTCGCGGTAGGGACGGCCCTTTCGGGCCGCCCCCCGCACAGATCCGTACGTGAGGAATTACCTCATACGGCTCCTACTTTGGGTTTGGTAACGATCAGTCGCTGTTCGGGATAG
>Ga0180436_10000947_pt1 | contig 28976 bp, 24 predicted proteins | sample SS_ome_2_FD_132434 | JGI IMG/M metagenome (GOLD analysis project Ga0180436, IMG submission 132434) | Hypersaline lake sediment archaeal communities from the Salton Sea, California, USA - SS_3_S_2 metaG | ecosystem: Environmental > Aquatic > Non-marine Saline and Alkaline > Hypersaline >... | reverse complement strand
CGACGGCGTCGTGGACCACAGAAGCGCCCTGGGAGTACCCAATCAAGTAGACGGACGTACGTTGGCATTGCCCGCCAATGGTTCCAACCAACGAGATCAGAGTCTCCCGACCCTGGGTTATCGATTCGAACATGTCGTTACCCAAGAAACCGAAAAGGGTGCCCTCGACGACACCCGTTGCCGGGTAGCCGAGCGCCAGGAATCCCACGCTGATCGAGGACGACGTCTGTTCCTGCAATCGCGTTGTGAACCCCGAGACAGCTGAGACAATCTGCGGACCAACTCCGAGCACATCGTCCCGCTGCCCCGACCCGGCTGCGCCGATGACAACGGCGTCCGGGCAGGATTCCTCGACTGTCCATTCCATGTCGACGACGACCTCAACGCTGTCTCTCAAGAGGAGGAATGTCGCAGCACCGGCAATGATTACGAGAGCTGGAAGGGCTACTGCCAGGGAGCGCTTGATGACCGACTCCTCCGAGTGAGACCGCGCGACGATACCCGATGCGGCCCGGCCTCCCCTATTCGACCCACTCGGGAGTCAGTTACCCCACTGGCTAGCGCGTCATGGACCTGGAGACCCTGATCGAAGGGAACGATGGAGTCAGCATCGCCGGCAATGACCGAGGTGGCAACACGTACCGCTCCGATATGTGCGCCCGTTCGTTACTCATCCTTGAGCATGGCGCCCACCGGCAACCTCGGGTAGTGGGTTTGCCCGGTAGCGACCATCGCGGGATACGGAGACGGCGCCGAATCAGCCGGAGTCCGAGAAGGATCACGAGCGCGCTGGCCGGCAAACGATGGCGGCCAAGCTTCCGATGGCTTGTAGTCAATCAGCGCAGCGCACCGCCGGCCTCGGTCAGCGGCTCAGCGCTTGCGACATCTACTGATTCGGCGATTGTGGCCCGCGCGGGTACGTCAGAGCTTCGATGTGGAGCATGTAGCTGACCCCGTCGAGGACTCTTGCAGCAGAGAAAAGGGGGATCAGGAGCAGGAAGCCAATGAAGGTCAACCCAATCCACCAGGTGACGGCGGCGCCGGTGTCGGATACACATACGGGCCCGACACACGTTTCCGCCATCTCTTGACTCATGAGATAGCTACCCCCGATCACCACCAGCCCACACACCGCCCCAACAACGCGGTAGACGGTGGCGCTGGTCCCGATGCTCTTGGCCATTTGCCGGATTTCGTCCATGACTCTTCCATCCCTTGCGGTGGCTGTGCCCATTCTCGCAGCAGCCTCGGGCTGCGGCCTAGCTGGACGGGCAACCCACCTGCTGTACCCGATCCCGACCGGCCGACGGGCTCGAATGCTCCGACGTGGGTGGTGGCCGTCGGCACGTTTGGGTTGACGGCACCAGATCCTGCACGGCTCGATGCGACACTGCCCGCGTTTCGGCCATGTCGGGTGTCCACGCGGTCGCATGGAGCCCACAGTTGGTCGCATTCCCGACCTGTCACGACACCTTCGCCAGTCGTACCGGCGGAAGCGAGAGAACCGTTCTCGTATCGGGATCAAATGGATCTCCAGCCGTGACCTCGGCAAATCGCTCCACCGAACGGCTCGATCAGTCCGTCGCGCACTGCCTCGTGCACGAGCTGCCGCGATCCGGGCACACAGACCTGACCGGTGTTCCACGACACGCTGAAGGCGACCATGCCGGCTGCGGTATGTGTGGGCGTTACCGGACTCGAACCAGTGACCTCTTCCTTGCAGAGGAAGAACAGGGGGTTTCGGGGGGTCACGGCCCCGCGGGTTGGTATTCGTCGTTTCGCGGACCACGCGCGGTCAGACGCGGACCAGACGCCGGTACCGACACCGACACCGGCCCCTCGTCGGTTGTAGGTGTTCCTCGATCTAGGTGGGACCGCGCCGCCGTCTCAGGTGTTCGATTTCCTGCCCGCCGCCGTCAGACGGTCGGCGACCGCCTGATAGGCCGGTAGCGACGTCGGGTCGATGAGCGCGTTCTTCGGCTGCGGGTAGGACGCAAACCGAACCAGCACCATCTCGGCCGTTGGATCGATGTAGATCGTCTGGCCGTACACCCCGCGGGCGGCGAATGCCCCGTTCTTGTTGTGGAACACCCAGAACATCGAGCGATAGCTGCCTCCGTCGAGCGTATCGAAGCCCCCCTTGGCGAACGCCTCGCGGTCGCCACCATTGCGAATGCTCTCCACCGCTGCGGCCGGGAACAGCTGCTCGCCGTTGATGACACCCCCGTTCAGCAGGAGCAGGCCCAACCGGCCCAGATCGCGCAGCCCCGCCGACATGCCGCCACCGGCGAACGGAGTGCCGGTGGCATCGACGGTGACGTAGGCGTCCTGCTCGGCGCCTATCCGGCTCCACAGCATGTCCGACAGCGCCTGGTGATAGCTCGTCCCGGTCACACGCGCCACAATCCAGGCGAGCACGTCGGTGTTGACGGTCTTGTAGCCGAACGCCTGCCCATGCTCACCCGACTGTTCGACCGTCTGCAAATACTCGATGTAGCCGATCGGGCCGTCATAGCCCGGTGGCTTTGGGAACGGGCTCCCGGCAGCGGAATAGACCCAGATGTCGGCGTCAGGATCGTCGTAGTTCTCGTCGAAGACGATTGATGTGGTCATGTCCATGACCTGGCGGACCGTGGCTGTACCGAAGCCGGTGCCGGCCAGCTCGGGCAGGTAGTCGGTGACGGGCGCATCGTCGTCCAATCGACCCTCGGCGATCAGGATCTCCGCCAACAACCCCACCGTCGACTTCGTCATCGACATCATTGCGTGCTTGCCGGTTTCGGTCAGACAACCCGAATACCACTCGTAGACGACGCTGCCCTGGTGCAGGATCAGCATGCCGTCGGTGTAGTTGGCGGCGAGTGACTCCTTCCAGGTCATCGCTTCGATGCTGCCCGTCGGTGTGAAGGTCAGCTCGTCGATCTCGGCGCGGATGTCGGCGAGCTCGCGACCCGGTGCGTAGGCCAGCGGTGCCGGGGCCTCGAGACCGCGGCCGACCCCCACGGTCGGGAACATGTCACGGATATGACAGACTGTCCAGCGCGACTTGGGGAAGGTGAGGTAGTCGCCCGCAGCGATCGTGATCCGCTTCTCCGGCGCCGGAGGCACGCCCTCCATCCAGCCCATGACGCGTGGGTCTGATTCCTGCGATGACAACATGGATACACCTCGTAGCTGGCCGCCTTTTCCCAAAACGAGGCATCGATCCTCGATGAACAAGGGCACCAAGGCCGATATCCGGGCGAGTCGGGATTCGATGCTATCACGCCGCGACACCACTCGTGCAGCCCATCTGGTCCCACCGCACGGCCTTGCAGTGTCGCGCAAGAGATCCCGCTATCGGCCCTCGACCTGGTCTAGCTTCCTAGCTTTCGCTAGCGCCGAGACGGATCTCCCTCCTGCCGACGAGTTCTCAGGCGAGTACCGTGCCTCGGATCGCAACGACGAGAACGGTCGATCTCCTGTTGAACAATGGCCAGAAGCAGCCCTACCCGCCACGTGCGAAAGAAGCGCAACAAGCGAAAGATGGCGACCCAGTTCGTCCATTTCGCTTCGTTCGCATGGGAGACATCGTCACCGTTGCGCCGGGAACCAAGCCTGGGTACGGCTGATCGCTGGTAGTCCAGTGCGCGGATAGAGCGCGGAACCGCGCAAAATGGAGAGAATCCATGGAGTACGACGGAATTGGTCCTGTTAGGCGACATGGTGGCGATTCCACTGCCATGATTGAAAGAACCTCTAATTGCAGGGGGTTTCTGTGGTGGGCGTTACCGGACTCGAACCAGTGACCTCTTCCTTGTAAGGGAAGCGCTCTAGCCAACTGAGCTAAACGCCCTTGGGAAGTCGCAACTCTAACGCATAATCTCGGCTCGTCGGCAGGTCGGCTGGAGTTCTCTGCAATACTCACCGCCCTGGCGTGCTCTTGCGGCTTCGGGTCTGCGATACTCGCCGGACTATGTCCAAAGCCACCGCCCGCAGCCTCGTCTTCTTCGCCTCTGCCGCAGTCCTCGTCCTCGAGATTCTGGCCGGACGCATGATGGCTCCGTACGTAGGCGTGACCCTAGAAACATGGACCGGCATCATTGGCACGATCCTCGCCGGCATATCGATTGGCTCATGGCTCGGCGGTCGCCTGGCCGACCGGTACCCGCCGCAGCACGTCCTGCCTCTGGTGCTGATGGCAGGAGGCGGCCTGGCACTGCTCGCCTTCCCGATGGTGCGGCTGGTCGGCCCCTCGGCAGGCAGCGAACCTTTCGACATCGTGTTTCTCGCTGCGGTCAGCTTCTTCGCCCCAGCGGCCGTACTGTCGGCAGTCACTCCCACGGTGACCAAGATCCGCCTCGAAACCCTCTCGGAAACCGGGACCGTTGTGGGCCGGCTGTCGGCAATCAGCACAGCCGGAGCGATCTTTGGTACCTTCCTCGCCGGCTTCGTCCTCGTGGCCGCCTGGCCGAGCCGCACTATCACCGTGATTCTCGGTCTCACCCTCATAGCCACCGGCGTAGGCCTCGCCGTCAAAGGCAGGATGGCTACTACCGGGCTACTGGCCACGGCAGCTCTGCTCACTATCGGTGCCGGAGCAGCAGCCGTGGCCGCTCCATCGTCGTGCGACTACGAAACCGCCTACTTCTGCGTAAACGTCGAAGTCGATCCCGAGCGAGACAGCGGTCGCATCCTGTGGCTCGATACCCTGCGCCATTCGTATGTCGACCTCGATGACCCCACATACCTCGAGTTTCGCTACGCCCAGATCTTCGCTGCAGTGCTCGACAGTCATCTGCCCACCGGCCCGGCAAGCTCGCTCAGTATCGGCGGTGGCGGTTTCACCTTCCCGCAGTACGTGGCCGTTACGCATCCCGGGGGGACGAACACGGTTCTCGAAATCGATCCGGCTCTCGTGGATATCGCAGAGGAGCAGCTCGGACTCGATCCGGACTCGTATGACATCCTCACCGGGGATGCCCGCCTCACACTGCGTGAAACCGACCTGGCTGGCTACGACGTTGTGATCGGAGATGCCTTCGGCGGACCGGCCGTGCCCTGGCACCTGACCACCCGTGAGTTTGTCGAGGAGTTCGCAGCCCGCCTCACCACCGACGGTTTCTACGTCCTGAATCTGATCGACTATCCCCCGCTGGGTTTCGCCCGGGCCCAAACCGTCACTCTTGCAGAGGTGTTCGAGCACGTTGCCGTGATTGCCCCTGCCGACTACCTCGCCGGCGAGACCGGTGGCAACTTCGTACTCGTTGCCTCAAATCGCGAGATAGAAGCCGCAGCTATTCGCAACGAGTTGATTCGCCGCGAAAGCTCAGCACGGGTGATCACCGGCGATGCCGTCCCGATCTTCGTCGGGGACGCCGAGGTTCTGACCGATGACTTTGCGCCCGTCGATCAGCTGATTACCAACTGATCACAACCCAGCCGTCGGAATCTCTCCGGGCAGCAGCGGATTGGGGCGATTGGCGTGGTACCTGGCCAGCGTCGCCGCATCGCACCGGGAACAAAGGCGAATCGGCCTGGTGCCAACCACAGACAGCTGCGTGCCTCTCCCCTTCTCGAGAATGGCCAGCGGAACCTGCTGCATATCTGAGCCCCCGCACTGCGGGCAGACAGGCCTCAAATCACGAAGCCACTCGTGACCGCATCGCTCACAGGTGAGTGCAATACCGTCCTCACCCCGTGCCCCACGCAGGTTTTCGGTCTCTCCGCAGGAGGGGCAGGCGATGTCCATCAGTGCAGTCTGCCAGACCAGCCTCAGTCAGACAGCGCTTTCCAGACGGCGGTACCCAGGGTGAACGGCATTCCCCCATCGACCAGGGCCGCCCCTACCGCACGTCTTCCATCCGCTCGTTCGAGCACAACAGTCAAGGCAGGCGCTCCGCTCACCTCCCGGACCTCGACGCCAACGAGGCGTGGCAGCGGACGCTCGCGGCGAAGACGGCCGACGGCGGACACCACGGCCTGGTTGACAGATCGCTGATCCTCGACCGGAGAAAACGCCAAGCCACCGGCCGAATCTGCTGCTCGTACCGAAATACCTCCGACGGTCTCTTCCACGGCCACAAGAGTCAGCTTTGGAGTGCGCACATGGCTCTCCACCGTGGCCGGCGGCTTCAGTTGGCGAGGCGGCTCAATCTCAGCGTCGGCAGCAAGAATGTCGGAAAGGCCTCGACCCAAGCCACTACGGCGCCCAGTGTCTGGAGATTCAGGGGGATCTCCGCCGGCCAGCCTTCGCCGGATCTCACGGCCGACCTGTTCCTTCGGAACGGTCCCATCGAGCTGCACCCGAATCAGGGGCGACCCATCATCGCGCAGGTCGATGTCTAACGCAGCGACCCCGGCAACGCCATCTAGCTGTCTACGAAGGGCTGCAACTGCGCTCCTGCTGCCGTTTGCCGCATCCATCATTCTCCGATGAACTCCACTAGCGCGACCATGAAGGCGGGCAGCGCATCGCGGTGGATCGAGTGACCCGCCCCTGCTATCCGCTCGAAGTGCAAATGCCCCGCTGTTGCCCTCACTTCACGTTCTTTCTCGGCGGATATCAGCGACTCAAGACCCGCGTCGGCCGCCAGAATCATCGTAGGGACAGGAGTATTGAGAATGTCCGGCCAGATGTCCCAAGGTGAGGCATCCTCCATGGTCCTCTCGATGATATGTGGCCCACAGGCAAGCAGCGCCTCTACTTTGAGTTCCACATCTCTCGGATCCCAATCCGGATATTCCGCAGCTACCGATGCCTTGGTCGGGTGAACGGGCAGCTTGGGAGAGCCGGCGATGAAATCAGCCGTTGCGGAGGAGTCGATGGCCGGGTCTTCGAGTACGACCCGGGCGGCAAACTCGGGAGATGCGGCCACGGCAGAAGCCGCAATTGCGCCACCTAGGGAGTGACCGACAAGCAGATCCCAACCGCCTCCAAGCAACAAGACATCATCGCGGTGTGATTCGATCGACACGTTGTCACCCGCCGGGCTCTTGCCGTGAGCGCGGAGGTCAGGAGCAACAACGGTGAATCCGGCGCCGGCCAGAGCCTCGGATACGCGCCACCACGTCGAGCCGGCGGAGGTGAGGCCGTGTAGCAGTAGCGCCCGGCGAGGCCCGTTCCCCCACACCGAAGTCGCCAGCGCCACCGGATTCGTCATGTGCCGGCGCGCACCCTGCTTCGCACCATGATGCAGGAGTTGGCGAGATAGTTGAAGTCATTGGAGGTGAGGTAGGACATCACCTCCGGGCTCTCGGCACCGGGTTGCACCCAAACATTGCGGTAGCCAAGTTCCTTGGCCTTCTCGAGCACGCCCAGCGTCGCCGGCGGCGGTACGACGATGTTGACAATGGTCGGATCGGCCGGAAGCGCGTCCAGGCTTCGGAAAGCCGGGTCACCATCGACAGTATCTCGATTTGGATTCACCGGGTAGACCTCGAAGCCTTTCTGCTTCAAGTCCCGATAGATAACGCTGCCGTATTTGCCCGGATCGTCGGTAGCTCCGACCACAGCCACCGAAGTGTCATCTCGATGCAGGAGTGTTGCGATGTCATTCATGTCCAGATAACACGTCCTAGCCGCGAGATCATTCCCGGGCGGCAGAGTACTAAGGGACCCTCGAGATCCAAGAATGCCGCGGTGTTGGCTCAGCAGCGGCGATACTGCCCACGTGATAGTCAGACACCGGCAAGGTCTCGACGGGGCGGCGCGCGCGCTGGGAGCAACCGTTGTCGTCGACGTTTTTCGCGCCTACTCGGCTGCGGCGTATGCCTTTGCGGCGGGGGCCAAGAGGATCCTCCTTTCAGCCGAGGTCGAGGAAGCCCGTCGCCTCGCCGCTGCGATCCCCGACTCGCTGCTCATGGGAGAGGTCGACGGCGTGCGACCCGCAGGCTTCCATCTGGGCAACTCTCCGGGCGAGATCGTCGCCGAGCCGCACCTAGTTGCAGGACGGACATTGATTCATCGCAGCTCTGCCGGTACGCGCTGCGCTCTTGCGTCCATAGGAAACGGAGCTCGCCCGGTTTACCTGGCCAGCCTGGTCGTGGCCTCGGCGACGGCTGCCGCGGTCGCGAACCAGCCGGAGGTGACGATTGTGGCTTCGGGCACCGGCGGGATCGAACATGCCACCGAGGACGACGTCTGCGCCGATCTCCTCGAGTCACTCCTGCTCACCGGGCGGGCCGACACCGGGGCTGCCGCCGATTCCGTGGCCACGAGCGAGCGTGCCGGTTTCCTTGCCGCTTCATCGTTCGCTCACCCCGACGACGTGCGTCTCTGCTCCGAGGTGGACCGTTTCGAGTTTGCCATGACCGCCCGCGTCCAGACCGGCGCAGTCGTCGTTACGCCGACCAGGGATCCTGGTAGCTGAACGGATCCTCCTCGGCTTTGTCTTCACGATCCCGCCGGTTGAATTGAGCAGTAGCGAGGACGATCACGCCGGCTGCGACCAGGAACGCCGGGAACACCCAATTCGCATCGAAAAACTCGAAGCCGGAATCCGAGACGAGCAACGGGACACCGCCGAGCAGGAAGAGCAACCCGAAAATCAGGGAGAGCGGGTCGAAACTATGCCTCTTCATTGCTCCTCCTCCATCAGATCGACTACCAACTCACCAAACCCGACGTGGGCATCGATGACGATTTCTCCAGTGCCCTCGTACGAAATGGAGCGCTCATTGTTGACACCTGCAGCTACCGATTGCCCGTCGAAGCGGATCTCCCCGCCATCTATCTCGGCGTTGACGGTAACGCCGAGATCCGGTGGGATCTCGAAGCGGAGACTGCCGAACACGACACTTGCGTCGATTTGGAACCCATCTCCCGGCCCTAGCTGCAGGTCGGTCAGATCCAGGACCAACTCGCCGCCCATCAGTCGATACTCGGGCTCCAACTGACTAGAAGTATTGGGAGTGAATCGGGGATCGCCGAAGCCGCCTTCTAGCGGAACATCGAGCAGAGCGGCACCGAACAGAAGCGGCGCCGAGATCACACCGACGACGATGAGCCAACGCGCCCTACCGAAGACACTTCCGATGACGAGTGCGAACCCGAGAATCAGGAACATTGCGCCGACGTAGTGCCGGATACTCGGCTCCCACCACCCGGAGGATTGGCCAACACCCATGATCCCCACAGTGATAAGCACCGTGGCGAGAGCAAGTCTCCCGAGCACAGAGGACTCTCGGGGCCGGGGCGGTCGCGGTTGGAAAGCCGGGTCCGGCGGCGCAGGTGGCTCCGGCGGTGACGGAGCAGCAGTGACTGCACCGTATTCCGCGGGCAGGTAGTCGGGTTCCGAGCTGTACCCGCGGTCGGCGTCAACTACGTCTTCGGGAGCGTCACCAACGAACGTCGTCGCGGTCGGCGGACCCTTTGCCGCTGATTCACCACTGTCCTCGGACGAGCGTTGGAATACATCCAGGTCACCGCGCCACAGCAGGAATCCGAGCACAACGAGCACCCCGGCGAAGATGAGGTCGGCGTCGATCAAGCCCGTGTTGCCTATCACGATCATGGCGGCGAGCACAATGAGCCCGATCCCAATCCAGCTGCCGAAGTTCTGGTTGTTGCGAGTCTTGCCGGCAACGATCGAAGCGCTCTCCCCCTCTTCGGGTATGGCTATCCAGCCGATCAGGTAGAGCAGGATCCCGGTTCCGCCAAAAAGCGCTGTGGCCACAAACGCTATGCGGACCCACGCGACATCGATATTGAGATACCGCGCAAGACCCGAAGCAACGCCGGCCACCGCTCGGTCGTGGCGGAGCCGTTCCAGCCGGGCACGAGGTTGCTGCTGTTGCGGGGGTGGCTGTGTCGATTCCATACTTAGAGGATGCCAGGATGGCAGCGCCCGGCCTATCGGGAAAGACCCTGATGCGACCCTGAGGCCGGGGCGGTCGGGCCAGGGATAGTCCTAGTTGTGGCGTTATCGACGCTGTGACAACATCTACTTGCGATGAACAACGAAACGATCACAGATGAATCGCCGGCACGGGCCGGGGGCAGGATCCGCAACACTGTCGTGCGCCGCTCGGACAATCGGGTCATTCTCGGCCTAGCCGGCGGCATCGCCGATCGTCTTGGAATCCCGGATGCGTACGTTCGTGCTGCATTCATCACCCTGTCCCTGGCAGGCGGGGCCGGCATCGTTCTCTATCTGCTCGGAACTGCCATCGCAACTGCGGGCGAGGAAGAGCCCAACCCGCCCCCGGAGACACGCCAGATCGTCGGCCTCGTAATCATGTTGTTCGGCGCGATGGCCTTCTTCCGCGGTATCAATCTGTGGTTCGGTGACACCGTCGTCTGGGCCGGTTCCCTGCTGGCATTTGGGGGCGCTGCGATGTGGGACAAGACCAACCTGTTCGACGCAGATGCCGGCGGTATCGCTCTCAGCAGAACCCGGATCGTAGCCGGAGCCCTGCTCCTGCTTGCGGGCATCGCCAGCCTCTCCTCGAGTATCTCCTCGATCCAATCGCTCGGGCCGGCCATAACCGCGGCTGCGCTTACCGGAGCGGGCTTTACGATCATTTTTGGCCCGTGGGTGTCATCGCTGATCCGCGATCTGGGCGAAGAGCGCCGGAACCGGATCCGCGCCGATGAGCGCACCGAGGTTGCAGCCCACTTGCACGACTCGGTGCTGCAGACCCTGGCGCTGATTCAGCGCACCGAAGACCCCAAGCGAATGGTGACCCTGGCCCGAGCCCAGGAACGCGATCTGCGCAACTGGCTGTACGGGCCCAAAGAAGGCGGAACGGCTCTCGGTCTGCGCCAATCCCTGGAGAACGTGGCCAGCGACGTAGAAGGCCGCCACGACGTCCCGGTCGAAGTAGTTGTGGTTGGCGACATGGCCCTCAACGATCGTGGTTTCGCACTGGTTGCCGCCGCTGGAGAGGCCATGACCAATGCCGCCAAGCACTCCGGTGCGTCCAAGGTTTCGGTATTCGCCGAGGTCAACGACAAGGTCGCCGAGATCTTCGTCACCGATCAGGGTGGCGGGTTTGACCCTGATTCGATTCCGGACGGACGTCATGGCATCAAGGACTCTCTCATTGCCCGTATGAGGCGCCAGGGTGGCGAATCTGAAATCACCAGCGAACCCGGTGAGGGGACCGAGGTACGCTTGACACTCCCCCGAGGTGAGCATGACTGACACGACACTGTTCCTTGTCGACGACCACGAGCTATTTCTCTCCGGCGTGCAGAACGAACTAAGCCAGCAGTACCCGATCGTGGGGACTGCCAGCGACGTCGACGACGCCATCGCCTCGATACGTCAATCCGAGCCGGACGTAGTTCTCGTCGATGTGCACATGCCGGGTGGCGGCGGCGTCACCGTCATCGGCAGTGTCCTGCAGACTCATCCCGATACTCGTTTCCTCGCTCTGTCGGTCTCCGACTCCCCCGAGGATGTCATAGCTATGATCCGCGCCGGAGCGCGGGGCTACGTCACCAAGTCGATCGCTCCTCGCGACCTGGCTGATGCAGTGCGGCGCGTGGCGGACGGCGATGCCGTGTTCTCACCAAGGTTGGCCGGTTTTGTCCTGGACGCATTCGGGGGCGCCATCTCTCCTGCAGCCGATCCTGAGCTAGATCAGCTCACACCGCGGGAACAGGAGGTGCTCCGGCTCATCGCTCGCGGCCTGGCCTACAAGCAAGTTGCCCGCAAGCTGTCGATATCGATCAAGACCGTAGAGACCCACGTGTCGTCTGTGTTGCGCAAGCTGCAGTTGTCGAGCCGACACGAACTGGCCCGGTGGGCGTCCGACCGCCGCATCATCTGACTCCGTCTTGCCGGCGCAGGTGACTAGACAGCATGCTCGACCGATTATGACTCTGTGGCAATCGGGTGAATCTGCCGATCTACCTGCATGGGGCAGAGACAGGATCAGGTGCTGACACAGCGGCGCGTAGGCGTGGCGATCGTGATGATGGCGATTACCGTTGCCGTCACCCCGCTGGTTCTCTCTCTACTTGCAGCCCGGACGGGCTCGTCGCCACCCGGGCTTATCGTCGGCACCGCCCTTGCCTGGCTGCTGGCGGTCGTGGCATATCGAGGCATGAGCGACATCTACGAGCACGAGCGGCGCGGAGTGCTGCGTGAGGAGATAGCCGAGCTCCGTCAGGCTCGCAATGAGGCAACCAGCGCGTTTCAAGACCGGCTGATCGAACAGCAGGCCATCCTCGATCGCATCAGCGACATCAGCGACCGGATGATCGACGAGGGAATCATTGATCCGTCCTTGGCGATAAAGAAGGTTCGATTGATCCAATCTCATGCTCGTGATGCCCGGGCCCACATCGACGACTCAATCATCGAAGCCCAGGTCGGCATCGGGGCCGAGTCGGTGTTCACCGAGACCCTCAACATTCGCGATCAGATAGAGGAGGTCGTTGCGCAGTTCGCCCGCAAAGGCTTCAACACAATCACCAGCGGTCCCACCCTGTATGGCGAAACCGACGCTGCGATGTTCCGGCTGATCATCCGCAGCCTGATAAACGGCGCCGTCGCCCGGGACGCCGGCCAGATCGATGTAACAGTCGCCAGCGACGGTGACCATGTGGTTTGCACGGTATCCGACGACGGCGCCGACACGAGGAAGCTCGGCATCAAGGCTGTCTCTGGACTCGCCCGATCCCTCGTTGCAACGCTCAGCACAACGATCGAGTGTTCCCACGTCCTTAGCCGCAATCGTTATGCCATAGCGGTGCCGCTGGTTGAAGCCCCGGCGACCGACGCTGCAGCCGACGACCCGGTGGATGTATTGGGAGACAAGCCGCGATCCGTCGAGCTGCAGGAGGCGCCCACAACCTCTCGCCGCATCGCAGCGGTGAGTGACCTGGTCACGTTCGAGCGAGACACGATGGACCGCACCGAGTCCATCGCCGCGAAGAGAGAGCGTCAGTTCGCACCTCGATAGAATCGGCGCGGGAGGCGATATGGACGCAGCATTTCTCGCGCAACTCGAAGCCCAGACCCGGGAACTCCGGGAGTCGGGTCTCTACAAGGAAGAGCGAACCATCGCATCGCCCCAGGACGCGGTGATCACGCTCGACGATGGTTCACAGGTCGTCAACATGTGCGCCAACAACTACCTCGGTCTGGCCAATCACCCTGCGCTGGTGGCGGCAGCGGCGGACGCGGTCAACGAGTACGGCTACGGAATGTCGTCGGTTCGGTTTATCTGCGGCACTCAGACCGTTCACAAGAAGCTGGAGATGGAGCTGAGCGAGTTTCTCGGTACCGACGATGCCATCCTGTATTCCTCTTGCTTCGACGCCAACGGGGGCTTGTTCGAAGCATTGCTGGGACCGGACGACGCCATCATCTCGGACTCACTCAACCATGCCTCGATCATCGACGGGGTCCGGTTGTCCAAGGCGAAGCGATTCCGCTACGCCAACAACGACATGGCAGATCTCGAAGCGAAACTGCGGGAGGCCGAAGGGGCTAACCACATCATGATCGCTACCGACGGCGTCTTCTCGATGGACGGCATCATTGCCGATCTGGCCGCCATCTGCGACCTCGCCGACCAGTACGGGGCGATGGTGACGGTGGACGACTCGCACGCTGTCGGCTTCGTTGGAGAGGCGGGCCGGGGGACACCGGAGTATTGCGATGTGATGGGCCGTGTAGACATCATCACGGGCACCCTCGGCAAGGCTCTGGGCGGCGCCTCCGGTGGCTATACGGCAGCCCGCGGCCCGATAGTCGAGTGGCTTCGCCAGCGCTCGCGCCCGTACCTCTTCTCGAACTCTCTGGCTCCGGTGATTGCCGCCACTTCGCTCACCGCACTCGATTTGCTGCGCAGTTCCGACGAACTGCGAACCCGGCTGCGGGAGAACTCCGCACGCTTCCGCGCCGGTATGGAGTCCGCCGGCTTCACCCTGGCTGGGGCGGATCACCCGATCATCCCGGTGATGCTGGGTGATGCCAAGCTCGCTTCTGAGATGGCGGATCGCCTCCTCGCCGAGGGCATCTACGTAATTGGGTTCTCTTTCCCGGTCGTCCCCCGTGGCGAAGCGAGGATCCGCACTCAGATGTCGGCGGCGCATAGTCCGGAGCACATCGACCAGGCTATTGCCGGGTTCATCAAGGTGGGACGCGAGTTGGGAGTGGTTGGATCATGAAAGCGCTGGTCAAGAGCAAGGACGAGCCCGGAATCTGGATGGAAACCATCCCGGTACCTGAGGTTGGGCACAACGACGTTCGCATCAAGGTTAACAAGACCGCCGTTTGTGGAACCGATCTGCACATCGTCAAGTGGGATGCCTGGGCGCGCAGCACCATCCCGCTGGGAATGCAGATTGGCCACGAATTCGTCGGCGTCATCGATGCGGTCGGATCCGAAGTCGAAGGGCTGCAGGTCGGGCAGCGCGTGTCGGCTGAGGGTCATGTCACTTGCGGCCACTGCCGCAACTGCCGGGCGGGACGGCGCCGATTCTGCCGGAATACGGTCGGTGTCGGGGTAAACCGGCCGGGAGCGTTTGCCGAGTATGTGGTTATCCCGGCAGTCAATGTCTTCCCGGTGCCCGACGAGATTCCGGATCGAATCGCCACGATTCTCGATCCCCTGGGCAACGCAACCCACACTGCTCTCGCGTTCGAGCTGGTCGGCGAGGACGTTTTGATCACCGGGGCCGGCCCGATTGGAATGATGGCCGCCGCAATCGCCCGCCATGCGGGTGCTCGCTATGTGGTTATCACGGACATCAACGACTATCGCCTGCAGATCGCTGCGGGGATGGGGGCCGACCTGGCTATCAACAGCCGGACCACTCCATTGACTGAAGCCATGGATGAGTTGGGGATGACCGAGGGTTTCGACGTCGGCATGGAGATGTCCGGGGTCCACGCTGCATTGCACGAGATGCTCGAGACGATGAATCACGGCTCTTCGGTTGCGCTCCTCGGCATCCCACCCGAGGAAGCTCCGATGGATTGGAACACAATCATCTTCAAGGGACTCACTCTGAAGGGAATCTATGGGCGCCGCATGTTCGAGGACTGGTACCTCATGGCAGCGATGCTCCACACCGGCCTCGACGTGTCGCCGATCATCACCCACGAATTCGATGCACACGAGCACGAGGAGGCCTTTGCCACGATGCAGACGGGCCAGTGCGCAAAGGTGATTCTCGATTGGGAAAACGTGTAGCGCAACACTCATCTTTTGCCCTACACTCCCCGTTATGAAGATCGTGCCTACACGCCGAACCGACTACGGAGTCCGTGCTCTGATCAATCTCGCCCAGCACTACCCGCAGGGCCAAGCTGCGCCGGCTATCTCCGCCGATATGGCGATCCCGGTTGGGTTCCTCCGCCAGGTCCTCCAGGAGCTAGGGCGGGCCGGACTGGTGTCTTCGCAGCCGGGCCGATCGGGCGGCTACGCCCTCACCAGGGAACCGCAGCAGATCACACTGCACGAAGTAATCGAGGCGCTCGAAGGAAAGAACGAAGAATCCGCCTGCGCCCTCGACGGCGGTCCGTGTCACTGGGAGAAGGCCTGTGCCATTCACTGGGTCTGGATGGCGGCCAAGGATGCTTTTGCCAGCACATTGCAGAGCGCAACGCTCGCCCAGATAGCAGCCGATGACGCCAAGCTACGCGAGGGCAAGCTTCCCGCGCCCATCGTCGAGCAACACCGCTAGGCGCGCGCCGGGGCCGCCAATCTGTAAACGCCTCCAGCGTGTTCCAGTAGCAGCGCTGCCGAACCGCGTGCGGCCGCTCCGGGTTGTACTGTCATGTCCGAACCGCAGATAGCGAAGACCATTCCTGTGGGAGGGATCGTGGACCCTATCGAGCTTGCCAGCCCCCTGATTGATCCAAGCGCATTCATTGCGCCAACGTCCATCCTTTACGGCGACATCACAGTTGGACCGAAAGCCGTGATCATGTTTGGGACGGTGATTCGCGCCGAACTCGATGCAGTCACCATCGGCGCCGAGTCCAACATTCAGGACAACTGCGTGTTCCATGTCGACAGGGGCTTCCCGCTTCACCTCGGTTCCCGGGTCACCGTCGGACATGCTGCTGTTGTGCACGGGGCCACCGTCGGCGACCATTGCCTGATCGGTATCGGCTCGCGATCCCTCAACGGTTCGGTGCTCGGCGAGGGCGCGTGGCTGGCGGCAGGTTCGATCCTCACCGAGGGAAAGGAAATCCCGCCGTGGACCCTGGCAATGGGTATTCCCGCCAAACCGGTGCGGGAGCTGACCGAGGCTGAGATTGCCGCGCAGCGCGAGGGTGTGGACGCCTACCTGCGGTTCGGCGCTACTTACGCCCGAATCATCGGATAGGTGGCTGCCGCGCGAACCAGGGCACGGCTCTTTCCAGCTGCCCGGCCAGCGCCAGCAGCGTGTGTTCCTCTCCCAGACGGCTCATGTAGTGGGTGCCGACGGGCAGCCCAGCCTCCGACCAGTGGGTGGGCACCGACATCGCGGGCAGACCGCTGAAGTTGGCCACCGGGGTAAAGGCAACGTATTCGTAGAGTTGCTCGATCATCTCGTCCCACGGCGCTTCCTGGTTGATCTCACCAAGGGCAACAGGAGGTGACCCCAGCACCGGGGACAGCAGCACGTCGTAATGCCCCAGGAAGGCACCGATGATGTAAGAGACGCGCTGGAGCTCGGTGCGAGCCGCCTCCAACTGCGCCGGGGTGCGGTGCCGGGAGAGGTTGGCAAGGTGCCAGGTGAACGGTTCGAAGGCATCTCGTCCGGACTTGCGCTTGTCCATACGAGCGAGCAGCTTCATGGTGCGCCAATCACCGATGATGCGTTTCAGTGCAGCTCCCGACCGGCGCTTCCCTACCTCATCCAGAATCAGGACAAAGATCGACTCCGCAAGGGATTCCCACACTGCAAGGAAAGCTTCGGCGAGCGCGTCGCCGTTCACGTCGGGAGTTGCCTCCTCGATGTGGTGGCCGGCCTGTTCCAGTAGCTCAGCGGCAGCGGTAACGGCGACCGCGCACTCGGGGTCGACACGGTTCCCTCGGTAGTCGACTGTGGTGTAGGCGACGCGCAGGCGACCGGGATCGGTATTGACTGCAGCGCGAAACGACCTCTCTGGAGAAGGCAACGGATAGGCGGCGCCGGGCAATCCGCCGTGTACTGCGTCCAGCAGCGCTGCGCTATCCCGCACCGATCTGCTGACACACAGATCCAGGGAGAGATAGTCGGCGGACGATACCGGGAATCGCGGCATGCGACCCCGCGACGGCTTGAGCCCGAAGACCCCACAGGCGGAAGCGGGCAGCCGGATGGAGCCGCCGCCGTCGCTGGCGTGGGCCAGCGGCACGATTCCGGCGGCGGTGGCGGCAGCCGCTCCCCCGCTCGAGCCCGCCGCTGAGTACTCGAGGTTCCAGGGATTCCGGGTGGGCCCGTACAGCACCGGCTCGGTGGTGGGCAGCAGCCCGAACTCAGGGGAATTGGTCCGGCCGATCGAGATGAGACCGGCAGCCTCAAACCGTTTCTGGTATTCGTCGGTGACCGGAGCAACGAAATCCCGGAAGAAGACGGAACCGAAGCTGGCAACGTCACCCTCGACCAACGCCAGATCCTTGGTGAGAGAGGGCACCCCGAGAAAGGGCCCTCCGAAACCGCCCGTGTCGGCGGCGCGTCGGGCCCGCTCGTAATGTTTGGCGATTATGGCGTTCAGTGCCGGATTGACTTCCTCGGCTCTAGCGATCGCTGCCTCAACGATGTCCCGCGGGGTCACTTCGCCCGCGGCGATCAGCTCGCTAAGGCCGACGGCGTCGTAGTTGGTGTACTCCAAGAACATTCCGGGCCGACGTTAGCGCCGGCTGTTGCCGCTTCGATCTCCAGAGGGAGAATTCGAAGACCGGATCCGTGATCATGAAGTGCACACTCCCTCCACCAGCGGTATCAGATTGCCCGGAGTGTTTCACTCCCGAATCTCGGACGATCACCCCGACCAAGACCCGGCCGAGTCGAGTCACGAAACTCAGATTGACTCCCTATCGGCAGATGGCAAACAGCCTCCGTCACGAGTAACCGATAGGGGAGATTTCCCTCGCCTGCCTGCCACCTCTGTGGCCTAATCTACGGCCATGCCTGAGTTCTATCGACCCGCGGACTGGTATCGCGACGCAGTCATTTACGAGGTTCACGTGCGTGCCTTTTCGGATTCGAACGGAGACGGCATCGGAGATTTCCCCGGCCTGACCGGCCACCTGGACTATCTCCAACAACTCGGAGTGACCGCCATTTGGCTTCTCCCCTTCTACCCCTCACCGCTACGCGACGATGGCTACGACATCGCCGACTACTACGACGTTCACCCTAGCTACGGAACACTGGATGACTTCAAGCGGTTCCTCGACGAGGCGCACGCTCGCGGGATGTATGTCATCACTGAGCTCGTCATCAATCACACTTCCGACCAGCACCCCTGGTTTCAACTGGCACGTCGCGCCGAACCCGAAACCCCCGAGCGCGATTTCTATGTGTGGAGCGACACGACGGACAAGTACCGGGACGTCCGCATCATTTTTCAAGACACCGAGGTATCCAACTGGACCTGGGATCCGGTGGCCAACGCTTTCTTCTGGCATCGGTTCTTCTCCCACCAACCGGATTTGAACTGGGAAAACGATCACGTACGAGAGTCGGTCATCGACGTGCTCGATTTCTGGCTCGATATGGGTGTCGATGGACTCCGCCTCGACGCAATCCCTTACCTCCACGAACGTGAAGGCACCAACGGCGAGAACCTCCCGGAGACACACGATGAGCTGCGGCGACTTCGAGCCCATGTCGACGACAAGTACGGCGATCGCATGCTGCTGGCGGAGGCCAACCAGTGGCCGGAAGATGCAGTCGAATACTTCGGAGACGGTGATGAATGCCACATGGCGTTCCACTTCCCATTGATGCCGCGTCTGTATCTGGCTCTGGAACACTCGTCGCGACTCCCCATCGTGGACATTCTCGAGCAAACCCCGGAGATACCCGAGAGTGCCCAGTGGGCGATTTTCCTGCGCAATCATGACGAGTTAACCCTCGAGATGGTCTCCGAGGAGGAACGGGACTTCATGTGGCGGACCTATTCACCGGATCGCCGCGCACGTCTTAATCTTGGCATCCGCCGCCGTCTGGCTCCGCTGCTGGAGAGCGACCGTCGCCGCATCGAACTGCTCATGAGTCTTCTCTTGTCCTTGCCGGGGACTCCGGTCATCTACTACGGCGATGAGATCGGTATGGGCGACAACATCTTCCTCGAGGACCGCGACGGCGTGCGCACCCCGATGCAGTGGAGCAACGACCGCAATGCCGGCTTCTCCAAGGCAAACCCCCAGTCACTGTATCTGCCGGTTGTTGTCGACCCGCACTACCACTTCGAAACGGTCAATGTCGAAGCACAGCACAACAACCCCAATTCGCTGCTGTGGTGGGTGCGGGGAATGATTCGACGCAGACGACGTCATCCCGTGTTTGGCCGCGGCTCGATCCGATTCCTCGACCCGGACAACACCCATGTGCTCACCTACATCCGGGAAGACGACAATGAGCAGATCCTCGTAGTAGCCAATCTGAGTCGCCACACCCAATTCGTGGAACTCGACCTCAGTGAGTACGCGGGAAGACACCTCGTTGAGCTACTTGGCAACACCGAATTCCCGGCGATCGGCGAACTCCCCTACTTCCTAACGCTCAGCCCCTACGCCTTCCACTGGCTCGAGGTTCGGGCTCCGGGCGCCGACCGTACCCGAGGGGACGTCCTCAAGATTGATGGCCAGGTCGAGGAGCTATTCAGCGAAGACTCCGCTCTTGCCACACATCTCGCCAGCTACGCCGAACGACAGATCTGGTACGAGGATCGGGGACGTCGCCAACTAGCCCCGTCCATTTTCGACGCAATCCCGGTTGCGCTCGAAGATGGACGGCCGGCCGGCTGGATCGTACTTCTGGATATCGAGTATGTAAGCGGACACCCGCAGCGCTATGTGATGCCGATCCAGATCCGCTTCGGCGACGTGACCAGCGAAGAGTCGATCATTGCTCCTGTCGAACAGGACGGCAAGAGCGGAACGCTGATCGACGCTCTCCATGACCCCGACTTCTGTGCAGCGCTTCTGGCCACGGTCGCCGCAGAAGGCGGAATGCTGGGCCGCACCGGGACTCTGCTCAGCCACAGCACTCCCGAGTTGTCGGCTCCCGGTGAAAGATCGACCGAACCGTTGCTCCACCAGACCCCTCAGGGCGAGTCTTTCGTGCAGTATGGGCCGGATCTCACTCTCAAGCTATTTCGCAGTATCGAACCGGGCGTCCACCCTGATCTCGAACTACGCCGTTACCTGACGGAGCGAACTAGCTTCGACAAGCTATCGCCCGTATACGGTGCGATCGAGTACACCTCCGGCAACACCTTCAGCCTGGGCATGATGCAGAAGGACCTCGATCCGGAGCTGACCGCGTGGTCTCTGTTCCGCGATCTGTGCACCGAGTACCTGGAACTTGTCGGCCGGCAGCAAGCGCCGCCACCGGAAGCGTGGACTAGCTGGACCGACGGCCAACTCGAAGATCCCCGATCTGCCCCCGCCCCCCTTCGCACCGCGCTTGACCATGCGGCGGCGCTCGGTTCGATGACTGCCCAGTTTCACAATGCGCTGACAATCTCTGCGGAGGAACCCGACCTCCGACCTAACCCGATCAATGTCCTATACCAGCGATCGCTCTACCAGTCTCTGCGGGCGAGCGTCCGTCACGAGCTACGGGATATGCGCTACCGCGCCCCTCAACTGGGAGACACCCAACGCACCAACCTCGAGACCCTCCTCGCCGGCGAAGACCACATGCTGAAGCAGATCGAGCAGGTGCGGATCCTCTCCCCATCTGGTCAGAGGATTCGAATTCACGGCAACTACCGGCTCGACGAGTTGCGCCTCATCGATGGTGACTTCTATGTGCTCGACCTGAGCGGAGATCACACGAAACCAGTCAGCGAGCGCAGGCTGAAGGCACCGCCGTTGCGGGATGTGGCGGAAATGCTGCGGAGCTTCGACTACGTCTCGCTCATCGCCACCGGAATGGTCGAGGACGCGAATGCCATTGCGCATGCCGAGTACTGGTACCGCCAACTCGGTATGAGGTTTGTCGGCGCCTACCTCGAGGAATCGGCAGGGTCACCTGCCCTGCCGTCGGAGCCACAGGGTATCGACGTATTCCTGAGCGTGTTCGAACTGAATAAGGCGCTGCGTGAAGTGAACTGGGAAATCGTCAACCGACGGGATTGGCTACCAGTCGCTTTGCACGGTGCGCTGCGGATTCTGCAGAGAATCGGCAGTCACGAAGCTTGAGCAGTCGACCAGCCAATCGCTAGCTCCAGTTCGATCAGAAGGCTTCCAGCATCGCCAGACAATCCCTGGCCCACTCAAACACGTCTTCCTTGCGCACGGTACGACCCAATCGCTGCATGCGTGTAGTGGCCTCGGCGAGGTCCATTGTCGTAGCCACGCGTAGCGTCTCGACAACCGCATCGACATCGTAGGGGTTGACGAGCAATGCCGATTTCAGCTGCTCGGCTGCGCCGGCAAACTCACTCAGCACAAGCACACCGGGGCGGTTGCGGTGACATGCAACGTATTCCTTCGCTACCAGGTTCATGCCGTCACGCAACGGCGTAACCAGCATCACATCCGCGGCGACGTAGTAGGCGATCAGCTCCTCTAGGTCGAGACTGCGGTACAGATACGAGACCGGTGACCATCCCGGTTCGCCGTAGTCTCCGTTGACACGGCCGACAAGCTGCTCGATCTCCGAGCGAAGATCCTGGTAGGCAGGCACGTCTTCCCGGCTCGGCACAGCCACCTGGACGAATGCGTAGCGGCGCGGAGCGCCGACGTTGGATTCGAGAAGACCACCGAAAGCCTTGAGACGCAGGTCGATTCCCTTGGTGTAGTCGAGACGATCTACCCCCAAGATGATCTTCTCCGCATCGCCGAGTTCGTGACGGAGCTCGGCGGCACGGCGTTGCACGGGCTCAGATGCGGCCACTGTTTCGAAGTGTGCGGTGTCGATAGCAATCGGGGCTCGCTGCAGGCGGATGGAACGGCCTCGCCACCTGAGCTCGCTCCGCCCCACCGACTCGGCGTGCCCGTAGCGGCGGGCTGCCCGGGCGAAGTTCTGCACGCTGGCCCGCGTCTGGAAAGCAAGCACATCGGCGCCCAGCAGCCCTTCGATGATCTGCCGACGCCAGGGCAGTCGGGAGAAGATCTCGATAGGAGGGAATGGGATGTGGAGGTAGAAGCCAATCGTGATGTCATCGCGAAGCGAACGCAGCATGCCGGGTACCAGCTGGAGTTGGTAGTCCTGGACCCAGGCGATGTCATCTGATTGCAGCGCATCGGCGGCCACCCGGGCGTAGCGCTGATTGACCTCGTGGTAGGGATGCCATTGCCGCCGGTGAAACTCCGGAGTCACGATCGCGTCGTGATAGAGCGGCCAAATGGCTGTGTTGCAGAAGCCGTAGTAGAAGCCATTCAATTCGTCCTCAGTCAGTTCTACCGGCTGCAACGCAATACCGTCGTGTTCGAAGGGATCCGGGACCTCCCCGGAGGTGCCCGACCAGCCGACCCAGCAGCCACCCACCCGCTGCAGCACGGGTTCGAGAGCTCGCACGAGACCGCCCGGGCTCGTCACCCACCGCTCCCCGTCCCAGGAGGCCGGTAGGCGATTTGCCACCACGACTATTCGACGCATTTGGATCGCCTCCTGGTTTCGAGCCTACCGGAGTGGGGCGTTCAACTACACATCTGCGCCGAGTAGGGTGCCAGTTCGGCTCAATAGGACGAGACATGGCTGGATCAGATGCGGCCGGACTGCCCGACGGCAAGGACGGTATCAACAGAATGGGATGGGTTTCCCTCCCCTACTCGTGTGTCGGCCTGGTGCGCAAGACCGGCGTGGGCGACTCGAAGACAGTGTGGTCGTGGCTCGTTCTGATGCCGTGGTCGTCGGATGCCAAGCCGTGGATCGATGGCACTGAAGTTGTCACCGCTTCGACGTTGACCGAGAGCGAGGAACGGCAGCAGATCGTCACTCGGATGCGCGAAGTGCTCGATGAACGGTACGGCGAAACGGTGGGCAATGCTGCCGTCGATGATCTGATTCGCCGGCTGCAGGAAGACAGCTGAAGGCGTGCTACGACGGCTAAGGATCAAACCCGACCGGCCGACAGTGAATGTGGGACAATCCCGAACCATCGACGCAGGCTGAATACGTGCCAGACCAAACCAAACCCAGGGCCAGGATCCTCCTCATCGAGGACTCCGCGGGTACGAGCGATCTGATCACGCGGTCGCTTGGACAGCACGGCTATCAAATTGACACCTGCTACGACGGCCCCACCGGATTGGAGGCTGCTGTCACCGGGGACTACGACCTCTTGCTGCTCGACATAGCCCTTCCCGGGATGTTTGGTTGGGAGGTTCTGCGTCAAATCCGTGATGCAGAGCAGGAGGACCAGATGCCGGTGATCGTGGTGACTGCACACCACGACACGATGCTGTCCGACGATACGCGGGATGTTGCCAAGACAGTGGTGAGGGTCATGAGCAAGCCGTTCGATCTCGCCGACCTCGCTCGAACCGTCGCCAAGGCTCTGGGCCACGACTGAGCTGTTCGCTGCGATAGTCTCCGCCGATGAGCAGTTGGCTGCTTGACCACAAGTACACCCACCTCAACCACGGATCGTTTGGCGCGTGCCCCCTGCCGGTATTGGAGGAACAGCAGCGGTGGCGGTCGGCCATGGAATCCAATCCGGTTCGGTTCTTCACACAGGACCTGCAGCCGGCTCTCGATGAGGCACGCCGCCGCCTTGCGTGGTTCGTCGGGGCGGAGGCTGAGAGTCTGGCGTTTGTGTCAAACGCAACGGCAGGTGTCAACGCCGTTCTCTCCTCGCTTGACTTGGGACCCGGCGACGAGATCCTGCTCACGGATCACACCTACAACGCCTGCCGCAACATCGCCAACGTCGCTGCAATGCGATCGGGGGCGACGCTTGTCGAGGCATCGGTACCGTTCCCCACCGTCCCCGCCGACTACGCCCGGGCTGTTCTGGATCGGGTCGGGCCGGCCACCAAGCTGGTGTTGATTGATGCGGTGACGTCACCAACTGCGTTGATAGTCCCGTTCGCTGAGATCGTGGCCGAGCTCGAACCAGACGTGGCGGTGCTCGTCGATGCTGCGCATGCTCCCGGCATGATCCCCCTCGACCTCGCGACACTGGGTGCTTCGTACGTTGTCGGCAACTGTCACAAGTGGATGTGCGCTCCCAAGGGAGCTGGCTTTCTCTACGCCCGAGAGGATCAGCGCAAGGGCCTTCTTCCGGCGGCGGTGAGCCACGGCTGGAATACGGAGCCGGCGTCCGGCCGCAGCCGCTATCACCACATGTTTGATTGGACGGGCACCGATGATCCGAGTGCCCGGCTATCGGTGCCTGCGGCAATCGCCACGGTCGCCGGCATGCTCGCAGATGGCTGGTCCGGCGTCATGGCGCACAACCACCGGCTGGCGGTCGCCGGGTGGGAGCTGCTGAGCAAAGCGCTCGGGATCGAGCCCGGGGCGCCCGGCGAGGCCATCGGCTCAATGGCAACGCTGGTTCTTCCCGGCGACAGCTCGGCAGGCTTCGGGGAGATGGATCCGCTCACTATGCGGCTGCGGGAGGAGTGGCAGATCGAGGTGCCGGTGTTTCCCTGGCGGGACTGGTCGGGCCGGCTGATCCGTATCTCCGCCCAGCTGTACAACAAGATTGCCGACTACGAACGCCTGGCCACGGCATTGCGGTCGGAGCTGTAGACGCGCTGGAGGGCCCTGCGTAAGGGCCCTCCAGCTAGAGATCCGACTAGTTCGGACTCACATTGCTCGTCGCTGACGTGGTACTCGCCGCCCAGTTGGCATAGAGCCACGCTCGCTTGTAGTGGCCAATCGCCCGATCTGGCCGGTTGCGATTGATATCGGCCTGGGCACGATCCAACTCTCGCTTCGCCAGTTTGAGCAAGTATGCGTTGCCACCGGCAGCCTCAGCTTCGGCGATGGCCGTTGCTGCAAGCTCGGCGTCGGCTGCGACCAACAGATCAATGACTGCCTGAGCCTCGGACTGTGCGGGGCCGTCAACCCAACGCAAGTAGCTGACTGCGGTGCGCTCAAAGTCAAATACCCGACGACCGTCGTTCCAGCTCCACCGGTCGTAGACCAAGTGGGAGTCGTCCACCCAGTAGTCCGGGTTGAGGCTCTTCTCAACCGCTGCCGCAGCCCGGCGAATGCGCCAGTCGTCCCACCGGTCTCCGGTGGGCAGCAGATCGTTGAGCAAGTTCAGCGCGTCCGTCTTCGCATGGCGCGGGGTCGGCGCAAGTTGGAGACCAACGATGACGGGATCATGATCCGAGGACCGGAACGCGTTTGGCTCGTAGAGCGCCTGCTGAGGGGGCTGCTTGAACGACGTGTCGTAGTCCAGGATGTCGGGCTCATCGGCATTGATGTGCCAGATAGTCGTGTCGGTCACCTGCGATGCCATCGACCCGTTGGCCATGATGTAGTCGAGGTATCCAAGCTGCCCATCGAACACGTACGAGTAGGCGAACTCATCCAGATAGTCGTATACCAGGTCGGCGTAGCCGCGTGCTTTGAGCACATCAATCGGATCTTCCTTGTCGTAGGAGTTGAGGTCTCCAATGATCAGGAAGTCCCCGTCGCCACTGCCGGTCGGGTCGGTTTTCAGCCAATCAGCGAGCAGTCCGGCCGCAAGGGTCCGCGTCAGGTTGCAGCTTCCTTGTTCTGGATCATCATCTCCTGCGCCACAGCTCGATCCCTTTGACTTCAAGTGGTTCACGGCCACGGTGAACACGCCACCGTTGGCATTGCTGACAAATGACTGGGCGAGCGCAGGACGGTTCCTTGGCTCACCGGTGTTGTTGGGATCCAAGAATTCGCCCTCTAGCACTGCGTGTGCCCCGTACGGGGTCACGCTGTCCGGCTGGTAGATGATCGCCACCCGAATCGCATCGGGACCAACCGGCCCAGTAGCGATGTAGTCATACGCGCCGGCGCCAGTTGCGTCGTTGAGGCCGGAGACGAGATCTGCCACTGCAACGTCCGCAGTGTCATTCTCGATCTCTATCAGACCGACGACGTCGGCGTCGATGGCCGCGATAGCGGCAACGATCTTGGCGCGCTGGCGCTCAAACTCATTGAGATCGTCAGCGCCGCGACACTCTTGATCGCCGGCGGGACCGCAGATGTCATTGACTCCATCGTCCAGAGTGGTGAAGTAGTTCAACACATTGAACGTTGCGACTGTGGTGTCACCGCCTACAGGATCGGGAGTATCCGATCTCGGGTTGGCACTCGTGTAGTCAGCGCCTTGGGTGGGCTGGACCTTGAAAGCGCCAAAGTTGTAGTCCAGCACGCCGGTGAGATTGGCCACTGTGTCGCCACCGCGGAACCTGTTATCCAGATCGAAGATCTCCCCGTTTGGATGAATCGCCGGATCGGGGTTCTGCCCGCCACGCCCGTCGTCCACTGTGATCCGGCTACGGGCGTTCAGGTCGGCCAGGTCGGCCGCCTCCGTCGAACCGGGCTCAGCTGCAGCAGTCGGTTGGGCAGCCCTTTCCGTCGTCAGCACGATCTCGCCAAAACGATCAAAGTTGAAGTACTCCGAAATGAACAGCGACTGCGGAAAGGTGACCGCCATTCCCTCGTAGCGTTCCAGATCGTCCACATCGTCAAGGGGAAGCGTCACCGTTGCTGGCGTCGCGACTCCGGTGCCGCACACCTCGAATTCGACAACGTTGTTCAGCTCGGTCAGATCGAAGTACTCGGCAACTGAGCCGCGAACACGTATGACATCGCCGACGTTCGGCGTGTTCGCTACGTCGAAGATGCGAAGGCCTTCTGATGTGAACGGATCGGTATCAGCGTCGTCATCTTCCTCCTGAATGAAGTAGCCGCCAATCTGACCCGGGTCCTGGAACGTCGCGGTGACAACCGCTTCAACCTCGCGAATACTTCCAACATCTGAGCTTGCGGGGCCACTTCCCTGTATCTCGTGAATCAGGGTCGCCGGGTCGCCGCAAGCACCGAACGGGTCGGTGGCAACGGTGATGACGGCATTTGCCGCCCCGGGCGTGTTCTCGGCTTCGCCTATAGCGGGTGAGCCCGGGAAGCCCGCGAAGCCAAAGCCGTCGAAATCGTTGCGAACCCAGTCGGCGGTCGTGTCAGTGTCGGTGCCGTTGGGAATGCGCGATGCACCACCGGCTCCAAACGGGTTACCGTCGAAGAACGGTGCCAGAACGGTCGACGAGTACGTCACGTCGCTGACGGTGCCATCCGTCGTCGCTACGTCGTCGACGATCCGCGTCCAAGGCGTCAAGTCGGGCGTGCCGTCGTTGTTGCTATCGATATCGTCCCCAACGCTGCCGGTGAAACCTTCGACAAGCAGGATCGTTAGGGTTGCGTTCTCCATGTCTTCGTCATCGATCCAATATCCGCCGGCGTCTGTGGTTCCAATCGCCAATGCCGCATCAATCGTGCCAATGCCTGAACCTTCACCCTCAATCTCGAGGACAGTAAAGGCCGAATAATCGGTGGCAGGATCACCGAGCACCTCGACAAATGCCTCGGTATCAGAACCGGTGTGATTGACGACGAACTCATTTATCACCGGGTCGGTCGGGCCGCCACCGTTGCAGGTCGCGGTGTGCGACCCGAGGCCGTCAAAGGTGTCCTGGGCAAAGCTATCCCACTCCATAGATGCATCGAATGGATCGCTGTCGACTGTGTCACCCTGGCACACCGTCGCCTTGCGTCGCAGTGTGTCGTCCGCACCGCCACCGGGCCATTGTGAGCCCGGATCCGTGCCGACCTGCCCGAAGGCATCAATCGTCACGCCACCCTTGCGCAGGACCACGGCGTCGTCGCCGTTGAAGAAGTTGTTTGACGGCGTGAGGTCGGCTTCGGCGATGATCGCCGCCGCCGCACCATCGTCGGCAACCACGAACACGTCACCGTCGGCGACGGTTCCCGTCAGGTCAATGGCTGCAGTGCCTGTGCCGCCGTTAAACGAAATGAAGATCTCGTAGTCACCCGCATCCAGATCGACCGCGGAGCCTGTTCCGTTGTAGATCTCGAGCGCCTTGTTGAATGAGCTGCCCTCGATGTACTCCGAAAAGAACAGCTCGGTTGTCACTGCTCCGGCCGGAGCCGCACTAACCGGCAACAGCGTTGCCATCATCCCCACTACTGCAAGAATCGATAGTCGTCTACGTTTCACTTCTTCCTCCGTTCCCTTCGCTGCGGAAGACCCACGAAAAAGCGGCCCCTGCATAAGCATGGACCGCCGGTTTGAACTCGTGACGAACTCAATGTGAATACTTGATGCACATTGCTGTGGACAGCCCCCTCTAGAGCGTGGCATGACAACCTGCGCAACTGCTTCCCCTTACTCAAACCCGCGTTTCAGCCTAGCCACCGGGCCACCACTATGGGTAGTCGTTCTATATCTAGGCGGCGTTAGCCCACCGACTCGATCCACATGTCCACCACATCCTCGAGCAGGGCAACCGGCACCGAGCCCTGGCTGAGCAGTGCATCGTGGAAACCGACCAGGTCGAACCGCTCCCCCAACTCGGTCTCAGCCTTGTCCCGCAGCCGCAGGATCTCGAGCATCCCCACCATGTACGCCGGGGCCTGCCCGGGCCAGACGATGTAGCGATCGACTTCAGCCTCGACACGCCCCCGATCAAACCCCAGGTCGAGCATGTAATCGACAGCCTCGTTGCGGCTCCATCCTTCCCAGTGGATCCCGGTGTCGACCACCATTCGAGCCGCCCGCAGCAGCTCCATTCGCAACCGCCCCACATCGCCAAGCGGATCGTCGTCATACAGCCCTGCCTCGTAAGCAAGCCGCTCCGCATAGAGAGCCCACCCCTCGGCATACCCGGTGAAGTCGAACACGCGCTGATGCAGCGGCAGACCGGTCAAT
>Ga0180436_10000946_pt1 | contig 28976 bp, 23 predicted proteins | sample SS_ome_2_FD_132434 | JGI IMG/M metagenome (GOLD analysis project Ga0180436, IMG submission 132434) | Hypersaline lake sediment archaeal communities from the Salton Sea, California, USA - SS_3_S_2 metaG | ecosystem: Environmental > Aquatic > Non-marine Saline and Alkaline > Hypersaline >... | reverse complement strand
GCGATCCACTGTTCACAGATGCGGACGAATCAGTACGCGACCCAATCGACAAGTTTCAGTTCGCGGTCGTAGACGAACTTGGCCTCAAACATCCCGCCGTCCTCGGCGAGGATGCGGGGCGCAAAGACGCGATCGGCCTCCGGCGTGTCCAGCTCGGACAGATACATCTCGATGTCCACCCACGCCAGCTCGCCCTCACGCAAATCTGCCTCCACTGTCCCGGTGAACGACCGCGTGACGTAGATGAAGAGCATCCACTGCCACTCGGGCAGCGGAGAGACCTCGGTGCAGTATCCACGCCAGGCCAGGTCGCCGACCGCCAGACCGGTCTCCTCACGCATCTCGCGAACCGCAGCATCGTGCGGAGACTCGTCTACCTCGATCTTGCCGCCGGGCGCGATCCACAGGCCCAGGTTCGGCTGCTTGTTGCGCCGCATCACCAGCACCTGGTCACCGCGCATCGCGTAGACCAGGACCGTGGGAATCCGCGCCACTAGTCCAGTCCCAGCTTGGTGCGAAAGTAGGCGCTGGTCGCCTCCAGACCCTCGCGCAACTGGACCTCGGGCTGCCAGTGCAGCAAGCCACTGGCCCGCGTGATGTCCGGGCAGCGGCGCTTGGGATCGTCGCGCGTGCGCTCGTCGTCTGGCACAACGAATGTGATCTCCGACTCGCTGCCCACGACGTCGATCACCATCTCGGCGAAGCCCAAGATGGTGATCTCGTTGGGGTTGCCGATGTTGACCGGACCCTCGACATCCGAAGCCATCAGCGCCACGATCCCGCTGACCAGGTCGTCGACATAGCAGAAGGCGCGCGTGCGCTGTCCCTTATCATAGACCGTCAATGGCTCCCCACGCAACGCCTGCCCGATGAAGTTAGGCACTACGCGACCGTCGTCGGCGCGCATGCGGGGGCCATAGGTGTTGAAGATGCGGACTATACGCGTGTCGACATTGTGGTACCGGTGGTACGCCATCGTCAGTGCCTCGGCGAAGCGCTTGGATTCATCGTAGACGCCGCGGGGGCCCACGGGGTTCACGTTGCCCCAGTAGGTCTCCTCCTGCGGGTGTACCAGCGGATCACCGTAGACCTCAGACGTCGAGGCGAGCAGGAAGCGCGCCTGTTTCGCAAGTGCCAGGCCCAGCGTGTTATGCGTGCCCAAGGCACCGACCTTCAGGGTCTGGATCGGGTAGTTGAGATAGTCCACGGGACTGGGCAGCGAAGCCAGGTGGAGAACCATATCCAGATCGCCCGCCACGTAGACGTAGTTGGTCACATCGTGATTCACGAAGCTGAAGTGCGGGTGTCCAGCGAGATGGGCGATGTTGTCGGTGCTGCCGGTCTTGAGGTTGTCCATCGCGATGACATCGTGTCCGGCGGCCAAGTAGCGGTCGCAGAGATGGGAGCCGACGAATCCGGCCCCGCCCGTGATGAGAATACGCATTGTACCTCCTTGTGGGGTCGCCTGCCGGGATTATACTGCATCCACACTGCGAAACACAGAAGGGACACTATGGGCAAGTCACTACTCCTGACCGGGTCGACCGGCATCGGCAAGACCACGATCATCCGCAAGGTGGCCGATGCGCTCGGCGACCGAGCCGGCGGGTTCTACACCGAGGAACTGCTGGCCCCCGGGGGCCGGCACGGGTTCAAACTGACCACACTCTCGGGCAAGACGGTGCCCATCGCGCATAAGGATCTCAAGCCGCCGAAGTATGCACAGGAGGGCCGCTTCGGTGTCGACACACGTGCACTGGAGAAGGTAGGGGTCAGAGCGCTGGAGAAAGCGATGGCGGAGAATCGCATCGTGGTCGTGGACGGCATCAACCTGGTGACGCTCTACTCCAAGCGATTCCTGGACGTGCTGATGGGCGGTGTCCTGGGTGGCGCCCACATCGTCGGCACACTGATGGACAAGTCTCACCCCGAGGCCGATGCGTTCCGCTACATCTCCAAGATCTCGATCTGGGAGGTGGACCGGCGCAACCGCGACACAATGCACGAGCAGGTGCTGGCTTGGGTGGACAAGCTCTAGTGCAACCTACGTTGCGCGGATTCCGTATCAGAAAGAGGAGAGCGCAGGACTGCCATGATCCAATCACCCCATCACCAACCACGGTTCTCTCGCTGGGGGAGTTTAGCATAGAACCTTCTTCTCAACTTCACATTGCGAAAGTTCCGTGCTACAATCAGTTTGGGTTCAGTGATCCGTCAGACAACGCACTGGGAGGCACGACATGAATCTGCTCAACAACATCAAGGACGAGATGTCTGGGTTCGAGAAATTGGTGGCGAAGATCCCTGGCTACAAAGGCTACAAGGAAAAGGAACTGCGCCGCGAGGCCGACCGCCTGCTGCGCGAGCACATTGCCAACCGGATGCGGACGGTCAAGACACAGCTCGACAGCCTTCAGACCGATCTGATCTCAGCGGGCAAGATCGACCTGCTCGACGAGACCGGCAGCGCCTCCACCCAAATCCAGACTTTCATCGACCGTGTCCGCACCGCCGCTTACGGCTACGCCGGACTCTTCGATGCCGCCCGCGTCAAGGAGGATGACCTGGACCGCGTCACCGAGTTCGACAGCGCGCTCGTGGGCTACGCCGACCGCATCGAGGGTGCCATCGGACGCGCCCGCGAGGGGTTGGAGGGTGAGGATACCAGGTCCTTGATCCTGATGATCCGAGACCTCGCGCGCGAGGCCAACAGCGTCTTCGATGAGCGCAGCGACGTACTCAAGGGCACCGGCACCAGCTAGGCCCATACAGATGAGTGCCGGTGCGAAATCGCCGGCTCGACCCTAGAACCAACGAGAACGCACAGAGCATACGGAGGGAACAACCATGGCGCGGATCTTTGACATCATCGAGTATATGGACGAGGACGCGGGCGAGATCGTACACCGCTTCCCCGAGCGAGGCTCCGGTGACTTCCGAATCGGCAGCCAGTTGATCGTGCGCGAGTCGCAGGCAGCGACCTTCTACCGAGACGGCAAGGCGCTGGACACCTTCGGCCCCGGACGCCACACCATCACCACGGCCAACGTCCCGCTGCTGGTCGACCTGGTGGGAAAGGCCTTTTCGGGCCAGACCCCGTTCAAAGCCGAGGTCTACTTCACCACGCTGCGCGAGCTGACCGACATGAAATGGGGCACGCCGCAGCCCATCACCATCCAGGACCCGATCCTGCGTATGGCCCGGGTCACCGGCTACGGCACGTACGCCATCCAGGTCACCGATCCGCAGCTCTTCGTGACCAAGATCGTGGGCACGCAGAACCTCTACAGGACGCGGGACATCCAGAACTTCTTCCGCAGCATTCTGCTGACGAAGATGATCGACCTCATCGGCGAGATGGGGAAGTCGATCATTCAGATGGCCGCGTTCGTGGAGGAGCTGGCTGCAGGTGTGCGCGCCAAGGCCGCCGAGGAGTTCCTCTCTCGTGGCGTGACGCTCAATTCGTTCTACGTTGAGTCAATCTCACCGACTGAGGAGACCGCGAAGGCAATCGATACGGCCTCGTCGATGGGTGCAATCGGCGATATGAACGCCTATATGCAGTACCAGGGGGCGCAGGCGATGGTCGAGGCGGCCAAGAACCAGGGCGCAGCCGGTTCCGGCGTCGGTCTGGGCGCGGGCGTGGGCCTGGGTTCGGCGATGGGCCAGATGCTGGGTCAGTCCGTGGCCGCGGGTCAGCAGCAGGCAGCGGCTCCCGCAGCCGCGCCGCCACCGGTCCCGCAGCCCTCAAGCTACTATGTCGCGGTAGGCGGCCAGCAGGCCGGCCCCTACGATATGGGCACCCTGCAGGCGCAGATCGCGTCGGGCCAAGTGTCGCGCGACACACTGGTATGGAAGGCCGGGATGGCCGCGTGGACCAAGGCCAGTGACGTCGGTGAGGTCGCCGCGCTCTTTGCCGCAGCCCCGCCGCCGCTTCCCCCGCAGCCCTGAGCTAGACTGAGATGACGACGCCCCCAGCCGTTGGCTGGGGGCGTTTCTTGTAGTAGGCCGAGCCGTTGCGCCCGCCCCGGAGGACCGAGGTCCGGCCTGTATGGGGTTTCGTCAGGAGCCGACGGGCTAGTCGGTGTCCTCCTCGGCCAGCCTCAGAACTTCGGCTAGGGCCGTCCGGTTCGCTACGGACAGTCGTGGCTTGATGGGATTCTTGCGCAACCAGCGTTTGAGCGTGGCGACGCGCAATGCCGGAATGGGTGCTTCGTCGGGCTTGACCTGGACCTCAACATCGGGCTGCGTGAACAGGATCACCGACCGCACAGGGATCTCCACCCCCTCGGGCAAGGCCTTGCCCAACCGGTCCTCCACGATCTCGCCCTCGGCCGATGCGAACCGGTCCGGACGGCCCAGAGACTCCTGGCCGGCGAAACGACGCAGGAACCCGAGCTTCTGCTTGTGTTGCCACTTCCCGTCCTCGTAGCTGACCACGCCGCCCTGTGATCTCACCGTGATCACCGTGAGTCCGCCAGGCTCGAGCAGTACGAAGGGCGCAGCCAGCCGATACATCAGCAACGTATACTCATCGTTGAGCCCCTTGAGAGCCTCCGGGACGCGCTTGTAGTGCGCGTTGTCGCCCACATAGCGCTCGCCCAGATAGCTGCCCGTGAGCGAGACCACAAAGCCAACCCAGACGATGGCCATCGTAACCCAGAGCCACTCCGGCCTGATGACGATCAGGACAGCCGAGACGAGTAGGAAGACCAGGCCGACGAAGGGCGCGACCTCACCGACCTTCTTGCGTCTGGCAATGTGCTTTTCTTTCGAGACTATCTGCATAGTGCCCCCTCTGAGCGGCGACCGCGCCTACTTGGACGCCATACCGGCCTTGATGGTGGCCACGACGTCGGCCGCGACGGCCTCACGCGCACGCATCACGGCGCTCTTCACGGCCCTGGCGTTGGAGCGACCGTGGCCCACGATCACGACACCATTGACACCCAACAGCAGCCCACCCCCGACCTCGGCGTAATCCAGTCGCTTGGCCAGCCTGCGCAGCCCCGGAGCGAGCAACAGCAGTCCCGGCAGCCCGACAATCAGGCCCGGGATCAGCAGCGCCAGCCCGATCTTCGACCAGACAGACCCCATCAGATCGGTCTTGATGAGCAGCTTGAAGAGCGACGCCACCGCCTCGGCTGTCTTGATGTGGATATTTCCGGTGAAGCCATCGGTGACGATAACGTCCGCGTGGCCCTTGACGGCCTCCTTGGGCTCGACGTTGCCGACGAAGTTGATGTCGGCCTCCTTGAAGAGCCCGAAGGCCTCACGGAGCACCATCGTGCCCTTCTCCTCCTCCTCGCCGTTGGCCAGCAGGCCCACGCGCGGGTTCTCCAGCCCCAACACACGTTCCGCGTAAACCGTGCCCATCCTGGCCGACTGCAGAAGTATCTCGGGAGTCGGATCCGCATTGGCGCCCATGTCCAGGAAGACGGCAGGCTGTGTGGTCAGCGGATAGACCGTGGAGAGGGCCGGCCGTCGGATGCCGCGAATGCGGCGCAAATCGAAGATGGCCGAGGCCAAACAGGCGATGGTGTTGCCCGCCGAGACAAAGGCATCGGCCTCGCCATCGCGCACCATGCGCATCCCCACGCGGATGGACGAGCCCTCCTTGCGTCGCACGGCCTCGGAATGGTCCTCCATCGTGAGGACTTCGGGCGCGTGGACAACGGTGATCTTCAGCCCCTCAGTGTTGTGCTTGGTCAGTTCCTCACGGGTTCGCGCCTCGGGCCCCACCAGGATAATCTCATCGCCCGTAGCGCGGGCGGCGATCACCGCCCCCTCGACATCTGGGCCGGGGCAGTTGTCTGAACCAAAGGCGTCTACGACGATACGCATGAGAACCTCCGGAAAACGATAAGCAACGCGTGATGAGTTAGGCTCCCCAGAACCAGTCGGGTTCGGCGTCGGCATCCTGGTCAGGCGGCGGGGCCATAAGGACCTCGTCATCGGAGAGGCTGGCCAGGTCAGCGCCGGGCAGGGCTTTTCCCTCTAGCCAACGGGCCGCCGTCATCGGCAGGTTGTCCACCGGTCCCTGGACGACGGTCGGGTCGGGCAAGGAGTCGACGAAACGGCGCCCGTAGCGTTTGGTCAGGATACGTCGATCCAGGACCACGGCAACGCCCTGGTCGGCCGCGGTGCGGATCAGTCGGCCAAATCCCTGCAGGAAGCGGAGGACCGCCTCCGGCACCATAAAGTCACCAAAGGGGTTCTCGTAGGCCTCCGACCGCGCGGCCACGATCGGATCGTCGGGAACATCGAAGGGCAGCTTGACGATCACCAGACACTGCAGGGCATCACCGGAGACATCGACGCCCTCCCAGAAGGAGCGCGTGCCCATCAGCACCACACGCTCACCGGTGCGGAACGCCTCCAGGAGCCCCGCCCGCGAGCCGCCCATCCGCTGTGAGAGGACGGTGATCCCCTCGCGCTGGAGCGGAGTGGCGATGCCCTCAGTGGTCGCCCTGAGTTGGCTATACGACGTGAAGAGTGCCAGAGCTCGCCCCTGCGTGGCCTTGAAGAGCTCGATCAGCGCCTCGTTGACCCTCTGCTGATAGCCCTGAGACCGCGGCTCGGGGATGTCCGAGGCCACATAGAAGAGAGCCACGGAGGGATAGTCGAACGGTGAGCCCACGGCCAGCTCGGCGGCCTCGGGCCCCACGCCAAGGCGCTCGCGCAGATACTCGAAGCTGCCCTCGATCCGCAGCGTGGCCGAGGTCAAGATGACCGACCGGTTCTTCTCGAAGATGTTCTCGCGGATCAGGGGACCGACCTCGAGGGGCACCGAGTTGATCGTGAAGGGCCCACGCGGCCGCATCTCCATCCAATAGACACCGTTGTCATCGGGGTCGGTGATGAAGTGGGCGAAATGCCCGCCGGCGCCGTCGAGCACGCGTTGGATACCCATCAGACGGGCGCGCAGACCCTCTCCCTCGGGCACCACACCGTCGGATCCGTCCTCGCCGTCGCCCAGCGCGACCACGATCTGTGCCAGGCCCTCGGTGAGGTCACCGTAGCTGGGCGCTGCTTCGAGCCAGCGGAGCATCAGCTCGTCCCACGGCCCGGTCTGCCGCAGGTCCTCGGTCACGCGCAGGCGCTGCCCGTACCCGCCGCCCCGGCCCGCCTGGTTCTTGAGCACGGCCTCGAGGTCACCGAAGATGATCTCCGTGTGGCGGCGTGCCTTCTCCGCGGCGCGCTGTGTCCCCACCACCAGGTCTTGCGCCTTGACCGCCTCCGGCCCCGTGAGTCGCCGCGTGAGCGCAAGCAGCTCGTCCAGTACGCCAGGCCGGTTCCTGCTCGGACGCGCCAAGTCATCAAACGTACGCGCCAGGTCCTGCCAGCTGACGGTATAGCGCATGGAGTCGGTAGTGGCCCGCTCCAGATGGTGGGCCTCGTCCACGATCAGCAGCTCGTAGTCGGGCAGAACACGGTTACCGGTGGCCACGTCGGCAAGCAGCAGCGCGTGGTTGACAATCACCAGGTGGGCGGCCTCGGCTCTGGCCCTGGCGTTGTAGAAGAAACAGGCATTGGACTGGTAGTAGGGACAGCGGTCGGGGTCACAGGTCTCAGTGGCAGCACTGAGATCGCGCCACACGCGTCGCTCACCTGCAGTGGGCAGAAACAGATCGTCCCCGTCGCCATCGAGCGTGTTCGGCAGCCAGAGCAGTACTTTGGCGAAAACACGGGCCTCGTCGGGCACCGTCGCGCCGCGGCGCCGCAGAGTTTCGTACTGGCGGCGGCAGAGGTAGTGAGAACGCCCCTTGAGAACCTGCCAGCGGAACTCGTACAGTGCCTCGGCCAACTGCGGGATATCCTTGCTCGCGAGCTGCTCCTGCAGGTTGATGGTGTTGGTGGAGATCACGACGCGCTGCCGGTTGAGCACGGCCCACTCGACCGCCGGCAGCAGGTAAGCCAGGGACTTGCCGATGCCGGTCCCTGCCTCGATGAGCAGGTCCGCGCCCAGGTTGAATGCATGGCCCACCGCCTGCATCATCTCGACCTGTTGGTCGCGGTACTCATAGCCCTCGATCCCCTGAGCGATCTCGCCGTCGTGCTGCATCATCGCGGTGAGGGCCTCGACATCGATAGACTTCGCGGTATCCCGCGGCTCGAGCGCGCGCAGGACCTCGTCGGGCACCAGCAGATCGCGCACCGACTCAGCTCCGAGCTTGCTCACCAGCTGGGACCCAATTCCCCCCTGAAATCCCTGGCGCTGACGCTGATAGAGCGCGTCAGAGAAGAACTCGGCGCCGCCCCAGCGGGCGCGACGCCCGATCCGCACGATCTCCTTGAGCTGATCGGCGGTGAGTTGGAGCGCCCGCCCCATGAGCACCTTGAAGAGCTCCTGCGTCATCACCGCGTCGTCAAAGGCCCGGTGATTCTGGTCGGGCAGATCGATGCCTAGCTCCTTGACCAGATTGGCCAGGCTGTAGCGCCTGGCGTGTGGCACGAGGATGCCTGCCATCTCGAAGGTATCGATCGCAGGGTTCGACTGAACGACGCGATGGCGACGGAGAAAGCCCAGATCAAAGCGCACGTTGTGGCCCACGACAGGATCGTCGCCAACGAACTTGGCCAGACGCTCGGTGGCCTCGCGGGCGCCAGTGGCGTCGGCGACATCGGCGTCGGTGATGCCTGTCAACTCGGTGATGAACGGGGGAATCTTCCGTCCGGGGTTCACAAAGGTGGCGAAGCGATTGAGTGTCCGGTCCTGGTCAAAGCGGACGGCCCCGATCTCGATGATCGCGTCGCGCGATGGGTCGAGGCCGGTGGTTTCCAGATCGAGGGACACGTAGGTCTTCGGCATTCAGTCCTCAGTGGTGCCCGGTGTGGGCGGACAATAGGTTGGAGTCCGGACTGGGCCATTATACCGTAGATGGCAGATTGCGGTATGCAGGTAGTACTGTGGTGCTATGTTGGGGCGACGCGTCTGCGACCCGCCCGGGCCTTGCGTCACGTCGGGGCGGCGCCACCCGCGGTTGGCCCGTGACCTCCGCGTAGGGGCGATGCATTCCGCACTTCACCCACGGCGACACTGAGCGGTCCATCGCGGAACCCCCGCGACGCGAAGCGCTACTGTCGGAATGCATCGCCCTGGGCGTGACGTCACACACGACCGCGTCGGGTCCACGCGCGTGGACATTGGGTCAGCGCAAGCACGCCACGCAGAGGGCGACGCATTGCCACCCAGGCACATTCCCGACAGGCAGGTTCCGCGATCGCAGCCCCGACCACGTCGCGAGGCCACACCGGCAATGCATCGCCCCTACGACAGGATGACTCTATCCCAGCCGCGCGATCTGCTCCCTGACCTGGGCAGCCTCGACCTGCATGCCGGCGAGCTTGTCGCGCTCGCGCTGGACGACGTGGTCCGGGGCACGCTCGGCGAAGGGACCGGCAAGGCGCTTCTCGCTGTCGGCGATGCGCTTCTCGAGGTTGGCGAGCTCCTTCTCCAGGCGCACCAGCTCGGCGGCGAGGTCGACCATGCCGGCCAGGGGCAGGTAGGCGACCACGTCGCCGACCACCACGGAGGCCGACTGAGCCAGGGGCTCGGCGGCTTCGACGATGACGAGCTGATCTGCGTCCAGGCGGGCCAGCGAAACGAAAACGTCGCGGTTGGCTTCCAAGACTGCCGCGTCCGCGCCGGCGGCCACGGTAGCCACCACGCGCTTGCCGGCCTCTACGTTGTACTCCGACCGCACATTCCGCACCCCGCGGACCAGGTCCATCAGCAGGCCCATCTGCATCTCGGCTGCGTCATCGAGCCGGGCGGCGTCCTCCATCGGCCAGGTAGCGATGATCAGGGCGTCGCCCTGCTTGACCGAATCGGGCAGCGCCTGCCAGATCGCCTCGGTGACATAGGGCATGAACGGATGCAGCAGGCGCATCGCCTGCTCCAGCACCGCTAGCAGGACCGCTCGGGCGGTTTCGGCGCCGGCCTCACCCTCGGCGTAGAGCCGCACCTTGGTGGCCTCGATGTACCAGTCGCAGAACTCGTCCCACAGGAAGTCGCGGATGCGCCGTCCCGCCTCGCCGTACTGGAACGACTCAATCAGGCGGAAGACCTCGCCGGTGAGCCGGTTGATGCGGCTCAGGATCCAGCGATCGGGCAGCGTCAGCGATGCCGGCTCCACGTCAGCCAGCGCTGGAGCGCCGTCGCCCACGTTCATCAGGATGAAGCGCGTGGCCTGCCAGATCTTGTTGGCGAAGTTCCGCGCACCCTCCAGCCTGCGCGGGTCCAGGTTCATGTCGTTACCGGGCGTGGACGAAGTGGTCAGCACAAAGCGAAGCGCGTCGGTACCGTACTCGTCGATGATGTAGAGCGGGTCGTACTTCCAGGCGTCGGGCATCGACTTGCTGATCTTCTTGCCCTCCTGATTGCGGATCAAGCCGTGGAGGTAAACGGTGTCGTAGGGCACCTCGCCCATCAGCTCCAGCGAGAGCAGCGTCTCACGCGCCACCCAGAAGAAGATGATGTCGTAGCCGGTCTCGCGCATGTCGGTGCGGAAGAAGCGCTTCAGGTCCGCAGAGTCGGCGTCGGGCCAGCCCAGCGTGGAGAAGGGCCACAACCCCGACGAGAACCAGGTGTCCAGCACGTCCTCGTCCTGACGGATAACCGAGCTGCCACACTCGGGGCAGGACGCGGGATTCTCGACGGGGGACCATTGGTGGCCACAGTCATCACAGTACCAGACGGGGATACGGTGCCCCCACCAGAGCTGGCGACTGATGCACCAGTCACGGATGTTCTCCATCCAGTTGAAGAAGACCTTCTCAAAGCGCTGCGGCACGATGGACATCTCGCCCGCCTGCACCGCCTCGATGGCCTTCTGCGCCGTCTCCTTGGTGCGGACGAACCACTGTGTGCTGATCATCGGCTCAACCACGGTGTCACAGCGTTGACAGTGGCCCACCGCGTGCTGATAGTCCTCGATGCGCACCAGCAGCCCCTCGGTCTCGAAGTCGGCCACGATGGCATCACGGCAAGCGTAGCGCTCCATCCCGGCGTACGGCCCGGCGTCGTCGTTCATCGTGCCGGTGTTGGTCATCACGTTGATCTGGGGCAGGCGATGCCGCATGCCGATCTCGTAGTCGGTGGGATCGTGTGCGGGCGTCACCTTGACGGCGCCGGTGCCGAACTCGGGCTTGACCGCGTCGTCAGCCACCACGGGGATCGGGCGCCCGATAGCAGGCAGGATAGCCGTAGCGCCCGCCAGCGCCCCCCAGCGCTCGTCGTCGGGGTGGATCGCCAAGCCAGAGTCGCCGAGGATCGTCTCGGGCCGCGTCGTCGCCATCTCGATGAACTGCGTGGCGCCGTCAGCCCAGGTGCCGCTCCCCCACCCCCCCTTGGGCCCGTCCCAGTCGTCGTTGACGATTGGATAGCGGATCACCCACAGATGGCTGTCGTGGTCGTGGGGCTCCACCTCCAGATCGGAGATGGCCGACTCGCAGCGCGGGCACCAGTTCACCATATAGGGGCCGCGGTAGATCAGATCCCGCTCGTAGAGCGTGTGGAAGGCGACGCGCACCGCGCTGCTCAGATTCTCGTCAAGGGTGAAGCGCTCGCGGTCCCAGTCGCAGGAGACGCCCAGGCGACGGGTCTGCTCGAAGATGCGGGCGTGAGTGACGTCCTTCCAAGCCCAAGCACGCTCGACAAAGGCCTCCCGGCCCAGGTCGTGGCGGGTCAGGCCCTCCTTGGCGATCTCACGCTCGACCACGTTCTGGGTAGCGATGCCGGCGTGATCCATGCCCGGCAGGTAGAGCGTCTCGTAGCCGCGCATGCGGTAGTAGCGCGTCATCAGATCCTCGACGGCCACCGTGATGCCATGGCCCAGGTGGAGGATGCCGGTGACATTGGGCGGCGGCATGGTGATGCAGAAGCGCGGGCCGTCCTTGGTGGCTAGGCCCAGGTCGATGAGGGTCTCGGGCTTGAAGTAGCCCTTCTCCTCCCACCAGGTGTAGAGGCGCTGCTCGTGTTCCTCGGGGTTGTAGGTCTTCGATAGTTCCATTGTCGCTCCTTCTGGGTGTTGCTCAGATGAGTACATGCTCAATCGGGCGGGACGGTGCCTCTGTGGACCGCGGGCATCTTGCCCGCTCTGTGCGCACGGACAGCATCGCAGAAGCAGGGCCTGGCACGACGCTGGCACGGCGCCAGAGCCGCTCGACTTGCCGCTGGCCGGGCAGGACAGCCCGGCCTACACCGGATGCTGTGCGAAACGCAGGCCAGAAGTGCGCAGACCGACGTGGAGAGTATGTTTGCCCGCACGCGCGTGCGGGCAAGATGCCGCCCCGCGGTTCGGTCCACAGACAGATGCAGCGCGGCATCACGGTAGCACCGCCACAGATAGGTCGGGATGGGACAGGACGACTTCGGCGCCGACCGATAGGGCGGGCACGATACGGACCTCGCGCGCCCTCGTCACGCTGCGGAGGTCGGCGGCAGCGGCGGCGAGGGCTGCGGCGCCGTCGCCCGCCAGATCCAGGGCTGTCAGCTCCGCCCCCAGGGACATCGCACGCTCACTCTTGTAGCGGCGGACCGCGGTGGCGATGGCCAGCAGGAGCGCGCCCTGGGCGTCAGCCTCGTCGTCGATGAGCTGACTGTCGGCCTCGGGCCACGCCTGACGGTGCAGCGATGCCGTCCACGGCTCCGCCGCAAACTGATGCTGCCAGATCTCCTCGGTCACGAAAGGTAGGAAGGGGGCGAAAAGCTTGAGCACCGTCAGCGAGCAATGACGCAGGGCCCATCGCGCACCGGCGCTAGTCTCTGGCGCTGCATCGTACAGGCGTAGCTTGGCCATCTCCAAGTAGTTGTCCGCCAGGTCCTGCCAGAAGAACGTCTCGACCTCGCTCTTGGCTGCGGCATACTCATAGGCCTCGAGGCGGTCGGTAACGCTCGCCACGAGGCGCTCGCACCGAGACAGGATCCAGCGGTCGGCGGGGGTGTATGCGGGGTCGCTGACGACTCCGGCAGTGTCGACCTCATCGAGGAACCGGCCGGTGAACCGGGCCACGTTCCACAGCTTGGTGACCAGCCTAGCACCGGTCTCGATCTTCTCGAGGCTGATCACGGCGTCCTTGCCGAAGCCAGTGCTTGCTGTCCAGTAGCGGACGGCGTCGGCGGAGTGCGTCTCAAGCATCTCCATGGGTGGCATAGGACCCCCACCCCGGCTTTTGCTGATCTTGCCGGAGCCCTCGGGCGCCAGCCCCCATCCGGAGATGCCGGCGTGCCGCCACGGCGCTTCACCCGTGTGGTGGAGCGACTTGACGATGGTGTAGAAGGCCCAGGTGCGGATGATCTCGTGCGCCTGCACGCGGAGGGCGAAGGGCGTCACCTTGGCGAAGAGCTCGGGATCCGAGAGCTGCTTGCCCACGATCTGCGGCGTCAGCGACGACGTCGCCCATGTGTCCATCACGTCGGTCTCGGGTGTGAAGTTGGTGCAGCCGCAGTCGCAGGCGCGCGGGGCCGGTGTCACCGTCGGGTCCAGCGGCAGGGCGTGCGGGTCGGCAAACGTCGCCGACCCGCACGTGTCACAGTACCAGACAGGGAAGGTCACGCCGTAGGTGCGCTGGCGGGAGATGCACCAGTCCCAGCTGAGCCCTTCGACCCACTCCCGGTAGCGGTCGCCCATATGCGCCGGATGCCAGTCGACGGCCTCGCCGGCCGCGATCAGCTCGTCCTTGAAGTCCAATACGCGGAAGAACCACTGCTTGGAGACCGCGTACTCCACCGGCGTGTCGCAGCGCTCGTGGACGCGCACCGACTGCGCCACGGGTCGGCTGCCCAGAAGCAGGCCGCGCTCAGCGAGGTCCGCGACAAGGCGCCTGCGGGCCTCTCGCACCGGCACGCCCTCAAGGTCGCCTGCCAACGCGGTCATGCAGCCCCGGACGTCGATGGCCATGCGGAGCGGCAGGTCGTGCTCGTACCACCAAGCCACGTCGGCAGTGTCACCGAAGGTACAGCACATCACAGCGCCGGTGCCCTTCTCGGGATCTGCGGCGGGATCGGCCAGAATTGGCACGCTGTGGCCGAACCTGGGAACAGTGGCGGTCCGACCGATCAGGGCCGCATATCTGACGTCACCGGGATGGACGAAGACGGCCACACAGGCCGGCAGCAGCTCTGGGCGGGTCGTGGCAATCTCCAACGTGCCTCCACCCTCGAGCCCAAAAGCCAGTGCGTAGAAGGTGCTCTCGCGATCCAGGTCGTCCAACTCAGCCTGGGCGATAGCGGTCTGGCACTCAGGGCACCAGATGGTCGGCGCCTCCTTGCGGTAGGCCAGCCCCTTCCGCACCAGGTCGATGAATGACGCCTGAGACGTGCGGCGGGAGAGCGTGTCGATGGTGCGATAGGTGTAGTCCCAGTCGATGGAGAGCCCCATCCGCGTCCACAGCGCGCGGTAGTCCTCCTCCGCGCGCTCGCTGACCGCCAGGCAGGTGGCGATGAAGGCTTCGCGTCCAATCTCATCGGCCCGCACACCCTTCCAGCGCTCGACCAGGCGTTCGGTGGGCAGGCCATTGTCGTCAAAGCCCATGGGGTAGAAGACGTTGTCGCCCCTCATCCGCCGGTAGCGGGCGATGAAGTCGGGATGGCTGTACGAGTAGACGTGACCGAGGTGTAGGTGGCCCGAGACCGTGGCGGGCGGCGTGTCGATGGAATACACGCGCCGACTGGCGTCCGCGTTGTCGAACGCGTGAACGCCGGTCTCCTGCCAGAAGGCCAGGATCCGTGGCTCTGCTGTATGCGCGCGATATCGTTTCGGTAGCCGCATGTTCTCCCTCCGGGTCTTGGTTCTGTATGACAACCTGGCCCGGGTCGGTGGCCCCGCGTTCCCAGTCCCCAGGAAACACAAAGAGCCCATTCCATCCCAGGGACGGAAGGGCTCCGCGGTACCACCCTGATTCACCGGCAAGCCGGTGCATCTCTGTAACCCGCCGCGTGGCGCGTTGTCTGCGACACGCAAGGGGCACTCGCTATAACGGGCGAACCCGTAGTGACTTCTATGCAACCCGTTGCGGGTTGCCGTTCGGCCACTCAACTCCCGGGCGACATTCGGTGGCTGGTCCTGCAGAGGGCTCGCAGCCTAGGCCCTCTTCTCTACCACGTAGCGTCTCCGCTACGCGTCTGCAATCCCAACGAACCCCCGCGGGTTCGCGGCCACCTACTCCTCCCGCTCAACGTCTTTGAGCGTATGGATAGCTCAATTATAGGCGAGGCAGAGGGGGATGTCAATGTGAACGCAAGCGAAGAGGGCTCTCCCGGCGCTACTTCGCCGAAGCCAACGTCACAGCGGACTCGACGGCCTGGGCCAACACGGTGTGGCGCTCGGGCGCGATGTTGAGGGGGCCGGAGGTGTAGGGTACGTAGCCGGGGAAGGAGAAGGCACGGCGCATTCGGCCGTGCGTCTCGCTGAGCGGAACAAGGTAGGTGGCGGCCGCCAGGTAGGGATGGCGAGTGTGGACCTGGACCGGCTCGTCGAAGCGGACCTCGAGCATCCGCAGCTTGGACTGGAAGATGTCGATGGACTCCTCCGAGAGCGCCACGCTGCCCTCATACCCCGAAGGTCTGGCGATGCCGTCCGCAAAGGCGGCCATAATGGGCTCGTAGGCGGCGTCGCCCTGCCGGACGGTATAGACATCGCCGTCCCAGTAGATAGTGAAGCTGGTCGCACGGGCATCGAAGCGATGGGTGAACCACAGCGCATCCTCGTTGGTGAGCGCGATGACGCCCCAGACAAGGATCAACGTGATGACCACGCTGGTGACAAGGCCGGTGAGGGACCTGGCGCGGTCCTTGGGGCGGCTGCCGGGTGCTGGACTAACGGTGTTCATGTCGGTTGGTCTCCTGTGGCCTGAGGGCCAAAGTCTAGGGTCACAAGTCACAAGTCACAATAGTTGAGTGCTAGATCCTGAATTTATCTTCCTGTCGCTGTTGTATAGATTATTCTAAACCATGACTTAATATTTGTCAAGAGTGGTGGAGGTATTCGCGCAGAAGCGACGTGTCGTGGACACAGCCACCGGCCCATCCCTGGAGGATAGGCCGGTCGGCTTCGAGGTCTGCGTGACCACAGGCCGTGGGCCGTGGGTCCCATGGCGGGGGGCTCGCTCAGCTCGAAGTCGGCGTAGTCGAAGCCCGGACCGACGGTGGCGCCGATGAGGGTGTAGTCGCCCAGCGATCGCGCGGTCTGCCAGCAGTCGGCGGGGACGACGGCGACAGGGCGTTGGTCACCCGCCACGGGCCCGAGCACCTGTGTTGTGGCGGTGGCGCCTTCGGTGTCGGTGAATGTGAGGGCAAGCGGGTCGCCCTCGTAGTAGTGCCAGACCTCGTCGGACCGGACGCGATGCCACGCGCTGACAGCACCCCGGACGAGGAGAAAGTAGATGGTGGTGAGGGCCGGGCGGGAGTCGCGGTCGTCGTCCGGCGAAACTGAGGCGGACGAACGGTAGACCTGGGCGAAGTAGCCGCCCTCGGGATGCGACTCGAGGCCGAGGATGCTGATGAGTTCGCTGGCTCTTGGATGCATGGGGTTCCCCCTCGGCAACGCGGACTGACGATCACGCCACGGTTTGGCTGTCTGCAACCCGTCCGCAGCGGGCTTGGTACAGGCATAGCCTGGGGATTCAGCCCCAGGCGGCTACACTGATTCTACCACAGCGATGGTCCGGCAGTCGGCGGCGTAGGTGAAACGCAGGTGGATAGGCTCGCCGGCGAGGAGCCTGGGCAGCCAGTGGGAGGCGTCAGGCCACATCTGGTCGTAGGGGATGGCGTCGAGGGCCGCCCAGGTCGGCACGATCTCGTCTGATTCGGTGGGTGCACCCTGCCAGATGGTGGCAGTGTAGAGGTGCACGAACTGGCTCCACGAGGGGCGAGCGGGGAAGACGAAGTCGACAGTGCCTGCGGGGTGCAGATCAGCCGGGCGGACACCGACACAGGTCTCCTCAGCCAGCTCACGGATGGCGGCTGCCTCTGGAGTCTCACCCGGCTCGATGCCGCCGCCGATACCGACGACCTTGCCGGCGCCGAAGCCGGTCTTCTTGCGGCCCAGGAGCAGGTGAGTGGGCGGATCGCCGAGGATGAGGAAGCAGAGGGTCTTGGGTTGCATGGGTACCAGCTATCCCGTGGCCTTGGACAGAGCACCGACGACCTGACCGGAACGGCCCAAAGGTTGCGGCAAGGCATCGAGCCAGCAGCCTCCTCCGAGAGCCCTGTTCACGGGGCGGTAGCCATGTAGCACGGGGACTTCATCCCCGTGCGCGCGAACGTCGACGTTCGCGAACGCGGACGCTCGTTCGCCAACACAGACGTTCGTTGGCCAACGCCGATGGACATTGCGCGGGCCGCAAGTGCGCGGCAAGGTGTGCACCCTCGTGGGTGCGGCGTGCGCGGTCGAACACGAAGGTTCGACCTACGCAGATTACTGATACACCAGGAACGCAGGGAAGGGGGCGAGCTGGATGACGTCGGCGGGCTGCATCACGGGCACGTCGTAGTTGTAGAACATCTTGAAGCCGCCGTACTCGAAGCCGGGCTCGGCGGCGTACTGGACGTAGTCGCCGATCTTGGCACCGGGACCTCCAAAGCCATCGGAGTCCCAGACGAGGTCGATATTGGGATAGTCGACGATGTCCTCCTTGCCGACGAACATGCGATCGTCGAACTGGTGGATGATGAGCGCCTTGCGCTCGCCGGCGATCTGCGCGTACTGGTCCAACAGCGCCTGGGCCTCGTTGGCCTGCGCGCCGGACATAGTGCCGATCTTCTGACCGGGAATCGAGACGCCGTCAGCCATCAGGAACTCGGGGTCGATGGCCAGATGCACGCCGGGCTGACCCAGCCACGGACCAAGGAAACCTATCTCGGCCGCGATGGTGCTGTGTCCGGGTTGGATGTCGAGTACGCTGAAGACGCCGTTGGCCTGACCCACATCGACCCAGAGGTTGATGCTGCTTGTTGAGACGCGATGGACATAGTCACCGTCAGCACCAGGGTGCGCGTCGGCGACGGTGGTGACCATGTGGAAGAAGGGAACGATCTGCCGGTCAGGGAGCAGCGCCTGGTAGGCCGCTGCCTGATTGTGGAGCGTGACAATGGTCGCCGTGACCGACTCGCGCCCGAGAATGCCCAGGCCGGGTCCGGCGCAGGTGCCGTAGAGCCCGACCCAGAGCCGGTTGTGGAACTGGGAACCGAACCCAGGCACTGGCGTGGCCGGCAGGATAGTGACAGTGGCCGGATCCACGGGCGGAGCCGGCGTTGCCTCGGTCTCGGTTGTCGACACCGTCGCGGTAGCCGTAGGTGGCAGGGCAGTCGCCGTGACGGTCGCAGTCGGCGTCTCGGTCGAGACGTTGGTGGCCGTCGCGGTGGGCGCCTCCGTCGGAGTGGAGGTTGGCGATGGTGTGAGCGTGGCGGTCGGCGTGGCGGTCGGCACAGTCGTCGAGGTCGCCGTCGGCGTGACCGATGGAACCGGCGTCGCGGTCTCGGCCGGCGTCCGGGTGGGCAGGGCCGCCTCGGTCGAGACCGCCGGCAGCTCGAGACCTGGGAACAGCCCGTCAAAGCCGCCGTTGATCGACAGGACTGCCAACAGCGCCAGGCTGCCCAGGATGAGCGCGGAGAGGGCGACCCAGAGGAAGCGGTTGTTACGCTTTGCCATAGGCTAGATCACCAGCGTGGAGGCATCGTCGACATAGATGTCGAGGAGGTCACGGAGCATGGTCATCGCCGACGGCACCGGCTCTAGCTCTTCGATCGCAAAGGTGATGGTGCCGTAGATGTCAGTGGTGTAGACGATGCCCATCTGCCTGCTGCCCAGGAAGCCCAGCGGGTGCTGGGGTCCGATGCGCGTCGGCAAGGCTGAGAGGGCGTAGGTCCCGTCGTCCTGCAGCGCTGCCTTGGCCAGCAGCCTGTACTTCTCGCCTCGCTGGCGAGCGGCGATCAGATCGGCCACGGACACGGAGGAGACGCCGGCGCGAGCCACGTCGTCAAGCTTGGCGTCGCAGCCGAGGATGGCGTTGGCCAGGATGACCAGTTTGGCAGCCGCGTCCCAACCGTCGAGATCCCACTCCGGCGGGGACTCCAACGCGCCGGACGCCAGCGCCTTGGCGATGGCCTCATCCCACGTTAGCCCAGACGCCAGCAGGTCCATCACATAGCCAGTGACGAGGTTGGGGACGGCCTCCAGGACGAGGACATCGGCGCCGCGCAGATCGCGGCAGCCAACGTTGAGCGCGGGCAGGCCGCCGGCGACGGTACCGTCGTAGCGGAAGGCGACGCTCTTTTCGCGAGCCAGTGCGTGCAGCTCGGCGAAAGCCGTCACAAGGGGGCCCTTGTTGGGCGTGACGACGTGCCAACCCTTGTGCATCGCGGTACGGATGCAGGTCAGACCGGGCTCGGCACCTGCGTCCAGGTTCACGGGCGAGGCCTCGAGCAGGATGTCTGCCTCGGCGGCCTTGACGAGGGCAATCGCGTCCATGTCCGCGCGGCCGGCGTCGGGATAGGACGAGACCGTGCCACCGGCCTCCTTGATCGCGGACACCTTGGCCATATCCAGACCCGCTGGGTTGTGGGCAGCACCGCGGCTGTCCGCCGCGCCCACCAGCGTGAGTCTGAGACCGTAGCGCTCCGCCAGGAGATCGGCCTTCGCCGCCGCAGTCTCACAGAAGCGACGGCCCAGGTTGCCCAGACCCACCAACACTATGCGAACGTTCTGCATCAATCTCTCCTCGTAGCTATGCGTCCAACCGGACGGCCATGAACGGCACCAGCATCTCCTCTGGGGCCAAGCTTCCGTGGCGTCCCAACAATCTCTCTGCGTCCCACTGATCCCACGCGAACGCGTGTTGTCCGCGGGCAATGCCCACGATATCGCCCACACGATAGGGCACCTCGGGATGCATCTTGCCCGGCCCCAGGAGGCCGCTCTGCAGGAACTGCTCCCGGGTGGCGAAGGCGTACTGGTCGCCGAAGTGAGCCTTGAGGTAGGCCATCGCGGCGTCGGTCTGGCCGTTGCGGGTGTAGAAGAAGGGCACGCGGCTCTCGCCCATCGGCGCCATCCAGAGCATATCCCGGAGCTCGGGATGGTCGGGCAGCACAGCAATCTCGGAAACAGGTGTGCGGACCTGGCCATGGTCGGCGGTGATGAGCAGCAGCGTGCCCTCACGGTCCTCGGGCGGCAGTTGCTTGAGGAAGAGCTCGTCCATCAGCATTGAGATGGCGCGCATCTCGGCCTCACCGGTCTCGTCATCGGGGCCGTGCTTGTGGGCCAGCGTGTCGACGGCGGCCCAATAGCCACCAACCAGCAGCCGCTCGTCGCGGTGATCGGCCAGGGCCTGGCGCAGCGTAACCCAGAGATCGGAGGCGTAGCTATGGCCGCGGACGTCCTCGATGCCACGGAACTGAATGCGAGAAAGCGGCGTGGTCATATAGGCCTTGTGGATGACGCCCACCGTGGTGACGCCCTGCGGGCCCAGAACCTCGCCCGCCGAGGGCACCGGCAGGAAGGCCTCGGGGTCGAAATCCCACTTGAGCAGGGTATTGGCGAACATCTCGTTGACCGAGGAGAAGCCGATGGCCTCGATGGCCATCATCCACTCACGTAGGTAAAGCGCGAAGGCCAGCAGGCCGTGCTCCATCGATGAGTGGCCCGACCAGATGCAGTTGGTGACGCTGTTGGTGGTGGAGAGGAAGGTGGTCGTGATGGGCGCCAACCGGCCCTTCTCCGCCAACTTGTGGAAGACCAGGTCATCGTAGCGGGCCATCACCTCCTGGAGCTGGAGCCACCCCATAGCGTCCATGATGAGCAGGACGACGCGCTTGACGCCGTCGGTAAGGCCGGCGAGGAGGTCCGGGGCGAGCGATGGGAGGGTGCCGGGCATCTCGGCGCCCAGGAGGCCGGCGACGGTGGGCATGATGTTGCCGACGCAGCGGCCTTCATACCGGGGCCAGACAAACTCCGCCGGGAACCCGGGAAGGGTCAGACCGGCGGGGCGGAAAGTTCGTAGCTCCCGTTCGAGTCGGTTCATGGGTGCCTCACTTGAGCTGATCTGCCGCGCGCCGGCCCCGATGGCCTCACAGTAAGGTTGGGCGCAGCTCAGCGCAGTATCGCCCAGATTGCGTATCGCGGCAAGCGCAGCCGCGGGTCTGGGCGTGACGCGGGCAACCGTCGCGACCGCTCGGTGTTTCGCTTCCACACATCGGGGCTACCATAGACGCACCTAACCGCACCGGAGGAACCGTGTATGGACTCGTGGCACCTGGGGATAAGCACTGATCGTCGAAGCATTGTGAAGGACGATGGCTCACCGTTCTTCTGGCTCGGCGATACGGCGTGGGACTTGTTCGTACGGCTCGATCGAGAGGATGCCGAGACCTATCTGCGGAACCGCAGCGAAAAGGGGTTCACGGTCATCCAGGCCGTCGCAGTGATGGGGTATCACATCCCGTTCAACACAGCGAACGTGTATGGGCAGAGACCGTTTACCGACAGTGATCCGGAACAGGTCGATCTGCGTGGTCGGGACAACTACTGGACCCACGTCGACCATGTAGTCGACGCTGCCGCTCGCCACGGGCTCTACGTCGGCCTTCTGCCCACGTGGGGCTCCTTTGTGTGCGAACGGGACCCGTCCTTCACCCGGGAGACGCTCACGACGTATGTGTCCTGGATCGCCAACCGGTACAAGGACCGGCCAAACATCATCTGGGTCAACGGCGGGGATGCCGACCTGAAGTTCCACGACTGGGCCGACGTCCCGATCTGGAATGCCGCCGGGGCTGCAATTCGTGGGAGCGATCCCAACCATCTGATCACGTATCATCCCAGGGGCGGAAGCAGTTCTTCAGCGCAGTTCCACAACCAGGCGTGGCTCGACCTCAACACGTACCAGAGCGGACACGGCAGCCGGTACCAACGGGGTGATCAGATGGCGGCTTGTGACTGGGCGCTCTCCCCGATCAAGCCAACCCTGGACTCGGAATCGTGCTACGAACAGCACCCGATCAACTGGACGTTCGAGAACGGCAACATCGACGACCACGATGTGCGGCGGGCAGCGTACGGCGCCTTGATGGCCGGCGCGTGCGGTCACACCTACGGCCACGTCAACCTGTGGGTCTTTAACAGACCGGAAGAGGACGTTCCCGAGCTGACCAGCGTGGAGATGCCGCACCATGTCCACTGGAAGCAGGCGATGGACCGCCCTGGGGCCTGGCAGCTTCAGTACGCCAAGAAGCTCTTCCTTTCGCGGCCTTTCCTGACTCGGAGACCCGCGCAGTCAGTGCTGCTCGACACGTCGCACGGACAGCGCGCTCTTCAGGGCGACGGGTTCCTGTTTGCCTACTCCCCGCTGGGCCACGCCCTTGAGGTCGATCTGGCCGAGCTGCCCTGGTCAGACCACGCCTTCTGGTGGTTCGATCCGCGAACGGGGTCCGCATACGGCATCAGCGTGGAAGTCGAGGACGGCAGGGCCTCGATATCCCCCCCGGGGACGCCCTACAGGGGCAATGACTGGGTGCTGGTGATCGATGACGCGGGCCTAGCCAGTGGAGCACCGGGGGTGGTTAAGGCAGACTTCTGATCCGGCAGATGGGCCGGGTCTGCCGATCAAAGGCTTGGCGTCCCTCGTCGCAGGATCTCCCCTTCTGCTCGGCCGACGGAGGGGGAGGCAGGAAGCACCCGTTAGCGGATGATGGTGCGGATGATGAAGCCCAGGAGGAGCTGGGAGAGGAACACGGCAGCCAACTCCGCTGCCTCAGCAAACGCCGCTGCCTCAGCAGACACCGACGCGCCGGCGGGACGCTGCGAGGTTCGTACGAGGCGCACGGCGAGCGGCGCGGCGAAGACGACGCCCAGGCACCAGACGGGCACCCAGCCGACGACGATCGCGGCGATCACCGCCGCGTAGGGCACAGTGACGACGGCGAGTCGCACGCGCCGATCGCTCACACGTCCAGCTCCGCGACCAGCACCGGTCGCATGGCCTGCGCAGCGCGAGCCCGGTGGCTGATGCGATTCTTCTCCGCCCCGGGCAACTCGGCCATGGTCACGCCGGCCTCAGGGACGAAGAAGACGGGGTCATAGCCGAAGCCCCCCTCCCCCGCCGGGACGGTGTCGATGGTACCCTCGCAGACGCCTTCGGTGGAGAACTCGCGCCCGTCGGGCAGGACCAGCGCCGCCACACAGCGGAAGCGTGCGCCCCGGGCCTCCGCGGGGACACCGTCCAACGCATCGAGCAGCGCCAGGTAGCGGACCTCATCGCTGCCAGGATGGAAGCGCGCGGAACGGATGCCGGGGGCGCCGTCGAGGGCGTCGACCTCGAGGCCGGAGTCGTCGGCCAGCGACGGCAGTCCGGACGCGCCGGCAAGCACGCGGGCCTTGATGAAAGCGTTGGCCAAGTAGGTGGTGCCGGTCTCGTCGACCTGGGAGGAGACGCCGACCTCCTCGGGGAGGACGATGTCGACGTTGAGACCGTCGAGGAGGGCAACCCACTCGCGGCGTTTGCCGGCGTTGTGGGTGGCCAGGACGATGCGTGTTGGCTCGGTCATGAGCTTTGCTTCCTTTTCCCTGTGAAGCGCGTGTGCGTACAGCTGTGCGGACCGGACTGTCCAGCCATCCAGCGCGACCGGACCGCACTACGTGATCAGCTTCCCCACGCTGTCGTGGTCTCGTGCGCGCTGCGCCGCCTTCGGCGGCGGGGCCGGGCACGACAGCCCGGCCCACAGCTCCCCTATCCCTGGTCCCTGTCTCTTGCCAGCTTGCGCTCGAGCCGGTCGCGACGGTGCTGGAGCTCGGCGACGGTACCAAAGCGGCGTAGGCCCGACGGATGCGCGACCGCGCGCGCGAGGGCGCACTCGGTGCAGGCCATCGCCTGATCCAGTTCCTTGGTCATCCACTCGTGATACTTAGCCTTCTCGACCAGTGGCTCGACGGCGCCGGGCAAGCGCGCCTCCCAGGCATCCCAGATGGCCAGGGCCTCGGTCCAAGCCCTCCGACGCCGGTAGCGGCGACCCACATCGCCCCATACACGGGCGGCGCAGTCGGAGGCAAGCTCTCCGGGGTCGCCCGAAAGCGCAACCTGCCACGCATCGATGGCCGCGGGCTCGTCGCCGACCTTGTCGTAGACCCGACCGACGCCCACCCACTCCGCAGCCGCCAGCGCCATATCCTGCGGCGTCACCACCATCCGCGCCACGTGCACCAGCAGGGAGGCCAGGCTGAGCACATCGATCTCATTGTGATAGAGCACGCGGACCATATCCGCCGGATCGCCGGTCTCGAGGTACTGGCGGTACATCCACGGTATCAGGCCAGAGTCGAGATCCTGCTCCGTGCGGCGGACACCCAGAATCTCCTCTTCCAGCACCCCCAGTCGCCGCGAGGCCAGATGATCGCGCCAGAGCTGCCGGGCCGTGGTCAACAGGTCGAGATGCGGCAGCGCCAGGGGCACCGGCGGCATCCGGTTGAGCACGTAGCGCGTCTCCAGGATCGGGAGGTCGAACCCGCGCCCGTTGAAGGTCACGATCCCCGTGGCCTTGGAGAGCACCTCGGTGAGGTAAGTCAGGGCAGCGCCCTCCTCATCGGGATCGCGCATCAGCAGCAGGTGCAGGTCGAAGCTGTCGCCGTTCCACAGCCCCGCGCCGATCTCAAAGGCCAACGTGCCGGCGCCGCCGGCGAGGCCCGTCGTCTCGGTGTCGAGGAACGCGGGACGCGGCCCCAAGTCCGGGACGCCCAGCCGGGCCAGCGCTTCCTCGGAAACGGTCTCCAGGTCGGCGAGTGCGTAGGTACCGTGCACGAAGTCGCCGGCGTAGTGTCTCAGGTCCAGCCAGAAAACGTCGTCGCCGACTGACCGCTCGCCACCCGGCAGCGTCGCGCGGGCGCCACGCCCCCGGGGCTGCTTCGGCCCAGCGTCAGACTTGAGCCCCGCCAGCCCCTGAGTGACGCCCATCTGGCGCAGTCTGCGACGGAGTGTCTCGTCCACATCAGGCATGCTATCGACTCACTTCGGGGCTAGGTCACACACTCGGCGCTACAGAGTCGCTCGATCCGCGCGCCCAAGGGCCTCAGCTTGTCTTCGATCCGCTCATAGCCCCGGTCGATTTGGCGGATGTTGCGGATCGTACTAGTGCCCTGCGCGGCAAAGGCCGCGATCAACATCGCCATGCCCGCACGGATGTCGGGGCTCTCCATCGTGTCGCCCATCAGCCGCGAGGGACCATAGACCAAGGCGCGGTGCGGATCGCAGAGGACGATCCGCGCACCCATCGGGATGAGCTTGTCCAGGAAGAAGAGCCGGCTCTCGAACATCCAGTCCTGGAAGAGCACAACGCCGTCGCACTGCGTCGCGGCGACCAGGGCCACGCTCATCAAGTCCGGCGGGAACATCGGCCAGGGGGCATCCTTGATCGACGGGATAGCACCGCCCATGTCGGGCACGATCGTGAGCGACTGTTCCGAGGGCACGAAGAGATCGCGTCCGCGGGGCTCGGCGGTGATACCCAGCCGCTCGAAGGTCATCAGGATCATCCGCAGGTTCTCGGGATAGGCGTCGCGGATGAGCAGCTCGCCGTGGGTGGCGGCAGCAAGCGCGATGTAGCTACCGACTTCCATATGGTCGGTGCCGATGGTGAAGTCCACGCCGCGAAGGCGCTCAACGCCCTCGATGACGAGTGTGTTGGTGCCGATGCCCTCGATGCTCGCGCCCATGGCATTGAGCATACGGCAGAGATCTTGGACGTGCGGCTCGGACGCGGCGTTGCGCAGGACCGTGGTGCCCTTGGCCAACACGGCGGCCATGACGGCGTTCTCGGTGCCTGTGACGCTGGCCTCGTCCAGCAGGATGTCGGCGCCGGCCAGGTTGTCGGCCCATACCTGGAAGTGGCCATTCACGACGGCCACCTGGGCGCCCATGCCCTCGAAGGCCAGGAAGTGGGTGTCCACGCGACGGCGTCCGATCACGTCGCCACCAGGGGCAGGGATGGCGAGACGTCCCAGTCGTGCGAGAAGTGGGCCCACCATCAGGATCGACCCACGGATGGCTCGGAACTGATCCAGGCTGAGGTCCTCTGCCGCCGATGGGTTGAGGTCGGCGGCGTGGAGACGCCACGTGCGGCCGTCCTTGCGCTCGACCTCGACACCCAGCGTCTCCAGCAGACCGGCCATGACCTCAACGTCGCGGATGGCGGGCATGTTGCGCAGGGTGACGGTCTCATCGGTGAGCAGACACGCGGCCAGCGTCGGCAGGGCCGCGTTCTTGTTGCCCGCAGGCTGTATCTCACCGGAGAGCGGGACGCCGCCCTCAATGACGAAGTAGTCGCTCAGGTTCTCCACACTTGCCTCCCTCGCCCCGGCGCTCGTCAACCGCGGACGGTTGGATGACGCCGGCCGGAGCGAAACCAGCCTATGACAGCAGAATCTCTACGGGATCGCCGGGCTTCAGCGACAACGTCGTGCCCGCATCGCCGTGGTTGACGGCGACCTCCAACATGCCCTCGCTGCCCACTAGCGCAAGGCGGTCACCCACACTGGTCTGCCCATAGGTCTTGAGGATGGGGCCCAGCTCGTGTCCTCCGACGACCACGCAGACCCGGCGGGCATTCAGCGTCAGCGGCTCTCCGTCTGTGAAGACCGGATCGAGGTGGAGCAGCGCCCCCTCCCAGACCAGGCGGCCGATGCTGGTGATGACGTTGCCGAAGCGGTCGATGTAGAGCACCTGACCGCGGATCACGCCGTCGCCCACCGCCATCCCCGGCGTCGGAAGACGCACCGGCAGACTCACCTCCGGCCCGAACTCTCGCAGCGGCACGCCAGCCGCGATATGCGCGGCGGCCGGGGCGAAGATGTCGCGCCCGTGAAAGGTGCCGCTCACCACCGGTCGCTGGTAGGCGGGGTTCTCTAGTGCCACCGTCAACTCCGGTGGCGCCTGTTCCCAGACGTAGGAGAAGACACCGTTGTCTGGCCCTACCAGGACGCCCCACGCCGTCTTGGATGCGATGGCGTGACGCGACGTGCCCACACCGGGGTCAACCACGACGAGATGGACCGCATCCTCGGGAAAGTAGGGCAGCGCCGTCCAGAGGACGTAGGCCGTCGCCGACACGCTCTGTGGCGGGATGTCGTGGGTGATGTCGACCATAGCGATGTCCGGGGCGATGCCTGCCATCACGCCCTTCATCGTGCCGACGTACCCGTCCTGATTGCCGAAATCCGTTGTCAGTGAAACGGTTCTCATAGATCACCCCACTCTCTTCAGCACCACGCGTGCAATCACGCGCAGTTCGTCCACGCCCAGTATCCACGCCAGCGCCACATAGACCGCCACGCCCAGAGGAACGCCCACCAAGCTCTGCACCAGGGCGCCCTCCGGGCCAATCACCCGGAACGCGCGGAGCGCGACGCCCATCGCGACGGAGGCCCCGACCACACGCACCGTCGTCGCGAGGATCGCGGCGCCATCCAGAGAACCGAGCCTGCGACGGGCCAGCACGAAGAGCACAGCGCTCTCCACCAGCGCCGAGACCGCTGTCGCCAACGCTAGCCCACCCAGCGGCGGCCAACCGGCCCGCGCAAAGACATTGGGGAGCCAGAGACCCAGTCCCGCGTTGAGAGCCACGCCGCCCACGGTCGCCAGCACCGGCGTCCACGTATCGTGCAACGCATAGAACGCCCGGCCCAGGACCTCCAGCGCGGAAAGCCCCACCAGACCGAGTGCGTAGAACGAGAGCGCCGGGGCCACGGCCCCGGTGGCCTCGGCGTTAAAGGCCCCGCGCTGGAAAAGAAGCGCGACGACCGGTTGTCCCACGAGCACCAATCCGACCGTGGCGGGAATCGTCAGCACGATGAGCAGCCGGAGGGCGTCGGAGAGCGTGCTCCGCAGCTCCGCCGTCTCGCCCAGTGCCGCCTGCTCAGAAAAGGTAGGGAAGACCGCCACCCCAACGGCCTGCGCGAATATACCCTGAGGCAACAGCATGACCCGCCAGGCAGTATCCAGCGCCGAGATAGCGCTCGTGCCCAGGCGCGAGGCGAGATTGCCCGCGATGAGTACGTTGAGTTGGCCGACCGCCATCCCGAAGGCCCGCGGCACCAGAAGCCTGCCCACCTCAACGACACCGGGATCGCCGCGTCCCAAGGTCGGTCGTAGCGGCACACGGCGCCGCAGCAGCCACGGCACCTGGATCAGCAGGTGTCCCACCGCCCCAACGACCATGCTGATCGCAGGCCCCATCGCCCCCAACGGCGTCAACCCGCCCACGATCCCGCCGGCGATCAACGCCAAATTGTAGACAACGGGTGCCAGCGCCGGGAGGAGAAAGTGCCGGTGGGCGTTCAGCGCCCCCATCACGATCCCGCTGATCCCGAAGATTGTGGGCGAGAGCAACATGACTCGCATCACCTCTACGGTGCGGGCCTGGACCGCCCGCGCAAGCCCCGGCGCCACGACCACGCGCACCAGCCACGGTGCAACGACGATGCCGATCAGGCTCAACGGCACGAGGACTGCGAACAGGATCGTGATGATCGCGGAGGCCAGTCGCCAAGCCGACGCGGTCTCGCCCTTGGCCAGCCGTCCGGTGAAGAGCGGGATAAAGGCCGATCCCAACGCCCCGCCGGCCACGACCAAGAAGATGGTCTCCGGGATGTTCTTGGCGGCCACATAGGCGTCCATCTCGGGGCCGATACCGAAGTACGCCCCGTAGACGACCTGGCGCACCAGGCCCAGAAGCCGGCTGACCGCGAATGCGGCCATGACCAGGGCGGCAGCGCGGGCGAGGCCGGGGCGTTGGCGGCTGTTGCTCATGCCGGGGATTATAGCACGGACGCCGCCTCGCGGGCTCGGCGGGACCAGGGCCTACGCATGTATGGGGCGGAGCAGGTGGAGTAGGTAGCGGTCGTCCCAGGCAGCCTTGTGGCGACGGGCCCTGACACTGAGCTTGGAGCACTTGTCCTGGCGGATGAGGTTGAGGGCGATGTGGCGCAGCGTGG
>Ga0180436_10000945_pt1 | contig 28979 bp, 21 predicted proteins | sample SS_ome_2_FD_132434 | JGI IMG/M metagenome (GOLD analysis project Ga0180436, IMG submission 132434) | Hypersaline lake sediment archaeal communities from the Salton Sea, California, USA - SS_3_S_2 metaG | ecosystem: Environmental > Aquatic > Non-marine Saline and Alkaline > Hypersaline >... | reverse complement strand
GCTATACTCACCATGGCTTGACCTCCTGTGGCTTCGGTTCTCCACCCGCATTCTACAGGTTGGTCAAGCCTTTCCCCTTTTCCTGCCTAAAGGATACAGTGCCACCTCGCGCGTTTCCTTGTGTAGATGCCATAGCATGGTAGAATGCATATCCGTACGTGTCTCATCTTATACCGTGCGGAGGTAGTTGTATGATTGATCAGAACCAGGATTGGCACGCACTCAACGTGCAGGATGCCGTCCAGGCTCTGCAAGCAGATGGCCACAATGGGCTTTCCCCGGCCGAAGCGAAGCAGCGCCTTGAGCAGTACGGCCCCAACGAGCTTGAGGAAAAGGCTCCCCCCACCTTTTGGGATCGCCTCTGGAATCAGCTCACCGACTTCATCGTCATCATCCTGATCGTCTCGGCCGTGATCTCGGCTGTTCTTGGCGACTGGATCGAGGCGGTCGTGATCATGGCCATCGTCGTGCTCAACGCGGCGGTTGGCGTGATCCAGGAAAGCCGGGCGGAACAGGCGCTCGCTGCACTGAAGAAGATGGCTGCGCCGGATGCCCAGGTGATCCGCGGCGGCCACCGCATCACGGTGCCCACGCGCGAGCTGGTGCTCGGCGACGTTGTGCTCCTTGAGGCCGGTAGCATCATCCCCGCCGACCTACGCCTGACGGAGTCGATGAACCTCCAGATTGAAGAGGCTTCTTTGACAGGCGAATCGGTGCCGGTGACCAAGCGCGCCAGCGAGGTCATCGCGACCGACGCAACCATCGGAGATCGCCACAACCTGGCCTTCATGAGCACGACCGTGACCTACGGTCGCGCACAGGGCGTCGTGATCGCCACGGGCATGCAGACCGAGATCGGCAAGATCGCTGCGATGATCCAATCGGTTGAGGAAGAAGACACGCCGCTCCAGAAGAAGCTTGACGAGCTGGGGAAGCAGCTCGGCATCGGGAGCCTCATTGTCTGCGGTCTGGTCTTCGTCGTCGGCCTGCTGCGCCCCGTGGTGATGGGTATCGAGATTCTCGACTGGGTCGAGCACATCAAGGAGTTCTTCCTGCTCTCCGTCAGCCTGGCGATCGCAGCTGTGCCCGAGGGATTGGCCGCCGTCGTCACGATTTGTCTCGCGCTGGGTATGCAGGAGATGGTTAAGCGCCATGCGCTGATCCGCAGCCTGCCCGCGGTCGAGACGTTGGGTTCGGCGATGGTGATCTGCTCGGACAAGACCGGTACGCTGACCCAAAATCAGATGACCACGATCCGCATCTGGGCCAACGAGACGGAGTACGCGGTCACGGGTCGTGGCTACTCGCCCAAGGGCCAGTTCGAACTCGATGGCACCAAGATTGACCTGGCTGATCACGCCACGCTCCGCAATACGCTTTGGGGCGGCGTGATGTGCAACGATTCCGGCCTGGAGCAGAGTGACGAGGGCGGCACCGAGTACAAGATGGTGGGCGATCCCACCGAGGGCGCGATGGTCGTCGCGGGTGCGAAGGCCGGCTACTGGCGCGCGGCGCTGGAGCCCAGCTTCCCCCGCGTCAACGAGATTCCCTTTGACTCCGACCGCAAGCGCATGACGACGATTCACGGTCTGGATGACCACGATGATGCTGGTCTGTCCCCGGTCTCGAGCCAGGCGACAGGCGCCGGCTACGTGGCGGTCACCAAGGGCGCGCCTGACCTGGTCCTGGACCAGTGCACGAAGTTCCAGACGGACAGCGGCCCGGTGGAGATGACCACCGACCTTCGCGAGAAGACGTTGGCGGCCAACGGCGCACTGGCTTCGCAGGCGCTGCGCGTCTTGGCAGTGGCCTATCGCGAGCTTGGTGAGATGCCCGATGAGGTCGGCCCAGACACGGTCGAGACGGACCTCGTCTTCGTGGGCCTCGAGGGAATGATCGATCCGGCGCGCCCCGAGGTGCTGCCGGCGGTTGAGAAGGCGCAGGGCGCGGGTCTCCGCACCGTGATGGTGACCGGTGACTACGCCGCGACAGCCTCGGCCATCGCAAAGGAAATCGGTATCCTTCGCCCCGGCCACGACACGGTCTCCGGCAAGGAGCTCGAGGCCATGAGCGATGAGGAGCTCGATAGCAGGGTCGACAACGTGGACGTCTTTGCCCGCGTTGCCCCGCACCACAAGATGCGCATCGTTTCCGCGCTGCGCGCCCGCAACAACGTTGTCGCCATGACCGGCGATGGCGTCAATGACGCGCCCGCCCTGAAGCAGGCAGATATCGGCGTCGCGATGGGCATCACCGGCACGGATGTCACGAAGCAGACTGCCGACATGGTGCTGACAGATGACAACTACGTCTCCATCGTCAGCGCGATCGAGCAGGGCCGTGTCATCTACTCGAACATCCGCAAGTTCGTCTACTTCCTGATCTCCTGTAACGTCGCCGAGATCATGATTCTCTTCCTGGCCACTCTCTTCGGCTGGGATGCCCCGCTGACGGCCATCCAGCTGCTCTGGCTGAACCTGCTGAGCGATGGCGGCCCGGCGCTGGCGCTGGGACTCGAGAAGGGTGATCCCGACTTGATGGATCGTCCCCCGCGTCCCCCCGACGAGCCGGTCATCAACCGCGAGATGCAGATCGGTGTAGCGGTGCAGACAGTGGCCATCACGGGCTCGGTGCTGCTGGCCTACTGGCTGGGTATGAACTACTTCGGCGCGCTGCACGGGACGGATCCCGTGATCACAGCGGAGACGATGGCCTTTGTGACGCTGGTGCTGTCCGAGTTGTTCCGGGCCTATACGTCTCGGTCAGAGCGTTACCCGCTGTTCAAGCTGGGAGTGTTCACCAACAAGTATATGCAGTATGCAGTAGCACTCTCACTCTTCTTGCTACTGGTGGTGGTCTACATCCCGGTGCCCTCGGTTCGCGAGATCTTCAACACGACGCCGCTGACGATCAACGAGTGGCTTGTGATGATCCCGCTGATCTTTGTGCCTTCGATAGCTGCCGAGATCCAGAAGGCCGTGGTTTTCCGGTCGCAGAAGTAGCTTCGACTGACTCACACAGAGAAGAGGCGATTCCGCGAGGAATCGCCTCTTTGTCTTGGCGTGGGTTGAGTGGGTGCGTTGCAGTTCTGGGGCAAGCCGCGACCACCATCGGGCCGATCACGGCACCGTAGTGCAGTTTTCGCCCGTAGACACATGCACGGCCCTGCACCGTCTGGGCCTAGACTGCCCAAGCCCCGTGCCGTCGTCCGCCTCAGAATGGGTAACTGTGCGCTCTATTCCTCGTCGGGGGACTCCCCGAGGCGATTCGCCCCCAATCTGCAGCGGACCCGGTCAAGCTGTTGGCTTGACGTCGCGTCGCCGGCGCTAGCTACTCCTCACGCGGGACCACCCAAATCCTCACCGGTTCCGTCTTGGCCTCGTTGCCCGCGGCGTCGTAGACCACCACGTGGAACCCGTACTGGCCCGGACCCTTCAGAATCCAGTTCACGTTGAAGGGCGCGATCGTGCGGACGCTGAACGGCTCCGCGGCTCCGTTTTCGAAGAATTCGACGCGTTCAATGGCATAGACGTCATTGACGTCGGCATTGATGTTCACCCACTCGTCGAGCCCAAACTCGTACTCCGAACCCGCCGGCGGGTAGGTCAGGTCCACCTCGGGCGGCGTGTTGTCGACGGTCAGCTGGATCGCTGACTGCCGCACCTGCTGATCGTGCCCGATGACCTGTAGCTGGAGCGTGTACATGCCGTCCTCGAGTCCGGTCGTGTCGAAGTTCTCGAGAAGGTTGTTGTCCACGCTATTGTGGTGGTCCGGCCCGACCTGGAGCCAGGCGGTCGGGCTCATGCCCTCGCCAAAGACCATCCGGTAGAACTGGACGTTGCCGCCCTTGGCATTCCCGGTGATGGGAACGACCCCGCGGACATAGGAGTAGGTCTGGGGTGAGACGATGGCGACCTCGGCCTGCGCCTGGTTGGGCCCGTAGACGGTGTCGTACTCGCTTGGTGGCTGGTAGGCCACGCGTCTTTCTTCATCGAGACTGGCGATCCAGTCGTTGGCCTCGGGCGGCAGGATAGTGTAGACGCGCTCCTCGACCAGCTCAGCCGGCGTGTAGATCGTGGCTAGGTTGCCCGTCTCCCGGTTGATCAGGTAGACCTGGCTCAGCGTATCCCTTTCGGTGGGCTCGGTCCCCGGGATCATCAGCTCGGTGCGTGTGGCGCACTTGTCGTTGGGCTTCATGCCCGAGACGCTGCAGACGGTGACGTCCACCAGCCCGCCCGGGTCCACGAAGGAGTAGATGGGTTCATCGAGATGCGCGTACTCCATCACGGCGTGCCAGATGTAGGCGGCGCCGCGCGATCCCGGTGTGTTGATCATGTAGTCGTCGCCGTCCTTGTTGCCCTGCCAGACGCCCACTACCAGCTGTGGCGTGTAGCCCACGGTCCAATTGTCGCTGAAGTTGTTGGTGGTTCCGGTCTTGGCAGCTGCCGGCCGATCATTGGCCAACTCCAGCGCGTTGGGTGTGCCAAAGGCGGGGATGCGCGCCTGCCGGTCCGAAATTATGTTCGTGATCAGATAGGCCAGTCGCGGTTCCAGTATCTGCCGGGACTCGGGTTGGTCCAACTGGTACAGCACGTTGCCGTTGCGGTCCTCGACCCGGAGAATGGCCACTGGATTCAACTCGCGGAAGTTGGGGCGTAACTCCTCCTCTGGGACCGCCGCGCCGTACATGGTGCCGTTGTTGGCGAAGACGCTGAAGGCATAGGTCTCGTCGATCAGCTTGACCTCGCCGCCGCCCAGCGTAAGGCTCAGACCGTAGTGCTGTAATCCCTTGTCCAGGGTAGTGATGCCCATCTGATGGGCGGTGCGCATCACGTTGTCGATGCCTGCCAGCGACATCGCCTCGACGGCAGGGATGTTAAGCGACCGCGCGAGGGCGCTGCGCAAGCCAACCGGTCCGTAGTAGCGGCGTGAGTAGTTCTCCGGCACGTACGGCGCCATCCCTGCACCCTGGTCGAATGCCTGGCGCACGTCCAGGAACATGTGCGCCGCGTTGTGGCCCTGCGACAGGAATGTTACGTAGGTGAAGGGCTTGAAGCTGGAGCCGGGCTGTCGCAGGCCATCGGCGGCTACGTTGAACTTGCCGTCGATCTCCTCGTCCCAGTAGTCCGCGCTGCCCACCATGGCCAGGATCTCGCCCGTGGTAGGCCGGATGGCGATGACGGCGGAGTTGGAGATGTTATAGTCGGTGCCCACGCGGCTGGCCGGCACATCCGGCAGATACTGCGCAGCGTCACATCCCGCGCCGAGTGCCTCTGAGATCACCGTCGCAGGGTCTTCACCTGATTGGATGCGCAGGTATGTCTGGACCGTGCATTGAGCCTGGTCGTTGAGCTCCATATCCAGCGTGGTGAAGACCTGCAGCCCGCCACCCGCAACCAGCTCCGCGCCGAACATCTGCTCGAGCTCGCGTCGAACGTACAACGAGAAGTGGGGGGCCTTGATGTCGTAGCGCTGGTTTGAGACTGCCAGGTCCCAAGGCTCTTCCTCTGCCTGTTGCGCTTCCGCGGAGGTCGCACAGCCTTCCTCGACCATCCGGCTCAGGACGATCTCCTTGCGGCGTTGCGCGTCCTCGGGGGCGTCAAATGGGTTGAGCAGCGGGTACTGTGGGATCGCGATCAGCGTGGCCGCCTCGGATAGGGTCAGATCGCCTGCGTCCTTGCCGAAATAAACGCGGGCCGCGGCGTCGATCCCGTAGGCAAGGTTGCCGTAGAAGTTCGTGTTGATGTACCATTCGAGGATCGTCTCCTTCTCGTAGAGCCGCGTTAGCTCCAGCGAGATGAGGACCTCCTTGATCTTGCGGGCGTAGCTCTTCTCGATGCGCTCCTCGAGCGGGATGACCGAGTTCTTCACCACCTGCTGGGTGATCGAGGATCCGCCCTGAATCTCATAGCCCTGCAGGTTGTCGACGAAGGCGCGCACGATGCCCTGGATGTTGAAGCCAGGGTTGGTCCAGAAGGTCCTGTCCTCCATCGCCACGGTGCCGCAGACCACGAGCTCCGGCAGGTCGGAGTACTGTAGCCAGTTGCGGTCGCCGGCGTTGGCGTCGATCACCTCGTAGATGAGGGTGGGATCCTTCTGTCCGTCGCCGTCGGTGTCTGGGCCCCAGGCGTAGATCTTGCTGGTCTCGAAGGTCTCAATGCTGGCCTCGGCGACGTCCTCGGGCGTCGGCAGCCCCTCGGTGATCACCGTGTAGGCGCCGGCAGCCGTGCCAACGCCCATACCGACCGCGGTCAGCGAGGCCAGGACCGAGATCAGGATGGTCACCCCCACGACCCGCAGCACCAGTTGAAGGCCTGTCCGGCCTTTGGCTCGCTGGCGTTCACGGTTGATGACGATGAGCGCCCGTATCAGTGAGACAGGCGTTCGATGGTTGGTCATAGATTTGTGCCCCTTGTAGCATTCCCTGTTGGAGATGTAGTGTGCCCCGCCTTCGACAGCCCTCGGCCCGTTTGGCTGGGCGGGGCTTGGTGCCGGTGGGGGCTCACGGACGCGCAGAATCAACTGCGCCGTGACGCGCGTATTATGCCTTGGAAGAGGTGTCCGTCAAGCATCCGCCGGCGCCGCGCGCGCCTCCCGGATGCTTGACGAATCCTCGTTATCCTTTAGAATGAGCGGCATGGTGACGATTGCCGTGACAGGTGTCCATGTTTGAGTCGCTGAGTGAGAAGCTCAACGACGTCTTCGAGCGGCTAGGCAAACGAGGGATCCTCCGCGAGGAGGATGTCAAGGCGGTCCTCCGCGAGATCCGCCTGGCGCTCCTGGAGGCAGACGTCAACTACCGCGTCGTGAAGGATTTCACGGCGCGGGTGCGTGAGAAGGCGGTCGGAGAAACCGTCTCGAAGGCGCTGAATCCAGCTCAGCAGGTCGTCAAGATCGTGCATCAGGAGCTGGTCTCTACCCTGGGCGAGCCGGGCAGGCTCGAGCTCAAGGGACGCGCTCCGTACGTTATCATGCTAGTGGGCCTGCAGGGCGCGGGAAAGACCACGACCGCCGCCAAACTGGCGCTGCATCTGCGATCACAGGGACACTTCCCGATGATGGCGGCTGCCGACGTCTACCGACCGGCAGCGATCACGCAGCTTGAGGTGCTCGGCCGCCAGCTTGATATTCCGGTTCACGGCGAGCCCGACAGCGACGATCCACCGGGTATCTGTGTCCGCAGCCTGGATGCCGCTCGACAGCGTGGCTGCGATTTGGTGATCCTGGACACGGCTGGACGGCTTCAGATCGATGACACGATGATGGCCGAACTGGAAGCGATCCGGGATCGCGTACAGCCCATCGAGGTCCTGTTGGTCGCCGATGCGATGACGGGGCAGGAAGCGGTCAACATCGCATCTGGCTTCCACGAACGGGTCGGTCTCACCGGCCTGATCCTGACCAAGGTCGACGGGGACGCCCGCGGTGGCGCCGCCATCAGCATGCGGGCCGTCACCGGGGTGCCGATCAAGTTTCTCGGCACCGGGGAGAAGGCGAACGGGTTGGAGCTGTTCCACCCGGATCGTCTGGCTTCCCGGATACTCGGAATGGGCGACATGCTGTCGCTCATTGAGCGAGCCGAGGCGAGCTTTGACGCCGCCGAGGCCGAAAAGATGGGGCGCAAGCTCCAGAAGGGCAATTTCGATCTCGAGGACTTCCTCGACCAGCTGCGCCAAGTGCGCAAGATGGGGCCGATCCAGGAGATTCTCAACATGGTGCCTGGGATGGGGAACGCCCTCAAGGGCGTGGAGATCGATCAGGGTGAGACCGAGAAGAGCCTCAAGTCGGTCGAGGCCATCATACTCTCGATGACGCCTGGTGAGCGTCACAACCCGAAGGTCCTGAACGCCAGCCGGAAGCGACGAGTCGCGGCGGGCAGCGGGACCTCGGTGCAGCAGGTCAACCAGTTGCTGTCACAGTACCGGCAGATGCAGCGGATGATGAAGCGTCTGAATCAAGGAAAGATCCGCGGTCTGCAGGGGTTGTTTGGGTAGAGCATGTCCGCGTGGGCGCACGGCTGTGCGTCGCGTGGTTGCCACATGTGGGAGGGCTTATTGCCTGGCCCATGCATCACCTGAGAACCAGAAGAAGTGAATTAGGAGGAGTATGCTTAGAATAAGGTTACGTCGAGTCGGCGCGAAGAAGCAGCCGAGCTATCGGATTGTCGTTGCCGAGAAGACTGCCCCACGCGATGGACGGTTCGTGGAAGTGGTGGGGTTCTACAATCCCCGGACCGATCCTGAGACGGTGAACATAAAGGAGGACCGCGTTCTGTACTGGATGTCAAACGGCGCCCAGCCCAGCGACGCTGTCGCTCGCATCTTCAAGACCCACGGGACGATGGATCGCTTCGCGCGGCTTCGCGCCGGCGAATCTCTCTCCGATTTGGTTGCGGAGGCCGATGCCGCTGCGGCGGCGACAGTTGTCGAGGAGGCCCCCGAGGTCATCGAGACGCCTGAGGCCACCGAAGCAGTCGAGGAACCTGAGGTCGTCGAGGCGGACGCTGCGACTGCTGAATCAGTCGTCGATCTCGACGCAGTCGAGGAACAGGAATCGTAAACCTTGATCCGACGCCACGTTCTGGGCCATTGGTCCGTTCGAGAGGCAATGTCATCGCCGATCCTTGGGTAGCATCCCGTCCCGGGGCCTAGCCGGCCAGGATGAGTCTGAGCGCCTTACACAACTGCTCTTCAACAGTACCTGTATCTCACACTACCTTAGGAGGTGGCGCGATGTCTGGAGTCAAGGATCTGGTCGAGTATATCGTCAAATCGCTTGCTGACAGGCCGGATGCTGTGAGCCTGTCTGAGATCGAGGGCGAGACATCCCTCGTCTTGGAGCTCCGTGTGGCCCCAGAGGATATGGGCCGGATGATCGGTCGCGAAGGGCGCACCATCAACGCGATGCGGTCGCTGTCGCGCGTTCTGGGCGCCAAGATGGGGAAAAAGGTCACGCTGGAGATCGTGTGAAGGCAGCCCTAGGGGCTATCACGCACCGTCAACTGAGGCTCAGGTATGCGCAATCGGCATCCTGAGCCTCAGTATTTGGCCGTCGGTCGTGTTACGCGACCGCACGGCGTCCGTGGCGAGCTGCGTGTTGAGGTCCTTACGGACGATCCCGAGCACCTGGCCTCGCTTCCCACGCTGTATCTGGGTGAGGAGCGTCGACAGGTCAAGGTTTTAGGGGTGCGGCTGCACCAGAAGCACCTGCTGGTTACGCTGGACGGCTGCGACAGCCGCGAGGCGGCAGATGAGCTCCGCGGACTGGCGCTGTATGTCGCAGCCGAGGACGCCGTGCCTCTCGAGCGGGATGAGTACTACGAGTACCAAGTTGAGGGACTCCAGGTCGTCACTGAGAACGGTGAGGTCCTTGGGGAGATCGCCGAGGTCTTCACCGCACCCGGGGCCAACGACGTCTTCATCGTCCACGGTCCCCTTGGTGAGATGCTGATCCCCGCTATCGAGGACGTTGTCATCGAGATTGACCCGGCCGACGGGCGCGTTGTGATCCGTCCGATGCCGGGTCTCCTTCCGGATCGCCCCTGACGAGCGGAGCTCCTGACCTCCGGAGCTTCCCTTGGAGTCCTGTCGGGCGGCGTGCGTGGACTGCTCTGCCTGACACGAGGAGCACTCGGCGATGGACGATGATCTGCGCTACTGGCTAGGCTTCAATTTGGTTCGGGGCATCGGCCCGGTCCGGCTTCGCGCCCTGATAGACCACTTCGGCGATGTACGTGCCGCCTGGCACGCGCCCGAGCCCGCTCTGCGCGACCTGAACCTGGACCGTCGTGCTCTCTCCAATCTGCTGAAGGTTCGAAGGGCGCAGGACCTAGAGGCGCTGCAGGCCACCCTGGCACGCAAGTCCATTGATGTCTTGACCTGGGCGTCACCGGACTACCCCGCGCTCCTAGCCGAGATCGCCGATCCTCCGCCCGTCCTCTTCGTCTGTGGCGAGATCACACCCGAAGATGAGTGGGCTGTGGCCGTCGTGGGCACACGGAAGGTGTCCTCCTATGGTCGCGAGGTCGCCCGGCGCCTTGGACGTGAACTCGCCCGGAACGGTGTCACAGTGGTGAGCGGCCTCGCCAGGGGGGTGGACGGTATCGTCCACCGCGCCGTGCTTGAAGCTGGAGGACGGACCATCGCCGTCTTGGGATCGGGGGTGGACCACATCTATCCACCGGAGAACAGAGACCTGGCCATCGATATCGTGGCCAACGGCGCCGTTGTCAGTGACTATCCCCTGGGCACCAGGCCCGAAGCGACCAATTTCCCGCCGCGGAACCGCATCATCAGCGGCTTGAGTATGGGCACGGTGGTGGTGGAGGCCGGACTGCGAAGCGGCGCCCTCATCACGGCCGACTTTGCGCTGGATCAGGGGCGCGAGGTCTTCGCGGTGCCGGGCAATATCCTGAGTCCGAATTCCGCGGGATGCAACCGACTGCTGCGGGACGGCGCACACGTGGTCACCGAGGTCCGCGACATTCTGGAGACGTTGCGCCTCGATCAGGTGCCGGAAAAGCAGGCGGCCAGGATCACCCTCCCCGAGACGCCGACCGAGGCGGCCCTGTTCGGTCGGCTTTCGGCCGAGCCGCGCCATCTTGATGAGCTGGCACGTGCCAGCGGCCTATCGGTGGCGCAGGTGAGTAGTACGTTGGTGATGATGGAGCTCAAGGGCATGGTACGGCAAGCCGGATCGAACCAGTACGTGCGGGCCTTTGAGCCGGCGACGCCCTATGTGGTTGACCGGGATCAGGGCCCCGGGGACACAGCCTGATTCGATCCGATTGGGCCGAGCTTGACAGCTTGGTGCTTGTCCGCTATGATCCCAAGGGTCAGTGTAGCCAGACAGAATCCTGCCCGGAAGCGATGACTTCGCTTCCGGGCGATTTATGGGCAGGCCCGTGATCCAGGCGGCTTCTTCAGCCGCTGCCAGTGATTGGAAGCGAATGACAGACCAACCGAAGGTACAAGCATACTGCGTGAAGTGCCGAGAGAAGCGCGAGATGTCGGCACCCACCCCCGTTTTCACCAAGAAGGGCCAGCCTGCCACCCAGGGCCTGTGTGGCGTGTGTGGTACCAAGATGTTCCGCATGGGCGAAACGCCGGCACACGCCGGGATGGCGCGTCCTGCGAAGCCCAAGCCGCCGAAGCCGTCGGGACGTCTGGTGATCGTTGAGTCACCGACCAAGGCACGCACGGTCGGCGGGTTCCTTGGAAAGGGGTACACGGTCAAGGCATCGGTGGGCCACGTGCGCGATCTCCTGCGCTCCAAGCTCTCCGTCGATGTGGAGAATGACTTCACCCCCAAATACCGCATCCCCAATGATAAGCGTCAGGTGGTCAAGGAGCTGAAGAAGGCAGCCAAGTCCGCGGCCGAGGTCTATCTGGCGACTGACCTCGACCGTGAGGGTGAGGCCATCGCCTGGCACCTCTATGAGGTGCTCGACCTGACACCCGAGCAGACCCGCCGGGTGGTCTTCCACGAGATCACCAAGCCCGCTATCGACGAGGCTTTCGCTCACACGCGGGACATCAACACCGATGTGGTGGATGCACAGCAGGCCCGCCGCATCCTGGACCGGCTTGTGGGGTACAAGCTGAGCCCTCTGCTATGGCGCAAAGTTCGCAGCCGTCTCTCGGCGGGTCGCGTGCAATCCGTGGCGCTCCGGCTGGTCTCGGAGCGCGAACGCGAGATCCAGGGTTTCGTCCCCGTCGAGTACTGGACCCTCGATGCGGAGTTGGCGACCCGTGAGCCCCAAATAGGCAAGGTACCCACGAGCTTCACGGCCCGTCTGGTCAAGGTCGCTGGGGAGGACGCCGTGCTGGACAGCGAGGAGGACGTGAATCCCATCCTCGATGCGCTCGAGAACGCGTCCTATGTTGTGTCGAAGGTGAAGAGGGGGAAGCGCACTCGAAAACCAGCAGCACCTTTCACGACGAGTTCGCTCCAACAGGAGGCGTCCACCAAGCTGCGCTTTTCGGCCCGCAAGACGATGCAGGTTGCCCAGCAGCTCTACGAGGGCATCGACCTGGGGCAGGGACAGGCCGAGGGTCTCATCACCTACATGCGCACCGACAGCACCAATGTCTCCAAGCAGGCTCAGCAGGAGGCGCGCGACTACGTCGCCAAGCGGTATGGCCCGGAGTTCTTGCCGGCCAAGCCGCGGGTCTACAAGACGAGGTCGAAGGCAGCTCAGGAGGCCCACGAGGCGATCCGCCCGACCGGGGTCTCCCGGGCGCCCGACAGAATCCAGGACCGCCTGAGCCGTGACCAGTTTCGCCTCTACGATCTGATCTGGCGCCGGTTCGTGGCCAGTCAGATGGAGTCCGCGGTCTACGACACCCTGCGTGTGGAGGTGTCGGCGGGCGGAGAGACCGAGAAGCCCTATCTGTTCCGGGCTTCCGGGTCGACGCTGCGATTTCCCGGCTACTTGGTCGTCTACGAGGCTGTCAAGGCAGAGGGCGCCAAAGAGGAGAAGTCCCAGAAGATTCCCCCATTGACGGTCGACCAGCTCCTGGACTTGTTGCGTCTCCTCCCTGAGCAGCACTTCACCCAGCCGCCGGCTCGCTACAACGATGCGACGCTGATCCGTGCTTTGGAGGAGTATGGGATAGGCCGTCCATCCACCTATGCCAGCATCCTGACGACTCTCAGACGCCGGGGCTACGTGCACGCCCGTCGGCGTCGTCTGGAGCCCACCGAGACCGGCTTCCTGGTGAACGACCTCCTGGTCGAGAACTTCCCGGACCTGATAAACGTCGACTTCACTGCCCGCATGGAGTCGGAGCTGGATGCTGTGGCAACGGGTGATCGTGACTGGGTGGCCCTTATGCGCGAGTTCTATGGCCCCTTCGATGAGACGCTCGCGAAGGCGGATGAGGCTATCGAGCGTGTCGAGAAGGTCGAGTTCATCGGACGTGCGTGCCCGGCTTGTGACGACGGGCAGCTCATCCTGCGTTGGGGTCGCTACGGCAAGTTCATTGGATGTAACAACTTCCCGACGTGCCGGCACACGGAGCCCTGGCTGGAGAAGGTCGGTGTCAAGTGCCCCGACTGTGATGATGGTGAGATTGTCGTGCGGCGCTCGAAGAAAGGCCGCCCCTTCTATGGATGTTCGACCTGGCCCGCGTGCGAGTTCCTGTCGTGGAAGCGTCCGCTTCCGACGCCTTGTCCTCTCTGCGGCGGGCTCCTAGTGGTGTCGAAGAAGGACACGGCCGGATGCCTCGGTTGTCAGACGACCTTCCCGCTGGATGAGGTGGACCAGGATGAGATCGATGATGACACCAACGGCAGGGGGAATGGCCGTGCCGACCCCGAGCCGGAGGCGAAGACGGCCACGGCCGCGGTCAGAGCCTGACTGAACCCAAAGCCGGCCCCCACAGACAACAAGAGCCACCTGCACTGTCGGGTGGCTCTTTGCGTGGGGCCTTGAACCCAGGACCTCGCCGCGCTAGAATGGCTGCAATGCGAGGTGGCCATGCACAAGCGAAGTTGGTTGGCATTTGGGCTGACTGTGTTGGTTCTGGGCTTGGTGGCGCTGTTGGTCGCGCGGCAGCTTGCCAGGATGGGCTACCTGCCCAGAGCTGTGAGGTTGACGGCCGACCCGGCTCCGACCTCGGTTCCGCTGCCGACGGCAACTGCCGGTGCCTCCCTGGAGGCGCCATCAGTGGTACCGTCAGCGACGCCCTCTCCGGATACACCTGAGGACGGCACGCCCTCTCCTGCAGCGACGCCCGCTAGGGAGACATCCCCCGACACGCCATCCCCGATCTCGGAAGGCGCCCCGACCCGCGTGGTCCCGCCGCCGGAGCCCCTGCTTCTGCCCGATGGGTTTGGCATCTCCGTCTTTGCGGAGGGTCTCTCCGGGCCGCGCATGATGACCGTCGGCCCGGGCGGTGCGCTCTACCTGGCGGAGCGGGGCGCGAACCGTATCGTGCGCCTGCCGGATCGAGATGCCGATGGCGTCGCCGATCGTGTCGAGGTGGTCGCTGGCGATCTTTCCTCTCCCAGCAGTCTGGCTTTCCATCCGGACGGCACGCTCTATGTCGGAGAGCCGGCTCGCGTGCTTCGCTTGACGCTGGCCGGCGATCCCCTGCTCTCGGTCGATCGCGAGATCGTTGTGGATGGGCTGCCCACAGGTGGACACAACACGCGGACTGTTCTCGTCAGTCCGGATGGGACATGGCTCTATGTGTCGGTGGGCTCTTCGTGCAATGTCTGTGACGAGGACGATGCCCGCAGGGCGAGCATCGTTCGATACCGCCCAGACGGCAGCGAGGAGTCGCTCTACGCCGTGGGACTCCGGAACGCGGTGGGCATCACATTCCGGCCGGGGACCAGCGACCTATGGGCGACCAACAACGGGCGCGATTGGCTCGGGGATGACTTGCCGCCGGAGACCGTTTACCTGGTGGGGCAAGGGGACGATGCCGGGTGGCCGCGCTGTCACAGCGGACGCATTCCGGATCCCGAGTTCGGCGGTGAGGGTGCCTGCGGTGGTGTGATCACGCCGGTGATCGAGCTGCAGGCCCACACCGCGCCGCTGGGGCTGGGGTTCTATACCGGTCTGGGCTTCCCCGAGGCGTATGCCGGTGACCTCTTCGTGGCGCTCCATGGATCGTGGAACAGGAGCACGCCCGTCGGGTACAAGGTAGTCCGAGTCCCCATCGACGGTGGGCGGACGGGTGAGGTTGAGGACTTCGTCTCCGGCTGGTTGCGAGAGGATGGATCTCAGTGGGGACGCCCTGTGGATGTCGTGACGGCGGCTGACGGTAGCTTGCTGGTCTCTGACGACGGGGCCGGACGCATCTATCGCGTCTTCTATGCCGGCCAGTGAGCCGCCATCGAGCCCGGTCGTCCCATCCGCTGCTGTAGGGGCGCGCGCTCGGATGCAGGCATGGAGCACTCCCGTGGTATAATGCACCTGTTTGGTTGCCGCCGGCCCGGAGTCCTCGGTCGCTGCACGATGACAGGAGGCTGTACCCATGACCTCGATCGACTGGCTCATCATCTTCGTTGGCATTGGCGTGGTCGTCTTCTTCACGATCGCCGGCCTGATGCGATCCCTGTTCTCGGCTGTCACGCTCTGGGCGGTGACGCTGCTCTCGGCGGTCTCCTATGGCGAGGTCGCCTTCCGCCTGCAGGCCATTGGTGGCGAGAACGTCACGATGTTCCGTGGCATCGTCTTCGATGGACTGCTCGTGATCTTCTTCGTCGTGGGCATCATCCTGGTGAAGGTTGCCTTTCCGGATACCAAGCTGCCCAAGATCGGCATACTCGACAACCTGGTGGGGCTCCTCGTCGGTGTCATCATCGCCGTGGTTCTGGTCTCGCTGCTCACCAATAGCTTGGGCGTGATGGTCTCTGAGCGTTGGGTGACCAATGAGAACGGCTGGGCTTCCCTGCGGGGCCAGTACTATGCGTCCGGCCTGAGACCCTACACAACCCAGGTGATAGGCGTCTACAGGTGGCTGTTTGCCCCCTTCTTCCGCGGTCTGCCGCCCGTGCTCTTCCCGCAGTAGCGCTGCGCTGCCGCCTTTCCCCGGAGCCCCGATGAACCGACATTGGATCACGCTCGAGTATCCGCTAATCCTCGAGCGGCTGGCGCGATATGCGGACTTCTCGGGAGGCCAGGCTCTTGCACTCGCCTTGGAGCCCGTCTTTGACCTCCGCGAGGCTGCTGAACGGCTGTCGCTGACCACCGAGGCTCGGGCGCTGCTCAAGGCGCACCCCGACTTCGCGCTGGGCGGCGTGATGGACATCAGGCCGCTGGCCGAGAGGGCCCAGCGCGGAGTCACACTCCAACCCAGCGACTTCCTGCGGGTGCGGTCAACGCTGTTGGGGGCAGGGCGAATCCGTCGCACACTGCTGCGTCTGGAGACGCAGTTCCCCAACCTTGCCGACATCGCCTGGCGCGTGGAAAACCTGCCTGGCCTCGCCGAGGCCATTGACCGCGTGCTCAACGATCGAGCCGAGGTCCGCGACAATGCCTCTTCGGAACTGTCCTCGATCCGCCGCAACCTAAGGATCTCGCAGGATAGGGTTCAGGACCGGCTTCGCCGGATCATCTCGTCGCCTCAGGTGCAGCCATACCTTCAAGAGTCGTTGGTCACACGCCGCGACGGTCGGTATGTGATCCCGGTTCAGGCTGACTTCAAGGGGCACATCAACGGCATCATCCACGACCGGTCGTCCAGTGGGGCGACGCTCTTCATGGAGCCCGCCGCGGTCGTCGAGCTCAACAACGCTCTGCGTGAGCTGCGGCTCGCCGAGGAGGAGGAGATCCTCCGGCTGCTACGTGAGCTCACGGCCACGGTGGGCAGTGCTGCTGATGAGATCGCGCACACGCTGGACGCTCTCGCCGAGCTGGACCTCAACGTTGCCAAGGCCCGGTATGGTGAGGACATGCTGGCCACCGCGCCCCGGCTCGTCGGCATCCCCGCGGTGCCACCTGCAACGGATGGGGAGAACCAACGGGCGGGAGCGGTCGTCCAGCTCCTGGGCGCACGTCACCCCCTGATCAAGCCCGAAGACGTCGTACCGGTCACCATCGATCTCGACACAGAGACGCACGTGCTTGTCATCACGGGGCCCAACACGGGCGGCAAGACCGTCACCCTCAAGACCGTGGGACTGCTGTCGCTGATGGCCTTTGCAGGCATGCATATCCCCGTCGATGTGGGGTCCAGCCTGTCGTGCTTCGACGTTGTCGTGGCGGATATCGGCGACGAGCAGTCGATCGAGCAGAGCCTGTCGACCTTTTCGTCGCACCTGACCAATATCCTCTCCTTCCTTGATGGTGTCGACCACTACTCGCTGGTGCTGATCGACGAGCTGGGTGCCGGCACTGATCCAGCCGAGGGCGCAGCTCTCGCCCGTGCGCTGCTGGAGGCACTCCGCAGACGCAGATCGACCGTGTTTGTGGCCACGCACTATCCCGAACTCAAGCTCTACGCGCACAACACGCCCGGGGTGGTCAACGCCTCGATGCAGTTCGACGTCGAGACACTGGCGCCCACGTACAAACTCAACATCGGTCTTCCCGGTCGGTCAAACGCCTTTGCCATCGCCCGGCGCCTGGGCATGCCCACGGAGATCATAGGCTACGCACAGGGCATGATCTCGGGTGAGGAGCTCCGGGCGGAGGATATGCTCAATGATCTGCACATGCTCCGCATCCAGGAGGCCGAGGCCCGCGACGCCGCACGTGAGGCCCAGACCGATACCGAGACGTTGCGCCGGCAGTTGCGCGAGAGGCTGGCCGGTATCGAGAGCGAGCGACGGACGGTGCTTGCAGACGCCCGGCGGAAAGCGGATGCCGAGCTTGGCGAGCTGCGCGGTGAGATACGTGCGCTGCGGACGAAGATGCTGCTGTCCCCGGTGAGTGCGGCGACGACGGCCATCGACGAGGTAGAGGAGTCATTGGATGAGCTCGCGACTGAGACCGCGGTGTCAGAGCCCACGGTGGCCGACCTGGTCACGGACATCGAAGAGCGAGCTCCCCATCCACTTGCGGAGGGTGACGCCGTCCGGCTGTTGACCCTTGGGGTGCAGGGGATTGTGCTGGGCATCGAGGGTGACGAGGTTTCGGTTCAGGCCGGCGCCATTCGCACCAGGGTCCGGATGGACGAACTGGAAGCCACGTTGGAGCCTGAAGCGCCCAAGCCGGCGTCCTCCGGTGTCTCGGTGCCACGCCGAGCTGCATCGCCTGGCGTGCAGATTGATCTGCGGGGCCAACGCGTCGAGGACGCGCTGGACGAGTTGGACCGCTACCTGGAGAAGGCAGCGATGGCCGACCTGCCCTGGGTGCGCATCGTCCACGGCAAGGGAACGGGCACGCTGCGGCGCGAGGTACGGAAGTACCTACGCTCGAACCCCCTGGTCTCATCTCATGAGATCGCCCCGCGCAACGAGGGGGGCGAGGGTGCCACCGTGGCCCATCTCGTCTCAGGCCACTAGGCCGCGCCGGCGACTCGCGCGCCGGGTACATCCCTCAGCCTCGATGGTTCCAACACGAAGGCCGGACGTCTGTCTGACGTCCGGCCTTCGCACAATGCGCGCTGAGAGGAGCCCTCTAGGCTTTGGTCTCGCTCCCCTTGTCGGTGCTGCTGCTCCCCGAGTCAGACGATCCGGACGAGGACGTGGTCGTCTCCTTGGACTCTGACGAGCTCGTCTTCGGTTCCTTGTCCTTGTCCTTGCCTGGAATGGCAGTGGACGACTTCGACCGGTTGTCGGTCACGTAGAAGCCCGATCCCTTGAAGATGATACCGGCGGGCTGGATCAGTCGCTGGACCGAACCGCCGCAGTCGGGGCAGATCTTGATCGGGTCATCGACGAAGTGCTGTCGTCTCTCGAAGCGGAGTCCGCACTCCTGACACTGATACTCGTATAGCGGCATGCTGCTCTCCTCCGAAGTGCTAACCGCCATATTATAGTCCCAATGGCCCAGGTGGCAAGGTTTGGTCCGTCAGCTGGGAGCGTCGGCCAGACCCGCGAAGATGGCGTCGAACATCTCCAGCGTCAGGCGGCCGGTCTGCGTGTTCTGCCGGCTCGGATGGTAGCTGGCCACTAGTCGCGGGATAGGCCCCGGCAACGCGTACTCCCCCCCGTGGATGAATCGGGCCTTGGGGATGTCAAGACCTGACTCCCGCAGTACGCGGCGGTAGCCGTCAAACGCGACCCTGCCGAGCACCAGGACCACCTCGAGCCGGGTGAGGAGCGCGATCTCGCGCACCAGGAAAGGCCTACAGGCGGCGAGCTCGGCCTGGGTTGGACGGTTCCTCGGTGGCGCACACCGCCCGACGGCGGTGATGAAGACACCGCTGAGCTCGAGCCCATCGTCGCGGCTGAGGGCGTCCGGCTGGTTGGCAAAGCCCGTCCGGTGCAGCGCCCCGAAGAGCGTCACACCTGAACTGTCGCCGGTGAACATCCGACCGGTTCGGTTGGAACCATGGGCACCGGGGGCCAGTCCCAGGATGAGGATGCGGGCGTTCCGGTCACCGAACCCGGGCACCGGCTTGCCCCAGTAGTCCTGATCTCTGTAGGCTCGTCTTTTGACCCGCGCGACCTCCTCCCGCCAAGCGACGAGGCGCGGACAGGCGCGGCAAGCGACGACGTCGCGCTCGAGCTCGTGCCAGGGATCAGGTGGGACATCGTATTGGCTGTTCTCTTTCACGTTGAGGAGCCTCCCGTGAGCTGCTGTAGGAAACGCTGAGCCTCTTCGTAGCGTGGGAAGGACTGCTCTGCCCGCCGGAAGGCAGGCGTGTGTATGTGCCGGCGCCCGTTCACAACTTCCGTTCCCATCGCTTTGTGGAGCAGTTCGTGGTGGACGATTGAGTCTACCACGTACGGCGGCACATCTTCACGGTCGAGGGCCACGTTGACCATCACCACGTCCTGCACGGCATCGTAGTGCGCCAGCTTGCGGCTCGACATCAGTCGGCTCCAAACGAGGCGGGGCTTGCTGAGCTGTCCATCGAGACTGCGAAGGTTGACACGCGTGAATGCTGCGTCGAGGTCGTGCCATACACCCCGGCCTTCACCCTTCAGCCCCTGGACCTGGCTCACGAGCGCGGTCCGTACGGTGGCGAAGGGGTCCGATGCGCCGTAGTCCCTAACGAGGTCGGTATAGGCGTACTCCGGCTTTCCCACGGCCAACCGTGCGAGCGCGGCGAGCACGCCGGGAGGGGCACCCACGAACCCCTCGTGGACCAGCACGTCATACACAGATTCCTTGAGGGTGGACCGGTACAACATGGGCGTGTTGAATAGGCGGAACTGCGCGGTGGGCACCCGTCGCGCGCGCCTGGCCTCGATTTTGAGCGACGTGAGAGCATCCAGGTGCCGGCTGAGACTGTCGGACGAGCCGAGGTAGGCCAGCCAGCAGTAAGCTCGACGAGACGGCACCGGCAGCGCTTCCGGGCTGGCGCCGGCGCTTCGGCAGGTCGCCTCGATGCCGGCGGCGTCCGCGCGCAACTCACGCACGAATCCGGCGATCTTCGCCCGGCGATCATCGTGCGTCTCCGACGAGTGGGCCAGGGTCCTCAGCCTGACATGGTACCGGTTGCATGTGGCGATGATGCCCGGGATCCTGACGCTGCCTTCTGCCACGATGCGGTCCACGGTGGGGCGCGGTAGGTCGTCCAGGTCGATGGCGCGCAGGAACTCATAGGCCATGCGCGACGGCGTCGGGAGATCTGAAGGGGTAGCTCGGTGGGCCCGACAGAGGCGATCGACGCTCTCGATCAGGCCGCGGACCTGTCGCCGGAAATCTGCCTCTCCAGCGGCTGGTATGCCGGTTCGTAATCTGTCGCGAACCTGGTTCATCGCCTTGACCAGGCCGCGCACGCGTATGCTGCGCTTCTTGGCTGCCACGTCCGCAGTCTACCACGCGGAGGCGACCGCGCGAGCCCCGGCCGTGGCGATGGGGTGGGGCAGGTCAGCTCAAGCCGAGGTACGCGAGGCAGGCCGTGACGCTGTCGTCAAGGGAACCCTCGGTGTCCACGGTGAGGTGGGGGACCGCCAACGGCTGGGCGAGCGCGGCCACCCTGCAGTAGAGATCGCGGTCACGGTTCCCGGCGGGGTGGCCGCCGTCCGCCTGATCGCGCGCGATGCGCCGCAGCGCGGTGGCCGCGCTGCAGGTGCACTTGATGAACGCCGGCTCTGCCTTCATCGCCTCCGCGGCCTCGGTCACCCGTCGAACTTGATATGTCCGTGAATAGGTCCGACCATCCAGAATCACTACCCGCGTGGCATCGACCGACAACAGGTATCCGGCCACCTGAAGCACAATGTCGACGCAAAGGTCATCCTGCTCGCGGGTGTAGGCGATGTCATCGGCGCTGAAGAGCGCTACGCGTACACGGTCCTTGTCCAGGATCATGGCCGGCGTGCCGCGCTGTGCCAGGCACGCAACCAGCGCCCGCGCCAGGGTGCTCTTGCCTGTACCGGGGAGCCCGGCCATGGCCACGAGCATAGGCGGCTAGATCCACCCCAGATCGGAGACCTGCCGGAGGATGGCCAGCAGACGACCCTCGTCACAGGTCGGCAACGCCGCCGCGGCACGCTCGAGCCGGCCACGGCGCAAGCAGGATAGCGTCTCCTCCTCCAGCGAGAGCGTCAAGACTGCCACGCCATCCACCATCACCGAGGCACGCGTGGACGCGAGGCTCGGGACCCAGCGCCCATCGATCTTCCACTCCAGGCCCGCCATAACGTCGACCTTGACCCCGTCGACCTCGAACCGTCCGTAGTGCGAGCGGACCGCGTCCGACTCGCGCCAGGCCACCGGGAAGACGACGGCGTCGGCAAACTGCTCCTCGAACGCGTAGGCTGCGGCCTTGTCCATCTCGAAGTCCAGGTCTCGGACCTCAACGTCCACGCCCCAGGCGGCCAAGGCGGCACCGCCAACCAAACGGTAGTCGACGTTTGCCTCGGCCAAACGCTCGGCAAGTCCAGCCAGCACCGAGCGCCATTTGGGGCGATGGCATACCGCTAGTAGGTGCTCGACCCCGCCCAGGATGCAGGGGTCGTGGGCGATCCGGTAGTTGATGTCCACCCAGTGCTGCCATGCGTCGCCGGTCAGTGTGTTGATCTTCTCTTCGCGTTGGCTCGTGAGCCCCTCAACACCCAGCAAGACATCCACGTTGAGTCCTGCATCGGCGCATAGCGGCTGGATCTCGCTCGGGTGAGTGAAGTAGGCCACGAACCCCCCGGTCCCATCGTCGCGGGGCGGCAGCACGCCCGTCTGCTCGACGCGCTCGTAGAGCTCAGGGTGGTCGACAGCCTCGTTCGGGTCCTCAGCGGCCCCGTAGATGTGACCGGCATATCGAGAGATGAAGGCGATCAAGACGGGTCCACCCGGCTTGACCACGCGGGAGGCTTCGACGAGCGCCTGTGAGCGGCTGTCGGAATCCAGCAGGTGATACAGGGGTCCCATGACCAGGACAGCATCGAAGCCGGCGTCGTCGAAGCAAGAGAGGTCCGTGGCTGTTCCCTCTACCACCTCGCTGAAACTCACGCCGGCCTCGGCCGCGTTCTCCTGCGCCATCACCAGCAGCTCGGGAGATAGGTCGAAGAGCGTCACCTCGTAGCCCTGCTTGGCCAGCCCGATGGCGTAGCGCCCTGGTCCACAGCCACAGTCGAGCACCCGCGCCGGCGGCGCCGGTAGGTGGTCAGCGAGAGCCCGCAGCGTGACCGCGTGCTCGGTTCGGTGCCGTTCCAGGCGATGCCACTCGTAGCCCGGGTCACTGCGGTAGTGCTCCCGAACGGCATCTCGCGTGCGTGCCTTCAGGTCGTCGACGTTGTCACCACTTTCCATACGTGACCAGTTCTTCCAGTGACTTGCGTCGCTTCTCGCCGGGTCGGTCGTCCGGGTATCCTAGCGGCGTGATGATGATCGGCTCGACGCCGTCGGGCAGCCCCAGTGCCTCGGATGCCGCCGCCGGGTCAAAGGCGGCGATCCAGCACGTACCCAGGCCTAGTGCGGTCGCGGCGAGAACGATGTGGTCCATCACGATCGCCGCGTCGACATCGAGGTAGCTCTTGCCATCGTGCCGGCGCACCCAGCCCTCTGCCTCGACGCCGCAGACGCAGAGCACGAGTGGAGCATCGGTCAGCCACTTCGCGCTGTAGACGCGACCGAGGCCCTCGCCGTGCTGCGCTGTGTCGAGCACCAAGATGCGGATCGGCTGCCGGTTCGCTGCGGTGGGGGCCAGGCGAGCTGCCTCAAGGACCTTGGCAAGCTTCTCGTCCTCCACGGGGTTCGGCTTGTAGGCCCTGACACTGTAGCGTGACGCGATCAGATCGAAGAAATCCATGGCACGTCCTCCTATGCTGGCTGGCTGACAGAGCATTGGTGCGGGTGTGGAGCCCGGTTTCCGGGCGTCGTCAGGAGGTGAGTGTGACGATTGTGGTGGAGACCACCTGATTGTCAACTGCCTTGACGTGGATGACTTCCCCCCTAGAATCCCTTACTCACGGACGCGGAGGGAGGGACCGACACCAACATGGGCACGGCTGAATTCGCTATGAAGCGCGACTGGGCATCGAACCGCAGCACTGCGGCGCGATGGGTCTTCTCCCATGCCGCGCGCCACAAACTGGCCGTTGCTGGGATGCTGCTCGGCGCAGCCGGCAATGCCCTGATGTCGTCGGCCCAGCCAATCCTGATTGGGCGGGCCTTTGAGGCGATCAGCCAGCCGACGCCGTCCCTCGAACTGCTGCTGCGACTCGCGATCCTGGTGGCGACGGTCCAGTTCGCGCGAGGTCTGATCCTGCAGTTGATGCGCAACTTCTCTGCGGAGACCCTGGGACAGCGGATCGAGCGCGACGTGCGTGACGAGCTGTACGCCAGCCTGATTGGCAAGAGCATGGCCTTTCACGACGCTCACCCCACGGGTGACCTGATGGCGCGGGCGACGAATGATGTGCGCCAGATCAACTTCATGTTCAACCCCGGTCTCAACTTCGTCATTGGGTCGGGAAACTTTCTGCTTATGCCGTTCATCGTGTCGCCGGGCATACATCCGCAGCTTATCGCAGCTCCCATCATCTACCTGATCTTCTATGGCATTTCCATCACGATCTACCTCAAGCAGCTGCGTCCATCCAGCGATGCTGTCAGGAGCGAGTTCGGTCGGATGAACACGACGCTGGCCGAGGCGATCGAGGGCATCGAGACGGTCAAGGGCGCGGCCCGGGAGGACTATGAGGTCCAGCGGTTCAGGGGTGCGGTGTCTCGCTGGCGCACAGCCTTTGTCTGGAATCAGGATATCCAGGCCGTCTTTCTCCCACGGCTGTTGCTGGCGCTGCTCATTGCCGGCGGCACGCTGCATGCGCTGCTGCTCTTCCGGGCCGGTGCGATCAGCGTGGGTGATGTCATCGCCTACAGCGGTATCTTGATGCTCTTTGGTTTCCCCACCTGGACCGGGCAGTTCGCGTATCCCCGAGTGGCTTCCGGGCTGGCGAGCGCACGGCGGTTGCTGGAGCTGATCAACGCACGGACCGACCTGGGTCAGAACCCGGCGGGGTATGCAGGTGAGATGCGCGGGGCCGTTGCTTTTGAGGACGTCTCGTTCTGCTACCAGAGACCGGAAGCGGGGTGTCCCATCGATGAAGGGGCCGTGGCGCTGGAGCACATCACGCTCACTGTGGCCCCGGGCCAGACTGTCGCCGTGGTGGGACAGACAGGGTCGGGCAAGTCCACCCTGGCGAAGCTCATCAACCGCATCTACGACGTCGATGAGGGACGCGTGACCGTCGACGGTGTTGATGTGCGGGACTGGGATCTGGCCACGCTGCGGCGGCAGATATCGATCATCGAGCAGGACATCTTCCTCTTCTCGAGGACGATTGCGCAGAACATTTCCTTTGGTCTGCCTGATGCCACGCCCGAGCAGATCGAAGCTGCGGCTCGGGCCGCGCAGGCGCACGACTTCATCATGGACTTCGCGGACGGCTACAACACAGTGGTGGGGGAGCGGGGCACGACCCTCTCGGGTGGCCAGCGGCAGCGCGTGGCGTTGGCGCGCGCCTTCCTGACCGATCCGGCGATCCTGGTTCTCGATGATGCCACCAGTGCCATTGACAGCGAGACAGAGGATCGCATTCAGCGGGCCATCAACCGCGCGGCTCAAAGCCGTACTACCTTCCTGATCACGCATCGCCTGTCGCAGATACGCTGGGCTGACCTGATCGTGGTCCTGCGAGGCGGGCACGTCGAAGCAGCCGGCACACACGCTGATCTGATGGCTTCGTCTGAGGCCTATCGCAATATCTTCGCGCGGTATGAGTGAGGGGACCGGGACACCATGGGTTTCTACCGCGGACTGAATCGAGAGGCGTACGATCGCGAATACAGCGATCGCGAACTGGTACGGCGAATCCTCGTCTACTTCCGACCCCACTGGCCGCGGGTGATTCTGGTTGCCGTCGTCACCGTGGTCAGTTCTCTGATCTCGGTGGTCCCGCGGATCGCTATGGCGCGTGGTGTCGACACTCTCGTTGAGGACGCGCAGAGCATGACTGCGGTCCTGTGGATCATCGGCTCCGTGCTAGTCGGAGGTGCAGTCGATTGGTCCGCTAACTGGCTGCGTGGTCGCGTGCTGGCTCGAGTGGTTGGGGCGATGATGCTGACGCTGCGTGACGATGTGTTCGCCGCGTCGGTGAACCACGATCTATCATTCTTTGATACCTTCCGATCAGGGCGGATCATCAGTCGCATCACGTCGGACACCGAGGAGTTCGCAGGCGTCGTGCGTCTGGTCACCGACTTCCTGGGTCAGGTCCTCCAGGTGGTCTTCCTGGTGGGGTACATGCTCTCCATCTCCTGGCGTCTGACCGCGATGGTACTGGGGTTTGTGCCCGTCGTTCTGGCAGTCTCCTTCAGCCTGCGGAAACTGGCTCGCAGGGTGACGCGACAGGGCTTCCGGGTGCTAGCCGAGGTCAACGCCGCGATCCAGGAGGCGGTGACTGGGATCAGCGTCGCCAAGAACTATCGTCAGGAGAGCGCGATCTACGGCGAGTTCTCCGTGATCAACGCTGAGTCGTACCGCGTGAACCTGCGCCGCGGTTTTGCTCTGGCCCTGAGCATGCCGGTACTCCGAGCGCTCCAGGGCATTGGCACGGGCACGGTGATGTACGTGGGAGGGCTTGTCATCGCGTCGAGTGCCATCAGTGTCGGAGAGTGGTATCTGTTCGTCTCCAGCATGGATCGCTTCTGGTTCCCGATCCTGTCGATCTCGGCCTTCTGGAACCAACTCCAAGGAGGTCTCTCAGCGGCGGAGCGGGTCTTTGCGCTGATCGATGCTGAGGCACAGGTGGTGCAGGTCGATCCCCTGGTGTCGGGCACGCTACGCGGGGGGATCACTTTCCGGAATGTCGACTTCCGCTACTCTGAGCAGGAGCAGGTGCTTCATGACTTCAGCCTCGACATCAGGCCGGGTGAGAGCATTGCGCTGGTGGGACATACCGGGGCCGGCAAGAGCAGCATCGCCAACCTGATCGCCCGATTCTACGAGTTTCAGGCGGGCGAGATCCTGGTCGACGGACGCGACATCCGATCTCTGGATCTCACGGACTATCGGAGCCAGTTGGGCATCGTCTCGCAGATGCCCTTCCTCTTCTCGGGAACGGTGGCGGACAATATCCGCTACGGGCGCGAGGAGATTACGGACGACGAGATACTGATGATGGCGCGCCAGATTGGCGGCGGCGACTGGCTCAAGACGCTGTCCGATGGGTTGACGACGGATGTCGGTGAGCGCGGAGCGCAACTCTCCATGGGCCAGCGGCAGCTCGTGGCGCTCATGCGTGTGCTGGTCCAGCAGCCGGCGATCTTCATCCTCGATGAGGCGACCGCGAGCATCGATCCTTTCACTGAGGCGCAGATCCAGGAGGCGACGGATCTGATCCTCTCGAAGAGCACGTCGATTCTTGTCGCCCACCGTCTCTCTACGATCCGTGCCGTCGACCGCATCCTCGTTCTGCGTGACGGCGAGATCATCGAGGAGGGCGGCCACGATGATCTGATGGCGCAGGGCGGCCACTACGCAGAGCTCTACAACACGTACTTCCGGCATCAGTCGCCAGAGTACCGGCCTCCCGAGCCGGCTGGCGAGGATGACAGCTACCTGGCACTTCTGCCACAGTACCGCGCAAGCGCGTAGGAGACTATGACTCGAAACCACACGATCTACACAACGCTTGGCGTCGGGCTCGCGATCCTGTTACACGTTGCGCTCCAGGACCGACTCACGGTGCACCCTTACGCAACCTGGCTGGGGGCCTTCACGGTGGTGACCTGGGCGCTCTTCGTCTGGGACAAACGCGTGGCACAGATGGCGCCGCTGCTGCAAGGTTCGCGGGTGCCCGAGTTTGCGCTCAACCTACTAGCACTGCTGGGTGGGTTTCTGGGTGGATGGGTGGCGCGCTCGATGTTCCGTCACAAGACCAACGTGAAGAAGCACCCGTGGATCTTTGCGAGCCTGATCGCTGGCACGTTGATCCACGCCTACCTGACGGTGCGCATACTGTACGGGCCGGAGCTGGCGTTCTGGCCGCCGGGGAACTGGTTCGACTTCAGCTAGGTGCCGCGCAGCGGCATGGGACGGCACCTTGTGGTCTGTGGACCATGGGTGTCTTGCCCACTGCAGGCGCACGTATGACCAGGTTCGACCCGGTGCAGCTGCCCACTGACCTCGAGTGCCGATGGGCTAGTCGAGGAGCTCCGGACAGCCGAGAGCTGAGAGACACCGGCCGGCGAGTTGCTCCGGCGTTTCCCCTTGTATGATCCCTACACGCAGCAGGCCTAGACGGTCACAGATCTCCTCTGTCCTCGCGTTGAACGCCTGCGCCCGAGCCAGGAACTTCCCGATCAAGGCCTTGCCGCGGGCTGACCTCGTCGTGTACTGACTGCTTGCTCTCATCCGCTCCGCGAGCAGCGCACCGTCGATTGTCAGCCAGACTGAGAGTACGCCTGCCACGTTCAGATCGGCCGCGAGTTCGGGTAGCACAGCCGAACCCTCAACGATCAGGCCGCCGGCTGTGGGGTCGGTTGCATGGTGCTCGGCCAGCGCAGCAACCTGGGGCCAAACGTTGACCGTGTAATGCCGGACGACATCGGCGATGAGATCAGCCACCGGCAGCGTCAAGTAGTGCTCGGCGACGTGGGGTGGAACGGGTCGCTCAGGCGTCGGCCAGGGGCGACCGGGATGACGGGCCATCTTGTCGGTGGGACGATAGAGCCAGCCGAGGCGTACGGACAACAGCTGCGCCACGGTCGACTTGCCTGTGTGGGAGGTGCCGCCTATCAGAAGGACCCTAGGGTCTCGTATCTGGTGGGAACCGGCACTAGTGATGTCTCTCAAGGCAGCGGCCTCGCCTGACCAGAAGCGACGTGGCCAGCCCTGCCATAAGCTGGCCACGTGCCTGGCTGGACGCTATTCGACGGCCCGAACGCGCAGTGCCACATGGGGCTTCCCCGGTAGGCCCACACTGCACTCCCCAGAGTAGGTGCCGTCCAGCCTTGAGATGGTCATCTCCCACGTGTCGATCACGTCGATGGTGTACTGCCTGTCCTCAGGAAGGCGAAGCGTCTTGGACACAGGCTGATGACGGCCCATGTAGACCAGCCGGTACACGTCGTCACCGGACTCGGTCAGGTTCCAGTTCGTGGTCAGAGGGTCGATCTGTGGTCCGGCCTCCATGACTTCGCGTAGGAAGGCGATGCGCGGCGCGCTCTGCCCATGCAGTACGCCGCCCTTGGACCACCACAGGACGTCGTCTGGGTGCACGTAGGTTTCACCGTGACCTACGTAGCCGCCGCGGACGAAGCCCTCCCAGAACCGGTGCGTCATCTCCTGCGCCGAGATGTTGCCCCAGTTGAAGGGGATATTCCCCTCGTACTGGCACTCGTCGACGACGACCGGCTTGCGGTACTCGTCGCGCCAGCGATTGACGTTCTCCAGGTCAGATCGCTGGATGCTGCAGTGCGTCACCCACGGCTTGCTATGATCATAGAACACCCTGCAGTTGTGGTTCGAGCGTGGGTGCTGATAGGGATCGAGGGTCTGCACGGTCTTGAAGAAGCGATCCCAGTCCTCCATCGACTTGGCCTTCATCAGGTCGAACTCGTTGGCCATCGACCACCACATGTTCCGGTAGGCCGCGAGCCGGGCGACGATGTAATGGAGATAGCGGTCGTCGACCTCGGAGGGCATCTCAGCGTAACCCCACCGGTCGTAGGGGTGGAAGAGGATCAGGTCCGCCTCGATGTTCAGGTCCCGCAGCCCGGCGATGCACTGCTCGAGGTGCTGAAAGAACGCGGGGTTGAAGCGCTCCAGGTCGAACGTGCCGTCGTCCTTTATCTCGAAGGCGTGGTACTCTGGCTCATTGTGGCTGTAGGTGTAGTGCTTGGGGAAGGTGCACATCCGCATCTTGGTGAAGGGTGCGTCCTTCAGGGTCTCCAGGGTCTGGGT
>Ga0180436_10000944_pt1 | contig 28994 bp, 28 predicted proteins | sample SS_ome_2_FD_132434 | JGI IMG/M metagenome (GOLD analysis project Ga0180436, IMG submission 132434) | Hypersaline lake sediment archaeal communities from the Salton Sea, California, USA - SS_3_S_2 metaG | ecosystem: Environmental > Aquatic > Non-marine Saline and Alkaline > Hypersaline >... | reverse complement strand
TTGCCTGGCGGCAATAGAGCATTGGTCCCACCTGATCCCATCCCGAACTCAGCAGTGAAACGATGCATCGCCAATGGTAGTGCGGGAGTTCCCGTGCGAGAGTAGGTCACTGCCAGGCGCTAAAAACGAGGCCCTCGCCGATTTCGGCGAGGGCCTTTTTTTCGTTTTTAGCGCCTGGCAGAGGGCGTTTGACCAAGATCGGCCTTCCATGGCCGACTTGGATCAAATCTCTGAAAAGCGTGGTTTTCAGAGATTTGTGTTACACGTTGGAACATCCTTGTGCCAAGGATTTGTGACACTATGGCCAATCAAAAAAGCCCCGCTGTTTTCAGCGGGGCTTTTTCTTTTTCGGCCTGTCAGTGGGTATCATGATCTGTGCTTGCTGCCGCAATCGGGATTTATTGCGGCATCGTGTACTGCCCTTTCATGGACAGGACATGCTCTTGCCAGACTCGTTGGTAACGTTCTTCATTGACGACCGGTTTGCGGATCATCCGCCGCGCATAATCCATCTGGCCGTCGCTGCTGGATGGCTTGTTGTGCAGTTCCAGTGCGAAAGCCGAGAAATCCCGCACCATGAAGTCGAAGATCTGGTCGAGCACTTCTTCGGAAATCTCGAGCATTTGTGCATTTTCCAGGATCAACTGCCCGTAGACGACCAGGGTGAACAATTCACCGATGGTCAGCAGAAAATCGATGTCACGGGCCTGTTCTCCGCTGGCCGGTGCCTTGATGAGTGCCTCGCGGAACAGTGCGACCTGCTCCTTGAACACCGCAAGGTTGGGCAGATCGTAGCTGTCGTAGGCTTTGTGGTAGTCATGGAAATGGATTTTACCCAGGCCCCGTGCCGGCCCCTGGTCGAACAGGAAGGCGTCGTCGGCCGGGTCCAAGCGGCGCGGAATTTCCGGGTAATCCACCGGCGCGAAGAAGTAATTGGCCATGAACTTGATGATCAGGGCCATGTTTACATGCACCGTTCCCTCCAGTTTCGGAAGGGCACGGATGTCGATTGCGGCCATCTCGAAAAAGGGTTCTTTTTCAAAGCCTTTGGCCGCGATCACGTCCCACAGCAGGTTGATCACCTCCTCTCCCTGGGTAGTGACCTTCATTTTCACCATCGGGTTGTACAGCAGGTAACGGCGGTCGTCTTTTGACGCCGACCTGAAGTAGTCCGAGGCGCGCAGCGCGAACAGTTTCATCGCGACCAGCCGAGACCACGCGTCCGTGAACAGGCGCTGCACGTGGGGAAAATCGGTTACGTACTTCCCGTAAAGGTTCCGGCCGGCAGCATGGTCGATCGCTTCGTAGAAAGCGTGCGTGCACATGCCGATAGACGCCCACCCAAGATTGAATTTGCCCACGTTGACGGTATTAAGCGCCGCGTTCCAGGCGTCATCACCGAGAGACAGAATCTGCTCTTCGTCGAACTCGTAGTTTTCCAGGCGGTATTCGGCCACGTAGGACTGGCTGCTGACCACGTTTTTTACTAGGTGAAAGTCCGGGTTTTGGGAGTCCGCCACGAAGAAGACGTACTCGCCCGTGTCGGCCAGTCTTCCAAACGTCGAGACCATTCTTGCCTCGTTGGCATTCCCGATGTAGTACTTGCTGCCCGTCGCGGAATAGCGCCCGTCATCCCGTTTCGTGACGACCATGTCGGACGAGTAGATATCGGCGCCGTGCTCTTTCTCGGATAGTCCGAAGGCGAAAATTTCCCCGTCTTCGAGATAACGAACGGCCTGCCTTCGCATCGCAGGATTTTTGCTCATCCAGATCGGACCGATGCCGAGCACCGAGACTTGGTAGGTGTACCAGTAGCAAAGGCCGTAGAAACCCAGTATCTCGGCGAAGTCGCAGACCCTGGCGGTATCCCAGCGGGCGTCCGGCCCGCCGTTTTCCGCGTTGATCATCATTGTCGCGAGAATGTTTTCCGCGCCCATGAAGTCGATGAAATCCGAGTACCAGGCCCTTTCATGGAAATCATTTTTGAGCTTTTCGAGGCCCTTTTTCTCAAAAAAGTCGATGGTCTTTGACATGACTTCGCGTGTTTGGGGGTCTGCCCCCTCGCGCGTCCAGGTCTTTGGGTTCAGCAGAATCATGAGTCACCTTTCGAACGAGTTCCACGGTGTCCATACGATAGCGTATGGATTACCTGCTGAGCGTAATCCAAAGCGGTATCTTCATGCAATGCGCGGTTCTCTGTTTTCGCGTTGAAGCGAACAGTAAAAAGGCCGGATCACGGCGAATCCGGCCTTGCGAGGAATGTTGGTGGAGCCGAGGAGGATCGAACTCCCGACCTTCGCATTGCGAACGCGACGCTCTCCCAGCTGAGCTACGGCCCCACAGAAGCTTGCTGCGGCGAATGATACACCGACCCGCCGGTCGATGGTCAACCCGTTGTTCGGAAAAACCCCCGGGAATACCTGAACTAGATCAGGATATTCGCGAGATTTTGTGGCATTGAGGTGCCCTGGAATCTAAATTGGGACGGCTTGGTCAGCGGGGCCTATCAGGCATAGTTCGCACCGGGCAGGAACAACTCAATACAGGGCACACCCTGGGTCTATACATGCTTTCAACGTCGCACCGGACGTTTTCTAGGGAGACACAAATGAACGAATATCTCAACTCTGTAATGGCCACGGTCAAAGCCAAAAACCGCGGTGAAGTGGAGTTTCACCAGGCGGTGGAAGAAGTCCTGGATACGCTCGGCCCCGCGCTGGACAGACATCCCGAGTACATCGAGGCCAGGATTGTGGAGCGCCTCGTCGAACCTGAACGGATGATCGTTTTTCGCGTGCCCTGGCTGGATGATGACGGCAACGCCCAGGTCAATCGCGGATTCCGCGTCGAGTTCAACAGCGCGATCGGGCCCTACAAGGGCGGACTGAGATTCCACCCGAGCGTCAACCAGGGGATCCTGAAATTCCTGGGGTTCGAACAGATCCTGAAAAACAGCCTGACCACGCTGCCGATGGGCGGTGGCAAGGGTGGATCCGATTTCGATCCGAAAGGGAAGTCCGACAACGAAGTCATGCGTTTCTGCCAGAGTTTCATGACGGAATTGTGCCGTCACATCGGCCCGAATACGGACGTGCCCGCCGGCGATATCGGTGTTGGCGGCCGCGAAATCGGTTACCTCTTTGGCCAGTACAAGCGCGTACGTAATGCCTTTGAAGGCGTGCTTACAGGTAAGGCTTTGAACTGGGGCGGAAGCCTGATCCGGCCGGAAGCGACCGGTTACGGCACGGTCTATTTCGCCAAGGAAATGCTCGCCACCCAGGGTAAGGCATTTGAAGGAATGCGCGTTGCGGTATCCGGTTCCGGCAACGTCGCCCAGTTCGCGACCGAAAAAGTCAACGAATTCGGCGGCAAGGTCGTCACTTTGTCCGATTCCAGTGGTTTCATCGTAGACGATGACGGTATTTCTCCGGAAAAACTGGAATACGTTTTTGAACTCAAGAACGAACGCCGCGGTCGCATCAAGGAATACGTCGATGAATACCCGAATGCCCGTTACCACGAAGGTACCGGTGTCTGGAAGGTGCCCGTGGACGTGGCTCTTCCCTGCGCAACCCAGAACGAACTCAATGGCGATGACGCGGACGCTCTGCTGAACAATGGTTGTATCTGCATCGCGGAAGGCGCCAACATGCCGAGCACGCCCGAGGCGGTCGAAAGGATCCAGGCAGCCGGTATCCTGTACGGCCCCGGCAAGGCGGCCAACGCGGGCGGCGTGGCCGTGTCCGGCCTGGAAATGTCCCAGAACAGCATGCGGCTGAGCTGGACCCGTGAGGAAGTCGACCAGCGCCTGCACAGCATCATGGTCAACATCCATAACGCCTGCACTGCCACTGCAGACGAATACGGTGTACCCGGCAACTACGTGCTTGGAGCCAATATCGCCGGTTTCATCAAGATTGCCGATTCCATGCTCGACCAGGGCGTTGTCTGAAATTTTACGCTTGCAACCGGGCGCCGATTTTCGGCGCCCGGTTTTTTTGTGGGCATTTTCGCATTAAGCTGTTCCCAGCCGCCCACTGACGGCCTGGGAGCATAATGAAAAAACTCGCCGAGTTGGAAACCTTTGAATACGAATCGGCGCGCTTTGATGCGTTGATGAGTTTCAAGATCCAGAACATCCTGCTGGTTTCAAGTCTTTACGACATTTACAACCTGAGGGAAGACGGTCAACTGGCCCACAGCCTCTTGGCGGAGTACGCCGAGTTCCGCTTGTCCAGCGCACCTTCGATACACCGGGTTGACTCGGCAGCCAGCGCACTGGAGGCACTCGAGGAGTCGGAATACGAACTGGTTATTGTGCTGCGCACCCTGTCGGACGCCGACCCGGCGCAATTCAGTCAGCAGGCAAAGGAAATCAGGCCCGGTATCCCGGTAGTTCTTCTGGCCTTCCATTATGGCGAACTCAAGGCGGCGCGCGACAGCCTCGTCGGAGCCTACGACAACGTTTTTATCTGGAACGGCGACTCCAAGATGTTACTGACCATCATCAAGCTGGTCGAAGACAAGGTCAACGTTGAGCCGGATACCCATGGCGTTGGCGTACGCGTCATCATCCTGGTCGAAAACTCCATCCGTTTTTACTCGGCTTACCTGCCCCTGATGTACGCGGAGGTAATGCGCCAGGCTTCGGCGCTTTTGACCGAGAGTCTGAACTCGGCGACGCGGCGCAATCGAATGCGCGCCCGGCCGAAGATATTGTTGGCGCAAACGTACGAGGATGCCGTTGCGCTGTTTGAAAAATACAGGGAATACCTGCTGGGCGTGATCTCGGACATCCAGTTTCCGCGCAACGGGGAACTGGATCCTTCAGCCGGCATTCGTCTGGTGGACCGAATCAAACGTGAAGCCGACGACCTGCCGGTGCTGCTCCAGTCATCCGACCAGAAGCAGATCGACTTGGCCCGTTCCTGCAACGCCGGTTTCCTGAACAAGCAGTCACCGAAGCTGCTGAACAAGCTCAGTGATTTCATCAACCAGAACTTCGGTTTCGGGGATTTTGTCTTCAAGCTGCCGGACGGCACCGAGGTGGCGCGCGCCAGGGGCTTTCGCGAATTGCAGGAATGCCTGCAGACGGTCGATTCGAGTTCCCTCGTGTTTCATGCCGAGCGCAACCATTTTTCGAACTGGTTCATTGCACGCGGCGAGTTCGACCTGGCCAACCGGCTGCGCCCTGTGCTGATTACCGAGTTCAGGGATTCCGGTGAACTTCGCAAATTCCTGATCGATGTACTGAGCCGGTTTCGTCATGAACGACAGGCGGGAATGGTCACCGATTTCAAACGGGAGCAATTCGACGGCCATAACGAGTTTCTGCGTATCGGCGAAGGATCGCTCGGCGGGAAGGGTCGCGGTCTGGCATTCATCAACAAGCTGTTCAACAACCAGTTGATTTGCAGCGCATTTTCCGGAACGCGAATCTCGGTGCCGCGCACGGCCGTCATCTGTACAGGTTTCTTTGACCGGTTCATGAGGAAAAACGACCTTACCGAGTTCGCGCTGGATGATCACAGCGACGACGAAATCGTGGCGGCTTTCATGAACGCCACGATTCCGCGCGATCTCGAGGAGGACCTCAAGGCCTACCTGGCGCACGCGAACTACCCGCTTGCCGTGCGCTCGTCTTCTTTGCTGGAGGACAGCTATTATCAGCCGTTTGCCGGTATATTCGACACGCATTTTCTGCCCAACAACCAGCCCTCGCCCGAGGGCCGCCTGCAGCGCCTGCTGGCCGCCATCAAATTGATCTACGCCTCGGTTTATTTCAACAATGCGAAAAATTATACGCGGGCTACCGGAAACCGGACCGAAGAAGAAAAAATGGCAGTCATCCTGCAGAAAATCGTGGGGCGGGAACACGACGGATACTATTACCCGGTATTTTCGGGCATGGCGAGGTCCTATAACTTCTATTCGGTGGGCAATATCAAGCCGGAAGAAGGAATCGCCTATTGTGCGCTCGGCCTCGGCAAGACCATCATGGAAGGTGAGAACTGCCTGTTTTTTTCGCCGGCAAACCCGGGCAAACTCCCGCAATTCTCCAAGCCGCAGGATTACCTGCAGAACTCTCAAAATGAATTCTTCGCGGTCGATATGACGCGCTCCTCGGTGTTTCCCGAGGTAGGCGGCGAGACGGGTCTTGTCAGGCTGAAAGTCAGGGATGCTGATCCGGAAGGCGTCCTGAAACATGTCTGCTCGACCTATTCGGCGGACAACGACCGAATCTATCCCGGTATCGGTCGAAAAGGCGTACGGATCGTCACCTTTGCCCCGATCCTGAAATCAAAGACGTTTCCGCTGGATGACATTCTCAAGTATTTTCTTGAGTTGGGCAGCAGCGCCATGCAAGTTCCGGTAGAGGTCGAGTTTGCAGTCGAGATCAGTTTGGACAAAGATCGCCCCAGTGAATTCCGCTTGCTGCAGATCAGACCCATGAAAGTGGCGTCCTCCTTCGAGGACGTTTCGGTTTACGCAACTGACGATGACCGCGTGGTTTGCCGCTCAACCCAGGCGCTCGGTAACGGACGAATCAACGAAATCCGGGACATCGTTTTCGTCAGAACGGATACATTCAAGGTCGAGAACATGGCCGCCATGACCGCGCAGATCGGTGAGTACAACAGCCGCTTCAGGAAGGCAGGCAGGCCGTACATGCTGCTTGGGCCCGGGCGCTGGGGCACGACTGACCGCTGGCTGGGCGTGCCGGTCAAGTGGGAACAGATTTCGTCCGCGCAGGTGATCGTCGAAGCGGATTACGGAGACTTCATGGTCGAGCCTTCCTTTGGAACCCATTTCTTCCAGAACCTGATCACCTTCTCAATTGCCTACCTGACGGTAAACAGCGCGAGCGGAACCAGTCGCTTTGACTGGGACTGGCTCAATAGCCTGAAAGCCGAGTCGGAGACCGAGTTCATTCGCCACGTTCGTCTCGAGCAACCCCTGGAGGTGCTGGTCGATGGCCGCAATGGTGAAGCGGTCGTGCTGCGCAGGCAAAGCGAAAGTCATGGCTGAAACCCGGGTAAAAAAATCGCCCGAAACCGAGATGCAAATAAGGGTCTTCTTCGCGTCTGAAGACTGATTTTTGTTAGGCGCGCGGCGTGGTTTCCCCGGGTTTTTTACCCATTCGCTCCGGGAGGCTGCCGGCAATCCAGCCAGCCGCGTGCTTTCGCCACCTGGTTGATGCTTTGATAGGTGAGTTTCGCGGCGGCAAAATCCGCGGCATGCAAACCCTCCCGCGGAGCCAGTTCGTTCACGTCCAGCCCCCTGATGGTGGCCGTTTCCGCGGTGGCCTGGATGATCGCGCGGGCCTGCCACCAGGACAAGCCACCCGGTTCGGGCGTGCCGGTAGCGGGTATGACCGAGGGATCCATGCCGTCCACGTCGATGGTCAGGTACACGTCCCGGCCATGCAGCAGTTGCCGAAGCCGCTGCAGATAGCCGCTGCTGCTGTCGGCCGAGATTTCGTCCGCCCAGAACACGCTGATCCTCGGGTCGCTTTCAATCAGCCGAACTTCCTCGGGGCATACAGAACGGGTTCCGAGCAGCACCAGGTTTTCGATACCTTCATCGAGCAGGCGGCGGCTGATGCAGGCATGTGAAAAAGCATCGCCGTCATACTCGTCACGCAGGTCGGCGTGGGCGTCGATCTGCACCAGCGTCAGGGGCTTGTCGAGCGCTCGCCGCGTGCCGCGAACGAGACCAACCGTGATCGTATGCTCTCCGCCAAGCCCGACGATAAGTCGCTCCGGGTCGTACAGCTTTTCTGCCAGGGCGGCGAGAGCGACGACGTAATCGCCGCCCGCCAGGCCTGGCGGTGAGTAGGCCGGCAGGGTCTCGATACCGTATTGCAGGCATGCCTCGTCACCGACAGCACGATCATAGAGTTCGACCTGCGTGGAAGCGACCAGGATGGCGCCCGGTCCACCGGCGGTGCCGCCTTCGTACGATACGGTCTTTTCGTAGGGGAGGGGCAGAATCCGGCAGCGTGGAGGGGCATCCGTCTCGCCGCTTTGAACATCCAGGAAATTCAAACTTGCTTCATTCATGGCTGTTCCTTGTTGTCGAAGCGCTTACCATCCGAGCACGAAGGCAAACACCAGCGGAGCGACGATCGAAGCGTCCGATTCTATGACGAAGGAGGGCGTTTCAGTGTCCAGCTTGCCCCAGGTGATCTTTTCCGATGGAATGGCGCCCGAATACGAGCCGTACGAAGTGGTGGAGTCAGATACCTGGCAAAAGTAGGACCAGTAGGGACATGGCAAGGCCAGGTCCTGGTGAATCATTGGTACCACGCAGATCGGAAAATCGCCGGCGATGCCGCCGCCGACCTGAAAAAAGCCGATCCGGCCCGTGGCTTCATCGGCCCGGATGGTTCGGCTTCCGGGATGTTTTCCAGCCTTTGCCAGCTCCGCAATCGGCACGCCCATTGTCGTGGAGACGTAGTACTCTGCGAGACTGGCCATGTACTCCGGCCCGGAGCGCACGAGGTGATACCCCGACAGGTCTCCGTTGATGACGTGCGCGACAAAAATGTTTCCCAGGGTCGAGTCCTCCCAGCCCGGCACGAACATCGGCAGGTTCTTCTCCGCGGCTGCCATAAGCCACGAATCTTTCGGGTCGATCTGAAAATCCTCCGCACCCAGCTGTTCTGTCAGCAGACGGTACAGGTACTGGTGCGGAAAGAAACGTTTGCCGTCTCGGTCGGCTTCCTGCCACAACTCAAGCACCTGCCTTTCAATCACGCGAAACGCCTTGTCTTCCGGTATGCAGGTGTCGGTCACGCGGTTCAGCCCCGACAACTCGAGTTTTTTTTCATCCTCGCGGTGCAGATTGCGCCAGTTCGGGATGCGGACGTAATGATCATGCGCGACGAGGTTGAAGACATCTTCCTCCAGGTTGGCGCCGGTGCAGGTGATGGCGTGGACCTTGTCGCTTCGAATCATTTCCGCCAGTGAAAGGCCGAGCTCGGCGGTCGACATGGCGCCGGCAAGTGTCACCATCATCCTGCCCCCGCCTTCCACCAACTCCCGGTAGGCGGTTGCGGCCTCGACCAGCGTGGCCGCATTGAAGTGGCGGTAATGGTGGCGGAGGAATTCCGACAACGGGCCCATGGCTGTCTCCGTCAGTCCGGCAAAAGAACGGCACATGAAATGACCGTGGTCCAGACGCCGCCGACCGCTCCGGCCGCGGTTTGCGTGAATGACTGGGTTTTTACGATATGGCCACCCATCCGGTACTGCTCCTTGCGCTCGTTGTAGTCATTGTCCGCATCGAAGGGAATGCCCAGCGTGGTGGCAAGCATCGATGCGGCGAGGTCTTCGGCATAGTCGGACGCCTCGCGATGGGACTGGCCGTAGCCGTGGTGCTCGGAAAGGTAGCCGTACAACTCGGGCTTGCCTGGAATGGCGACGCCTATCGACGCCACGACCCGACGGCTTGCCTCGTTGGTTTGCTGGCGGGCCATCACGCAGTGGGTGATTTCCCCGGGACTCAGGGATTTCAGCCCGTCATCGGTCGATATTCTCTTGCATCCGGGAGGGAAAATGGACGACACGTACACCAGGTTCAGGTTGGCGATACGGGCGTCGCGAAGCGCCTCTTCGAACGATGCAAGACGTTCCTTGTGAACACCCTTGCCACGGGTGAAAAACATACGGCGAGGAATGATTCGCATGGGCAGCCTCCGCTGTTCCGGCATTCGATCCGGCCACGATCGGAAGCCCTTCTTCCGCCGCTCAAATAATAGATAAGACCGGCCGCATGTCAAACAAAATATGCCGACGAACCGGCCACAGCCCAGGCGTCATTACGTTCAGGCGGCAGCCCGGCCGTAACGCCCGTTGCCGGGCTGCAGCTTCAGTCGTTTCCGTAGCTCCGCCGGATTCATTACTTTCCTGTCATTGGCTTCGACCAGCACGTGCGGCGTCATTTCCTTGGTTGGGATCATTCCGGTCGGCGTGAAATTGACAATCACATCCATAAGTCAGTCCGCCAGCAAAAATATCGTCGGTTCAGACGACCGCAAGCCCGTGAATGCAGTCCCGGGCATCGTCGCTGTGAAAATAGGCGTCTACCAGCCGGCCACTGTTGCGGTCGATGCAAAAAATGGTCGCTGGCGAGAAGCCTGCAAAGATATAGTCCCCGTGCAGAGCCAATCCTCTCAAGTAAAGCGGCCTTGCCGTTGCCTTGCGACGCCGGCTGAAAAAACCGGCACCGGTCTCGCGCAGCGCCCGGGCGGCGCTGCGCAGCAGCAGCGGCTTGATACCGGGCATTTTTCGAATATCGTAGGCCCGTATCTGCCGTCCGCTTTCCAGTTCGTATTTCCTCACGACCGTGCGGCGCGTGTCGTTGATCCAGGCAATGCCCGGCTCCTCGATGAGCAGGTTGTGGGCATGTTTGAGCTTTTCATCCCGGATCACGATCGTTCCGCGGTCAAGGTTCGCCACGACGCACTTGGAATGAAACAGTGCGTACGTTTCGCCGCGAAATTCGCTTACGGCGTTCAAGTGCAGGTGCGAAGGCCCTCTGAAGCTTTCGTTGGCGAGAAAATCGGCCCGGTTGTCGGCGTTCTTGTCCACGGGCAGGGGAGCAACGTCCAGTTCGTCCTGAAACACCTTCATTTCGCGGGGCCAGTAATCGGCCTCCCGGCTTCCGTCCTGCAGCCGGTACCGGATCACCGCATCCAGCGTGGTCGAAGTGACCAGGACCGACTCACCCGCCACCTGGATTTCATGCAGGCCGACCATCAGGCCGTCCGACATCCGGCGCAGGGGATTCAGGTCGCGGTCAAAAAAATGCAGCGTGTGATAGTCCGCCGCGATCACCTCGCCGTCCTGCACCTGGATACCCCGGCAGCCACGCACGTTACCGCGCTCGTTCGGGTCATGGTCCAGCGCCGGGTCGGAAGGCGCGATGGGAACTTCGGCAAGTACCCGCTTGCTGTCCCAGTCCAGTCGCACCAGGCTGCCTCCCTGCCGGACCGGGGCGGCGCGGATGACCGTGCCGAAATAGACATCCATGGCCGTATCTACCCTTGTCGGAAAGGCGGCGCGGACCGGACTCGCCCCGGCAAAGGGGCTGGTGCATCCGTGCGGCTTGTACTGGCAAAAAAAATCATCGGTGAACTATAACAATTCAACCGGGATCGCACACGTGCCGGCCATGAGGTGGTAATCTGCGCCGGGTGGATATCCTGGACTGTATTAGAAATCCGTTCGGACTGGGCCCGGAAGCGACCATTTCGCCGCTGGGCAACGGCCACATCAACGAAACGCGCCTGGTTCGGGATGGGAGTCGGCGCCTGGTGGCTCAACGAATCAATACGACCGTTTTTTCCAGGCCGTCAAAACTGGTTGAAAATGCGCGCTTGATCGAATCCCACCTGGCGGCTGTTCCCGGTGCCCCGCGCGTGGTTCGCCACCTTTCCGGCAAAGATGGTTCCTTCCTCTTCGGTCCGCAAGGCAATGTGCGCGTATTGGAATACATTCCCGGCACGCGCTGCCTCGAAGTGCTTGAAAACCCGGCGCAAGCCAGGCGGGCGGCGGTCAGTTTCGGCAGTTTTTCCCGCTGCATGCAGGGTATCGACCCGGGGGATCTCGATATCGTGATACCGGACTTTCATGGTCCCGCGATTCGCTGGAGCCAGTTCATGGCCACGCTTGAGCGTGACCGCGCCGGCCGCAGCGGCGACTGCCCCGAGGAAGTCGCATTTGCACTCGATCACGAACGTGATGTCCTGGGCTGGCAGGAACTGATGGGGGGGCTGCCGCTTCGAATTTGTCACAACGACTGTAAAATCAATAACCTGTTGGTTCACCGGGACAGTGGGGAGTCCATTGCGATCATCGACCTGGATACCTGTATGCCGGGCCGGGTTTTGACCGATTTCGGCGATCTCGTGCGCTCCTGCAGCAGTCCCGAACCGGAGGATTCCACCCGGCTGGAGAGGATTACGGCGCGCCCCCCGGTATACCGCGCCCTGCTGGAGGGTTACCTGGAAGGATGGCAGGGTGGCCTGGAGAAAGATGAGCGGGATTCGCTGCTGCAGGGTGCATTGATGATGTGTTTCATTCTTGGGCTGAGATTCCTGGGCGACTTCATTGATGGCGACCGGTATTTTTCCGTGGCGCGTCCGTGGCACAACCTGGAGCGGGCGCGTAACCAGTTCCAGTTGTTCCGCAGCCTGGTGAAGCAACGGAAAATGTTCGCCGGCCTGGCCTGAACCCGGCCGAATTCTCAGACCAGGGTCATGAGCTTGTCGATCAGGAGTTCCGCGTCCAGCAGGGGGGCGCTTTGACCTGTAACCATCGGCGTATCGATGAGTTGCACTCCCAGCCGGTGGAACCGATCTTTTGACAGCGTTCCCGCGTAATGCCCGTTGCTGCTGTCGATCAGCACGTGACTCAGGAGGCGGCCCGTTGTGTTCGCAAGACCGGCATCGTCTTCCAGCACTCTCGAGAGTCGGCGGGTGGCCTCGAACAGGCTGAGGCCCAGTGCCTCCGGGTCATGCCCCAAGTTGGGAACATAGACTTTCGCACAGTTCGCGTTCGCCACCGCTTGGCCCACGCCGGAAGGAAGCAGGTTGGCCATCAGGCTGGTGTAGAAACTCCCCATCGGAAAGCAGATCAGGTCCGCTCCCTCGATCAGTTTTTCGACGGAGGCCCGGATGCGAGTAGTCACCGGGTCGGGACAGTCGGCGTCAGAGGTGAGCCACAACCTTTCGATCGGTGAAGTGATGGCGCGGGTCTCCTTTCCGGTGATCCGGTGCTGGCCGATGAGCAAGGTGCCGTCTTCCAGTTCGGCGGCGAGGTGCAGGTTGTCCTGCACGATCGGCACAACGGTGCCCCGGCTGCCAATGAGCCTTGAGAAGCGTGTCAGCGCCGCTTTCAGGTGCCGACCGTTTGCAAGATAGTCGCCTGCGATCAGCAGATTTCCGATACTGGCGCCCCGCAGGTCAAAGTCACCCGGCAATTCCGCCTCGAGACGACTCAAGAGTCGGCAAATGACCTCTGTATCCTGCAGCGGAATTCCGGACATCAGCCGGTGCCGTCCGCTGCACAGGTCGCTCAATTGCTCGCGAAGGTCCGCGTTGCATGCCGTTGCATCCAGGCGGTGGACCAGCAATCTGAAAATTTCTGGCTGCCCGGAAATGGCAGGGTCAGCCAGCGCCACCAGGCGGTTCCTCAGATCGCCGACCGCCGGCATGTGAAAAGCCTTGCGAATCGACGCAGAACTGCCTCCGGAATCGAAGGGGGTGATCAGGTGGATGGAATTGCGGGTATGCCGCAGCAGGTGACGGGAGAGTCCGCGCAGAGCGGTGCCGCCGGAGAAAAACAGTATTGCCGGGCCCGTTTCGGCCGCTGTGCTGTCCGGCGCCGTGTTCTTGCCGGTTTTTCGTTTCAGACGGGCATTGTCCTGGACGGGTTCAGACATTTGTTCGGCAGACTACTCTCATGGCCGTGGGGCTGGCAAGAGCCGGTGCGCCTTCCAGGAACAATTTCAATGCATGTTGACCTGCGCCGCGTTCACCAACCGGGCAACAGCCTAGAATGATCCGGAATAACCCCGGAGAAAATCCGATGCATTACCGCGTATTATTCCTTTCAGCCTTGTTTTTTCTGCTCGTATCCGCCGTGCCCGCAAATGCCTGCACGATTATCGCGGCCGGAAAGAACGCCACTGCCGATGGATCCGTCATCGTTTCCCAGACCGATACCGGGCAGGACTCGCGGATCTACGTCGTACCCGGCCGGACGTTTGAGCCCGGCTCGAAAGCGCCGGTTTACTTCGGAATCCAGGACGCGAACAACGACTTGCGGGATGACGGGGAGGTTCTCGGATACATTCCCCAGGCCGAGCGAACCTATACCTACTTCCACACGGCCTACTCGCACATCAACGAGCATCAGCTGGCCATCGCCGAGAGCACGACGGATCAGCGCGAAGAGCTGAAGGCGACGCGCGAGACCGGAGGTCAGATCATGACCATCGAGCAGGCCATGGCATTCGCGCTGCAGCGCCATGAAAACGCCCGGGATGCCGTGCGCTTCATCGGGGACCTGATGACGACTTACGGCTTCCTGCCCTCGAGCGGTGACGGTTCCGAAGCCCTCGTGATCGGTGACCCGGAAGAAGCCTGGGTATTCGAGGTCTTCGGCGTCGGTCCCGGCTGGGCGCCGGATAGCGGCAAACCGGGTGCGATCTGGGCGGCCCAGCGCATACCGGACGACCACGCCGTGATGATTCCGAACTACAGCATCATCAAGCAGATCGATCCGGCGGACACCGAAAATTTCATGGTGTCTGACAACTACCTGCAGGAGGCGATCGACCGCGGATTTTACGATCCCGAGTCCGGTCTTCCTTTCATCTGGCAGGATGCCTACAGCCCGCTGACGGCCGAGTGGGCGACGGGGCGTTTCTGGCTGTTCCACGACACGTTTTCGCCGAACCTGCGTGACTGGCCGGACCGCCGCCTGGAGGGAGACCTTTACAAGGGCCTGAACCAGTACTTCCAGACCGTCGAACCCTTGTCTATCTACCCGTTTTCGATCCGGCCTGAAGAAAAAATCTCGGTGCGTGACGTGATGGCGTTCCAGCGTTCCGTGTTCGAGGGGACGATCTACGACATGACGTCCCAGCCGCAATGGCTGGTTGCGGGCAGGGACGAAGAGGGCAATTTCAGCGGTGAATTTGTCCGCAGCCCATTGGCCACGCCATTTCCCGGCCGTGACTTGCGTGAACTGCTGAAGCTCACGTACCGGCGCCCGGTGGCGCGGCACCGCGGTCACTCGGGCATGATCGCCCAGCTCCGCGGCTGGTTGCCGGACCCGGTCGGCGGCGTTTACTGGATCTTCGTCGACAATCCTTACGTCGGTCCCTATGTCCCGATGTACGCGGGCAACCTGTCCGTCCACGAATCCTATCGGCTGTACGATCCGGAGCAGTACGACGAGCGTTCCGCTCGCTGGGCGTTCGACTTCGTGGATAACCTGCTGAATCTGAAATTCCAGCAGGCTATAGAGGACGTTCGTGCCGTGCGAGGGCCGTTCGAGCAGGCGATGTTCGATCGCCAGGACGAAATCGAGCGCGAGGCGCTCTGGCTGTTAAAGCAGGACCCGCAAAAAGCGAGGGAATTTTTGACCGCTTATTCAAACGGCCTCATGGAGCAGGCGACCGCGCTCTATCTGCAGCTGCGAAATGAGTTGATCGTGAAGTATACGAACAACAGGGAATGAGTTTCACGGTTCGATCGTCAGGGTCGTTCCGGGCTGAATGAGAAGATATCGGATTTGACTGTGCCGGTGACCGTCGTTCCGCTTTGGCGTGCAATATTATATCATGTAGTACTAATATATAGCGGAGCCAATGATCATGTCTCTTGAAAAAACCGTGGAAGCCTTCGCCGGCGTGATGGTGCTGCTGTCCGTCGCCCTGACCGTCTGGGTCCATCCCTATTTCGTCTGGTTTACCGTGTTTATCGGTGTGAACCTGTTCCAGCAGTCGTTCACCGGGTTCTGTCCCGCGGCGATGGTGTTTCGCGCCATGGGCGTGAAATCGGAGAAAGAGCTGGCGCAGGGACAATGATCGCCCCCGCGCCATGATGGTTTCGGTCAGCCGGCCTTGATGGTCTCGAGGCCGTGCCCGCCGGGACCGGTTTCCTCGCGGCGCAGCAGCACGGCGAAGATCAGCCCCAGGATGCCGAGCACGGAGAAAATCCAGAGCATCGGCAGGTAGCCGTCCGGGTTGGCCGCGTTGGCCTGGTTGACGTCGTTCGTGCGGCCGATCAGCCAGTTCATGCCGGCCACGCCGAGCTGCTGGATCAGGAACATCACGGCGTATGCCGTTCCCAGCCGGCGCTCTTCCACGATATAGGCCACCGACGGCCACATGACCGCGGGGATCAGCGAGAAAGCGATACCCATCATGATCACGGGCACGGTCAGCGGCACGACCTGGTAGGCCATCATCAGGTACACCGGCATCAGCAGGATCGCGCCGAAAATCATGAACAGCGCGCGCTTGCCCAGCTTGTCGCACATCAGGCCGAAAATCGGCGTGGCGATCATCGCGGCCAGCGGCAGCACGCTGTTGAATTGTCCGGCCACGTCACGCGTCAGTTCCCAGGCCTCGATGAAGTACTTGATGGAAAAGCTGCGGAACGGAAAGATCGCCGAGTAGAAGGTCACGCACAGCAGCGTGATGAGCCAGAACGACTTGCTGAAGGTAAACAGGTCGCCGATCACCAGTTTGTCGGTCGCGGCGGCCTGGCCCAGCGTGTACTTGCGTTTCGCGGTAATCTCGAGCAGACCGTAGATGATCGCCCCGACCAGGCAGAACAGGCCGATTACTGCGGCCACCATCAATGGCGGCTGCCAACCGCCCTCGTAGGCGTTACCGGCCCAGGTCGGAGACAGGTCGGCCGCGTAGGATCCCAGCCTGGCGATGGTCAGGTTGACGCCGAAAGCAAAAGCCAGTTCCTTGCCCTTGAACCACTTGGCCAGCGCGCAGGTGATCGCTACGATCAGCGGCTCGGCCCCTACGCCGAGCAAGGCACGCGCGGTCAGCATGACCCACAGCTCTGAACTGACGGCGTTCAGAATACCCGCCGTGGCACAGATGCCGCCGAACAGGATGGTGGATTTCACCGTCCCCCAGCGGTCGACGATCATGCCGCCGACCAGCAGGACCAGTACCGCCGCAATCGAGTAGACCGAGTAAAGGCTGCCGATGTTTTCGTCGCTGAAACCGAGGTCGGACTTGAGGATGTCCGCGACCGGCGCGATGGAATCATAGATGTAGTAATTGCCGAACATGGCCAGGCTGATCACGATCAGAACCAGCCAGCGATAGGCGGATGAGGGTTGCGAGGCGGCTGCAGGGGTGTCGCTCATGAAGAAATCCTCCGGGAATTCCGGGAAATCTTACCCGTAACCGCAGGAGCGCGCCATGCGCGCGAATGAATTAAAACCGGGGCCAGAGTAGCTCGGCTACTCTGACCCCATGGCTTGGTTGGCGCGCGCAAGTCCGCCCCTACAGGCGCTCGGTAATCCGGTTCTGCTCATCGACCAGCACCACGGCGGGGCGGTAGTCCTCGAGTTCTTCCTCCTCGAACTGCGCGTAGGCCACGATGATGACCTTGTCGCCCGCCTTTACCAGCCGCGCCGCCGCGCCGTTGAGGCACACTTCGCCGGGTTCCCCGAGGATGACGTAGGTCGTCAACCGCGCTCCGTTGTCGATATCGAGCACGTCGACCTTTTCCCACTCGCGCAGCCCCGTTGCGGCGCACAGGCCCGGGTCAATGGCTACCGACCCGGTGTAGTTGATGTCTGCCCCGGTTACGGTGGCGCGGTGGATCTTTGATTTCAGCATCTCGATCTTCATGCGTTCAGTTCCTGTGCGATCTTTATGCCTTCCAGGACGAGGTCGGGGTGAGCCTGCTCAAACAGGCCCGCGCCGTTCAGCAACCCGGCAAATCCGCCGGTTGCGATAACAACCGGTTTGCCGCTGCCGAAACACTCGGAAGCGATGCGGTCCCGTATCTCCCGGATCAATCCGACGTGTCCCCAGTACAGGCCGGACTGGATGCTTTCGACCGTTGAGCGCCCGCAGGCGGCCGCGGGACGCACGATCTCGACTTTGGGCAGACGCGCCGTGTTCTGTTCCAGGGCGCGCATGGAGATGCCCAGGCCCGGAACGATGGCTCCGCCGAGGTACTCCCGGCCGGAATTGACAGCTTCGACCGTCGTGGCCGTGCCGAAATCGATGATGATGATGTCCCGGTCCGGGTAGCGCTCCACCGCACCGACCGCGCCTGCGATGCGATCAGCCCCGACCTCGGCCGGGTTCTTGTAGCGGATCTTGAGCCCGGTCTTTACGCCGGCCCGCAGAACGAAGGGTTCTGTTTCGAAATAGCGCCGGCAAGCGTTGATCATGGAGTGGTTCAGGTCAGGCACGACGGAGCAGAAACCAACGGCGCTGATATCATCCGGTGCATGACCGTTTTCACGCACGGCCTGCCGAAAAAAGAGGCCCAGTTCGTCCGACGAAGCGCCCCGCTGGGTAATCCGGCGAAAGCGGGACACGAGTTTTTCGCCCCGAAACAGCCCGACATAAATCTGCGAATTTCCGATATCGATACACAGTTTCATCAGCGTTCTCCATTGTCCAGGGTGTGGACCAGCATGCCGGCCAGTCCAGTCTTGGTTTCGGTCGCGCCCAGCAGGCCCCGGCGGGTGTAAATGGCCGCCGGATGGCGGCGCTCGTCGATTTCACCGAGGTCGTTGTGAACCACGAACTCTGCAGTCCCGCGGGCCAGCAGATCCTCGATGGCCGCCTTGCGCTGCGCCGGGTCCGGGTCGTTGGTCAACTTGAACGCCACGACACGAATGTCCGGGTTTGCCGACCACTGCTTCAGGCTGTCGAGCAACTTTGGATTGGGTGAAAGTCGCAGCACCAGTTCGTGGCCGCTTTCGATCTTGCCCGAGGTGTCGGCGGCAAGGACTTCACCGTCCAGTTCAATGGAAGCCAGCCGGTAGTCGCTGACCGCGGCCAGGTGCACCACTGCGTCGAAATGACGGGTCTCGAGAAGCGCCTTCAGCGATGACCCCAGGTCATCGAAGGTGCGGAAGGCATATGTTTCACATTCCAGCCCGGAGACATTGACGCGCCGGCCATGCAGCAGGCAAACGTCCCAGCCGTGCGCAGCGAATGTTCGCGTGATGGTCAGGCCGGTCAGGCCGGTGGACAGGTTGCCGATGTAACGGACGCCATCCAGGGGCTCTTCCGTGCCGCCCGTGGTCACGAGGACTTTCATTGCAGTGCGTCCATGAGCAGCCGGGCGACGTCTTCGGGCTCGGCCAGGCGGCCATGACCCGTATCGCCGCAGGCCATGCGGCCCTCACCCGTCGGCAGGATGCGGCAACCCCAGCCGGACAGCACTTCGATACTGTCAGCCACCGCGGGGTGGGCGAACATATGGCTGTTCATTGCCGGTGCAATCCACCAGGGTTTGCGGAAATTGTTCGCCAGGAACAGGCAGCCGGTCAGGTCGTCGGCGTGCCCAGCACGCAAGCGCGTCAGGGTATTGGCTGAACAGGGGTAGACCAGCACCAGGTCGGCCCAGTCGATCAACTCGATGTGGTCCATGGCCTGCCCGGCCTCGAACATGTCGCTGAGCACTTTACGCCCGGTAAGGCCCTCGAAGGTCGCCTCTCCGACGAAATAACGCCCCCCTTGCGTCAGGATGACCTGTACATCGTAATCCTCCTGCACCAGGCGGGAAGCGAGCACTGCGGCCTTGAATGCCGCGATCGAGCCGGTCACGGTCAGTACGATCCTAGATTTTGACATTGTCTATCAACCTCACTTTACCCAGTCTGACGGCGCCCAGAACCCGGTCGCCGCGACGTTCTACATAGTCAATTTCGAAACCGGCGTTTTCGAGCGCTTGCTTCATCGAAGATTCATCCCGCCCGCTGGTCAGCACCCGGTAAAATTCCGGCGCAATGGCCCGCTGTGCCGGATCGAGCCTGGCATTGCGGGAACTCATGGCGAGACCGTCGGACTCGCGCACGATGGGGCAGGACACGATTTCGAGGTCAAGGAAAAATGCTGCGGCCATGTCCCGGACCAACTGCAATTGCTGCCAGTCTTTTTCACCGAAGTAGGCGCGGTCGGGCTGCACGATTCCGAGCAGTTTCATTACCACGGTCAGCACGCCGTCGAAATGACCGGCGCGATGGGCTCCTTCAAGTTCGCGGCTCAGTTCGCTTTCCGTCACGCGATACCGGTAGTCGTCGGGATAGAGTTCATCGTATTCGGGCAGGAATGCGATATCCGCTCCGGCTGTTTCGGCCTTTTTGAGGTCCTGTCCCAGGGGACGAGGGTAGTTGGCCAGGTCGTTCGGGTCGTCGTATTGCGTCGGATTGACGAAGATCGATATGGCAACGATGGCGTTTTCCTCACGAGCGCGCCTGATCAGGCTCAGGTGACCGTCGTGCAGGGCGCCCATGGTAGGGACGAAGCCGATGGTTTCGCCCGCCGTTGCCAATTCACGAAATCGCGTGCCGGCCTCGCGCGGCGATTGCAGGCGCTCGATCACGAATAGCACTCCTCCTCAGCGGGGAAGTCACCCGATGATACCGCGCTGTGGAAACCATCGAGAGCGCGGCTGATGCTGCCCGCGCCGTCCATCCAGGTGCGTACGAAGCGCGGTCGAAACGCGGTGTTCAGGCCCAGCAGGTCGTGCAGCACCAGGACCTGGCCGTCGGTTTCCGGACCCGCCCCGATACCGATGGTCGGAATATCGAGCGCAGCGGTGAGACGGCTGGCCACCGCAGACGGCATGGCCTCCAGCACGATCGAGAAGCAGCCCGCGGCCTGCAGTTCAAGCGCCTGCTGCTCCAGTCGGGCAGCCGCGTCGTCGCCACGGCCCTGAACACGAAAGCCGCCCAGCTGATGGACACTTTGCGGCGTCAGGCCGAGGTGTCCCATCACCGGGATGCCCGATTCGACCAGGTAACGCACCGTGTCGATGTTGCCGTCCGCGCCTTCCAGCTTGACCGCCTGGGCGCCTGCCCGCATCAGCTTTCCGGCGTTTTCCACAGCCTTGTCACGTCCTCGGCGGTAAGACAGGAAAGGCATGTCGCCGACGATGAACTTTTTTGGGGCTCCGCGCCGCACCGCGGCGGTATGGGCCACCATGACATCGGTATCGACGGGCAAGGTGGTCTCGTGGCCGTACACCACCATGGCCAGGCTGTCACCCACCAGCACGCAGTCGATAGGCGAACCCGCGATCAGTCGCGCGCTCCAGCTGTCGTAACAGGTCACCATCGAGATGCGCTGCCCCTCCTGTTTTTTTTGTCTGAATGCCTGGATGTTCATGGGCAGAAATCCTCCATGCCGTGGAAGCGGGCGAAAGCCCGGTAAATACCGGCCAGGTCATTGCTGCCCAGCGCGTCGAGGTTGTTGCGGACCGTTTCGCGGTCGCCCCGGGCCAATGGCCCCGTCAGTGCGACGCTGCCGGATTGGAAGGTGTTTTCCAGCACCCGCTCAAGGTAAGGCCGAAGCATGGCGCGAGGCAGACCGAGCTTGCTTTCGAACTGCTCGAATGCCTCGCTCCACAGCAGCATGGGAAAATTGCCCGATGTCACGCACAGCGCGTGGTAAAGCGGTTTGAGGGAGGCGTCGATGGCCCATGACGGGTTGCAAAGGGCGGGAAAAATGTCTTTGAATGCCGCCTTGCCTTTTTCTGTCACGAAGGGAATACACCGGTAGGCTTCGAGTGAGTAGGTTTCGGGTCCGAATGTCATCAGAGGGTGCAGACCCGGCACATCGTCAATGCTGCGGCAGCCTGAAAAATGGATGACCTTGCGTCCTGCCAGTCCCGGGTGGTCCTCGAGGAATGGCTCAATGGCATCGTCGCTGATCGCCAGCGCGATGATGTCGGCCTGGCCAAGCGCTGCGTCGGCCGTGCGGTTCATGCCGCGGTGCCAGGTGCAACAGTCCTGCGATTCGAGTACCAAATAGCGTGCGAGATGACCGGCGAGGCGGCCTCGACCGACGATCCCGTAGCGGGGATGTTCCATTCCGGTACCTGTCCTTCGGATCAAGTCCGTTCCTGCATGACTTTTTGGTGGTTCGTCCGTCACCGTCATGAAGATCGGTGCGGCTCTGGCGACGCAGATTAGTTTATCCGCGCCGCAAGCGCAATGGCCGTCACCGGCCCTGCATGACCGTGGTCAGCTGACGAATTTTCCGCGGCGAATCCGCTCGGCTTCCATCTGTTCGACCTCGCGCGCACCTGAAATCACGATGTTCGGGTCCGGTACATAATCGATTTCCATGTTTTCGCGCTCGTAAGGCACCGAGTTCAGGATCACCCGCATCGCGTTCTGGCGCGCCAGGAACTTGTCGTTGGAGCGAATGACGGTCCACGGCGCATGGTTGGAATGCGTGCGCTTGAGCATTTCGTACTTCTGGTTGGTGAAATCGTCCCAGCGTTCCTGCGCTTGCAGGTCGACCTCGCTCAGTTTCCATTGCCTGAGCGGATCGTTCTTGCGCCGGGCGAAACGATAGGCCTGTTCGTCCTTGGTCACGCTGAAGTACAGCTTGATCAGGATCGTGCCCTGCCGAACCAGGTCTTTTTCAAAGCCGACGACACCCTTCATGAAGGTCTGGTACTGTTCGGGCGCGCAAAAGCCGAAAATCGGCTCGACCACCGCCCGGTTGTACCAGCTGCGATCGAACAGCACGACCTCTCCGCCGCGCGGAAACTGCTCGACGTAGCGCTGAAAAAACCACTGGGTGCGCTGCGCGTCGGTCGGTTTTCCGAGCGCCACGACGCGGTAGTGCTTCTCGTTCATGTACCGGGTAACGCGCCGAATCGTACCGCCCTTGCCCGATGCATCGCGGCCCTCGAAAAGAATGATCATCCGCCGCTTGGTCTCCTCGAGATACTTCTGCATGCGGATAAGCTCGGCCTGCATGGGTTTCAGGCTTCGCTCCATCCCTGATTTCCTGATGATTCTCAGGGCCTTGGCCGGGCCGATCATTTCGATTTGCTGTTCCAGATCGGCCTGCAGCCGGGCTTCGGCCTCGTCCTCTGCCTGCTGTTTTGAATCGTCCTTCGGGTCGGCTGCTTGCATGGTGCTTTCCTGGTCTGCCTGGGTCACGGTTTCATGGTTCCTTTTGATATTTTTTTCGATGCTATCAGTTATGGCGACGCGGAGAAAATGAACGCCTGGAAATTTCACGATCTGGCTCATGGACTCCTGCCTCAATGGGTCCTATGCTGCAAACAATCCAATCGGAGGACCGTCATGAGCAACGTCATTCGCCAACAGGACCTGATTGACAGCATCGCAGATGCGCTGCAGTTCATTTCTTACTACCATCCGCTCGATTTCGTCCAGGCCATGGACCGGGCTTATCGTAAAGAAGCCAATCCCGCAGCCAGGGATGCGATCGCCCAGATACTGATCAATTCACGGATGTGCGCCCAGGGCCATCGCCCGATCTGCCAGGATACGGGCATCGTCACCGTTTTTCTCGAGGTCGGAAGGGACCTGCGCTGGGAAGGCGACATGGACGTGACGGACATGGTGAACGAAGGCATACGCCGGGCGTACCTGCACCCCGACAACAAGCTGCGTGCGTCGGTACTGGCCGATCCGGACGGCGAGCGCCGCAACACCGGTGACAACACGCCGGGTATCGTGCACTACAAGCTGGTGCCGGGCGACCGGCTGGAAGTATACGTGGCGGCCAAGGGCGGCGGTTCGGAGGCCAAGTCGAAGTTCGCCATGCTCAACCCCTCTGTTTCCGTGGTGGACTGGGTGCTGGACATGGTGCCGCAGATGGGCGCCGGCTGGTGCCCGCCGGGCATGCTGGGCATCGGCATCGGCGGCACCGCCGAGAAAGCCATGCTGCTGGCCAAGGAAGCACTGCTCGAGCCGATCGATATCCAGGGGCTTCAGGCGCGCGGCGCGTCCAGCCGGGCCGAGGAACTGCGTCTTGAGCTCTACGACAAGATCAATGCGCTGGGTATCGGCGCCCAGGGACTGGGCGGCCTGACCACCGTCCTGGACGTGAAAGTAAAGGACTTTCCCACGCACGCCGCCAACAAGGCCGTGGCCATCATTCCCAACTGCGCGGCCACGCGGCACGTGCATTTCACCCTGGACGGCAGCGGACCGGCCAGGCTTTCGCCGCCCAGTATCGACGACTGGCCGGAAATTACCCGGGAGGCCGGCGGTGACGTGCTGCGGGTCGACCTGGACACGGTGACGCGCGAGGACATCAAGTCCTGGAAACCGGGTCAGAGCCTTCTGCTGAGCGGCAAGATGCTGACCGGCCGCGACGCGGCCCACAAACGCATGGTGGACATGCTGGCGGCAGGCGAAGAATTGCCGGTCGACCTCAAGGACCGCTTCATCTACTACGTCGGACCGGTGGACCCGGTGCGCGAAGAAGTCGTCGGTCCGGCCGGGCCGACCACGGCGACGCGCATGGACATGTTCACGCGCACGATGCTCGAGGAAACCGGCCTTATGGGCATGGTCGGCAAGGCCGAGCGCGGCCCGCAGGCCATCGAGGCGATCCGGGACAGTCGGGCCGTTTACCTGATGGCGGTCGGCGGCGCGGCCTACCTCGTCTCGCAGGCGATCAAGGGCTCAAAGGTGCTGGGCTTCCCCGAACTGGGCATGGAGGCGATCTATGAGTTCGAGGTGGAGGACATGCCCGTCACGGTGGCCGTGGACGTCAACGGTGACTCGGTGCACAAGAGCGGGCCGGAAACCTGGAAAATGAAGATTGAAACGGAGCACCTGTTGAAATGAAAAGCGTATTGCTGGCCCTGGCTGTGCTGCTGGCGATGAGCACATCACCGGCGGTCCGCCCAGCCGATGAAAACGAAGTTCTTCGATTGTCGGAGCCGGTGGCGGTAAGCGAAACCCACGAAATATTCGGTGCTCCGCTACCGGAAAACGGCCTTCCCGTCGAACTTGGCGACCTGCTGGAAAACAGCGCACAGTACGAGGGTAAGGATGTGCTCCTGACCACCCGGATCGCAAAGGTGTGTCAGGAAAAGGGCTGTTTTTTCGTTGCCCAGCATGGCGCGGACAGTGTTCGGGTCACGTTCAGGGATTACGGTTTTTTCATTCCCACCGATTCCGGCGGCAAGACCGTCACGCTGGCGGGCACCTTCTCACGCAGATCGTTGAGCAAGGAACAGGCCGCGCACCTGGCCGAGGACCTGGGTGAGGCGCCGCCGAAAACGCCGCCGGCGTTCGAATACACGATCGTCGCCACGTCGGTGTCCATACCGAAAACATAGGCCGTCATCCGCCGGTCAGCGCAGGATCAGCCAGCCGAGCAGCACAACGCCGGCGAGCAGGAGCAGCGACCAGGCCAGGCTTTGGCGGAGGCGGCGCGCGCGGAACGTCGCGGTGGGGTCAGTGACCGGTTCGGCGCCGTTTTCCTCGATCTCGCGCAGGCAATCTTCGACGTCGTTGACGTAGCGGCGGAACTGCGCCTGCTGGGCGCCGGCACTCAGCAGGAAGGCGAGTGCGAGCCCGATTCCGAAAACCGCCAGATCGGCCCCGTCGAACGGGCGCAGACCGCCATAGCGGTACCACAGGTAATGCACGACGCCGGTGTAGAAAACGAGCGGGCCGGACAGCCCGACGAGGTACAGCGCATGCTTGAATCGCCCGCAGTAATAATCAAGCATGGCTTCCAGCCCGCTCCGGACGCTGCCGCTGGCGACAGCGCCGCCGGGAATTGCACCGAGCGCGGCGCGTTCGAGGCCGATGCCCAGCACCGTGGTCAGCAGCACGACTGCGTTGAGCGCCGTGAGGCCGGCATGCTGGCGGTGCAGCCACAGCACGGCGGCCAGCGCGACGGCGATGACGGCTTTCAGGGCAATATCCATTAGCAGCGCCAGGCGGAACTGGCGGGTTATGTCACGGGATTGCCGCCGAAGCAGGTTTTCGATCGCGGCTTCGTCGAGCGGCGCCCCGTCGAATTCTGCTGTGGCCTGCCAGGCGGAACGCAGTTTTTGCAGCCGGGAGTCGTTCATCTTGCATCCTCCGTATCGCCAATCAGGTGGGCGAGTTTCGTGCGTATCCGCACCAGTCGAACACTGACGTTTTTCGCGCTGATGCCGAGCGTGTCAGCGATCTCATCGTAGCTGCGGTCATCGAGCCACATCAGGATGAGCGCCTTCTCGATGGCCTTGAGCCGCGCAATCGCGCCGTACAACTGGCGAAGTTCTTCTGTCAGCTGCGCCTGTTCGACCTGTCGTGCCGGCGTCTGTGGTTCGTGTTCCAGGCGCTCGATCGGGCGTTGGCGCCGCCGGAAGGTGATTGCCGTGTTCAGCGCGACGCGGTACATCCAGGTCGAAAAGGCGGAACGGTCGTCAAAGGATGCGCGCGACTTCCACAGCTGCAGCAGGATGTCCTGTTCCAGGTCTTCCCGGTCGGCGGCGTCGCGGCCATACACCCAGCTTACTTTACGGATGATGTTTCGGTGCGCCTGAAGCTTTTCCAGGAAGCGGGATGGATCTGCACGGTCGATCATGATTGCGGGCTCGCTCATTACTTTCGACTCTTACTCAGGTTAGTCGCAGCTGAAGGATGAAAACTACGGAACAGGCGGCAAGTGATGCAACAGGGTGTCCACTTTTTTATGCCGGCGAGAGACCGGAAAGTTCCAGGAGCATGCCGGCAGCGCACGAAGGTTCCGCATTGGTTCACACGCTTCAAAACGAAAAAAACCGGGCGCTCGGGCCCGGCTTTTCTTCACTTCTCGAGAAAGGCGTGTCGTGCGTCAGACGCGTTCTTCAGGCTTTTCCCAGACGTGGGTGCGCCAGAGCGCGGACAGCATCAGCTTCTTGATGGCCAGCATTTCCTTGGGAATGCGGTCGTACAGTTTGATGAACAGTTCTTCGTGGTGCAGAACTTCCGTTTCCCACTCGTCGCGGTCGACATTCATGATCGAGTCGAAGTCCGCTTCCGTGAAGTCTTCCAGGCCTTCCCAGTTGAGATCCTTGTAGCGCGGAACCCAGCCGATCGGGGTCTCGATGCCCTTCGTCGCGCGTGTGTGCGAGCGGTTGACGATCCACTCGAGGACACGCATGTTATCCCCGAAGCCGGGCCAGGCGAAGTTGCCGTCCTCGTCGCGCCGGAACCAGTTCACGCCGAAGATGCGCGGTGGATCCTGGATGTGGCGTCCGAAGTTGAGCCAGTGGTTGAAATAATCCGCCATGTGGTAACCGGCGAAAGGCAGCATGGCAAAGGGGTCGCGGCGGACCACGCCCTGCGCGCCAAAAGCGGCCGCCGTGGTCTCGGAACCCATCGTGGCGGCCATGTAAACCCCGTAGGCCCAGTTGAATGCCTGGTAGACCAGAGGCACCGTGTTCGACCGGCGTCCGCCGAATACGAAGGCATTGATGGGCACACCCTTCGGGTCTTCCCAGGCCTCGTCGATGACCGGGTTCATGGCGGCCGGTGCGGTGAAGCGCGCATTGGGGTGGGCAGCCGGCGTGTCGCTGTCCGGCGTCCAGTCATTGCCGCGCCAGTCGATAGCATGTGCCGGCGGTTCGCCGTCCATGCCTTCCCACCAGATATCGCCTTCGTCGGTCAGGGCGACGTTGGTGAAAATGCAGTTGCCGCGTACCGATTCCATCGCGTTCGGATTGGTCTTGGAGGACGTGCCGGGCGCTACCCCGAAATAACCCGCCTCGGGGTTGATGGCGCGCAGCCTTCCATCCGCGCCGGGCTTGATCCAGGCGATATCGTCGCCGACGGTGGTGATCTTCCAGCCCTTGTCGGTGAAGGTTTTCGGCGGCACCAGCATCGCGAAGTTGGTCTTGCCGCAGGCACTGGGGAAAGCGGCGCCGATGTAGGTTTTTTCGCCGTTGGGCTCTTCCACGCCCATGATCAGCATGTGCTCGGCCAGCCAGCCTTCGTCCCTCGCCATGGTTGAAGCGATGCGCAGGGCCAGGCATTTTTTGCCCAGCAGCGCATTGCCGCCATAGCCGGAACCATAGGACCAGATCGAACGCTCCTCGGGAAAATGCACGATGTATTTGGTGTCCGGGTTGCAGGGCCAGGGAACGTCGTCCTGGCCGGGCTCCAGCGGCGCGCCGATCGTATGAATGCAGGGAACGAACGGCCCGTCTTCACCCAGCACGTCGAACACTGCCTTACCCATCCGGGTCATGATTTTCATGTTGACCACGACGTAAGGCGAGTCGGTGATCTCGATGCCGATCTCGGCGATATCGGAACCCAGCGGACCCATGCTGAACGGAATTACATACAGCGTGCGTCCCTTCATCGCGCCGTCCATCAGCCCGGTCAGAATCTTCTTCATTTCGCGGGGCTGCATCCAGTTATTGGTTGGGCCGGCATCGTTCTTGTTGAGGCTGCAGATAAAGGTCCGGTCTTCGACACGGGCGACGTCGCTGGGGTCGGACCGCGCCAGGAAACTGTTGGGCCTCAGTTCCGGATTCAGTCGTGTAAACGTCCCGGCTTCGACCAGTTCTTCGCACAAGCGGTCGTATTCCTCTTCGGATCCGTCGCACCAGTGGACCCGGTCCGGTTTCAGGAGGGCCGTCATCTCGTCGACCCAGGTATGAATCTCTTTATGCTTTACGTAATGGGGAACAGTCATTTGCTATTTCCGTTCATTTTCGAAGTTTGACTGTCATAGATTATCGTAATTCAGGACCCCGTGAACCAGACTGAAATCATCTTTATCCAAGACAAAATCAAGATTTCCGGCCCGCGACTGAATCATCGAAAAAATCCGCGGCCGTTACGGGTTCGTGGAAGCATTTGGTCACATGCATTATTGTTTCCGTTTCTGGGCGATGGTTGTCGATCATGATCATTCTGAGCGGACCCTGGCTATCTTCTCATTTTATTGAAACCGTCGTCGGTAACGGCTGGCCACTGGTCGATGCGGGGGGTGCGGCCGAGCTACTGGAAGGCTCGGGCGCAATGCTCCTGGAGCCCGGCGTTGCAGCGCGGGATTATTGCCTGCGACCCGGCGGCCGTGTCCTGACCAGCGGTGAACAGGCGCTTGAATGGGTAACAAGAGAGCTGCGTGGCACAGAAGAAGCCCGCGGCGCAAGCTTGTTCAAGGACAAGACGGAATTCAGGCGGCTGATGAAACCGGATTATCCGGAACTGGCGTTTCGCGAAATGCCGCTGGCCAAAATTTCTGCTTACGAACCGGAACCCGGGTTTTATCCGTTTGTCATCAAGCCGGCCGTCGGGTTCTTCAGTATCGGTGTGCACACGGTTCATTCGCCCGAGGAGTGGCACAAAGTCCGCGCACAGATTGCTTTCGAGATTTCGTCTGCGCGGAGGCATTTTCCCGAGCATATGCTGAGCCAGGAACGGCTTTTGCTCGAGTCTTTTATCGATGGCGAAGAGTTTGCAGTGGATGCGTACTTCGATGACGAG
>Ga0180436_10000942_pt1 | contig 29043 bp, 25 predicted proteins | sample SS_ome_2_FD_132434 | JGI IMG/M metagenome (GOLD analysis project Ga0180436, IMG submission 132434) | Hypersaline lake sediment archaeal communities from the Salton Sea, California, USA - SS_3_S_2 metaG | ecosystem: Environmental > Aquatic > Non-marine Saline and Alkaline > Hypersaline >... | reverse complement strand
GCCCTCAACCTCATCCGCCAGGACAAGTGCTCCAAGCTCAGTGTCAGGGCCCGTCGCCACAAGGCTGCCTGGGACGACCGCTACCTACTCCACCTGCTCCGCCCCAAACATGCGTAGGCCCTGCACTCCCTGCCTAGAGGCGCCCACGCATCACTTCGTCTGTGCTATACTTCGCAGAATTGTGCCAACAGCAGTGGGCCGTGAACTCGTGCCTTGGTCCCAACACCTCGGCGTTCACGATCCGACCCGGACCACCACGGGAGCTATCGACAAACACCGATGCGTCAGAGACCAGCGCACCAAGGCGCTCCCCCACCCCTGGCCATTCTCTGCCTGGCGTTCCTTCTCCTCGTCGGCACCCACTCGGTCGCCACCCCGATCTTTGAGGCGCCTGATGAAGTCTGGCACTACGCCTATGTGCGGTGGGTCGCCGAGGGTCAGGGGTTGCCGCCTCTGGACTCAAACGTCAGCGGCGCCTACCAGGAGGCGGCCCAACCGCCCCTGTACTACATGGTCACTGCCCTGATCAGCGCCCCCTTCGACGACTCGGACCTGTCCGAGCTGATGTGGTCGAATCCCGGCTTCGGTCACCAGGCTCCAGGTACGGTGCCGGACAACAAGAATATGCTCATCCACACCAGGGCCGAGATGCTGCCGTGGCGGGGTGCGGTGCTTGCCATCCACGCAACACGCTTGACATCCTGGCTCTTCGGCCTGCTCACCGTTGTGGCGGCGTACGGCCTGGGCCTGGAGGCCTTTGGATCGCGCCGGTGGGCAGTGGCGACAGCGAGCCTGGTGGCCTTCCAGCCCCAGTTTGCCTTCATCTCGAGTGTGGTGAGCAACGACAGTGCCGCAGCCGCTGTCTCGACGCTTGCGCTCTGGTTGGGCACGCGCATCGTAGTACGCGGCGCCACGCTCCGTCGGGCGGCCGTTGCAGGCGCGTTGGGGGGGCTGGCGCTGCTCACAAAGACCAGCGCGTTGCCGGTTGTCCCACTCCTCGCGGTCTGTCTCGGCACGGGCTCGCTCCGCAGAGACAGGTCGATCGGGGTGCGGGCACTCCCCCGTGCGGTCAGACTACTGGCATTACAGCTGACGGTCTCGCTGGTGGTGGGCGGATGGTGGTACGTCCGCAATTGGGCCATCTATGGCCAGCTACTGGGACTTGCCTCGCACACCGGCACGCCGTGGGGTCGGGGCCAACCGGCCACGCTCGGCACCCTGGTCCAGGAACTCCCGCTCCTGGTCCGGTCCTTCTGGGCCGCCTATGGTTGGGGGCACGTGACCTGGCCCGACTGGGTCTACGCGGCACTCACTGCCGCCGCGCTCCCCCCGGTGGTGGTGGGCATCGCGACAACCGGACGGACATGGCTGGTCTGCGCGCGCCGTTATCCGCACAACAGGCCCGCGACCGTCTCGCCGCCCCCCGCCGACTTGGTCGCCGCCGGACTGTCCTCTCTGTGGGCGCTCGGAATCCTGGGAGCGCTTCTGCAATGGATGCGCCAGGTGGAGGCTCCCCATGGCCGCCTTCTCTTCCCCGCTCTGGGAGCCATGGCCCTGCTGCTGGTCGTTGGGATGCGGCAACTGGCGGGCCACCGTCCGAGGATGGCGCGGGGCCTCGGGCGGACACTGCTCCTCGCCTGCGTCGCTCTCGCCACCCTCGCACCCGGGGCCCGCATCCTCGCTACCTTTGCGCCACCGAGACTCCGCCCCGCCGACCAGGTATCCGCCTCGTGTGCCCACCCGGTTGACATCGCCCTGGGTGGCCAAGCGAGGCTCGTCTGCGCCGACGTCGCGCCGACCCGCGCAGTGCCCGGCGACCACCTAACCTTGCGGGTCTGCTGGGAATCGCTTGCCCCAACGGATCGAGACTTGACGGTCTTCACGCACCTGATCGGGCCACAAACCAGCCGGCCGGCCGAGCGGCACACCTACCCAGGCATGGGCAGATACCCCACGTCGCTCTGGCTACCGGGTACCGCGTTCTGCGACACCTACGATATGGACATCGCTGACTGGGCTGAGACGCCCATTCGGTACGAGTTGGAGGTCGGGCTCTACGATGCCGAGACCGGTGATAGGCTGCCGGCGGCGTCGGGTAGCACGCCGCTCGCATCACCCATCGTGGGAGCCGTCGACGTGGTGCCCGCCATCGAAGCCGGCCTGGATCCGGCCTCCCAAGCCCACCTGGCCGTTCTAGCCGACGGCAGGTTCTCGGCAAGGCTCATCAAGGCCACGTCGCCCGCGCTGGCCGCTCCGGGTGACACCGTCACCGTCTCTCTGACCTGGCAGGCGCTGACCCTGGGCGCAGACACCGACTACGCCGTCTTCGTCCATCTGTGGGAACCCGGCGAAGAGCAGCCCTACGCTCAAAGCGACACCCGCCCGCGCCGTGGGTGGTTTCCCACCGCCGCGTGGGCGCCAGGCGACACGATCCCCGACGCGCACGATCTCCACCTGCCCGAGAACTTGCCGCCGGGTGTCTACACGATCTGGGCAGGGCTCTACAGGCCCACGACGGGCGAACGCGTCCCGGCGTCCGCGGCCGGCAATCCATTCACAGACGCGATGGTCCCGGCTGCCACCATCGAGATACGCTAGTTCCATAGCCTGTGGTACAATGGCCGCGGACGCCACTCCGTCGGATGTCCCCGACTCGACGTCCCGCGCCCACCCATCCCAGCCGCCAGAGGGAGTGATAGACGCATGTCCGATGCTGAGAAGATCCAGGTCCTGATCGTCGATGATCACGCGGTCGTCCGCAGCGGGCTGACTGCCTTCCTGATGGCCTTCGATGACCTGGAACCGGTCGGTGGTGCGTCCAGTGGGGCAGAAGCCATCCGGCTGTGCGAGAAGGGCCGGCCCGATGTCATCTTGATGGACCTGGTCATGCCGGGGATGGATGGCGCTGCGGCCACCAAGCACATACGCGACCGGTGGCCCGAGACACAGGTCATCGCACTGACCTCCTTCAAGGAAGAGAACCTGGTCCAGGACGCCCTGCAAGCCGGCGCCATCGGCTATCTGCTCAAGAACGTCTCCGCCGATGAGCTTGCCGATGCCGTTAGGTCAGCCCACGCCGGCAGACCAACGTTAGCTCCCGAGGCAGCACAGGCCCTGATACAGGCCGCTCTCCACAAGCCGTCGGTCGGCCACGACCTGACAGAACGAGAGCACGAGATCCTCAAGCTGATGACGCAGGGACTCTCGAACCCGGACATCGCCGACCGACTCTTCGTGAGCCGATCCACCGTCAAGTTCCACGTCAGCAACGTCCTATCCAAGCTGAACGCAGAGAGCCGTACCGAAGCCGTCGCGATAGCCCTGCAGAACGGTATCGTCTAGCCCCGAACAGCCCCGCCGCCGCTCTCCCGCCGGCAGGCGGGATGCGGCGATCACGTACCAGATCCGTGACCTGCCTCGCACAGCGCGCCTACCCGACTGACTAGGCCCAAGTCCCACCACGTGTCCACTCCAGGTCTCTCCACCTGCAGGGTGTCCGCATCCCGATCGGGGTCTATCCTTAGGCCACGACGATACAAATCGCGAGGCATCAACACATGCAAGTCCTGGTTGCTGACAGTGCGCCTGCCGCTCGATCGGCCCTCAAGCTCTACATCGAGCAGTGGCGAACGGACGCGCGTATCTTGGAGGCCGGCTCATCGGCCGAGGTGATGGAGCACGCAGCCACGACCAGAATCGACGTGGCGCTGGTGGACTGGCACCTGCCCAAGCTGGGAGGGCAGACCACCGTGCTGCGTCTGCGCAGTCTGCAGCCGAGCGCGTGCATCATCGTGCTCAGTGGCCGTCCAGAGGCGGTCAAGGAAGTCCGCGAGGCTGAGGCCGACGCCTTCATCAGCAAGGCCGACCCGCCCGATACCCTACGGATGCTCTTGGAGAGACCGGACGCCTGCCCGGACGAAGTGGGTCGAAAGGGTGGTTCGGCCGGCGTGTTCCCTACCCGGCGCCGTTCACGCGGAGTCCGGCAGGCATTCCAGCCTAGATTGGGGACGATTCCGATCTAGAGGAGGAGTCTGTTGAAACGAAAACGAAATCCCTTGCTTAGAGGACTGATCTGGACGGCCCTGACCACCATGCTCCTCATGTGGGGCGTGATAAGCCTCACCAACGGGGATCCGCTGTGGTTCGTCCAGCGCTTCGATGCCCAGGCCACCGAGATCACCGTCTATTGGGATGGCAGCCGTCACACGCTGTCTCCCGGCGATGCCGGCTACGACCAGGTTATGGCGGCGTTTGCCACGGCGATCGCCAAGCCATCGGGATACGAGGGCGGGGTGGCCTTCTCTCCCGAGAGCCACAGCGCCTATCGCGATCGATTCAGGCTTCTGGAGGTTCGCTTTGCCCAGCCGGTCCAGGTGCACACACGACACCCCTACCTGGAGGCCTCCACCTACCTCGTGCCGCTCAGCGAGACACACGCTTCGTGGCGCCGGGCATTCTCCTTTCCCGGCATCGTGCCCTACAGCCTCGGTCCTCTGAACATGAGTCCAGAGAACTTCGGCGCGTTGGTCACCGCAGTGGAGTCAGCGGTCACCCTCGCCAAGGCAGACTGATCCAGCCGGCGCTATTCGCGCTCCAGGGAACCCAGGGCCTGCCAACCAGGTCCCGTGACCAGCAGCGTCAGCAACGCCATGCAGACCGCGCTGGTGAGACACCACGCGCATGTCGCCCCGATCACAAAGGGTTCCAGAAAGGTGAGGTAGGTTGAGAAGAGCAGCCCAAACGCAGCCATCGCGAAGGCTGCAGCCCGAGCGTAGGCGGCGAGGGGTTCCTGGGCCGCCTGCCCCGTAACGTACGCCGACAGGATGCCAAGATATCCGAGCACACCCAGCACGGCCATCGGCAGGAAACCAAGGATGAGGGCATACTCGCTCTGCTGCACTGCGTTGCAGTCACCGACAGGGCCGCACACGGCTTCGCTGCCCGTGGTCTCGATGTAGGCCAGATAGCCTGCCGCCACCAATCCGACGACAATCAGCACATAGACCGCCGCCGAACCGAATCGCGCCGAGACGCGGGTTTGCCAGGCACGGGGCACGGCCACGGCAACGATGGTCGCCACCAACCCCAGCAGGACCACGGTCGACAGGATGTTGCCGGCCAAATCACGGGTGTAGCGATCACGCACGGTCTCCCAGAAGGACTGGGGGGGCGAGGGCTCTGGGTCAACTGCGCCGGCCATCGCCTCCGCACCGATCGCGGCCTCCACGCCCGGCAGCTCTGGCCACGCCACGCCGCCTTCGGCGAGGTACGCATCGATGTGTCCTGGGAACTGCTCCGGGATCTCCACAGCACCGACCATGAGCTGGTCGCCCACGATCAGCGTGGGCACGCCACGGACATCGGGCGCATACCTAACCAACATCGCCTGGAACAGCGCGCCTCCGGCCGGGGTCGTCGTGTCCACTTCCGCAACGGTCAGTGCGTCCCCGTACCTGTCACGAAGCGGTGGAAGGACGTTGGTCATCACCTCGTGGCAATGGCCGCAGGTAGGTGAATAGAAGAGAATCGCCCGCACCACACCGTCGCCCGGTGCGGCGGCGACGACGCCAACGTTCACGGCGCCGGCCACCAGCCCGCCGGCGACAGCCAACAGTACAACCACGGTACCGAACCTACGCATGCCTCAGCGCCTCCAATGCCCCCTCTGTTCTTCTCCGGCAGGGGATGCTGTCACGGTGCGAAATGATAGCACAGCTGGACACGCCGACAACGGACCGCACGACAAGGTCCGCCGGATCAGCAGCGCGGCTGACCACCTGACCAGGCTGAGAACCCGCCAGAATGCCAGCCCCGGATCAGGCCACTTGTCCGATCCACGCCGGGTCCGCATGCCATATCATATGGGTGGGATTGGGTTATTGAACAAAGCATCAACTCCTCTACACAGCGCCGCCGGTGGCCATACCGGCGGCGCTACCTCTTGCCACGCCAATTTGGTGCCGACCACCGGTAACCTTGGGCGTTCGTGCAACCTCCATCGCGCAGCTCCGTATAGACAGAACGGAATCACTGAACGATCCAAAGGAGTCGCACCATGTCCAACCAGAGGCGCAAGAGCATCTCATCCGGCCTTCTGCTGATCCTGATCGGGGTTGTTTTCCTCTCGTTCCAGGTCTTCCCAGCTCTCCGAGTCTGGGGCAGACAGGAGTTCACATGGCCCATGACTATCTTGGTAGTTGCGGTGGGCCTGCTGGTCATCGGCGCCCTGTCAGGCACGGTGGAGATGGTGGTTCCCGCCTGCATCGTCGGCGGGATCGGGGGCATCCTCTACCTGCAGAACGAGGGCATCATCACTTGGGAAAGCTGGGCCTTCCTGTGGACCTTGATCCCAGGTTTTGTGGGCACCGGCGTCTTCCTGGCCGGCCTGCTGAAGTGGGATCGGAAGGAAATGGGGGACGGCCTACAGACGCTGCTGGTCAGCGCCGTTCTCTTCCTTGTGTTCGGTTCGCTGCTAGGTGACATGTTCGGCTACGTACCGTTCACCGGCTATCTGCCGGTGCTGCTGATCGCGCTGGGTCTGTACCTGTTTGTCCGCGCTCTGGTCAAGGGCGCGCGCGACTAGACGCCTCTCTGGGAGACGAAAATCATGAAACGCGGCGCATTCTGGGGATTGGTGCTGTTGGTGGTGGGCGTCCTGCTGCTGATGCAGAACTTCGGCTACCTGGACTTCCTCGGCGTCAGTGTCTGGCAGCTCGTCTGGCCGACGGCTCTCATCGCCCTGGGCATCTGGATACTCGTGGGCCGCGGACAGGCGACCTGGGCAACCGAAGAGGTTGCTGTGGGCCTCGACGGCGCGTCCGAGGCGAGCCTCCGGCTCGACTTCGGTGCCGGCGAGCTCAAGGTGGGCGCCGGCGCTGACGGTTCCCAGCTGTTGTCGGGTACTCTGGACGGCGTCAACCAGACGGTTCACAGGGAAGGCGGGCGGGCCGAGGTCCGGCTGTCCTCTCCTTCGGTCCTATTCGGTCCGATGCAGTGGGGGCCCACCTTCAAGCGCGTCTGGGATCTCCGCTTGACGGACCGAGTCCCAATGGCCATCTCGGTCAAGAGCGGTGCTTGCGACGCCAACCTGAACCTCGAGCGACTCAAGGTGACCTCGCTGCACATCGACTCCGGGGCCAGCTCGACGCGGGTGAAGCTCCCTGCCGGCGCCGGCCACACGGAGGTCCGCGGATCGAGTGGTGCCGCTTCGCTGGAACTTCGCGTGCCCGAGGGCGTGGCTGCCCGCATCCGGACCACCGGCGCTCTGGCCAGCACCACAGTTGATCTGCGGCGCTTCCCCCGTATCGGCAGCGAGTACATCTCACCCGACTATGAGACCGCCACCAACAAGGTCGACATCCGGCTCGACATGGGCGTCGGCTCCATCGATATCCGCTAGCACTAAGGAGGGTCTGCAATGAGAGCTTTTCGGTCCAGAACCCTGTGGGGCATCCTGTTGGTAGTCGTCGGCGTCCTCTTCCTCCTCGAGAGCCTGCAGGTTCTCGCCCTCGGTGAGGCCTGGGCCGCCCTCTTCGTCGCCGCCGGCCTTATCTTCGGCTACGCCTTCTTCGAGAAGCCCGCCAACTGGTGGGCGGCCATACCCGGCATGTCCCTGCTTAGCATCGGCGTCCTCGTCGGTGCCGACGCACTCTTCCCGCGGCTGGCGGGCAGTATCGGCGGCAGCATCATCCTGGGGGGCATCGCGCTGAGCTTCTGGATCGTCTACCTGCGCACCCGCTTCCAGCACTGGTGGGCCATCATCCCCGGCGGCATCCTGGGATCCCTCGCGCTGGGTCTAGCCGCGGAACCGTTCATTGCAGGCGAGGCCTTCGTGGGCATCTTCTTCACCGGCATGGCGCTCACATTCCTGCTTGTCTATCTGCTACCCACGGCCGGCGGGAATATGGCTTGGTCGCTCATCCCCGCAGGCATCCTCGGTGCCATGGGCTTGATCTTCCTCTCCGTCGCCACGCGACTGATGGGTGTCATCTGGCCAGTGGCCTTGATCGGTCTCGGTGTCTACGTACTGTTCCGCGCGCTCAGGAGGTAGGCAGGCGATGGACAGACGACACGTGGATCTGGTCGGTCCGACGCTGCTGATCGGCATCGGGGCCATCCTGCTACTGAACAATGTCGGTTACCTGGACTGGACCGTCTGGGATGTCATCCGCCTTTGGCCCATCCTGCTGGTGTCGGCGGGGCTGGAGGTTCTTGTTGGGCGCCGGTCGCTTTGGGGGTCAGTCGCGGCCGCAGCCGTCATCGTGACCTTGATCGGAGGTGCCATATGGCTGGGCGGCACCACCGGCTTGGGCAGGCCGCGCGGCTCCGTGGAGGAGATCAGCTACGACCTGTCCGACGCAGAGGGCGCTCGCATCCGCTTGGAGCCGGCCGTAGGCCGCGTGGAGATCGACGCCCTGGCGGATTCAGCGAATCTCATCGAGGGCACGGTCGGGTCAGGGGGTCACAGCGGTCTAGACCGATACCACGACGCCGGCGATCCGGCGGAACTGACTCTCAGCACCCGGAGCAACGGAGCTTTCGTCGCCGTGGGACTCAACCCAAGCGCGGTGTGGGACCTCTCCATCAACGGGGAGACAGACTTGGACCTGGCGGTTGACCTGGGCATCGGTGACGCGGCCGTCGACCTCGGCGATCTGGCTGTTGATGAGGCCGACTTCGAGTTCGGCATCGGCTCGGTGACAATGATCCTCCCGCGCACCGGCGACGCGAGCGTAGGCGTGGACGGCGGCATCGGGACGGTAAGCCTCACCGTGCCGGAGGGGGCGGGGGTGCGCATCGTGCTGGACTCCGGCTTGGTCGGCCGCAGCCTCCCAGATCACTATCGTCGCGATGGCGACACCTACACGTCTCCCAACTACCTGACCGCTGACACTACCGTCGATGTCAGGGTCGGATTGGGCATCGGCAGCATCCGTGTGGTCCAGGAGTAGTCCTCTGGCTCCTGGTTCGTGCCCCCCCTAGCTCAACACACCAGTCGCCGGCTGCGCGCCGGCGACTGGTGTGTTGGGTGCGTCTCTGTCCTGGGGCCAGGCGCGACTGCAATCGTGTCGATCACGGCGCCGCAGTGCAGCTTTGGCCCGCTTGACACTTCGGGCCCAATGCTTACACTTTGGGTCGCAGCGGAGACGCTGACACACACTGTGGGACACCCAATACACCAGGAGGCACGAGATGAAAACGACCGACGATCTGAAGGCCGCTTTCGCGGGCGAGAGCCAGGCGAACCGCAAGTACACGGCGTGGGCACGCCAGGCAGACCGTGAGGGCCATCCCGGCATCGCCAGACTCTTCCGAGCCGTGGCGGCCGCCGAGACAGTTCACGCACTCAACCACTTCAAGGTACTCGGTGAGATCAAGTCGACCGCGGAGAACCTCGAGGCCGCCATGTCTGGCGAGCACTATGAGGTCAAGACGATGTACCCTGACTTCGTGGGCGATGCCAATGACGAGGCGCAGTCCAAGGCGGCGCGCTCGTTCAACTGGGCTTGGGAGGTGGAGAAGATCCACGAGGGGCTCTACGGCGCGGCCATCGAAGGCCTAGCCAAAGGCGAGGACGTAGCAGACGAGGTCTTCTGGGTCTGCGGCACCTGTGGTCACACGCACGCCGGCAGCGAACCCCCTGACGAGTGCCCAATCTGTGGCGCCAAGGCGACCGGCTACGCCAAGATCGTCTAGCCCAGCAGCTGAAGCTCTGGGCCAGCCTGCACAGCCACAGACCAAGGGCGCCGCTACATAGCGGCGCCCTTGGTGGTCAGCCGCCATCTGGACAGCATATGAGTCGACGGACGCGCAGCGAAGCCAGAACCCCGGTCCTCAACAGAGGCCAGGTCGTGCTTGCCACGACCCTGGCTATGCTGGTCGTCGCGATGACCAGCGTCATCGTCCTGGCCTACATCAACATCAACACGGCCTCCTCCTTCCGATCAGGCTACGTGATCACGAACCTGGCCAACGTCCAGAGGCAGATCACCCAACTCCACCTCGAGACCAATCGTGCCCTGCGCGACCGGAACCTCAACTTCGAGCCGCTCGAGCTCCAGCAAGAGCGACTCAGGAAGCAACTGGAGATTGCCCGCGTCGAGGCCGAGGGCGACTACGTCTTGGTGAACGACCTTCGCAACCTGATGATGCTCGTGGACCAGTACGACTACGAGATCACGCGTCTCAGCGGCAACCCCAGTGACACACAGGTAGCCGTGACCACCCACCAGCTGGATAGCATCTTCGCGCTGATGGAGAAACGCATTGACGCGCTCTATGGCGAGAAGGAGCTCGAGTTCTATCACAACATCGACGACGCCCTTGAGCTACAGCGCACGTCACAGGCCCTCACCGTCTCCATCGGCGGGCTTCTCCTGTTGTTCGGCATCCTGTTGGTGATCTCGCTGCGGCGCAGCGTCAGCGGAGAGTTCCAACGGGCCTACGACCTCCTGATGGCCGAGGTCACGGAGCGCCGCAGGGCCGAGGAGGAGCTCCGCCGGCACAACGAGTACCTGGCAGCCCTCCACGAGACGAGTCTCGCTCTGATGAACCGCCTCGCCACAGGAGACCTCCTCGAGGCTATCATCGCCCGAGCCGCGCAGATGCTCAGCACCGACCACGGCTACGTCTACCTGGTCAACCCGGCCAAGCAGCTCTTGGAGCGGCGCGTCGGCGTCGGCTTCTTCGGCCAATCGATCGGCTTCGGGCTCGCGCGGGGACAGGGGCTCGCAGGGCGGGTCTGGGAGACAGGTGAGCCGCTCGTCGTCAATGACTACACACGATGGCCGAATCGAGCGCCCACCCCCGGTGTGCAGGAACGCGCGATCCAAGCGGTCGTGGCCGTCCCGCTCAAGTCCGGACAGCAGACCGTCGGCGCCATCGGCGTCGCGTACGAGCAGGCGTCAGGACGGGTCTTCGGGGACCGCGAGGTCACGCTGCTCGAGGGCTTCGCACAGCTGGCCTCGATCGCACTGGACAATGCACGCCTGTTCGACGAGGCCGACGCCCGCGCGCTCCAGGTGGAGGCGCTCTATCACGCCGATCAGGAACTCTACCGCCACCTCAACCTGGATGACGTCCTGTCGGCCCTGGTGGATGTGGCCGTCGACATCCTCAAGGCCGACAAGAGCGCGCTCCTGACTTGGGATGCAGAGCACGCCCACTACCGCCCCAAGGTCGCGCGGGGCTTCCGCGACGAGACCCTGGCCCGGATGGTCTTCAAGCCCGGCGACGGGCTCGTCGGCCACGTTGCACTCACCGGCGAACCGGTCATCGTGCAGGACACGACGACCGATCGCCGCGTGGACTGGAACATCACCTACCCCGAACGCATCCGCGCCTTCATCCACGTGCCCCTGATCATTGACGGTGACGTCTACGGTGTTTTCAACATCGGATACACGGAATCGAGACTGTTCGACGACGACGACCTGCGACTCGTGGTGGCTCTTGCCCAACGCGCCGCATCGGCCATCCAGAACGCCCGCCTCTACCGGCAGGCTCAGCAGGCCGCGACGCTCGAGGAGCGCCAGCGGCTCGCCCGAGAGCTCCACGACGCAGTGACCCAGACTCTCTTCTCAGCGAGCATCATCGCCGATGTGCTGCCCCGGCTTTGGGACAGACAACCCGACGAGGCCCGTCGCCGCATCAACGAGCTACGCGAGCTGACCCGAGGCGCGCTGGCCGAAATGCGCACACTCCTGCTGGAGCTACGCCCCACTGCTCTGTCCGAGACCACGATAGACGAGCTCCTCCACCAGCTGGGCGAGGCGACGGTGGGCCGAGGACGCGTGCCGGTCGAGGTCGACGCTGATGTCGCGTGTGGGCTGCCTCTCCAGGTCAAGGTCTCGCTCTACCGCATCGCCCAGGAGGCGCTCAACAACGTCGTCAAGCACGCCAACGCGACAGAGGTCAAGGTCCGTCTGCGGTGCGACGAAGCGGGCGCCGAGCTGAGCATCGACGATGACGGCGTCGGTTTCGACCTCGACAGGACGCGCGCCGACAATCTGGGCCTGAGCATCATGCGCGAGCGTGCCGCTGCGGTGAATGCCGACTTTCGCGTCACCAGCAGGCCCAGCCAAGGCACCTCCATCGCCGCGGTCTGGCACCGCGATCCTTCCGGTCCGACCTCTTAGTTGGGCCGTCAGCAGGCCAGGCCGACCGCCTCCCAACGGGTCGGCCCCCAGATCCTGCAACCTTCCTCAGTCGACTCCGTAGTAATGGCGTAAGGACATTACGCACAAGGAGAGACACAATGACTGACACACGCAAAGCAGCACCCTGGTATCTCTGGCCCTTCGTGGCCATCTGGGATCTCATCACATGGATCTTGAAGATGACCGGCCGGCTCGTTGCCGGCGTCCTGGGGCTCGTCTTCATGATTGTCGGCGCCATCCTCACCGTCACCGTGATCGGCGCAGTGATCGGCATCCCGCTGATCGTCTTCGGCTTCGCCCTGATGGTGCGCAGTATCTTCTAGTCTGCCGGCTGGGGGTGCCATCCGCCTTCGGCGGCGCGTTGCACAGAGCCTGATGCCCGCGTAGAATCTGCGCAACCCAAGCCGAAGGAGCAGACATGCACACCGAGACTATGACCCCAAGGGAGCGCTGGCTGGCCGTGCTGCGCCGCGAACCCGTGGACCGACTGCCGATGGACTACTGGGGCACCGACGAAGCCACACAGCGGGTGATGGCACACCTCGGTGTGGAGGACTACTCCGCCATGTGTCGCGCTCTGCACATCGATCAGCTCATCACCGTCGCCCCGACCTATGTGGGGCCGCCCTTGCCGGCCGACCTGGACATGTACGGCAGGCGTTTCCGCACCGTACGCTACGCCACGGGCGAGTATCGCGAGTGCATTCACAACCCGCTGGCCGGTTACGCCTCGGTCGAGGAGATCGAGCGCAACTACATTTGGCCCACCGCGGACTGGTACGACTACTCGGTCATCCCGTTGCAAGTGGAGGGAATGGAGGACTTCCCGGTCCGTGCTGGCGGCTCGGAGCCCTTCCTCCTCTACTGCCAGCTACGCGGCCTCGAACAGGCATTTGTCGATCTGGCGATGGCCCCCGACATTGTGCACGCCTGCCTCGACCATCTTTTCGAGTTCTGCTACCAGAACACCCTGCGCATCTACGAGGCCATCCCATACCGGGTCAATGTGTCCTACGTCGCGGAGGATCTCGGGTCTCAGACATCCCTGCTATTCTCTCCCAAGCAGATCCATACCTTCCTCATCCCCCGGATGAAGCGCATGATGGAGCTGGTGCACAGCGGCGGCGCCCACGTCTTCTTCCACAGCGATGGCGCCGTGCGGCGGATCATCCCTGATATGATCGAGGCAGGCATCGACGTCCTCAATCCCATCCAGTGGCGGTGCAAGGGGATGGACCGAGAGGGCCTGCAGCGCGACTTCGGAGACGAGATTATCTTCCACGGCGGGGTGGACAACCAACAGACGCTGCCCTTCGGTTCAGCGCAGGACGTCCGGGACGAGGTAGCTGCCAATATCGAGATTCTGGGAGCCGGCGGCGGCTACATCATCGCGCCCTGTCACAACATACAAGCCAACACGCCTCCCGAGAACGTGGTCGCGATGTACGAGACCGGTCGCGCCCGCGGCTGGATGTAGAGGCGCGTCCGGAACAGACCGAGGGGGCTCGGCGCGTGCCGAGCCCCCTCACAAATCGCGGGTTGGTGCCTACGTCCGCCCCTGCTAGTCGTGCCGGTACAGCTCCCACCCGAGGTAGGTGCCCAGGGCTTCCTCCAACACATCGGCCACGTGTCCTCGAACCACGGCGGTGTGATGCTCGAATCCGTTCTTGCACAGGAGGTCCATCAGGTCCTGCAATCCTTCGATGTGCAGCACAGCCGACCCGCCCTGGAAGTTCCCCACGGAGTCGTCCGTCATCTCACCCTCGCCCACATAGCACTTGATCACCCCCAGGGGGTCGTCGGTTGAGGCTCGGAAGTAGGTGATGGGACCCGGCGCAGCCTGCCCCTTGATCGCGCCAAAGCAGCTATCGCCACCCAGTGCGGCGCCCATGATGTCCAGGTTCGACACCTCTACCTCGCGTCCCATGAAACTCTTGGGGAAGCTGCTGCAGTGAGTGTTGATGCACTTGTCGCGGTCGTCGTTGTAGTTGTTGTTCCAGTCTTGGAAGGACGGCGTGTTGCCCGACGCCAGAAGCAGCGCGTACATCGAGACCGCGCCCATCACGTCCACCTCGCACGCGCTGGGGAGCTGCCGATCACCCATCATGGCCATCGACAGACAGGTCGCGCAACCGTAGTTCTTCTGGATCGAGTCCCAGCACTCCACGGCGCTGGCATCGCATTCGTTCTCGTCCATCCACTGGTCGATGGTGACCGAGAGCTTGGCCTGCTTCAGGATGTTCCCCTGGGGGATCGTCTCCGGTATCCTCCCGTAACCGAGGACCTCGCCGACCATCTCACGCACGGCTGGATCATCGTCAGCCAACGACTGGGCACCAAAGATGATCTCCGAGAGATCGACCGGCACCACCGTGACGCCCGCAGTCTGCAGCAACTTCTCGCTGAATCGCACGGTCTGGAAAGCAGCGGGCCTCGCGCCAATCGCTCCGACCCTGGCGCTGCGCAGACCATTCACGACCCGGCAGACCGCGCCGAAGAACCCCAGGTCCGCTACGAACTCCAGACTGTCGATGGGATAGGTATGATAGGTTGTGTTGGTGAACGGGATGCCGTACTGATAGAGGTTATTGCAGACCGACAACTTCCCACAGAAAGCGTCACGCCGCTCGGTGATCGTCAGCTTGTCCACCTCGTCGTCGCACGCCTGCACCAGCACCGGGACGTCCAAGCCCGACATCTGGATGGTCTCCACGACGCCAAGCTCGTCGCCGAAGTTCGGCAGCACCACGATGATGCCGTCGATCCTGTCGGCCTCTTGTCTGAATAGCTCAGCCGCGATCTTCGCGTGATCTCGTGTCTCGATGGCGCCGCACGGCGTCGCATCCTCGGGCGTGATGACGTAGTCATAGCCGTTGGTCTCGAGGACCTCCAACAGGCGGGCCCGCACGCCAACCGCCAGATCGGCATTGAAAAAGCCGCGGGTGCCGACAATGAGGGCGAAACAGGTCTTCTTCTCGATCGTACGCATAGTCGCTATCTCCTGTGTGATGGAATGCTTGCACCGGGCAGCAGCTGCCCGGATCTGATGTGATCAGGTGGGGGGCGAGGTCCGTCTTCAGTCGTGCAGGTGTGTGGCAACCGAGGGCTCGCTCCCAGGCACATACCAGCCCACCTCGTATTCACCCGATGCGTCGTCCAGATTCAGCACCAGCTCCCAAGCGCCGGCTGCCAGTTCGATACAGTGGCTGACATGATACACCCGGGTACCCTCGGCAGTCCCATCGCCCCGGGCGTTCTGCGTTTCAGGCCCCAGTAGATGCCACGAAACGCTCCCCCTTCGGACACGGATGCTCATGCAGAGCTTTTGCGGGAGATCGCCAACCGCCACGGAGAAGGTTTCGGTCCGGACAGAGGTCTGGTCCTCGAAGATCGCGCGAGCCCGCCTCGAGACACCGTCATCGCCCAGGAGCGACGGGGGCTTTCCCGTGCACCCGGAGAAGACGGCCATGCACCCCATCAACGCACAGATCGCTGCCCCCAGTCGGTGACGCCTGGTCTCCAAGTCGCTGCCTCCGTCGGTCAGGGTTCCCTCGATGTCGGTGATGGTGGATTTCAGCGGGCCGATCGCCTACGCGCGATGCAACAGCGGGGCCAGGGTCGGGTACACCTCAGTGTACAGGGCATACCGGTCTTCGTACTGCGCGGACCGTCTCGCGTTCGGCTCGAACCGCCGCTCCAGATGGACAGCTTCGGATGCCCAGATCGCTAGGTCATCCCGGCGCCCCGCTCCGGCGCCCGCGAGGAGGGCGGCGCCCCAGCACGCCGCGTCGGTGAGGCGCGGCTTCACCACCGGGATGCCCGTGATGTCGGCCTTCAGCTGCAGCCACACATCGGACCGCGCCCCGCCGCCGATGGCGCGCAACTCGTCGATGGCAATGCCGGCGGTCTGGAGCAGATCGAGGTTCGTCCTCAGCTCGAAGGTCACGCCCTCCAGGACGGCTTTCGCCATCTCCGATCGCGTCGTCCCAAAGGTGAGACCCAAGATAGCTCCCTTCGACGCAGTGTCGAAGGTCGGCGTGCCACTCCCCGCAAAGTGCGGGAGCAGTAGCAGACCCGTAGGATCCTCAGGCACGTCGGCCAGAAGGAGGTCATAGGGATCGGGGCCGCTCGCGATCGCGTGCTCCACGACGTCCTTCCCCAACGTGTCACGGAACCACCGGAGGAGTAGCCCGCCGCTGTGGTTGAGGGTCATGGCCAGATGGAGGCCGGACACCGTGTGCGCGTATATGGAGATATTCCCCTCATACAGGGTCTCGTTCACCACAGGGGCGCCCAGGGCGACCTCGACGACTTCCGCGGTCCCCGTCGAGACCATGGCCAGACCGGGCTGCGTGAGGCCCACACCGAGGGCCCCGCATGCCTGGTCATGTCCCCCGGTCACGACCAACGGCGGCCTCGCGAACCCCAAGTCGGCTGCCAGATCAGTGCGCATACGTGCCACAGGCCGACCCGACTCGGTGACCGGCGCGAGGCGCTCTGGCGTCAGGCCGACTGTGCCAAGCAAGGTCTCGTCCCATGCACCCGTGTGCAGGTCGCAGAGCTGCGTCCGCGAGGCCAGACAGCGACTGATGGCTGCTTGGCCGGTCATCTTGTTGATGATGTAGTCCTCATAGAGCAGGAACCTGTCGGCCGAAGACCAGAGGGCCGGCTCGTGTTCGCGGAGCCACAGCAGTTTCGGCAGCGTGTTGATTGTGTGGACGGGCATGCCCGTTTGATCGAACAGCGCGCGGGCACCAAGCTGCTCCACCAGCCTGCGGTTCTGCGGACTGGTTCTGGTATCCATACCCAGGATCGCCGGGCGCAGGGCGAGCCCCGCGGCATCCACCGGCATCACCGCCTCACCTTGGACCGACAGTCCGATGGCCTCGATCTCGTCGCCGCACGCCCAGTCTTCGGCGATGCCGGCGATCACCTCCCGGAGCGCGTCCTGCGCCAGACGCCACACGAGCTCGGCGTCCTGCTCGGCCCAGCTTGGCTGTGGGATGTCGACCGCGTATTCCCTGCGCGCACTGCCCACCAGCGTACCATCTTCCTCGAAGAGGGCCGCCTTGCATCCGGTCGTGCCGATGTCTAGTCCGATCAGTCGCATAGGTTCTCCAGCCTACAGGGCATCCATCTCCGTCAGCAGATCACGGTCGCTGAGATCGCCGGCCATCCATCTGTCCTGCAACCGTCGCAGGTCCAACACCGTGGAGGGCTCGTGGAGCTTGACGTCGTCGAGAGTGATCGGGGTGTCGATGGCCACGGGTCTGACCAGCTCGGCCCGCGCCGCCAGCCCAATCGGCAGCAAGCGTTCATCGCGGGCAGTCTCGTAGAGGTCAATGAGACTGTAGTAGGTGGTGCCGCCGATTCCGTCCAGGACCTCACCGGCTGAGAGGTCGCGCTTGGCCACAGCGAAGACCTCCGAGACCAGTCGGTCCAGCGGGACCATATTGGAGGACCGGCGGATGGCCAGCATCGCGCAGGTCAACGGGACCTCGATGCTGCACAGGTGGTACGGCCGAAAGAGCGTATAGTACGGGCCCTTCCCCATATCGCGCAGGATCATGGCTTCACGCAGCCGGGGATGGTCGGTGTGCACGACCAGGAAGACCCCGGGCGCGACTTTGCCCACCCCGAAGTCCACCACGCCCATCTGGCTCAGGATGCCGCCATCCGCCTCAAGTCTGAAAACGCGCTCGAGGATTTCGCGGTGTGTGACGGGGCCGTGCATCCCACGCGCATCCGGGACCAGCCCGGTGGCGTTGGAGACGGCAGCCATCTCGACCATCGTCTTGCTTCCATCGACGAACTCGATCAGCATATTGGGGCTTAGCCCTCGACGAGCGGCCTCCTTGGCCCAAGCCTCGTCCGTGGGTTTCGCATGACGGTCCAGGGGATTGTTCTTGCCCTTGCCGGCCGCCACGATGGTGAAGCCCAGCGCGTCGGCGAAGTCGTAGAGCTCCTTGCAGGCCGCCGGCTCGTCGCCGGCTGCGAGGGCATAGAGCACGCCCTTCTGCTCCGCATACCAGCGCAGAACCGGGCCGACCGTGATGTCGGTCTCCACATTCATCATGGCCAGGTCCTGACCCTGACGGATACCGCGTAGCGCGGCCCGGGAGCCAATCTCCGGCACGCCGGTGGCCTCTAGGAGGACATCGATCTCCACCATGTCGCAGATAATCCTGTAGTCGGTGGCGCACACCCGCTTGCCGGCCTTCACCGCGGCATCAGCCGCCGCGGCCGTCTGCACCACGACGACGTCACCGTCGACACCACCGACCACATAGGCGTCCCGTGCCCGATCCGCATCGATGTCTGCCGTCGCTACCACCTCAGTGCCCTTCATCATCGTCGTCTCTGCAACGACGTCGGTGCCCATCTGACCGGCGCCGATCAGGCCGATGCGCACGGGGCGTCCTTCAGCCTCGCGGACAGCCAGCTCCTCATTGAGTCCTATCATTGGGTTGCCTCTCCTCTAGGGGGTGATGACGACCTTGAGTCCGCGGCCGCTCGCGGCGGTCTCGAAGGCCTCGGCGACGCTGTCCAACGGAAACGTGTGCGTGACAAGGTCGTCCGCGGGGATCAACCCGCGAGCCAGCACATCCAGAGCCAGCTCGTGCTGGATGGGATGGTAAGAGAACGCACCCACCACCTCGATGTCACCGTAGTGGATGACATTGCTGTCAAGTGTCGTGCTGGGGTCAGCTTTGGGGAGTCCGCCGAAGAGCACCACACGCCCACCCTTCCGCACCGCGCGGACGGCATCGGCCTGCGTCGCGGCCACGGGATTGGCGCAGATCACCAGATCCGCGCCGCGACCCTCGGTCAGATCGCGCACCCTCGAGACGAAGTCCTCCGAGAACGGATCGATGACGGCGTCCGGTTGAGCAGCCGCCGCGAGGGCGCGCCGCTGCGCGCTGGGCTCGGAGATGATCGCGCGTGCCCCGCGAGCCTTCGAGATCGACACGTGCAGGCAACCTATTGGCCCCGCACCGATCACCACGACTGTGTCATCCAGCCCCGTGCCCGCCTTGTCGTGACAGGCCAGCACAGAACTCAACGGCTCCGACAGTGCAGCGCGGATGCTAGAGAGCCCCTCGGGCATGGAGTGCACGCATCCTAGGGTCAGCACCTCGTGAGTCAATAGGATCCTCTCCGCCAGCCCGCCGGGGTAACCGGGCGAGATGCCCAGGTAGTGGGGTGAGTCACACAGGTTCACCAGCCCACGCTGACAGAACCAGCATGTGCCACACCGGATGTCCGGCGCGAGGGCCAATCGATCCCCAAGGTCGTAGCCGGTGACCTCGGGGCCCACCTCGACCACGGTCCCCGCGATCTCATGACCGGCGACGATGCCGGACTGACCGGGAAAGCTTCCCTCCCCCGCCGGCGGCCCCTCTCGCCACCGGCGCAGGTCGCTGCCACACACGCCGCAGGCCTCCACCGCCAGCACGAGCCCGTCAGGGGGGGCAACCGGTGCCGGTACCTCCCGTACCTCGTGCCGGCGTTCACCAACCAGGAACGCTGCCTTCACGTCTCCTCCTCTTCGCTTGTCTCAGCCAGCTTGTGTCCGACGGCGCCAGCGGGATGGGTCTCGCTGAAGGCTTCTCTGGAATACCCCCGTAGTTCGAGCAACAACACGCATAGCGCATCGCCCGCTGCGCCGTTGACCAACGAACTGCCGGTGGCCACCATGCCGTAGGAGTCGACGTCTCCCTGGGTCACCACCTTGAGAATCGCGTCACTCTTCGCTGCCAGGAGTGAGTCGAGGTTCTCGGTCTGCGCCACGATCCTGGCCCCCCGCGACCTGGCGATGCTCACGAGCTGGTTCACCTCGGCGCTACGCCCCCCCTTGGAGATGACATAGAGCACATCGCCCTCACGGATCGCGCCCGATCCGCCGTGCAGACCGTCGGCGGCGCTGATGCAGAGCGCCGGTGTCCCCGAGCACGACAGGAGGTGGGCCAGACGCTGCGCCATCGCGTGCGATGTCCCAGCGCCCGTGATCAACACATGTCCCGGACAGTCGAGCAGCACCTGCACCACGTCAACGATCCCGCTATCAAACTGCTCCGCCAAAGCAGCCACGGCCTCTGCCTCCCGCCGCACCACATCACGCGCGCGAGCGATCAAGTCTTCCTCAGCAAGGTCTATCGACACATTCTCCCCCTATTGGGCAATCCAGGTCCCGAGCCTCTGCCCCTGGCACTCCAGCCAACTCGTTGCCGCGCGACCTGGCCCGAGCCGCACCAACATCACTCATCGCTCGTGACTCATCACACCGCACTCTAGCCCCCCACCCCCCGCCTGTCAAGCAGCGGAACTGCTGTACACTGTGCCTACCGGTGAGCCTACACAGAGGAGGCTGGGACGTGGATTTCTGCTTCATACCACACGTAGTCGACACCTCGTTGCCCGATGCAAACTATGCTCAGGCAGCGTTGGCCGACGTCAACAACGATGGTCATCTCGAATACATCGTCGGGCAGCAGTACGGCGACATCTTCTGGTACAAGGTGAACGGTCCGGACGCCTGGACTCGCCACCTGCTTGGGCGCGACTCCCCCTCTGATGTCGGCGGGATCGCACTCGATGTCGACGGCGACGGCTGGATGGACTTCGTCACCGGCGGCGCGTGGTACCGCAACAGCCGCAGTGAGGGCGAGCCCTTCACCCGTATGATCTTCGACCCGGAGCTCACGGGCGTTCACGACATCCTTGCCGCCGACATCAATGGCGACGGCCGCGTCGAGGTGCTGACGATGTCGGATCAGAACGACCTGCGCTGGTATGCCATTCCCGAGGACCCCACATCCCCGTGGCCGGTCACCCACGTCTGGGAGGCGGTCCACGCCGGCATTTCCGTCGGAGACATCAACGGCAGTGGACACCTGGACATTGTGCGCACCGACATCTGGCTCGAGAACGTCACCGGCGACGGCATCGCGTGGATCGCGCACGCCATCGGCCCGAACTCGCCGCCCCCCGCGGACTTCCGCCCATACTTCGCCTTCGATGCCACCCACAATGTCGTACTCGATATGAACGGCAACGGCTTCAACGACATCGTATTCACAGATGCGGAGATACCAGGCGGCAAGGTCTGGTGGGTGGAGAACACCGATGGCACAGGGGATGCCTGGCGTCGCCGCTGTATCTACCTGCGGGACCCGGCGACCGAGCCGCGGCGAGGCGCCTACCACAGCCTCTACTGCGGCGACATCGACGGCGACGGCGACATCGACGTCTTGAGCTGTGAGATGGAGGCCGTGGGCGGCGAGGCGCCGCCGCGGTGGTATGTCTGGGAGAACGTCGACGGGAAGGGACTTGAGTGGCGGGAGCACGTCATTCTCGATGCCAACCTGGGCGGGCACGCGACGGTGGTCGGCGACATCACGGGCAACGGCCTGCTGGACGTCGTCTCCAAGCCGTGGCGCGCACAGCCCACCAACGCCGTCGGCGGCAAGACCTACATCTGCTTCCTGGAGAACGTCAGTAGTGGCTGATAGATAGGAACCAGTGATACGGGGGCCGGCGTCTCGCCGAGCCCCTTCCCCACCAAAGGAGGCACCCATGCCCGTCCCACTGCCGTCTGATTACGCGGAGCGCGTCTACGCCGGCGTCCTCGGCAAGATCATCGGCGTCTACCTGGGCCGCCCTTTCGAGGGCTGGGCCTACGACCGCATCATGGCCGAACTCGGCGAGATCAACTACTACGTCCACGAGCAGCTGAACAAGCCCCTGATCGTCACCGACGACGACATCTCGGGCACCTTCACCTTTATCCGCGCACTGGCCGACTACGGCTACGACCCGAACATCACGCCAGCCCAGGTCGGCCAAACGTGGCTCAACTATCTCATCGACCGGCGCACGGTGCTATGGTGGGGAGGGCTGGGCACGTCCACCGAGCACACGGCCTATCTGCGCCTCGTCGACGGCATCGAAGCGCCGCGCAGCGGCTCAATGGCGCTCAACGGCAAGGTGGTGGCCGAGCAGATCGGCGCCCAGATCTTCATCGACGGTTGGGCGATGGTCGCACCGGGCGATCCGGTCCTCGCCGCCGACCTGGCCCGGCGTGCCGGCAGCGTCAGTCACGATGGCGAGGCCATCTACGGCGCCCAGGTCCTTGCCGCCATGGAGGCCCAGGCCTTTGTGGAGCCCGACCTGGATGCTCTCTTCGACACAGGCCTGAGCGTCATCCCCGGAAACTCGGTGATCGCGCGGATGATCCGCGAGCTCCGCGGCCTGCGAGCTCGCGAGAATGACTGGCGCGCGGCCCGTGACTGGTTGGACGCCGAGTACGGCTACGCGAGGTACGGTGGCGGCTGCCATATGGTGCCAAATCACGGGCTGATGGCGCTGAGCCTTCTCTGGGGCGACGATGACTTCCGGCGCACGATGATGATCGTCAACACCGGGGGATGGGACACCGACTGCAATGCGGGCAACATCGGCTGTCTGATGGGCATCAAGAATGGCCTGGCAGGCCTATCCACGGGGCCCGACTACCGCGGACCGGTGGCTGACCGGATGTACCTGCCGACCGCCGATGGCGGACGAGCCGTCACCGACGCGGTCATCGAGACGTACCACCTGGTCAACGCCGGACGCGGTTTGCAGGGGCTCGATCCCATCTGGCCCAAACAGGGGGCGCGCTTCAACTTCGATCTTCCGGGCGCCGTCCAGGGGTTCGTGCCCGACAACGGCACAGACGCGCGCGGGGCGTTGACGTTGCAGAACGTGTCGGGTCACAGCGCGTCGGGAGGCCGCAGTCTCGCCTTCCGCTACACCGGCGTGGCGACCGGTCGCGTCGCTCGAGCCGGCACGCCCACCTTCATCTCACCCGAGGCTGCCAAGATGCCGGGCTACGGGCTGATCTGCTCCCCCACCCTCTATGCGGGGCAAACGGTGAAGGCGCGCGTGGAGGCCGATGCTGGGGATACAGCCCCCATCACGTGCAACCTCTACACTCGCCACTACAGCGCGGGGGACGAGCTGGTGCTGCGGCGCAGCCCGACCCAGACCCTCGCCCCAGGCGAGGAGACGGTCTTCGAGTGGAACATCGAGGCCACCGATGGTGATCCCATCGCCGAGATCGGATTGGAGATTCGCTCAAACCCGCGGGCCGACGGCACCGCCTATCTCGACTACCTCACCTGGGCAGGGGCTCCGGACGTATCGCTCACCAAGCCTACCCACGACGGCACGATGTGGCACCAAGCCTGGGTGGACGGCGTCGACCACTTCGCACCGTGGGGCGGCCTAAGAGTCGGTCAGAACCGTGGCACCGGTCTGGTCGCGCAGGGTTCGGCGGACTGGATCGACTATGTGGCCACGGCGACGGTCGCTCCGCACCTCGTCAAGAGATGCGGACTCGCCGTTCGCGTCCAGGGCATGCGTCGGTACTACGCCCTGCTGCTGTGTGACGGACAGCGCCTCAGCCTGGTCAAGGCCCTTGACGGCGACACAACCATGTCCGAGATAGACTTCCCATGGCAGTATGACAAGACCTATGAGCTCGGGCTGTGCGTGATCGGCACCCGCCTCGTGGCGACGGTCGACGGGAAGCGGGTTTTTGACGTAATGGACCCTGATCTGCAGCTCACCTCCGGCGGCGTGGCGCTCGTGATCGATGAGGGTCGTATGGACGTGGGGTCGGTGCACGTGAGACCCGTGCAATAGCCAGCTGCCGCCGGTCTGCAGCCCAACCCGCTCAACCAACAGGAGGATTCACAGATGACCAAGAGGATCGCGCTCTTCGCCTTCAACGGTGACCCTATGTGCTTCGTCCACGTCCTGCTCAACGCCTTGGACATGGCCGAACGTGGCTATGACATCAAGGTCGTCATCGAGGGCAGCGCCACGAAGACAGTGAACCAGCTGAATGCACCGGACGCACAGTTCCACCAGCTCTACGTTCAGGTGAAGGAAGGGGGCCTCATCGACTGCGTCTGCAGGGCGTGCGCGGCCAAGATGGGCGCGCTTCAGGGCATGGAGTCTCAGGGTCTCCCGCTCTGTGGCGAGTTGAAGGGCCATCCAAGCATGGCACGGTACATCGATGAGGGCTACGACGTCATCACGTTCTAGTTGACTTCCGGCCGGTCTTGTGCTAAAGTCCTCTTAGTGGCAGCCGGTCTGAAGGATACACCCACGATGACAGCCAAGCAGGTTACCCGAGAGCCTAATAAGCCGCCCCGCCCGTCCCGGCGGAGAGGTTGATGCTGTTCGGATAGCCCGAAACCAGAGCCAGACCAGCCAGCCTACCGCAAGTAGGCTGGCTCTTTCTGTACCTGGCTTGGGGCAGGTGCCCGTTCAACCGGGCACGGTAACGGGTGCCACTCAGTGGTGGGGGCCACGTGAGAGGAGGAGACGATGACATCGAAGACCTATGCTGATCTAGTGCGAGCCACGACCGACGACACGTCGACATCGGAGACAGCCGACGCGGAGGGAGATACGAGGCGCGGCCAGACCGCCGTCCAGAAGGGGCTGGCAGGGGTCGTCATAGCCAAGAGCGAAATCTGCTCTGTAAATGGGGAGCGTGGATCGCTCAGCTACCGCGGCTATGACATCGGCGATATGGCACTGCACGCTACGTTCGAAGAGACCGTCTACCTGCTCTGGCATCGGGAGCTGCCGACGCGCGAGCAACTCGATGGCTTCTCTGCCGCCCTGGCCGAAGAGCGGGACATCGACGACACAACCTACAGCATTCTCACCGTGCTTCCGAACGATGTCGAGCCGATGGACGCCCTGCGCACCACGGTCTCTGCCCTCTCGTGTGCGGACGCTGATGACGGCGACCGGTGCCCGGACGCCAATCTTCTCAAGGCGCGCAAGCTGGTCGCCAAGTTCCCCACCATCGTCGCCAACTACTACCGCCACCAGCGCGGATGGCGCCGCATCCACCCGGACCCCGAGCTGGGTCACGCGTCCAACTTCCTATTCATGCTGCGTGGCAAGGCCCCGAGCGAGAGGCAGACGCAGTCGATGAATCTGGCCATGCTGCTGATGGCCGAACACGGCTTCAACGCATCCACCTTCGCCGCACGCGTCACGGCCGCGACGCTCTCCGATATGTACTCCGCGGTCACGACGGCCATCGGCACCCTCAAGGGGCCGCTCCACGGTGGCGCAAACGTACGCGCCATGAAGATGATGCTGGAGATTGGCCACGTAGACAACGTCGAGCCCTACATCCGGGCCGCTCTCGCCCGCAAGCAGCGCATCATGGGCTTCGGCCATCGCGTGTACAAGACGGCGCCTGATCCACGCTCCGCCTACCTCCGCGGCAGGCTCTTTGAACTGTGCGAGGAGAAGGGCGACCTTCACTACTACAGAATCGCGACGGCGGTGGCCGAGACGATGGAAGCCACCAAGGGACTCTACCCCAACGTCGACTTCTACGCGGCACCAGTGCTCTATCTGCTGGGTATTCCCCTCGAGCTCTTCGTGCCTGTCTTTGCTATCAGCCGTATCCCAGGCTGGACGACACAGGTGATGGAGCAGTACGCCAACAATCGCCTGATCCGCCCGCTGGCTCAGTACGTGGGCCCCGCTCACCGTCCGTACAAACCGATAGACGCCCGGTAGGCAACCGCAGCCGGCCACAGACCCGTCGCAGACGCCCCTGTGAGTCGTCTGTACTGCCGGTCACAGCACTTGGAGGCACAATGCCCAAGAATCTAGCCGAGAAGATCATCGCCGCACACCTGGTCGACGGCGAAATGACGCCGGGCTGTGAGATCGGCTTACGGATCGACCACACCCTCACGCAGGATGCCACCGGCACGATGGCTTGGCTGCAGTTCGAAGCAATGGGCTTGGACCGGGTCCGCACCGCGCGGTCGGTGAGCTACGTCGATCACAACATGCTTCAGGCCGACTTCCGCAACGCTGACGACCATCGCTACCTGCAGAGCGCGGCCGCTCGATTCGGCGCCTACTTCTCGCGACCGGGCAACGGCATCTGCCACCAGGTACAGCTCGAACGCTTCAGCGAGCCCGGCAAGACGCTTCTGGGCTCCGACAGCCACACCCCGAACTCCGGTGGACTGGGCACGCTTGCCATCGGCGCCGGCGGCCTCGATGTCGCCGTCGCGATGGGCGGCGGCGCGTTCTACACGACGATGCCGTCGGTCATCGGCGTCGCTCTTGCGGGAGCATTGGGCCCGTGGGTCACCGCGAAGGATGTGATCCTGGAGTTGCTCCGTCGCCTCACGGTGAAAGGCGGTGTGGGCAAGATCATCGAGTACTTCGGGCCGGGCGTGGCGACCCTCACCGTCGACCAGCGCGCCACGATCTGCAACATGGGTGCCGAGCTTGGGTCCACTTCTTCGATCTTCCCCAGCGACGTGAACACGCGCAGCTACCTGGCGGCTCAGGGGCGCGAGTCTGCCTGGACGCCTCTCTACGCCGACCCAGATGCCGCCTACGCAGAGGTAATCGAGCTGGATCTTGGGACGCTGGTGCCACTGATCGCGCAGCCTTCGATGCCGGACCGTGTAGTGCCGGTGACCGACATCGCCGGGAAACCTGTGGCGCAGGTCTGCGTGGGATCGTGCGTGAACTCGTCCTTTGGGGACCTAATGGTCGTCGCGGCCATCCTGAAAGGCAAGCGCGTGCACCCCAGCATCAGCATGACGGCCACGCCGGGGAGTAAGCAGGTCTACACGATGATCGCTAGGAACGGCGCCTTGGCCGACCTGATCGACGCCGGCGTGCGCGTGCTCGAGTCTGCCTGCGGGCCCTGCCTGGGCATCGGTCAGGCACCCGCTAGCGGCATAGCCACCGTCCGTGCGTTCAACCGGAACTTCAAGGGACGCAGCGGCACAGCCGACGACTTCTCCTATTTGGCCAGCCCAGAGACGTGTGCGGCAACCGCACTGGCGGGCGAGATCGCGGACCCGCGCACTCTGGGGTCGGCCTTCACGTTCGCTCCGCCGTCGACCTATCCCACCAACGACAATATGGTCATCCCGCCTCTACCGCCGGCCGAGGCCGCGAAGGTCGAGATCGTGCGCGGCCCCAACATCGCCGGCGTGCCGGTCGGAGAACCCGTGGGCGACAGCATCGATGGACGTGTACTCATCAAGGTCGGTGACAACATCACCACAGATCACATCATGCCGGCGGGAGCCCAGATCCTGCCACTGCGATCCAACATCCCCGCCATCTCCGAGTATGTGTTCGCGCGGGTGGATACCGATTTCGTGGGTCGCGCCAGGGCGTGGCAAGGGGGCATTCTGGTCGGGGGCACCAACTACGGACAGGGCTCGAGCCGCGAGCACGCCGCCCTGGCACCAATGTACCTGGGCGTCAACGCCGTGATCGTCAAGTCTTTCTCCCGAATCCACCATGCCAATCTCATCAATGCCGGCATCGTGCCGTTGACCTTCGCCAACGATGGCGACTACGAGACGCTCGACCAGGGTGATCAGCTCGTGCTGGCGGACGTGCGCGAAGCCCTAGGGTCCGGCGGACCCGTCTCGGCGCGCAACGCGACCAAGGGACTGACGTACACCCTCAAGGCGACACTGTCGGAGCGGGAGCGTTCCGCTCTCCTTGCCGGGGGTTTGCTCGCCCACATCCGGGCGCAGGGAGGCGCAGCATGACCGGCGCCACCCCCATCACGCTCATCCCGGGCGATGGCATCGGGCCGGAGGTTACGCGCGCGGCGTGCCGTGTCCTCGAAGCCACCGGCGTGCCGCTGGCGTGGGATATCCACCACGCCGGCGCATCGGTCGTGGAGGCCGAGGGCACGCCCCTGCCATCATCCGTCCTCGACGCCGTCCGGACCACCGGCATCGCGCTGAAGGGCCCCATCACCACGCCGGTGGGGTCCGGTTTCCGAAGCGTCAACGTCGCCATCCGCAAGGCGCTCAACCTATACGCCAACGTCCGGCCGGCCAGGTCACTCGAGGGCCTCCCGCGCGCCCGGCCCGGCGTGGATGTCGTCGTGGTACGCGAGAACACCGAGGGCCTGTACGTGGGCATCGAACACGAGGTCGTCGCCGGCGAAGCAGCCGAGGCGATCCGCATCATCACGCGTGCGGCCTCTGAACGCGTCGTGCGCTACGCCTTCGAGTATGCCCGGCGGAATGGTCGCCGGCAGGTCACCGCCGTCCACAAGGCGAACATCCTCAAGATCACGGACGGGCTCTTCCTGCGCACAGCTCGCGAGGTCGCGACCGACTACCCGGACATCGGCTTCCAGGACCTCATCGTCGACAATATGTGTATGCAGCTCGCACTCCAGCCTGAGGTCTACGACGTGCTGGTCCTCCCGAATCTCTACGGCGACATCGTCAGTGACCTCTGCGCGGGGCTCATCGGTGGACTGGGCGTCATCCCAGGCGCCAACATCGGTGACGATCTCGCCGTCTTCGAGCCGGTTCACGGCTCGGCCCCCGACATCGCGGGTCACGACAAGGCGAATCCCATCGCCGAAATCCTTACCGGCGCGCTGATGTTGCGCCATATGGGCGAGACCGACGCTGCCGTGCGCGTCGAGGCCGCGGTCGCCGCGGTCCTGGCCGATGGCCAGGTCGTGACACCGGACCTCAAGCCCGGTCGTCCCGACGCCCGCGTCGTCGGCACGCAGGCGCTCGCGGACGCGATCATCGACCGCGTGGGATAGGATCTCAAGCCCCCCAGACGGGGCAGAGGGCTGAGATTCCCCCGGGATATCCTTCAGTACCGTCCCGCTTAGCGCCTTGCCCCTGCCCCAACCCCTAGGCACACGTCACTGCCCCACCACCGTGTCAACCGAAATGATAATGTTACCGAAGGGCGGTCGTTCATCGGAAAGATAATGTTACCGGACGGTCATGCCTCCTTGGTGATGCCTTAAGATTCGGATAAGGTCTCGTACACGTTC
>Ga0180436_10000941_pt1 | contig 29044 bp, 20 predicted proteins | sample SS_ome_2_FD_132434 | JGI IMG/M metagenome (GOLD analysis project Ga0180436, IMG submission 132434) | Hypersaline lake sediment archaeal communities from the Salton Sea, California, USA - SS_3_S_2 metaG | ecosystem: Environmental > Aquatic > Non-marine Saline and Alkaline > Hypersaline >... | reverse complement strand
CATCGTCGACATCTCCCGTGGATGAGATCAGGCCGCCGGCGCGCCGAGCTGACCGGGATCGCCTCCCGACAGCAGGTAGATCACCGCCATGCGGACGGCGACGCCGTTGGTCACCTGTTCCAGGATCACCTGTCGCGGCCCGTCGGCCACCTCCGAGCTGATCTCCACGTCCCGGTTCATGGGTCCGGGGTGCATGACGAAGCAGTCGGGCTTGGTATGGCGCAGCACGTCGTCCGTGATGCCGAAGAGCAGGTGGTACTCCCGGTTGCTCGGGAACACCATCTGGCTCTGCCGCTCGAGCTGGATGCGCAGGATGTTGAGCACGTCGGCGTCGGCCACGGCGCGGCGGAGATCGTGCTCGACCCGCGCGCCCAGGCGGGCCATGGCGCCCGGCACCATGGTCGGGGGACCGCAGAGGGTGACCTCCGCGCCGAGCTTCGTCAGTCCGTAGATGTTCGAGCGCGCCACGCGCGAGTGGGAGATGTCGCCGAGGATCGTGACCTTCTTACCCGCCAGGTTCCCCAGGCGCTGGCGCATGGTCATGATGTCGAGCAGGCCCTGCGTGGGATGCTCGTGGGCGCCGTCGCCGGCGTTGACCACGCTCGCGTCGAGCACGCGCGACAGGTAGGCGGCGGCGCCGGGCGACGAGTGGCGCATGACGATCATGTCGACCTTCATGGCCTCGATGTTCTGGGCGGTGTCGCGGAGCGTCTCGCCCTTCTTCAGCGACGAGCTGGCGGCGGCGAAGTTCACGATGTCGGCGGACAGGCGCTTCTCGGCCAGTTCGAAGCTGATCCGCGTGCGCGTGCTGGGTTCGAAGAAGAGGTTGACGACCGTCTTGCCGCGCATGATCGGCACGCTGCGCACGGGGCGGTCGAAGACCGAACGGAAGGCTTCCGCGGTGTCCAGGATGGAGAGGATCTCCTCCCGCGACAGGTCTTCCAGGCCGATGAGATCCTTGCACTGGAGCGTCATCAGTCCTGCACCTCCCCGACCACGACTTCCTCCGTGCCGTCGAAGTCGGCCACGCGCACCTTGATGATCTCCCGGTGCGACGTGGGCACGTTCTTGCCGACGAAGTCGGGGCGGATGGGCAGTTCGCGGTGCCCGCGGTCGACGAGCACCGCCAGCCGGATGGCCCGTGGACGCCCCCAGTCCATGATCACGCCGATCGCCGCACGCACGGTTCGTCCGGTGTAGAGCACGTCGTCGACCAGGATGACGATCTTGTCGGTGACGTCCATCGGCACGTTGGTCTCGTTGATGCGCGGCGCGGGCCCGATGGTCGACAGGTCGTCGCGGTAGAAGGTGATGTCGATGGCGCCCCGCGGCACGCTCACGCCCTCGACCCTTTCGATGGCCCCGGCGATCATGTCCGCCAGCGGCACGCCGCGCCGCTGCACGCCCAGCAGGACGAGATCCTCGGTGCCCTTGTTGGCCTCCAGGATCTCGTGGGCGACGCGCGTCATCGCCCGGCGCACCTCCGTGCCGTTCATGATGGTGGTCTTCTCAACGAAGGTCATGGGGTCGTTCCTTCCCGGCGGCGGGGGCGCTGGGCAAAAAAAAGGGCAGGGCGTGAACGCACCCCGACCCGATTCTGTTCCCGTCGCGCCTCCTTTGGGCCTCACTGGGCCGGTTTAAAGGATGCTGACATCTGCGCTGGCGGGCAATCTAGCAGAACTCCGGCGCCGGATCAAGCCCTCAATTCTCCCGCAGCCGTTTCAGCTGCTCCCGCGCCCGCGTGGCCCAGGCCGAATCGTCGTCCAGACGCAGATAATCCTCCCAGGCGGTGATGGCCGACTCGACCATGCCGGCCTCCGTGAGCGCCCGGGCCAGACCGTAGACGCCCTGCCGGTGACCCGGCTCGAGCGCCGTCAGGTCGCGGAAGACGGCGATGGCCTCGGCGAAGCGCGTCTGGTAGAAGAGGCTGTTGCCGAGGGCGAGGAGCACGTCTCGGTCCTCGGCGCGACGCGCGCGCAGGTCGACGAGCAGCGCCTCGGCCGCCTCGTTGCGACCGCGCCTCAGCTGCACCAGGGCCAGGTTGTAGCGGGCGTCGTCGAAGGCCGGGTCGATCTCCAGAGCCAGGTCGAAGGCTCGCCCGGCGTCCTCCAACCGGCCCGAAGCGAGGGCCGTCACACCCCGGTTGTAGGGCTCGCGGGCCCGGTACCGCCGCTCGGCGCCGGCCCACTCGTCCTCGCTGAAGACCAGCCTCAGGGTCCGGCCCACCGCGAGCCGGTCCGGGTCGACCAGGCCGTTGGCCGCCGCGATCTCCGGGGCCCGGTCCGGATCGCCGTAGTAGAGCTCGGCCACGGTGCGCAGGGTCTCCCCGGCCGCCACCGTATGGTCGAGGACATAGCTCTCGTGCGTCCGCAGGGTGTCGAGCCGCACCGGCCGGAGTTCGGGCCGTCGGGCGCAGCCGGCCAGCCCGGCCAGCACGACGAGCAGAATCAAAAGCCACGGTCCGCGTTTCATGACCCGACCTCCGGTTCGCCGACGGTTGAGCGTTCCGTACCGCGACGGATCTCCGCCAGGACCGCCAGCATGTCCGTTCCGTTGTCCGTGGCGAAGAGCCGCCGGCGGATGGCGGCCGCACCGGGGAAACCCCGAAAGTAGCGCGTGACGTGCTTTCGTACCAGGAAGGAGCCCGTGCGTTCCCCGCGCAGGTGGCAGTCCTCCTCGATGTGACGGCGCGCCAGGTCCAGCAGATCCGACAGGGTGGGCGGCGCGTAGGTGCCGAATCCCTCGGCATCGTCCATCCGCTTGAAGATCCAGGGGTTGCCGATGGCGCCGCGGCCCACCATCACCGCGTGGCAGCGCGTGTGGCGCACCATGGCGGCGTAGCTCTCGCCGTCGACCACGTCGCCGTTGCCGATCACCGGGATCTCGAGGGTTTCCACGAGGTCGGCTATGCGATCCCAGTCCGCCCGGCCCGAGAACTTCTGGGCGCGCGTCCGACCGTGCATGGTGACCCACACGCAGCCCGCCTCCTGCAGGATCCGCCCCACCTCGCAGTAGTTGACCGAGTCCTCGTCCCAACCCGTGCGGATCTTGGCGCTGACCGGCGCCGGGCTGTCCGCGACGACGGCACGGATCACGGCGGTCAGCAGCGGCACGTCGGCCAGCAGGGCGCTGCCGCCGCATTTACGGACGACCTTCTTGGCGGGACAGCCGAAATTGACGTCCAGGACGTCCAGGCGCCGGTTCTTCATCATGCGCGCCGCACCGGCCATGGACTCGGGCTCGTTGCCGAAGATCTGCACGCCGACGGGCGCCCGCTCGCCCTCGGTGTCGATCAGCTGCCACGTCTTCTCGCTGTTGTAGGTCAACCCCTTGGCGGCCGTGAACTCGCAGAAGGCGAGCCCGGCGCCGAAATCGCGGCAGATGTCGCGGAAAGCGCGGTCGGTCACGCCGGACATGGGCGACAGGGCGGTGCGCACGTCGGCGAACCAGGGGGTGGTCGGGGATATGCGCGTTGGCTTGCGTTCGAACATCTGGCGCTCCGGTCGGGGTTCCGCACAGGATGTGATCAAGTCGGGGCGGGGTCAAGGGCGCGCGCACGTAATAAGGAGGGTTATGCCGTCGAAATTGTGTTTCTTCGAGGCGACCCACTGGGTCGGGTGTGTCAACCGAACTGTGTAAACAGCCTCTCATGATCTAGTCCGGCACCCTTCCCTCGAACGCTGTCGAGAAGAAGTTCAGGGCGGCGGCCCAGTCCTGCAGCGGCATGGTCCATCGCTTGGAGACCCGCCTGATGGCAAGGTACAGGATCTTGCGGACCGAGTCGTCGGTCGGGAACGCGCCGCGCTTCTTGGTCACTTTTCGCAGCTGGGCGTTCAGCGATTCGATCGCGTTGGTCGTGTAGATCACCTTGCGGATCGGCTCCGGATAGCCGAACAGCGGGATCACGTTCTCCCAACGCGCCCGCCAGGACTTGGCCGCCATCGGATACTGTGCACCCCACTTCTGCTCGAACGCATCAAGGGCTTGTGCCGCAGCCTCGACCGTCGGCGCTCGGTAGATCTTCCGCAGATCCTTCGCCACGGTCTTGCGGTTCTTCCAGGGAACGTATCGCATCGAGTTGCGCACCATGTGCACGATGCACAGCTGGATCTCCGTCTTCGGGAACACGCCGGCGATCGCTTCGGGAAAGCCGGTCAGGCCGTCCACGGCCGCGATCAGGATGTCCTTCACGCCACGGTTGCTCAGCTCGGTCAGCACGTTGAGCCAGAACCGGGCGCCCTCGGCTTCCCCGATCCAGAGGCCGAGAAGCTGCTTCTGGCCTGACAGATCGATCGCCAGGGCCAGGTAGACCGCTCGGCTCTGCACGCGGCCGTCAGTGCGGATCTTCAGGTGGACGGCGTCCAGGTAGACCACCGGGTAGACCGCGTCCAGGGGGCGGCTCTGCCACGCCTTGACGTCGTCCAGGACCGCGTCGGTGACCCGTGAGATCAACGACGGCGAGACCTCCACCTCGTAGATCTCCTCGAGATGCTCCTGCAGCTCGCGCGTAGTCATCCCGTGCGAGTAGAGCGACAGGACCTTCTCGTCGAAGCCCGGCAGGCGGACCTGGCGCTTGCGCACGAGCTGCGGATCGAACGCGCCGTTGCGGTCGCGTGGAACATCGATATCGAGGTCGCCGTCTCCGTCGATGACCCGCTTGCTGGTCCGGCCGTTGCGGGAGTTACCGCTGTTGTCACCGTCGGGCGAGTGCTTCTCGTAGCCCAGGTGCTCGGTCATCTTCGCTTCGAGGGCCGTCTCGATCAGGCGCTTCTTCAGCTCCTTGAGAAGGCCGCCCTCTTGCAGCAACTCAGCGGCGGTGGCATGCTGGGTCAGGTCTTGGATGAGCGCATCCAACTCGTCCGGCTTCTTCTTGGCCATGGGATCCTCCTGGGGGAGAAAATACACCATGGCTGTTTACACAGTTAGAAATACACGCCCTAGGGACGCGGTGCCCCACAAGCGCATCCGGAGGTCCCGCACCATGCGTCGCCTATCCGTCCTGCTCTGCCTCGCCCTGGCCACCACGCCACACCTCGCCACCGCCGCCGGCGAAGTCCTCCTCAACCAACCCGAAAGCGTCGTCTTCGACGCCCCCCGCAACCGCTACCTGGTCTCCAACTTCGCCGACGGCAACATAGTCCAGATCGACGCCGACCTGAACCAGGCCTACTTCGACACAACTCTCACCCGCATCGCCGGCCTTTTCATAGAAGACGATACCCTCTACGTCGCCTCCAACCTGGACCCCTGGGTCGGCCTTGTCGGCTACGACCTCACCGCCGACACCCTGTCCCTCTTCATCCCCATCCCCGAGTCCACGCTGCTCAACGACCTGACCACCGACGACGCCGGCAACATGTACGTCACCGACTACTGGGACACGAAGGTCTTCCAGGTCGACCTCGGCGCCCAGACCTACGAGATCTTCGCTCTCGACGGCCTGCTCGACCCCAACGGCATCGTCTACGACGCGCCCCACGACCGCGTGATCGTCACCTCCCACTTCGCCGGCTACCCCCTGCAGGGGATCAGCCTCGCCGACGGGTCCGTGTCGAACGTGGTCACGACCAGCATCCCCTCCCAGGACGGGCTGGGCCGGGACGCGGTCGGCAACTTCTACACGTCGTCGTGGTACTTCAACGCCGTGTTCCGCTACGACCCGGATTTCGCGTCGGCGCCGGTCCTGGTCTCCGACGGGCATTCCGGGCCGGCGGACATCTACGTCGACGCCCTCAACCACATCCTCTGCGTGCCCAACTTCCACACCAACACCGTGGAGTTCATTCCCCTCGAGCCGACGGGGGTGCCGGCGGGGGAGGGGGCGGCCTCGTTCACCCTGGCCGACAACTATCCCGAACCCTTCAACGCGACGACGACCATCGCCTACGAGCTGGCCAACACGACGCACGTGCGGCTGGACGTGCTCGACGGGCGGGGGCGGCGGCTGGAGACGCTCGTGGACGGGTTGCGGCCGGCCGGGGCGCACCGGATCGCCTGGTCGAGCCGGGATCTGCCGTCCGGGGTGTACTTCTACCGTCTCGTCGCGGAGGGGCGGGCGGCGACGCGGAAGATGGTCATGGTCAAGTGACCGGATTTCGCGGTGCATCGGCGCCGCCTTGGGCTACACTGTAGCCCCGGGAGGTACCGATGAACCGTCAGACCGAAACGCCCGAACCCGTCCCCTCCACCCGCCTCGGCACCGCCGCCGAGCGCCACGCGCGCATCGGCGCTGTCGTCCTGGCCGGCGTGGTCCTGGCGATCGCCGTCGCCCTGTCCCTGGTCAGCGACCGCTTCGGCGTATCCCCCTGGCTCGTCCTGGCCGCCGGGGCCGCCGCCGCCTGGTTCGCCTGGTCCCACTCGACTCGCAAGCTCCGCCGCCGACGTGAGATCCTCTCCCGACCTTTTCCACCCGAGTGGGAGTCCGTCCTCCTGAAGGACGTGGCCTTCTTCCGCGCCCTCGAGCCCGCCGAGCGGGTCCGCTTCCGCCACGAACTCCAGATCTTCCTGGGCGAGAAGCGCGTCACCGGCATCCGCACCGAGGTCGACACGCGCACCCTGGTGCTCGTGGGCGCCAGCGCGGTGATCCCCATCTTCGGCTTTCACGACTGGGAGTGGGATCAGATCGACGAGGTGCTGGTCTATCCGAACCGCTTCGACCAGAACTACGACCTCGAGGGCGGCGGCGGGCAGAACATCCTGGGCATGGTGGGCACCGGCGCCATGAACCGGATCATGATCCTGGTCAAGCCCGACCTCGTCCAGGGTTTCAAGAACGCCGGCGACAAGCGCAACGTGGGGCTGCACGAGTTCGCCCACCTGGTGGACAAGTCCGACGGGGTGATCGACGGCGTTCCCGCCACGGGGCTGCCGCGCGAGGCCATCGGGCCGTGGATCGAACTCGTGCGGCGCAAGACGGCCGAGATCGAGGCGGGCGAGTCCGACCTGAACCGCTACGCCCTGACCAACGAGGCCGAGTTCTTCTCCGTGGCCACCGAGTACTTCTTCGAGCGGCCGGGGATCATGGAGCGCAAGCACCCCGAGCTCTTCGCCATGCTGCAGAAGGTGTTCCGGCAGGACATGGGCAGCCGGGTCGCGGACCTCCGCAGGGAGATCGCGGCGGGGGCGCGCAAGTTCGGGCGCAACTCGCCCTGTCCTTGCGGCAGCGGCAAGAAGTACAAGAAGTGCTGTCTGCGGAAATGACTTAAACCGTATAGAAATTGGTTATGCCAACGAAATTGTGTTTTTCTCGGCCAGGAGCATCTTCATGCTGATTTCATTTCAGTTACGCGCCTCAATACGAGGTCCGTAGCGCTGATTAAGGCCGAAACACAATTTCGATGGCAGAACTAAAGAAATTCTCTTCGAACCCGGATTCTCTTGCAACCCCCACCCGATTCTCCCGTATCTAACTCGACTTGCCCGTTGCGCCCGGCCGCCACCCCACCCTGGCCGGGCTCGGAGATCAAAGATATTGCCGTCTCGTGGTTCGGAGGAACCCGATGCTCAGACCCCTGACGACGGTCATCGTGCTGGTCGCGCTCGCTGCGTCCGTCACCTCCGTCTATGGCGGCGAGATCCACCGCGCCGTCGAGGCCGGGGATCTGGCCCGCGTGACGGCGCTGCTGGACGCGGACGCCGGGCTCGTCTCCGCACCGGACGACTCCCTGTACAACTACCAGCCCCTGCATACGGCGGCCGCCGCCGGCCAACTGGAGATCGCGCGCCTTCTCCTCGCCCGGGGTGCGTCGGTCGACGGACCCGACAGCGACCGGTCGACGCCGCTGCACGTGGCGGCCGTCCGCCGGCAGCCCGAGATGGTGTCCCTGCTGCTCGAGGCCGGGGCGGACCCGAATTTCCAGGACGACCGCGGCGCCTGGGCCCTGAGCTTCGCCGCCTCGGGCGGCGACAGCGCCTGCGTCCACCGGCTGCTGGAGGCCGGTGCGCGGCTCGACCTCGTCAACGACAACGGCATGACCCTGGCCCACTACGCCATCCGGCCCGCCCTGGGGGATCTTCTGGCCCGCGTTCTCGAGGCCGGCGTCGATCCTAACGCGCGGACCGTTCGGAGGGGGGAGAGCGCCCTGCAGTGGGCGGCCGCGCGCGGCTGGCTGCCCCAGGTCGAACGGCTGCTCGAGGCGGGCGCCGATCCGAATCTCGTCGACGACAACGGCGCCGCCGTCCTGAGCTACGCGGCCGCCAGCGGCGATACGGCCACCGTCGACCGGCTCCTCGCGGCCGGGGCCCGGTTCGACATCGTCGCCAACGACAGTTCGACCGTGCTCCATCATGTGGCGCGGCACGGCATGACCTACATCGTCGATCGGGCCCTCGCGGCCGGCGCCGACCTGGAGGCGCGCAACGACGAGGGGGAGACCGCCCTGCACAAGGCGGCCCAGAACGGCCGGCTTGAGATGATCGAGCACCTGATCGCCGCGGGCGCCGATCTGCACGCGCCCAACCAATGGGGCGCCACGCCCCACATCGGCGCCATATGGTCCGGGCAGCCCGAGGCCGCCCTCGCCCTGATCGATCACGGGGCCGACGTGAACCGGACCGACAACTGGGGCCGCACGCCCCTGTTGACCGCGGCCACCCACGGCGATTCGATCCTGGTGAGCGGCCTGCTCGCCCGCGGGGCCGACACCGACCGCAGCAGCCACTACGGCGAGACGCCCCTCTACCGCGCGACCGTGGGCGGCCATAGCGCCATCGTCGACATGCTGCTCGCGGCCGGCGCCCGTCCCGCCGTCCGCGAGGCCCGCACGGGCTGCACGCCCCTGCACCAGGCCGCCATGCGCGGCTACGGGGACATCGTCGCCCGCCTGGTCGACGTCTGTCCCGACCTGGACGCCCGCAATGCGGCCGGCGAGACATCCCTCGACCTCGCCAACCGTTACCGGAACGCGAGTGTTGCCCGTGCTCTCGTCGGCCGTGGCGCCCAGCCGGTCGATCCGCCGCCCGCCTGCCCCGCCGAGGCGGCCGGACTGGTCGCCTGCGCACGGGGCGCTCAACCCGATGGGAGCGCCGGCACGGCCCTGGCCCTGGGGGATGCCCGCTACTGGTACCTCGGCCACAGCGGCTACGCCTTCCAGACCCGCAACCACCTGCTGATCTTCGACTACTGGTCGCGCGGCCGGGCGCCCGACGAGCCGGCCCTGTGCAACGGCTTCATCGACCCGACCGAGATCGCCGGCCAGAACGTGACGGTCTTCGTATCCCATGAGCACGGCGATCACCTGGACCCGGTGATCTTCGAGTGGGCCGACGCGGTGCCGGACATCCGCTACTTCACCGGCTGCCCGGCCGAGACCGACGTGGCATACGAGCAGCTCGCGCCCCGCACGGTACGCGAGGTGGACGGCCTGATCATCCGCACCATCGAATCCAACGACAGCGGGCTGGGTTTCCTGGTGGAGGTGGACGGCCTGGTGATCTACCACGCCGGCGACCACGCCAACCGCCTGCGCGATTTCTCGGGGCCCTTCTGCGCCGAGATCGATTGGCTGGCCGAGACGGCACCGCGCCCCGACCTGGTCGTGCTCCCGGTCTCCGGCTGCGGCTTCGGCGATCTGGAGGCCGTGCGCCTGGGCAACCATTACGTGTTCGACACGCTGCGGCCGCGGGTTTTCCTGCCGGCCCACGCCATGGATTATGAAACCAGGTACGACGAGTTCATCGCCGCGGCGCGAGACGACGCGCCGGAGGTGAGGATGGTGGCGCCCGATCATCGGGGCGACCACTTCGAGTACCTAAAAGACCGAGACGTGGCAAGTCGATAAAGAGCCGTCGCCACGTCTCGTAGCCCGGTCCGGCAGTTCTGTCGGACCGGGTGTCTTTTTACACTATATCACAGATCCGCCCCGGGCGCGCCCCGGACCCGGCGATATGCTATACTGCGCCTTCTACGACTCGACGATTCGCAAGGGGGGCGATGGTGCCGATCCTCGAGCGCATTCTCCTCGGATTCAGCCGCGCGCCGGCCGACGCCGCGGTCGGCCACCTCGCCGCGGACTGGCGCGTCGCCATGGCCCGTCTGCTCGTGGACTATCCCGACCTGCGCCGGCAGATCGCCGGCCGCCGCGTCGTGGACTTCGGCTGCGGCGAGGGCCACCACGCGGTGGCCATGGCCCGCGAGGGCGCCCGCGAGGTGCTGGGCGTGGACATCGACGCCGACCTGCTCGCCCGCGGCCGCGAGGCCGCCCTGGCCGCGGGCGTCGCCGACCGTGTGCGCTTCGTCACGGAGGTCCGCGCGGCCGACATGGGCGGCCACGACCTGCTCGTCTCCCTCAACAGCATGGAGCATTTCGGCGCCCCGCGGGCAGCCCTCGAGCAGATGCTCGGCCTGCTGCGGCCCGGCGGCCGCCTCCTCATCAGCTTCGATCCCACCTGGTACTCGCCCTGGGGCGGACACATGCACTTCTTCACGTCCGTGCCCTGGGTGCACCTGCTCTTCCCCGAGTCGACGGTCATGAAGGTGCGGGCGCGCTTCCGCGACGACGGCGCCACCCGCTACGCCGAGGTGCCCGGCGGCCTGAACCGCATGTCCGTGGCGCGCTTCGAACGGATCATGGACGACCCGCGACTTGAGTTGCTGGATCTCCGCCTCGTGGGGATCCGCAACATCTCTCTCTTCGGCCGGATTCCCGTGCTGCGCGAGCTGCTGGTGCCCCGGGTGGTGTGCACGGCGGCGTTGCGGGGGGCCGCGGCCGAGGCGCGCGAGCTGCGGGCCGGCGCCTGAGAGGCGCGCGGGGCGAAATATGGAGATAGTTGACATGTCAACTATTGACGTGTGAACGACCTCGTTATTCGCACCCGGCACAGCCCCGAACACACGCAGGGCGCGCTCCGGAACGGGGCGCGCCCTGCGGCATGTGTGGCCCGGCGCTACTGCACCAGGATCATCTTGCGGGACTCCAGGTAACCCGGCGCCACGAGACGATAGAAGTAGACGCCTGACGAGACCTGCTGGCCGTGACGGTCGGTCCCGTTCCAGAGGGCCGACCTGAGACCGGAGGCCTCGATCCCGTCGACCAGGGTCCGCACCAGCTTGCCGCTCGCGTCGTAGATCCGCAGGGTCACCCGACCGCCGCCGTCCGGCACCTCGTAGCGGATGAGCGTGGACGGGTTGAACGGGTTGGGCGTGTTCTGGTGGAGCACGAAGCGCCGGGGACTCGGGTCGTCGGCGCCGGTGGTGTGCGCCGCAGCGACCGGCTCGCTCTCGTTGCCCGCGAAATCCACGGCCGAGATCTTGTAGAAGACGAGAGGCGCGCCGGCGTCGGTGTCGAGCCATTCGGTGCCGGTCGCGGCGTGGACGAGGGTCCCGGGCAGCGGCGCGAAGTCCGGCTCGGTCCCGCGGTACAGGTTGAAGCGCCGGAAGTCGGGTTCGGGCGAGGGCTCCCACGACAGTGCGTTGCCGGCGACCAGGTCGTAGGCCACGGCGAAGCTCTTGGGGGCGTCCGGCGCCAGGTTGTCGATGGAGTAGGCCGAGTCCATGGCGGAGTCGTAGAAGACGATCGGCTCCGCCGTGGCGGCCCGGATGAAGAACACCGACCAGTGGACGCCGTGGTCCAGGGTTGAGTCGGCCAGGGTCGGCGCGATGAGGTTGTAGATCTCCTCCACGTGGGCCGGCGCGGCGCCGGCGAAATCCCAGCCCTCGGCGAGGATCAGCCCGTCGGAGAGCATGCCGGCGGCGCGGGCGACAGCGACGCGTTCGGCGAGGGCGGCGCCGGCCCGCGGCTCGTCGCCGGGCAAAGGATCGATCCTGCGGAAGGCCTCGTACTGGAGGACGGGCAGGGTGAGGCCCTCGGCGTCGGCGGCGGCCCGCGCGATGCTCAGGCGCACGCTGCGGCCCTGGTCGTTGCCGATGTCCTCGATGGCGAGGATGGCCGGCGGGCCGAGGACGCCCTCGCCGGCGCAGGCGACGTCGTCGCAACCCGTCGTGACGGTGCAGGGGAAGACGCCCGCGTCGACGGGCGCGAACTCGACGATCACCGTGTGGATCTCTCCCGCGAGGAGGCTGTAGGCGCCGCCGCCCTCGAGGAGGGCGTAGGCGGGGCAGTCCGCCTCGACGGTGCCGACGAGTTCGCCGCCGCCGTCGTTGGAGATGGTGAAGGTGTCGACGGGCGCGTCGCCCGCCGGCACGACGCCGAAGTCGAGGGACAGGGGCGCGACCAGGCAGACCGGGGGCTCGCCGCCGGCGCCGGTGCAGACGACGTCGTCGCAGCCCGTCGTGACGATGCAGGGGAAGGGGCCCACGTCGCCGGGCGCGAACTCGACGATCACCGTGTGGGTCTCGCCGGCGAACAGGCTGTAGGCGCCGCCGCCTGCGAGGAGGGCGTAGGCGGGGCAATCCGCCTCGACGGTGCCGACGAGCTCGCCGCCGCTGTCGTTGGTGATGGTGAAGGTGTCCTCGACGGCCTCGCCGACCTGGATCGTGCCGAAGTCAAGGCTCATGGGCGCCACCAGGCAGACGGGCGGGACGTCGCCGGCGCCGGTGCAGTCCACGTCGCCACAGGTCACCGAGCCCGTTTCGACGGTGCAGGGGTAGGCCCCGACGTCGGGCGGCGCGAACTCGACGACGACCGTGTGGGACTCGTCGGCGAGCAAGCTGTAGGCGCCGCCGCCGGAGAGGAGGGCGTAGCCGGTGCAGGTCACGTCGACGGTTCCGACGAGCTCGCCGTCGCCGACGTTGGTGACGGTGAAGGAGTCGACGGCGGCCTCGCCCACGAGCACGGTCCCGAAGTCGAGGCTGTCGGTCGACAGCGCGCAGACGGGCACGTCCTCGCCGACGCCGGATTCGACGAAGGTGGCGGCGGTGATGAAGCCCGGGTTGTTGTTGGGCGAGTAGTCCAGGGTGGGGTTCGCCTCGTCGTCGAAGCGCCAGTAGCCCTGGAGGTGGTCCCAGTCGGGGTGGCCGGCGTCGACGGTCGCGTTCATCCAGGCGTTGAGGTCGGTCTGGGAGACGGCCTCGTCGAAGACCCGCAGCTCATCCATGGCGCCCTTGAAGGGGATCCAGACCTCGAGATTGTCGAAGAAGATGTCGTAGACCGGCCCGATGGTGTGGTCGTGGACCAGGATGGCCAGTTTCTCGTAGTGCAGGTCCGGATCGTCGGCCTCCAGGACGAAGTCGCCGTTGATCCAGATCTCCACGTGGTTGGTCGTCGGCAGCGTCGAGATCTTGGAGCGGTAGGTGTGCCACGTGTGCGTGTCGATGGGGGGCAGCGGCGCGTTGTCGATGGTGTACCAGATGTCGTCGACAACCTTGTCGAACCAGGCGTCGTCGTAGCGGAGGTCCATCGTGACCTCGTACTTGTTGGAGACGTGGTCGAAGCGCTGGGAGATGTAGGCCAGCCCCTCCTCCTGCAGCCAGTACTGGTCGACCTCGACGATGTAGTCCTGGCCGGTGAACCCTTTGATGATGGAGATGGCCTCGTCCTCGAAGCCGGTCGTGTTGTCCCCGTAGAACCAGTAGCGGTCGTTGGCGGTGTCGATCTCCTGGCCCGCGGTGCCGCCGATCGAATAGACCTCGTGGTCGTAGGTCTTGAGGTCGTCGTTCGGGTTCGCGTAGTCCTCGTAGTCGTCGATGAACATCTGGCTGCCCGCGAAGACCGGGTTGGTCAGGAAGGGATCGATGCCGCCGGTGTGGAGGGAGGTGTTCTCCGGGGCGCCGTCCAGGTAGAGGGCGAGTTCGGCGCCGTCGTAGGTGAAGGCCACGTGGTGGTACGTGCCGAGAGGCACCGGGGTCGTGCCCGTGACCGTGTGCCAGTCCTCGCCGTTGGCGTGGTCGTAGAAACCGGCGTCGAGCAGCCGGTCGTCGTCGATGCGCAGGTAGTAGGCGCCCGGCTTGGCGAGGATCACGCCGGGGTCGTCCTGGTCGAGCATGATCCAGGCCTCGATCGTGATGCGATCGACGTCGAGTTCGCCCGGCTCGCCGAAGGAGACGTAGGCCGCGTCGTCCCCGAAGTGGAGGGCGCTCTGGGCCTGCGCCGTCACGACCTGCAGGGCGAGCAGCAGAAGCGCCAGGAGCAGAGTGGCTGCGAGCGGTCGATGCCGGGCGGTCATTCCCTGGTGTCCTGTTTGATGTCCGATCATGGTGCCGATCCCTCCGATGAGCACATCGTGGCTGATTCTTTTGGTTAATTCGGTATTAATCGATATATCGTTCCGGCGGTCAGTGCCGTGAACGGCATTGATCGATTGAAATATGATTATACAACAAGATACATGTCGGGTGATATGTTATTTCATGCGGATTCTGTGGTTTTTTCTCGGGGGCTCCGGAATTCGCGGGCGTGACTTCATGCCGAGGGCCTCGGGCGGGGCGAAAAACGGAGATAGTTAACATGTCAATAGTTGACGTGTTAACTATCTCGTTTTCGAGGAGTGTCGTCCCGCATTTGGGCCACATTGCTCGATACCAATATCGAAATCAGTGAAAATATATAATCACTGAATTGACGATGTGTTAAGATCGTACCGCCTATCACATGCTGTTGCGGGAGTCGCCCGTACAGGGTGCCCGCAGATCGTTTCGGCCCCCTGGAGGATGCCATGCTGGCGAGACGCATCGGCGTGGGATCGATCATGATCCTGTGCATATCCACCGTCGCCATTTCTGACGAGACCGTTTCGCGCCTCTCCGACCCGCAGTCCGGAATTACCGAGACCGGCGTCGTCACGGCTCCGCCGGGAGGTGGCCGCGGAGGGGAGGCCATGCGGGCCGCCACGGCCATCCTGTTCTCGATACGGGACGATCGCCTCGCCGAGTTGCAGGCCCAACACGACGCCTGCGGCGATCCGCTGGAGCGGATCTCCATCCAGAGGGAGGTGCAGCAGGTCAAGCGCGAGGCCGAGCTGGACTGGCTCGACCTCCAACTCCAGTGGGCGCGCAGTGCGGGCCGGGAGCGCGTCGCCGCATTCATCGAACAGGCCATCGAGGCCATGACGGCCCGAGATTCCGAAGGGGGCGATGAGTCATGAAGACCCGAGCTCTCCTGGCCATCCTTCCCTTGTTGTGCGCCGTCGCGGCGGGCACGGCTTCGGCCGGGGTCGGCGGGGATCCGGTCCGTGTCTACCTGGCGGGTGAGCCCCGCGCAGCCGAAGCGGGCCGTGACTTCGTCGGCGAGATCATCATCGAGGCCGGTGCCGACGTTTTCCTCAGCGACATGACGCTGAACGGGCGCGGCTGGACGGCGCGTCCGGAGACTCCGCGGGCGAGCTACACCCTTTATTCCGGCCAGAAGGCGAACTATCGCTTCTCGGCCGTGCCGTCCGATCCCGATCGCCCGCTGGTGCTGAGCTGGCTGCAGGACGGCGTCGAGCGGCGCAAGATCTTCGATCTCTCGCAGGCGGCCTACGCGGACGCCCGCCTGGGCATGGCGCGGGTCTTCGCCCCCGGCAAGTCCTTGGCCCAAGGCGGCGGCCGTCTGCCCGGGTGGACGCCCTCGCCCGGCCTCCGCGACGCCCGCCCGCGCGAGCGGCAGTTCACGGACGCCGGCGCCGCGGCGTCGCGCCGCACCATCCAGGTCGAGGGCGATGTCTACCTGTTCCATTACGTCGTCGCGGACGGCGACACAACCTACTACCCGGTGCCCTGCCGCGACTTCCAGGTCGTCGTCAACGGCCATTACTTCGACCTGCAGTTCGGGGACATCTGGTACGAGATGGGCCTGGGGTACACCGACGACGGCGGCCACTTCTCCATCGACGCGGACTGGTACTTCGCCGAGAATCCCGACATCCAGGTGGTCTACAACGCCCAGACCCACGAGGCCAAGGTCATCCATCGCGATTTCGACGAGAACGTCTGGGGGATCAAGAGCGAGATCCATCCGGACGTCAGCGCCAGCAGTCTGGATCTGGGCACCTTCATCCCCGACACCCAGAAGCGCAACCGGGCCTTCTTCATCGCCGAAACCATCACCCGGGGCGCCGAGTACCTGCAGGACACCCACGGCTTCGGCATCGACATCGTGGAGGTCCAGTGGCCCGAGCTCGGCGACGTCTCGTGGTTCAATCCCGTCTTCGGGCAGATCCATATCATTCACGCCTCCGGCTGGAGGGAGAGCTCGATCCTGCACGAGTACGGGCACTACTGGAACGAGGAGGGGAACGGCTTCAAGCACGGCTGGGAACTCGGCTGGTACTGCAACGGCAATTGCGACGACGAGGTCGCGTACTGGTTCGACGACTGCGGGCATTGCGTCTGGTGCGAGGAGACCGGCAAGGTGACCTGGAACGAGGGCATGGCCAACCTCATCAGCGTGGTCTGCACCGATCATATCGATCAGGCCTACGGCCACCTGTCGCCCGTGGTCTTCCCCTATGATTTCCGCACCATCGATTCGCAGTGCGACGGTCTCCAGGACCCGGACCTCACCGAGGGCATCTTCAGTGCCGTCCTCTACGACCTGATCGACGCGGCGGACGACCCCGAGGACGATCCGGCCTATCCCGGCTACGCCGACCTGATCGGCGGTCTCGAGAGCGAGGTCTTCGAGGTGGTCTGCGAGAACTGCCCGCGCTACGGCGGGCGGCCGCAGTATCCCATGTGGTTCCTCTACTGCTTCAAGGACCGCTATCCCGAATACGCGGAGGACGTGTGGGAAGCCGCCATGAACAACGGCTACGACATAGACGAGGCGCGGCCCGGGGTGCCGACGTACGTCAGCTCCACTCCGGCGCCGGGCACGTCCGGTCCGGACAACACCATCTGGGTCCAGTGGGACGCCGCCCCCGACGACGCCTCGGGCATCGCGGGCTACGACATCAACTGGAGCCAGGACGGATCCGGGCCCCTGACCACCATGGACGTGGGGGACGTCGTCGGCGTGGAGTCGGATCCCCTGGAGCCGGGCACGTGGTACCTGACGGTTCGCGCCCTGGACCGGGCCGGCAACTGGGATCTCGAATGGGCCACCTTCGGGCCCTGGACCGTCGTCGAGGCCACCGGCGCGGACCTGGAATACGCCTACAAGACAAACTGGGACTACCCCCTGGTGCCGCGCAACGACGACGCGGCCGCGCCGGGCGACGTGACCGTGAGCTCGTACCTGGCCGGCGGGGATACGACGACCTACTGGAACACCCTCGGCATCAACGACGGGGACATCCCCGTCAACACCACCGAGACGGCCGCTCAGGTGGACGGGGTCGTGGTCGATACGACGTCCTGGCCGTACCTGGGACCGGGGGCCCAGGGTTTGAAGATCAACCAGGGCCCCATCCGCGTCGAGGGCGGCCGGCATATCATCGGCTCGCGGCTCGACCACGGCGAGACGGTCGCCGAGACCAACGAATCCGACAACCACTACGCGGGCCAATTCGTCTGGCGTCCGTCCCTGACGGCGACCAATTCGAGCCAGCAGCTGCCCGCGCCGCCGCCTTTGAGCGGAGGGTTCGACTACTTTCGCTTCGACCAGCCCCTGGGCTTCAACTGCTACGGCATGGACCTGGATTCCTATCCGTCCTTCCAGGCCGTCTACATGTACGCCGTGGACTGGGGCGTGGACTACGACCTCAAGCTCTACGACAACTACGCCACGCCGGAGAACGGGTTCTTCTCGGCCCTGGCCGTCTCCTCGCGGCCGGCCAACTGTCTCGATTCCATCGTCATCAACGGCTACAACGCCGGGGTCGTCGATTACAACCTCGGTATCGAGAACCGGACCTACGACGGCACCTGGGCCGACAGCGATTTCAGGATCCGCGCGATGCCCGCGGGGAACATCGGCTACACCTACGGGCCCTACGTCAGCCATCTCACGGCGTCCATGATGGTCGTCATCTACATGTTCGTTCCGGACGCGGCCAGCGGCGGCCACGTGACCTTCACCCTGAGCACCCTCGGATCGTGGGAGGCGCCCGTCCATCTGGGATGCTTCGACGCCGGCTTCTCTCTCGGCGGCCTGTTGAGCGCGGACCAGATCGAGGTGGCCACCCGGGACGAACCCGCGGTGATCCACGCCACGGCGTCCCTGACGGAATACAGCGCCGTCGCCGTCTGGCTGGACATGGAGGGGGATCTGGACACGGGTGTCAGCGTCGTGCTCAACTACGCCCCGCGGCGGTGCGACCTGGAAACGGTCACGCCGGACGGCTGGGCCGAACCTCTTGTGCCCCATCCGGACGCGTCGGTGCCCTATCCCTACGGCGTGGTGTCGGAGCCCGGCCATCTCACCGGGAACGCGGCGTCCACCCGGTTCTACCTGTGTCCCACCAACACGGGTCAGGCGCCGGTTTTGAGCACCTTCCCCGCGGCGATCGGTCTGGACGGCGAGGAGATCGCCCGCTACAACATGCCCGCCCTCGCGACCGGCGCCGAGTACCGTTTCCGGTCGCCCGCCTTCGAGATCCAGGGCGGCCTGCACACGCTGGATCTCTCCCTGGACCCCGACGAGGCGATCGTCGAGCACATGGAGACCAACAATATCCACGCGCGGCAATGGGCCTGGTCCCCGGCTTCTGTCTCGCTCGGCGAGATCCATCCCGTCGTGCCGCCGTCGACTACGGGCGGCCACGCCGGCCTCTCGAGCTCCCCGGTCTACAACTGTGCCGGTTTCCGCAGCGAACTCCTCGAGCCGGCGGAGGGGCGCTACGCCGCCGCTGCGGTGCACGGCACGCCCGACCAGTCGCTGGTGCTGCGCATCTTCCCCGTCGACGACGACCCGCAGACGGCCTTCCGGAGATACGACGCCCAGTCGGCTTCGGCCCGGGGCACCATCGACTACGCCCTCGTCGACCTCCAGAGGGCCGGTGCGCGCGAGCTCGACATCGGGGCCTCGCGCTACGAGGGCTGCGACACCTGCACGGCCTTCGTGAGCGTGGCCCAGTCCGACGGCTCGACCCTCGTCGCGGGAATCAACGGTCCCTTCATGGCGTCGGCCGAGTGGCTCCTGGACGTGCACGAACTGACCCTGACTCCGGGGGAGTGGGAGATCCGCCTGTCCGAGGTGAACGAAGACGTGGATTTCGCCATGGCCCTCCACGGATTCGACACCTTCTACAGCGTCACCCTGGACGCCAGGCACTACGGCGTCAGCGACTCCGGACCCCAGGGCACCAACGAGGTGATCGTCTACGAGACGACCGAGGCGATCGACCTGGCGCTCGTCGTCTGGAAGTCGTCCCGCGATCACGTGATCGGCTGGGACGATTCCTACACCGTCGAGATCACGGACACGTCCACCGGCATCGACCACGGCCCGCCCGCGGTCACGCGTCTGCTGGAACCGGCGCCCAATCCCTTCAACCCCCAGACGCGCATCGCCTTCGACCTCGCCGAAACGGAGCCGGTCTCCGTCCGCGTCTACGATCTGCGCGGGGCCGTCGTGCGCACGCTCCACGAGGGCGGGCTGGCCGCCGGGCGGCACACGCTACGTTGGGACGGGCGCGACGACGCCGGCCGGATGCTCAACTCGGCCGCCTACTTCCTGCGATTCCGGGCGGGGAATGTGGACGCGACCAGGAAGCTGACCCTGGTGCGCTGACGGGATCCCGGGCGGGGTCTCGCGGGGCGAAAAACGGAGATAGTTAACATGTCAATAGTTGACGTGTTAACTATCTCGTTTTTGGGGGCCGACGGAGCCGCGCCTACCTGTAGATCCCCTTCACGTCGCTCCAGTCGATGCGCTCGGCGGATGTGGTCTCGTCGCCGTGAATCCGGATACTGATGTAATTCCCCCGTGGTGTGTCCAGGGGCGGTTCCGTCAGGTTGGTCTGGACGATGGGGCAGTCCGGGTTGTAGGCGGTGATGGCGTAGTAGGCGAAGGGTCCGCTGACGACTTCCACGGCGAAGGTCACGATCGAGCCGGGGGCGACCGCGGCCCCGTCGAACACGAAGCTGACATCGATCGGGTCGGCGGGGGGGGCGGGGAAGTCCCTGGTGACCTCGTCCACGCCGATCAGCGGGCCGTCGTAGGTATTGGCGCGCGCGGTCATGCGGAGGGTACAGGTGCCGGCCGTATTCAAGGTGAAGGACATGTCCACCTGGTCGAGTGTGGTCCCCGGGTAGTCCGTCACATAGAGGCCGCGGTCATGGCCGTCGTAGCTGATGCTGGCTCCCCAGCAGTCGACCAGGACTTCAGCCGTCGCGGGCCGGACGAGCGCCAGGACCAGCAGGCCGAGCGTAAGAGTCTTTCTCCTCATGATCTTTCCCTCCGCGGATCGCGTCCGTTCTGGTTGATGGAATTTGTAATCAAGTGATTATATCACCACGGGCTTTGAAATACTCACGATTTTGAAAATGGTGTATAATGACCGTCCCGCAGCTCGGAATTTCCATGACGTATCCCGGGGGTGATACCTCATGACCGCACGCGTGTCCGCGATGACCCTGATCCTGTGTCTTCTGGTTCCCGTTTCCACCGGCGCCGCGACTGGCTGGTGAAGCCCGACGGCACCGGCGACGCGCCCACCATCCAGGCCGCCGTCGATTCGTTGTCTAGCGGCGACGAGATCGTGCTCGCCGACGGCGTCTACACGGGCGAGGGCAACCGCGACGTCTACAACTCGGAAAAGCTCTTCGCCATCAGTTCGCAGAGTGGAGTTCCCGCCGACTGCGTCATCGACTGCCAGGGCTCGGAGGGCGAACCCCACCGGGCCTTCAGCTACTCCGGGGGCGGCTGAAAGCAGGTCACCACCCTCAGTTTGAGGGGACTGACCATCACCGGCGGCTACGAGCTCGCGGGCGGCGCCGTGGTCCTGTGGGAGTACATCCCGCTGGCCATCGACAACTGCGTCTTAGAGGGGAACACGGCCGGCGACTTCGGCGGTGCCGTGGCCAATCTCGGGGGTGAGCTGTCCGTGACCGACAGCGTCTTCCGGGACAACGAGGCGCTCGAGGGCGGGGCCCTGGGCGTGGGCGTGTCAGGTACCCTCGCCATGGCGGGATGCCTCTTCGCGGGGAACGCCGGCGAGACGGGCGGAGCGGTCCGGCTGGACGGGGCCGGCCAGGCCCACGTGTTCGGCTGTACCTTCGCCGACAACCGGGCGACCGGGGGTGCCGGCCTGAGCGTCATCGACTCCACCTACGATCTCCTGCTCCTGGAGACCTGCCTGATCGCCGACAACGCGGGGGGCGAGGGGCTGTTCTGGGACGCCAACGGCCAGCTGGATCTCGTGGCCTGCGACCTGTACGGCAACGCAGGCGGCGACTGGGTCGGGCCGATCGCCGGACAGCTCGGTCTGGCCGGCAACTTCGCGGCGGATCCCCTCTTCTGCCGCGAGTCGAATCCGGACCAGGTTTATTCCCTGGGCGACGGCTCGCCCTGCTCGGCCGGCTACGATCCGGTGCGGGGGCAGGTCGGCGCGTGCCCCGTGGGCTGCGCCATGTCCGGGATCGACGCGACGTCGCGGCTCGTGCGGCTGCATCCCTGCGTGCCGAATCCCTTCAATCCGCGGACGGCCATCGCCTTCGAGCTGGCGGAGCCGGCGCGGGTGAGGCTGACGGTCCACGACCTGGGCGGCCGCCTCGTGCGGACGTTGGCGGACGGGCGGCTCCTGTCCGCCGGTCCCCACGCCGCCGACTGGGGCGGCGTGGACGGGGCCGGGCGGCCCGTGGCCGCGGGCGTCTACATCTGCCGGCTCGAGGCCGGAGGCGTCGTCGACCGCACGCGGATGGTGCTGGTCCGGTAGGCGTCCGTCCGACGGGCGGCGTCCGGATCTGCTACAATGGAAGCCGCTATTTCACCGCTCTGCGCGCGCCGTGAAGCGCGCCGCGTCATCCAGTCGGGGGGGGACTGTCGTGAAACGCGTACATCTGATCGGATTCTTCGTGGCCATGACGGCCGCGGCGGCGTTCGCCGGTCTGCAGAAGGACATCACCCACGTCTGGAGCCAGCGCTTCGGCGGCGAGCAGATGGACATGCTGCGCGACCTCTGCATCGACGGGGCGGGCCACGTCATCGCGTGCGGGCATTTCGAAGGCGATATCGACTTCGGCGGAGGCGTCCTGAGCAGCGCCGGGAACGAGGACGTCTTCCTGGCCGAGTTCGACGCCGACGGCCAGCATCTCTGGAGCCGGCGCTTCGGCGACGCGGACTCCCAGCAGGGCGTCGCCGTGGGCGTGGACGACGCCGGCGACATCTATCTCCTGGGTTGGATGCGCGGCACCGTCAATTTCGGCGGCCTGGACCTGACCGGTCCGGGCAACGAGGACGTCTTCCTGGCCAAGTTCGACACCGACGGCGGTCACCTGTGGAGCCAGGTGTACGGCGGCACGGACAACGACCGGCCCGAGGGACTGGCCGTGACTTCCTACGGCGACGTGGCGATCACCGGTTTCATCCATAGCGGAACGACGAATATCTGCGGCGTGTCCGGCACGACCCTGGGGCGGGACGCCTTCGTGGCCGTCTTCGATACCGACGGTCCGTGCCAGTGGGGCCAGGCCTACGGCACCACTGGCGACCAGCAGGGCCGGTCGGTCGCCTGGGATCCCGTGGGCTTCGTCCTGCTGGCCGGCGAATTCCGGGACACCATCGACCTGGGCTGGGGGCCGATGACCAGCGCCGGTCAGACGGACGTCTTCCTGGCCAAGTTCACGTCCGCCGGCCAGCTCTACTTCACCTCCGCCTACGGGGACGCCGATCACGATGCAGTCGCGTCCGTGGACGTCGTCGATGGCGACATCTACCTGGGGGGCAGCACCATCGAGAGCATCGATTTCGGCGGCGGCGCGCTGGACGGCGGCTCCGGCTGGGACATCTACGTGGCCTGTCTGCGCCATGACGGCACCCATCTGTGGAGCACACTCTTTCCCGACGGGGACGGCTCGTACATGTACGACCTGTGCTCGGTCGCTCCGGGGTGGGTCGGCATCACGGGCCTCTATTCGGGCGATATCGATTTCGGCGGGGGACAGCTCGTGAGCGCCGGCTCCGAGGACATCTTCGTGGCCGTGCTCGACGCCGGTGACGGCGGCCACCTGGAGTCGGCGAGCTACGGCGGTACCGGCCAGGACGTCGGCGACGCCCTGGCCATCGCAGCGGGCGACGTCATGGTCCTCGGCGGCTATTCCAGCGATATGCTCTCGCTGGGCGGCGATCCGCTTCCCGGCGCCGGATCCTACGACGTCCTGCTGGCGCGAAACCTGATCGGCATGCCGGGCCTGCCGCCCGAGGTCGTTTCGCCCATCCCGGACCTGGTCGTCCAGGAGACCGCGCCGCCGGTCGACGACCATGTCCGTCTGACGGACGTCTTCCGGGATCCCGAGGACGGGAGCGCGCTGACCTACACGGTCGTCGGCTTGACCGACGAGGATCTGCTGACCGTCACCGTCGACGCGGACAGCTGCCTGGATCTCTCCTTCGACGAGCTCAGGGACGGCGCGGCCGAGGTCACCGTCCGGGCCACGGATTCGGTGGGCCGTTCCGTCGAGGACGTCTTCGAGGTGACCGTCGTGCCCCTGCCCGACGAGCCCTCGATCCAGTCCATCGTGGACGTGTCCAACGACCAGGGCCGCGCGGTGCGCATCGCCCTGCGCCGTTCCGGCCAGGACGACCTGGATGCCACCACGCCGATCCTCCAGTACGAGGCGTGGCGCCGCATCGATCCCCTGCCCCTGAAGGCGGCCGGGCGGCCGGTGCCGCCGGTGGCCGGCGTCCCCGTGTCGGACCCCGGGAAATCCTACGAGGACTGGGAGTTCGCCGGCGCGTTTCCGGCCCACGGCCATTCGACCTACAACCTGATCGTGCCGACCTTGGCCGACTCGACCATCAGCGACGGCCAGCACTGGTCGGTCTTCTTCGTGCGCGCCGCCACCGACGCGCCGCTCCTCTACTTCGACAGCTCGCCCGACAGCGGGTATTCCGTGGACAACCTGGCGCCCAACGCGCCGGAGGGTTTCGCGGCGGCCTACGGCGCCAACGTGGCCCTGAGCTGGGAGCCCGGCGTCGACGAGGACTTCCGCCACTTCAAGATCTATCGCGGCGATGCGCCCGGCTTCGAGATCGACCCGGCTCACCCGGTCCACATGACCGTCGATACGACCTGGCTGGACGGCGCGGGCGGTTTCGACAGCGTCTACCGGATCTCGGCCGTCGATTTCGCCGGGAACGAGAGTCCGGCGGTGGCGCCGGTCGCGACCACCGGGGCCGAAACGGCGCCGTCGGCCGTCCGCCTGCTCGCCGCGCGTCCCAATCCATTCAATCCGCGGACCGCGATCCGCTTCGAACTGCCGGCGGCGACGACCGTGGTCCTGCGCATCCACGACGTCCAGGGGCGCGTGGTGCGGACCCTGGCTGCGGGGGAGTCCTTCGCCGCGGGTCGCCACGAGCTGGCCTGGGACGGGACCGACGAGACCGGTCGGGCGCTCGCGTCCGGCGCCTACGTCCTGCGGCTGGCGGCCGGTTCCGTGGTGCGTAGCGAAAGGCTGATGCTCCTGCGTTGAGGTCTTGCAGGCGCTGGATTCGGGAGCGGGGCGGGGCGATCGGCATCGGTCGGTCCAGGATCTCGCCGGTGCCGGCGAATACGTGGCGTGCGATTCCTTCCGGTATTCTCAGATTTCTGCTCGCCGCCGACGTATGTTTCCGAATTTCGAATCTAGTTTGACATAACGCATCTTAATGCCATGTATCGATATGAATGAAGATTTCCATGAATGAACAATACTGATTATGCGGTTGAAATTCTCGCCATGTCGTGATACCGTGACGGCACATTGTCAGATAGGACTCGATTGAAGTTTCGTATAGGACTCAGGGGGAGAGCGGAGCCGACATCATGATTCGAGGGCGTGGCCGCGGAGCGGAGGGAATCCGGCGGCGCCGATCGGTTCCCGCAGGTGGATAGACGGTCCAGACGGTTTTCCGTACTGACGACACATCATCGCGGCATGCACCCCGTACGACCACCAGGTCCTTGATTCGCCATCCCTTCGTTTAACGTTCGAGCGGATTCCAGAGGTCCCAGAGACCCTCCGCGACCGGGTTGACCGCAACCCGATGTCGTCGAGGGTCATTTTCGTGGCCCCTCGGTCATCTGGAGCCTGAAAAGCGGAGAGGATCAATGGAACGGCCTCTCGTGAAAATCGCGGAGAACACCAGCATCGAGATCCGCTGCCCCAAGTGCCAACTCCTGCTGGGTGTGCGGGACGACTCGGGGCAGCTCGAGGTTCGCTGGAAGGAACTGTGGGTCATGGTCGAGGGCGGCGTGACGTCCATCCGCTGCCGGCGCTGCGGGACGATCAGCAACACCTGAGCGCGCGCCGGAGCCCGGAGTCACGTCCGTCCGTCAGATGATCGGACGCATCATGAGCGGACGGGTACGTCAGGACAGATCTTGGTACGGAGCCGCAGGCGCCCGCGGTCTGGCGCTCGCGGCCGTCGCGCTCCTGCTCGCCGTCCCGGCGCCGGCCCAGGAACCCACCGTTGAGTTCGATCCCCCGTTCTTCTACATCGGCAGCTTCTCGACCCTGATGCCGCTGCAGTCGGACATGCTCTCGGGAGTGACGGTCCTGCGCGTGCAGTCGGACGTGTCGTGGCAGCTCGAGCTGATCCTCGAGGGGCCGATCCGCCGCACGCTGGACGGGCTCGAGCTGCCCCTGTCGCGGATCGCGGTCGTCCATCCCCAGGTGCCCAACGAGGTCGCGAACCTCCAGCCCTACATCCACACCAAGCGCGCCGGCTCGGAGATCCCGTACGAGGTGGAGGCCGACTGGGTGCGTCTGGCCACGGGGCTGCAGGCCTACCTCGACCTCGAGGACCCGCCGGGGACCTACGAGCTCACGGTGCTCGCGCGCCTGCTCGATCTCGACGGCGCGCCCCTGACCGGCTACGCGTCGTGCACCCTTCAATTCGACGTCGAGCCCTGGATCTCGTTCTCGTCGATGCCGCTGCCCGCCTGCGAGGTGCAGGTGCCGGACGGCGGCTACGCGGGCGAGAGCCAGACCGTCGTCCTGTCCCTGATCACGAACAGCAGCTGGAGGATTCTGGTCCACGCCCAGGCCGACCTGATCGGTCTGGACGGCGGCGTCGTCGTGCCGGTCGACGTGCTGTCGGCCTGCGTCGTGGACATCGGCAAGGAGTGGAGGCCCCAGAGGTCCGAGTGCGAGACCATCCAGAATGGTCCCGTCGTCCTGGTGGTGGGAGAGCAGCCGCAACCGTTCTCCGTCACGGTCCAGCAGATCCCCGTATACCTGACCTACAGCGGCGTCGAGCTGCTGGGGGCGGGCTGGTACGGGACCTCGCTGGTCTTCGAGGCGGAGGTCGTCGGTCGCTGATCCCCGGGAGGACGCGGACGGGAAGGAGGGGTGTTCTTCATCGGATCGAGGTGCCCGGAACGACCGGGCACGGGGCCTCGCAGCACGCGGATTCGATAACGAACTGGAGGGACCGCGAGAGCGGCCGGGGCGTGGTGATCGACCGCGTCACCGCGGGCTGGAGGCGCGAGAGACCGATCCATGGATCGGTCCGCGAGACCAGAACCCGTAAATGGAGGTTAGATACAATGCGTAAGTCAGCACTTCTGATGCTCGCCTGCGTCCTGATGGCCGGCACGGCTCTCGCCGATCCGGAGGACAGCACGACCATGGAGGTCTTCGTCGAGGTCGCCGCGAACATGACCGTGGCGCCCGGCGCGGCCTTCACGGACCTGGCCAGCATCCAGGTCGGCCCGATCTTCGGGTACATCCCCTTCCGCGTGGACGCCAACACCCAGACCTGCATGTTCCGGGGCGCGGCGAGCCACCTGTACAAGGGCGACGATCCGACCAACAGCGAAGTGGCGCCGATCCCCATCTCCGAGCCCGAGGGGATCTCCTTCGTCTGCCCGAACGCCAACCCGACCAACGGTGAGGACAACAACGCGCCCTACGTGGCGAACTTCACCGTGATGGGGATCTTCCCCGGTCTCCAGTGCGACTGGATCGAGTTCGAGAGCAGCCAGAACAACCACTTCAGCCAGGACATCGTGATGGAGGTGACCTGGTTGCAGAACGACCCGGAGAAGCCCATGGGCGAGTACAGCGGGTACGTCGAGTTCGAGGGCATGATCGTTCTGCCGTAGATGTCGCGAGCGCCGGCATCCGGCCGGCGCGCATCGACCCCGGCCGGGCACGGGCCCGGCCGGGGGAGTCCCAGGAGAGGCCCGGACAAGCTGTACCCACAACCCCAGCGAAGAGGCCCAGACATGAAACCACTGCACAACGTCCGCGCGGGCGGCGCCCTGCCGGCGCTCTGTCTTCTGGCGCTCGGTCTGACGGTGCTGTCGACGCCGGTCGCGGCGTCGCTGACCGTCCAGCCCGCCTTCGTGGAACTCGATCTCTCCAAGGGGCGGCCGTCGGAGATCGTGACCGTGACCAACAACTCCGACCAGGAGCTCCGCTACCGGGCCAAGACCGTGCACTTCGTGTACACCGAGGGCGGCAGCTTCGAGACGGTCGAGCCCGACGGCCAGTCCATGGCCGACTGGATCAAGTTCAATCCCCGCGAGTTCACCCTCGGCGCCGGCGAGAGCCGGGCGATCCGCCTGTCGGTCCTGGCGCCCGGGAATCTGGATGACGGGGAGTACTGGGCCGCGCTGCGGTTCGAGCCCCTGGTGGGCCTGATGAACCGGAGCGAGGCGACCGACGGCAAGTCGGTGGCCATCGAGGTGAGGGCCAGCATCCTGGTGCCCGTCGTCGGACGCAAGGGCGACCTCCTCTTCCGCTGCGACCTGACCGAGCTGAAGGCCTGGCGCAGCGAGGGGGGACTCGCCGTGGTGGCCAGCGTGGCCAACGTCGGCACCGGTCGGGCTCGAGTGACGGGGACCTACGAGGCTTTGGACGCCGCCGGTGAGCCGGTGGCCGACGGCCCCCTGGGCGAGGACACGATCCTCGCCGGCGGCCGGCGCAGCTTCGAACGCCTGGTGAAGGGGGACTACCCGCCGGGCGAGTACACGATCCGCGTGCGCTGCACTTCCAAGAACTTCGAGGACGTGCTGGCCGGACAGACCAGGGTCCGGGACGAGGCCCCGTCGGGGTGCGACCGTGGCACGCCCTAGGGGCCCGCGCATCGGGCACGCCACTGCGGCGCGGCGGCGACGCGACCAGCCGCTGTCGGCGCTCCTGCTGGCCGCAGTCGCGCTGCTGGCCTGCATCCTCGCGGCCGTCGCCGCGAGGGCCGACCGGGCGGCGGCGCCGTCCGCCGGCGAGATCCGCGCGCCCATCGAGACCGACCTGGCGGGCTTCATCCTGCAGGGCCGCACGCGGCTCGAGCGGTTGGTCATCCCGGACCTGGACATCGTGACGGCGGAGGACGGGACGCGGCGCGTGCCTCTGCTGCGGATCCTGCGGGCGCTGCGCATCGAGACGACGGCCACCGACTCCACCGTCGTCTTCCGGCCCGACGGCGCCGACGAGGTGGTCCTCGACCTCGCGTCCGGCACCCTGGGCAGCGCCGAGGGCGTCCGGCCCGTCGCGCTGCTGAGCGGCCGCTCGGATCTGACCCACGAACCCGAGATCTACGTTCCCGACGAGCTCCTGCCGCTGGTCCTGGACATGGAGATAGACTGGGATCCGGCGCGCTACGAGTACACCCTCACGGTGAACCGCGAGATCGCCGTCTTCCGGCGGGAGCGTGGCGGCGCGGGGCTGCTCTCGAGGCAGGACCCCGGCGCCGGCATCCGCCTGCCCAGCCTGCTGCCGACGGCGGATCTCGACCGCTCCCTGGCTCCACGGCTCGACTTCCTGCAGATCAACATGCAGAGCAGCCTCCTGACCAGCCGGAGCGATCGCGAGCTCGCCGGCACCTTCGCTCCGCCCCGCTACGGGTTCTGGGGCCACGCGCTGGGGGGAAACCTGGTGGCGACTGTGACGCAAAAGGATTCGTCGCCGCAGGAGGGCTACCGTTTCGACCGCGCCTACTGGAGCACCTGCTACGACGATGTGGAGATGGCCCTGGGCACCAGCAACCTGGGGCTGACCGAGCTGACTTTCCCCACGCTGAACCTGCTCGGACTGCGCTTCAACGGCAGCGTCGGCGGTGCCGACACGGAGCGGGATCCGTCGCAGATGGGCCGGCGCGAGACCTTCCTGCAGAGCCACGTGGTCGAGGGCACGGCGCCGCTG
>Ga0180436_10000939_pt1 | contig 29072 bp, 27 predicted proteins | sample SS_ome_2_FD_132434 | JGI IMG/M metagenome (GOLD analysis project Ga0180436, IMG submission 132434) | Hypersaline lake sediment archaeal communities from the Salton Sea, California, USA - SS_3_S_2 metaG | ecosystem: Environmental > Aquatic > Non-marine Saline and Alkaline > Hypersaline >... | reverse complement strand
TGGTGTAATTACTGTTTGAAACCTCAATTTTCCGCAATATCCCAACTGCGCCCCCCAGATCATTTTCTAAGGTTTATTACCTATTAAAGGTTACAAATGCGATTCTCCATACACTCTATCCCAACAAATTGAATCTTCCGGGAGATTTCCAGCCCATAAAAGAAAATCTCCCGGAGGTGGTGAAGATAAACAAACCAACAATTAAGGATACTTTAAAAAACATAGTTACATGTTTTGAATCAGGGAAAATTCCTGATGCCATGTCTTACAGCGTGTTCCCAGTTGCAGACATTCCATCTGCAAATTGGTCATTTTTAAACAGATTGATCATGTATCTCTCTGGAACTCCAGATGGAAGAGGTTTCTATCAGTGGAAGAAAGTAAATCGACGCGTCAAGAAAGGGACCAAAGCTTTTTACATATTGGTACCGCGTTTTAAAAAGATTGAACCTGAAGACACCGAAACCGAAGAAGAGGAAATTTTAATAGGATTCATGCTAAGGCCCGTATTTAAGGTTGAAGATACTGAAGGCGAACCCCTTGCCTATCAAAACATCGAACTTCCTGAATTCAATCTCATTGAAAAGGCCCATGAATGGGGGATATCAGTGAAAGCTGTTCCAGGAAATTATCGCTTTTACGGGTATTTTTCTAAATCCAACAATGAGATTGGTCTTGCCAGCGAGGAAGAAAGTATATTCTTCCATGAATTGTCCCACGCAGCTCATTCCCGCATTGAAAAAGACTTCAACAATATAAAACCATGGAAAAAAGAAATTGTCGCAGAGCTTTCAGCTGCCGTCTTGTGCAGATTGGTTGGTAAAACATCCATATACATCGGAAACAACTATCAATATATCAGCCATTACGCTACCAGAGCCAGGATCTCTCGGATAAAATGAGGATACAAAAGTGTCATTATAGAATATTTAATTAACAAACTCCAATCAAAGGACTTTTCACGAAAAACATTTTTCCTTCCTTATCATCGAAGCGAATGATTGGCGATACAACAACAATAGAGTCAGGCAATTGCCTCCGCCTGATCACTCCCTTAGATTGCCTGACTTCACTAACCAGCGACCTATGCAGCCAGTAGAAAGAACCTATAAAGGAAAACCTGTCGTCGAACTTGAACAAAATGAACAAGGAACCTGGCACAAATAACAATTAACCTACAAAAAAACGTCAACAGCATCACAGGAGACAACGCGTCATGACGCGCCAAACAACATACAGCAACGACTGGCCAACAATCTCCATCACGCTCATTATACTCTCAGCGTTCACGGCTTCATACATCTTAACAACAATACACGTTGACAAATACGTAGACCCATTTCTCTTTGTTATCGGATTAATCATCTACGTCACAACTCTAATGCAAGCACTCAAATACGGCATCATCATCCTCGGAGAAACAGGAATCAAAGGACTCTTAAAAATAACGCTGACCACCATGACGTACATACTCATCCTGTATCCAATAATGCACAGCGCCCAAATATTAGCATTCATCAAAGAAGCCCTATGGACCATTAAATCCTACTCATCCCTCATCATCGACACAGCAATCATATGTGCGTACGCCCTCGTCATACCAGCGCTCATACTCATCAGGAAACACAGACAACACAAAAAAAAGCAGGCCCAACAAAGCCAAAATATTTGGCCATCACAAACACTAAAAAACAACAACTTATCATGGAGATTCGCTCAATCAAAGAGCAGCCCATATATAATGTATCACGGCACCCCGACCATGGCTGGTGCGCAAAGCATCCTACAAGAAAACAAATGGATCCTCGGACCAGCAACGCCGAAAGGTATCTGGCTCACACCAGACATCGAAGTCGCCAAAGGATACACAGGAAACGGAGCAGGAGCCATCGTCGAAGTCAGAGTCGACCCAAGGCTCGCCCAGCTCGCAAACTATGGACAAAAAAGGTTTTACCGCCAAACTGAAGAAGTCGAAGTCGGTGACGAGTTCAGGGTTCCAGGAATCACGCCGATCAGAATTATAACCAACTAAAAAAGGAGGGATTTAATATGTGCAACATTCCTAATGAAATGAATGAAGAAAGATTAGATGGAAGAACACCAGAAGAAGCATACCCGCGCCAATACAAAATCCTGCCATTAGACCAGGTCGAAAAAGGGGTGTGTCCGGCAAGCGGCGAAGAATTATCAGGAGAATACCTCAGTTCAGGGCAATGCCCGAAAGCCTTCGCGGAACACGTTTACCAAGGCATCATCAACAACCCAGGCAAAAAATGCAAGCTCTGCAGAACAGGTCTGTCAAAACAAAAAATTGAGGGGCAATCTAACAGCAATAGAGAGATCATCAACCACTTCTGCCCTGAATGCGTAGAGTACCTCGCCCTGGTCTATAGAAAGATCAGCGGCATACCAATCCCGGGACAAAGTCTCCAGATCACGTACGAACCAATTGAAACCATATCAAGCATGATGAAAAATAACAAAATAAAGAAACGAAAACCGGTCAAAGTTCGAGCCATAAGAAAATCCATAAAAGACGATGACGTCATTATGCTCGAACCAAATGTCAACTATGCTTGAAAAAATGAAAGGAGGAACAATCATGAATCATTTTCTAATGCCGCCACCGCCCAGAATATTCGATCCAATCATGAGGCCGCAGTTCCACTGCGACCCAAGAACAAAAGACCCAGATTTCAGAAGAGGAGATATGATCCAAAAAATAAACACAGATTACAGCTTTCCTAAAATAGATACTACAAAAAAGCCGTTGATACTAGACACGTTCAAGCTGATCCGTTGACAAAACGAACATCAACGGCCCTAACAAAAGCCCCTCAAAATAGAGGGGCTTTTGTTCATCAAAACTCACTCAGAATGTATTAAATAACTTTTCTTGCTCCCCATATGCTCCCAAAAAAGAAATAAGAAAGAAACAACATATCTGCATCTTCCTTATTTCATTATCTTTATATGGTGCCGAGGGACAGAATCGAACTGCCGACACGGGGATTTTCAGTCCCCTGCTCTACCGACTGAGCTACCTCGGCATGCAACAATCAAGCGCTATAGATATTAAATAATTATCTGCCTTGTCAAGCGGTTTTTCTTTGAATATTCCTTCCTTTGACGGTGCTTTCTCATAATGCCTGTCTTGTATAACCAGAATCTTGCATGAAATTTGATGAATTTTTCTCAAACCTTTAATTGGGACGGATCTATGACTATTTACAACTTGTGTTCAAATTACCTATTGGGTTTTGCGGATGAATGTCCTTTTTTTACTCATCAAATTGCACCCAGAGGGCAAGCCGGAGGCTTCCATATACCGCGTTGCCAATGGTTCGAATCCGACTTCGCTCTTCGAGCTACGACGTGACAGGGTAAAAAACACTGTCATGGCTTGGGCTTACACTTATCGAGGTGGTAAAGGCGAAGTCATCCCTTAGGACGCCTTGCCTATGAAAGCCTCCGGCTCGTGCAAGGTCCAGGTAAAAGTCGTTGAACAATTTTACCTCATATTTGCAACGTTGAGGTTTATCTATTCACAGAAAAATATCGCTGTTGTCCGGGGTGTTCAAGAAATCCTGAAGGGAGCTGACACGGGCGCCTCTTAGCGGAAAACTTTCCTGTACGGGTGCGATGATCCAGGCGCGTTCTATATTCAGATCTTTCAACGCCGTCCAAAATCCGCGACTTGGCCTGGCTGCTGACGAAACCTTGAACTCCACAGCAATCCGTGAACTGCCCTGTTCCAATACCAGATCGATTTCGGCACCCCGGACGGTTCGAAAAAAACTTCCCTGGACCGTTCGTTGACAGCGGGCCAATATGTTTTCCAGGCAGAAACCTTCCCAGGATCGACCGTATACTGGATGCCCCAAAAGCGTGTTACGATCTGGAATATTTAGCAGCGTATGCAAAACACCGCTGTCCCTCACATAGAGCTTGGGCGATCGAACGAGACGCTTTTTGAGATTGGTGGCATATGGCGCCAGGCGCCGTACCATGAAAGCCCCCTCAAGCAGATCAATATAGTTCCTGATGGTTGGTCCCTGCACGCCGATGGCACCGGCTATACTTGCCATATTCAGCAATTGTCCATGGTTATGAGCCAGCATCGTCCAAAGGCGTCGAATCCGCTCAGGGGGAATTCGCATTTGCAGCATAGGAATATCCCGCTCTAGAAAATCACGTACAAAATCCAGACGCCATTCAAAGCTATCCTTATCGTTTGCTGCCAACCAGCTTAAAGGGAAACCGCCTTTCAGCCAGAAGTCTTTCAGCTTTACATTATCAGCCACCTCATTTATGAGCAATGGCGTTAATTCCAGATAGCGAATTCTACCGGCCAGTGTTTCTGAACTCTGGCGAATCAGTTCCTTGGAAGCCGATCCTAAAATCAAAAATCTTCCGGGACGACGGTCCAAATCAATCACATACCGCATGACTGGAAATAATTCCGGCACCCGTTGAATTTCGTCGATACAAATCATCCGGTCCATGTTTTCCGTGAACAATGCTTCCGGATCGCTTAGTCGGTTGATATCCAACGGTCGTTCCAGATCAAGATAAAGAACATTCGGAAAATTAGCGATCAAATCACGTGCTAACGTAGTCTTGCCACATTGCCGCGGACCAAGGATGGCTACGGCAGGGACGTTTTCTAAAGCGGTTAGAACGTGTTGGCCCAAAAAACGAGGGATATTTACCGGCATAATATAAATTGATACATTATAATTACAACATTGTCAACGACTACCGACCTTGTCAGTGGCTTATGATTGAGTCAACGGAAATTCAGCTGAAAGCATTAAGGTGTCAGCCACAGCTGCTAAAAGCTTACTGCTTTTTCTGGATAGCGCGAAAGCTTCACTACGTGCCCCTTCCCCTGTTTCCAGGGGACAAGTTTCCAAGGAATGACGGGAAGGGTAAAAGGTGGTTCCTGTGGTCGTAAAACTCTTTAAAGGTGACAACTTTAAATCAGGACTTGACCCTTAACGGTCCGCTTTGGATTTCCTCTCAGGTCTCCAAAATGGTACTGCAGCAAAGCGCAGACTGTTACTGTGGCAGTTTCGGCTTTCAGGATACGGGGTCCCAGACTGACGCTATGATAGCCTAAAGACTTGGCAAAATTGATTTCGGCTTCGGAAAAGCCGCCTTCGGGACCCAGAACCGCAAAAATAGGGCTTTGGTCTTTGGGGGCCTTTGCCAGCGTTTCGTGCAGCGATTGGGTTTCTTCCTCCCAGAATATCAACTTGAAATTAACTTCCTCCGCTGCTTCCAGGGCTTGTTCAAAACTGACCACGGGGTCAATCCGTGGCAATCGGCTACGCCGGCATTGTTTCAAGGACTCGACCATGATGGTTTGCCAGCGTTGCAGGCGTTTTTTCTGTTTATCGGATTTGGGCGTTGGCACAGCCCGTTCGGATATGAAGGGCATCCAGCGGGCAATCCCCAGCTCCGTTATCTGACGGGCCAGCAAATCCATTTTTTTGCCTTTGAGCATGGCCTGGGCAAGGGTGATTTGTACCGGCGAATCGGTTTTCATTTTTACCTTTTTAAGGGGAACGATCTTGATGTCAGTCGACGTTACCTGCTCGATTTCAGCTTCAAAATCGTTGCCCTGACCGTCAAATACAATCAGGTGATCGCCAGCCTTCATGCGCAGAACCGTGCGAATATGTTTGGCATCAGGTCCTTGAATGGAACCACCTTGACCAAGACCTGCGGTATTCTCCAAATAAAAGCGTCTGAGCATTTTCTTTCCTAAGGAATCAGAAAACAGAAGTCAGGAGAAGACAGAATGCAGAATACGGTTGACAGCTGTCAGCAAAAGGCGAATCCTGGATCCCCGATCCCCTCCTCCGAGGGGACAAGTTTTTTCGAGGATGACAACGGTTGAGCTGCAGCTTCCAGCCTTACGCTTTAAGCAGCTGTGGCTTATACCTGATTGCTGACCGCTGAATTCTGTCCTTCTGTATTCCGTATTCTGTCCCCTGTCTTTTGCCTACCGTACCATAACTATCAAGAATATCAAACATATTGACTATCTAGGCACCATATGGTAAAGGTTTTCAGCTATTCAAAAACATTCGCTCACCCATTGCAATTGCTCCAAAACAGCTACAACACAGGGAACCATTGGGTAAACCGAAAACAGTCCAATCCCAGAACGGGGGATAACATGGCAGAAAAAGACGATCTTTCTCAAGATAAAGACGGCAGCGATCCCCAAGATCCGGATACCTCAAAACCATCATTTGAAGAGGACGATGAAATCATCGATCTGCTGGATTCGGTTGACACGCCCGACCAGGAGGAAGATGTAATCGAGCTGGCCGAGACAGTCGAACTCGAAAGCGATAATGCGGACATTGTGGAGTTGACCGAGGTGGCCGAGCCGGATGATGTGGTTGAGCTGACCGACGCCGTGCCACCGGCAGATGAGGATGTGCTGGAACTGACCGAACTGGCCGAATCATCGGAAAAGACCGATCAAACCGCCGATTTGATGGCAACATCAGAAGATTTTCAATCCGAACCTGAATCTGAAGACGAGGTATTAGAACTCTCCGATGTGATCAAAACGCTACCACCGGAAGATAAGGATGTATCAGACCTGACTGAAGAAACGCATGGATCGGACAAGGACGAACTTCTGGAACTAACGGAAGTTGTCGACGAGTCGACTGAAGACGAAGAGATAATTGATCTCACCGAAGAAGCCGCAGCAGCCGAAGAAGATGAAATCATCGACCTAACCGAAACGATAAGCCTGGATCAGGTCGAATCAGAAACCGAAGCACCCGATGTTTCGGAATATGAGGATACCATTGCGCTGGATGATGAAGTTCCCATCGCGCTCACCCGGCAAGCAGAACCTGCCGAAGACCAGGAAATCGTTGAGCTGACCGAAGCAGTCGCCGCGCCGGAGATCGCGCCACAAGATGAATCACGCCCTGTCCCTGAATCTGCGGAAACCATTGAACTGGATCAAGGCACGCTGGAAGAATTGTCCCAAGCGGCAGTGCCGGCCGGGCAAGATGAGGTCGTTGATCTAACCGATGAAGCCGAACAAAACACGGTTGAATCAAAACCGGCAGGTCCGGCTTCTTCTGTTTTCTTTGAAACCATGGAAATGGATCAATCCGCAATCGGAGATTTCCCCCAATCCGATGAAACAAAAGAAGACGAAATTCTCGATCTGACAGATGAGATCGAATCGGCTCCGGCTGAAGCGGTCCCGGCCCTGGAAGATTATGAAGATACCATCAACCTGGACCAGCAGGAATTTGCGAATGCCGGCTCCCAAGACGAACTGGCTGCAGATGCCGACGAAACCGGGGAATCCGAAGAACGAACCGATGAGATGAAAGCGCCGTTTGATTATGAAGACACCATTAGCATGGATCAAAACGACATTCCAGGTTTCGCCCCCGAAGAAGAGCCCCAAGCAGGTGAAGAAGTCCTAGAAACGGAATCGGCCATGGATGCATCCCCCGAAGCTGAACCGGCAACCCCCTTGTCCAAAAGTTATGAAGAAGACAAGGAACTGCTGGAACTGATAGACGACATTCAATCCACCTTGGATACGGAACCGAAACAAGCAGATGTGGATGCGGAAGTCGGGCTCTTTGAAGAAGAGGCCGCCGGGGACGCTGATGATGTTGACCAAAAAGCTGCCCAATCATACGAGCTGATGGACGACAATGCGGTCTTTGCCGACCCCGATCTTCCGGACACCGAATCCGAGTTGTACGATAATTTAGGCATTGATCTCACTTCCGAGATTGAACGCAAAGCATTCGAGGAAGCGCAGGAAGCTGCCATCGAAGATGTCCGGCCACCTGAAGTTGTGGATGCGGTGCCTGAGGAAAAGCCGATTCCATCAGACGCTATCATTAGCGCTGTGAAAGCGGCTCTTACCGACCTGCTGACAGAGGAGGATAATCCGCTAACCAGGGCCATCGAGAAGGCGGTACGTAATGCCATGGGTCACGACTGATCGTCATCAGCAAAAGTTGGCCCCTATTACGCTTTCACATATGGCAAAACAATCTTGACTTTTACCCTATAAAGATTCGATAAAGCGGGGATTATAACAGCCAAAGCATCATGTTTGGGCTTTAATCCCCTTTTCACTTTTAATGGAAGGGAGTTACAGATGAGTTCGAGTTCAATTGATAAAGCATATGAACCTCGGGACGTTGAAGCACGCTGGTACCGCTATTGGGAGGACGAGCACCTTTTCGCCGCCCAGGAAACCAGTGATCGTCCGAGCTATTCCATTGTTATTCCCCCGCCCAACGTTACCGGTGTGCTCCACATGGGTCACGCTTTAAACAATACCATGCAGGATATTTTGTGCCGCTACAGACGCCTGCGGGGTGACAATGTTTTGTGGATGCCCGGAACCGATCATGCCGGAATCGCCACCCAGAATGTGGTCGAAAAAAAACTGGCAGCCGAAGGGTTGGACCGCCATCAGGTGGGCCGCGAAAAATTTATTGAAACGGTGTGGGAGTGGCGTAAAGAGTACGGCAGCGCCATCATCAACCAGCTGAAGCGCCTGGGTGCTTCCTGTGACTGGCAGCGCGAACGCTTTACCATGGATGAGGGCTTGTCCCGTGCCGTACGCAAAGTATTTGTACAACTTTATGAAGAGGGACTTATTTATCGGGGCAACTACATCATCAACTGGTGTCACCGCTGCCATACGGCCCTGAGCGACCTGGAAGTGGAACACGAAGACATCGACGGCCACCTCTATCATTTTCGCTATCCCTATGCCCGGAGCGACGGCCATATTGTGATAGCCACAACCCGGCCTGAAACCATGCTGGGTGACACGGCCGTGGCCGTCAACCCGGAAGATGAACGCTATCAAACCCTTGCGCACGACAGTCTGATCCTGCCCCTCATGGATCGCGAAATTCCAATTATCAAGGACAGCTATGTGGATATGTCCTTTGGGACCGGCGCTCTAAAAATTACACCGGCGCATGACCCCAACGATTTCGACATCGGCCAGAAACACGATCTGCCCAGCATCAAGGTAATCGGTGACGATGGTTTCATGACAGCCGATGCCGGACGGTTTGAAGGGATGGACCGCTTCGAATGCCGCAAAGCCGTGGTGGCGGCCTTAGAGGAAGCCGGCCTGGTGGAAAAAATAGAGCCACACCCGCATAGTGTTGGTCACTGCTATCGCTGCAAAACCATCGTGGAACCCAATCTGTCGCGTCAGTGGTTCGTCAGGGTCAAACCGCTGGCAGAAAAAGCCATCGAAGCAGTGGATACGGGTAAGACCCGTATCATCCCTGAAATCTGGAAAAAGACCTATTATGATTGGATGTATAATATCAAAGATTGGACCATTTCCAGACAGATCTGGTGGGGTCACCAGATCCCGGCCTGGACCTGTCAGGATTGCGAAGAAATCGTCGTGGCCATGGAAGAACCGGAGACGTGTCCATCTTGCCGGAGCAAACAACTCATCCGTGAAACCGATGTGCTGGACACCTGGTTTAGCTCGGCCCTTTGGCCGTTCTCGACCATGGGTTGGCCGGAACAGACGCCTTTGTTAAAAAGCTTTTACCCCACATCGGTTCTGGTTACGGGATTTGATATACTCTTTTTCTGGGTGGCCCGTATGATGATGATGGGCATCCACTTCTTGCAAGACATCCCCTTTCGGGATGTATACGTGCACGCCCTGGTTCGGGATGAACATGGCAAAAAAATGAGTAAATCCAAAGGCAATGTTATCGATCCCCTGAACATTATCGACCAGTACGGCACGGATGCCTTTCGCTTTACACTGGCAGCTTTCGCCGCCCAGGGACGCGACGTCAAAATGTCGGAAAAACGCGTGGAAGGATACCGGCATTTTGTTAACAAGCTCTGGAACGCAGCGCGTTTCAACCTGATGCACATTGATGCCAACCATGCCCGGCAGGCCCGCACACCGGCATCGCTGGCCGACCAGTGGATCCTTTCCCGACTTGGACGCGTTACGGCGACAGTTGCCCAGGCCCTGGATGAATACCGTTTTAACGATGCCGCCAGTGCCGTCTACCAGTTTGTATGGCACGAACTCTGCGACTGGTATTTAGAATCCATCAAGCCTGTGTTGTATGACAAGCATGGTGAAGAAAGCAAGCAAGCCACTCTGGCCGTTTTATGGCGAGTGTTTCACGACACCTTGGTAATGCTGCACCCCTTTATGCCCTTTGTCACGGAGGAAATATGGCACAAGTTTCCGGGAACCGACGGATCCATCATGAAGGCTGTCTATCCATTGGATGAGCCCGATTATGGGATGCCCGAGCCCAATCCGAAAGCCGAGCAGACCATGACCATGGTGATGGACATTATCACAGCTGTGCGCAATATCCGCGGCGAAATGAATATTTCCCCATCTCAGGTCCTGAAGGTAACGATTCAAACTTCCGATGAAACTGCGCGGGAGCTGATTGCCCACCAGCAGGACATGATTATGGATCTTGCCCGGCTGGCTTCCCTGTCCATCGGGATGCCCGGCAGCAAGCCGCCGGCAACAGCCACCGCCATCATTGGTCAAATCACGATTTTTGTCTCGCTGGAAGGTATTGTCGACTTTGAAAAAGAAGAACAGCGCCTGCAAAAAGAAATTTTCAAGTTAGCCAAAGAATTATCGTCCGTATCCAAGAAATTGCACAACGAAGATTTCTTGAACAAAGCCCCCGAGGAGATTGTTGCCAAAGTGCGTCAGAAACATGATACCTTGCAGCAGAAAAAGGCAAAGTTGGATGAGAACCTCGACAAGATACGGACTTATACCTAAGAGCAGGAGACAGAATACGGAAGTCAGGAGACAGAATTTCTGAGGCTGTTAGGCTGAAGACTGTTAGACTATTAGGCGCCTATGGCTTATTGTAACAGGTGTTAAATTCAAATCTGGGGAGGCAGCCGCCCTCGCCCCTTTGGCGGGCTCAGGGCTTCCGACTCCGCCAAGGCTTCGTCGGAATTAAATGGCGGCCAAAGAAGACAGGAGGCAGCGGAAAGCAGTAGGCAGTAAGGAGTAAGCTGCTAGACAGAAGACAGCGGAAAAGCGGTAGGCAGTAGGCTGTAAGCGGTAAGGTATCAGCCACAGCTGCTTAAAGCTCATCACTAATACCTGTAAGCTGCTTCTCGGTTGTCATCCTCGAGGAATCGGGGATCCAGGAATAGCCTTTAGCTGAAAGCTTACTGCTTTTCTGGATTCCCACCTCCGTGGGAACGACGGTAGAGGCTGAAAGCATGGGTGGCCACGGTTAAGACGGTTAATCAATTGGCACTTGTCAGTCTGACAGTCGTCGGTCTAACAGCCTATAGCTCACTTGACCCCTGGAATCCTGGACCCCTTGAACCCTATTATCAATAAATAGATAGAATAAGTCTAATGGATTCAATCACCACAAAAAGGCTAATTCAGGAAGCTCTCGCCGAAGACATCGGTTCGGGTGACATCACCACCGACAACCTCATTGATGCCGACCAAACCGGGGAAGGCCTGATCATTGCCAAGGAGCCGCTGGTGCTGGCCGGTATCGATATTGCCCGGCAGGTTTTCAACTGCTTAGATTCTGAAATCAAATTTCAAACCGATTTGAAAGACGGCCACCAAGCAAGCAGCGGTGACACCCTGGCATGCGTCCACGGCCGGCTGGCCGCATTGCTCAAAGGCGAAAGAACCGCTTTAAATTTTTTACAGCGTCTTTCCGGGATCGCCACACAAGTGGCCGACCACGTGCAAGCAATCCAGGGCAAAAACGCTCGCCTGGTGGACACCCGCAAAACCACGCCGGGGTGGCGCGTCCTGGAAAAATATGCGGTGCGGGTGGGTGGCGCTTGCAACCACCGCATGGGGCTCTATGATGGTATTCTCATCAAAGATAATCATATCGCCGCCATCGGCGGTGTGGCTAACGCAATTAACCACATCCGCAAACGGATATCACACCTGGTAAAAATTGAAGTTGAGGTATCCAACCGTGAGGAAGTATCCCAGGCTCTGGAGGCCGGTGCCGATGTCATCATGCTGGATAATATGACCCTGTCCGAAATAAAAAACGCTGTGGCCTTGATCGACCATGCTGCTTTGGTGGAGGTTTCAGGCAATGTCACCCGTGCCGACTTGCCGGCCCTGGCGGATACCGGCGTGGATATCATCTCCATGGGGGCGCTGACGCATGGGGCGCGTGGGGTCGACATTAGTATGCGAATTACATAAATTCGTTTTTCGTGTTAGTACCTTGAAACGAACCTAAAACCTAAAACCGACCCTATGCTTCCCATTCGCGACATCAATCCATCCCGTAACTTTCCGGTTGTCAACAGCACGCTTATTGGCATCAACGTCGTCATTTTTTTAGTGCAGATGTCCATGGGCAGCGAGGCCAATCGCTTTATCTATGTCTATGGTCTGGTTCCGGCACGGTATACGATTTCGCATGTCAGCTCATACTTCACACCTTTCCAGCAGATATTTTCCTTCCTCTCCTTTATGTTCCTGCATGGCGGCTTTCTGCATTTGTTGGGTAATATGTGGTCACTTTACATCTTTGGCGATAATGTTGAAGATCGATTGGGACCTTTTCGATATCTGCTGTTTTACCTCTTATGCGGTTTGGCCTCGGGCATTTCGCACCTGGCCCTTAACCTGAATTCCAATATTCCCACCATCGGTGCCAGCGGAGCCATCGCCGGTGTCATGGGTGCTTACCTGTTATTGCATCCCCGTTCCCGGATCCTGACCCTTATTCCGATCATCATTTTTCCGTGGTTCGTGGAAATACCGGCATTCTTTTTCATCGGCATCTGGTTTGCGCTGCAGCTGCTAAACGCGGCCGGTAGCCAGGGGGCCGGCGGCATTGCCTGGTGGGCCCATATCGGTGGTTTTGTGTTCGGCATCATCTTTTTGAAGATGGCCCTTAAAGTCCCCTCCTCAGGTGTTTCCCAAAAAATTAGCCCCATCACCACCCGCAAAAAGACCTCCCGCCTGCAGGTCATTCGCCCCAGTGGCCCCCCCAACGATCCCAATTTGTACGGCACCCTTGTGATTTCAGCTTTTGAAGCCCGGTCGGGTTCACGCAAACTGGTCAACATCCCCTGGGGATACCAGAAACGCTTGATCAATGTCCGCGTGCCGGCGGGTATACGCGAAGGCAAAATTCTGAAATTGAAGTCACTGGGAAAACTGACGCCCACGGGTGGACGGGGAGACCTTTTGCTTAAGGTAACGATTAAATGAATATACGAAACGTCTTTATTTGATCTTTACCAGGTAGATAGACTGTTAGGCTGAAGACTGCTAAGTTTTGCATAGAGATCTGAGCAGCGCGCTCAATACCTTCTCCGTTTCCACTATTTTCGGTTCACATTCAGAAACACTCTTTCTATCCAAATATTTCAAGCGCTTTGCCAAGCTGAACGGATAGTGCAGTTCACGTAAGGAGCCAAAAGCGATTTCAAGGAATCGTAACTACTCAGTCTGACCCTCACGAGCACAGCCTTCAACAATATTTGAAGGGACCGAAAGTGCTGCACGTCTCATCTGGGATATTAATCCATACATTTCTTCTTTCGAAAAGTTCTTCGTCACCGGATAGATCAGGACAACAATTCATCAGATAGTTCAAATGCTCTGAGTTTTTTATAATCACGCATTCTTTTTACCGACAACCATAATCAACCGAACAGTCTAATCGTCTTCAGCCTAACAGCCCATGGCAACCCCGGCAGCATGACCTCAATTAATGAAATTCGGAGCAGTTATATTGCGACTGCATTAATTTATGTGGATTCCGGGTTTGCTTGTGCAATCAGTGCCGACACCTTATCCCGCCCCGCGGCTTTGGAGCCGTAAAGGGCTTTGTCTGCACGCTGAATAAAGTTCGACAGGTCTTCGGGTGGTTGGTAGGCGGTCATGCCGATGCTGACCGATATGGAAACTTCATCACCCGGTTTGGGTGTAAAGACAATGGTTTTTACGCCCTTGCGAATTCTCTCTGCCACGGTCTGGGCCTCATCGCTTTCAGTTTCGGGAAGAATCACCGTAAATTCCTCACCCCCATAGCGATAGGCCGAGTCCATTTTTCGCAGCAACAGTTTGATCACCTGGCCCAGCCGAACCAGGACTTTGTCCCCCTCCAAGTGGCCATAGCGATCATTGTACTCTTTAAAATGGTCTATATCCAGGATCAGCAGGGAAAGCGGGTGTTCGTAACGCACGGAGCGATCGATTTCGGTCTTAATTTGGCTGTAAAAATGGCGCGAGTTGTATAGTTTGGTCAGGCCGTCTGTGATGGACAATTTTTTCAGTTTTTCAAGCATCTGGGTGCGTTCGTTGGTGAGTTTGCGCTCCTTGAGCACCCGTTTGATCCGCAAAATCAGTTCTTCAAATCGCACCGGCTTGAAGATCAAGTCACTGGCCCCTTTGCTGATGGCCTCCTCATACGAGTATTCTTGGGTATAACCGGTCAGGACAATGACCTCGACATTGAAATCCTTTTTCACTGTTTCGGTTAGTTCAAGCCCATTCATGCCCGGCAGGGAAATATCCGTGATGACAATATCAAAATTCTGCTCCACCATTACCGCCAGGGCCTCTTCTGAACTGGACGCCGTGACCGCCCTGAATCCAGATACTGTCACAAATTCTTTCATGGTCTGGCGAATACCTTCTTCGTCATCAACAATCAGTATATCAGCTTCCATGATACTCCGTCTTTGTTGAATCCCCTGATTTCAGGAGTTCAGCGCCCGGTTGACACCTAGCCCAAAAGGCTGCTAAAAAGGTTGGTTCGAATGGATCGCTCGCATGGATCCCAAATGAGTGTGAAACCCACAACTTAGGTTTAAATTTTATATAGTTAATAGCCGACTGTCAACCGGCAATCAAATGGTACCTTGATTTCGTGATGCCGGTAGGTAGCAACTTGTTTTCATATGAAAAATATAAGAAACTTCAGTATTATCGCCCACATCGACCATGGGAAGTCCACCCTTTCGGATCGATTTATCCAATCTACGGAACTTGTGTCAGATCGTGATTTTAAAGATCAGATCCTGGACACCATGGATATCGAACGGGAGCGCGGTATCACCATTAAAAGCCAAACCGTCTGCTTACCGTACACGGCCGAAGACGGGCGAACCTATTATCTAAACCTGATCGATACGCCCGGACACGTGGATTTTACGTACGAAGTTTCCCGGGCCCTGGCCTCCTGTGAAGGGGCCTTGTTATTGATCGATGCCAGCCAGGGCGTTGAAGCCCAAACATTGGCCAATCTCTATCTCGCCCTTGAACATGACCTGGAAATTATACCGGTAATCAACAAAATCGATTTGCCCTCTGCTGATGTGGATCGGGTGATGATTCAAATCGATGAAGACCTGGGCCTTGATTCGGATTCCGCCGTTCAGGTCTCAGCCAAAGAAGGCATCGGCATCGATACCCTTTTGGCCGACATCGTACGGAAACTGCCCTCCCCCCAAGATGATGCCGCGGGGCCTTTAAAAGCCCTGATCTTCGATTCCCATTATGACCCTTTCAGGGGTACCATTGTCCATTTCAGGGTTTTCCAAGGTGAAGTCCGGCGGGGAGATCGTATCAAATTCATGTCCAACAACGCCGAGTACAAAGTCGAAGAAGTGGGCTTTTTCCAAATCGTACGCGTTCCCCAAAAAAAATTGAGTGCCGGACAGGTGGGGTATATGATTGCCGGGATCAAAACCGTCAGCGATACCCGCTGTGGCGATACGATTACCCTGAAAAGCCGGCCTTGTGACGCAGCCCTACCGGGCTTTAAGGAAACCAAGCCGGTTGTTTTTTCATCCATCTATCCGGTTGCTTCGGACGGTTACGAAGATTTGGTTACGGCTTTGGAAAAATTGAAACTAAATGATGCGTCTCTGATCTACGAAAAAGATTCATCGGTGGCGCTCGGTTTTGGATTCCGCTGCGGATTTTTGGGCTTGTTGCACTTGGAGGTGGTCCAGGAGCGCCTGGAACGCGAATATGATTTATCCCTGATTTTGACGGCACCGTCGGTCCAATATATCATTATCCTGAATGACGGCTCCAAGCAGGTTATCGACAACCCGGCCTTGTATCCGGATCCCACCACCATCGAAGAAACCCGGGAGCCGTATATCAAGGCATCTATCATGGTTCCGGACCGCTATATGGGGGCGGTTATGAAACTGTGCCTGGATCGGCGCGGCATCAACCGCAATTATCAATATCTGACCAACAACCGTCTGGAAATGATCTTCGAGCTGCCCCTGGCGGAGGTTATCTATGATTTCTATGACAAATTAAAAACGGTTACCCAGGGTTACGGTTCCTTTGATTATGAAGTCATCGATTACCGCAAAACGGATATGGTTAAACTGGACATCCTGATCAATGGCGAGCGGGTGGATGCCTTATCCCAGCTGGTCCATCGGGAACGGGCCGAGGAACGTGGCCGCCATGCCTGCACCCGACTGCGGGATGAAATTCCCCGTCAGATGTATAAAATTGCCATCCAGGCGGCCATCGGGGGCAAAATCATCGCCCGCAAGACGGTTTCACCTTTTCGTAAAGATGTCACCGCCAAATGTTACGGCGGAGACATTACCCGTAAACGCAAGCTCCTGGAAAAACAGAAAAAAGGAAAGAAACGCATGAAAATGGTCGGCAAGGTGATGATACCGCAGTCGGCGTTTTTATCAGTACTTAAGACCGATTCCGACTAAGCAACAGGCATAAATAGATAAAATGATACGGAACCTTAATTGTATTTTGCATATGAACTATATTAGACTATTAGGAGATTAGGCTATTAGACTGTTAGCCGCTAATAGCCTAACAGTCTAATGGTCTTTATACCTGCCATCTATGGTTTAGGCCCGTTCAAACATCACATAAGATTGGTATTATGTAATTTTCGTGAGAAAGCACTTTGGAGGAAAAGATGGCAAGTACCATCACCGAAAAAATTTTCGATGCCCACCGCATCGACAATCCCCATGATAACGTCCATATCATCAGGTTGGATGCGGTTTTTTGTCATGAGATCACCACGCCGGTGGCTATCAATGATCTGGTGAGCCGTGGCAAGGACAAGGTCTTCGATCCCCAAAAAATCAAGGTGGTCATCGACCATGTATCACCGGCCAAGGACGCCAAAACCGCCTTGCAGGGAAAAATTCTCAGGGACTGGGCCCGACGTCATCAGATTCCCGATTTTTTTGATATTGGCCGCAACGGCGTTTGCCATGCCCTGTTTCCGGAAAAAGGCTTTGTACGTCCCGGCTATACCATCATCATGGGGGATTCGCATACCTGCACCCACGGTGCCTTTGGCGCCTTTGCCGCCGGCGTTGGCAGCACCGATCTAGAAGTGGGTATCCTCAAAGGGATCTGCCGCTTTAATACGCCCGAAACCCTCAAAATTGAAATAAACGGTCAGCTGCCGGCCGGCGTATTTGCCAAAGATGTCATTTTGCATATTATTGGTCAGATCGGCGTTAATGGTGCCACCGGCAAGGTTGTGGAGTTTACGGGTCCCGTGGTGGATACCATGGACATGGCCGCCCGCATGACCCTGTGCAACATGGCCGTCGAAGCCGGCGGCACCTGCGGCATCTGTTACCCGGATAAGCAAACGGTCGATTATCTCTGGCCCCATATTCAATCCGAGTATGCCTCCCGTGATGCGGCCCTGGCCGCTTTTCAGGCCTTTGTCTCGGATGCGGATGCCGCCTATGCGGCTGTTATTCCCTTGGACATTAGTGAATTGGCACCCATGGTCACGCATGATTTCCGCCCGGATCAGGTCAAACCGGTGGCGGAAATGCAGGGTACGCCGGTGGATCAAGTCTATATCGGCTCCTGTACCAACGGCCGTATCGAGGATCTGCAGGTGGCAGCCCGGGTGTTGAAAGGTCATAAAATCAGTGACCGGATCAGGGCTATTTTGTCTCCGGCCACCCCGCATATTTTCCAACAGGCTTTGGAACAGGGGTTCATTAAAACGTTTATGGATGCGGGCTTTTGTGTCACCAATCCCACCTGCGGCGCTTGCCTGGGCATGAGTAATGGCGTTTTGGCAGAAGGAGAGGTCTGTGCCGCGACCACCAATCGAAATTTTAACGGCCGTATGGGCAAAGGCGGCATGATCCATCTGATGAGCCCGGCTACGGCGGCGGCGACCGCCATAGCCGGACATATTACAAACTCACAACTTTATAAAAAATAGGCTGTTAGACCGTAGGCCATAGGCTGCTTAAAGCATACTGCTGAGAGCTTGAAGCGGTTAATAGTCTTCAGCCTAAAAGCTTAACAGCCTAAAATAAACCTATCGAGAGTCAATTATGAAAAACTTCAGTGGAAGAGTCCTGTTTTTAGATCGGGACGACATCAACACAGACGAAATCATACCGGCCCGCTATCTGACCGAAATTACCAAAGCAGCGCTCAAGCCGCATCTTTTGGAAGATCTATCCCTGGAAGAATTTGACCCGGTTATGGATATTGACGCCACCAGCGCCATCGTAACCCGTTCCAATTTTGGCTGTGGTTCTTCGCGCGAGCATGCCCCCTGGTCCCTGGAAGTCAATGGTATCCACCTGGTGGTGGCCGAGAGCTTTGCCAGAATATTCCGCCAAAACATGTTCAACTGCGGAATGTTGGTGGTGACGCTGCCCAAAGATACCATCAATATGCTTTTTGCCGATTTTTCCGGTTTGGAAACCTACGTTGAGACGGACCTGGAAAATCAGGAGTTGACCTTCCGGGCCGCAGACCGGCACGAACGCATTGCGTTTGAATTATCCGGCTTTGACCGAGAGCTGGTTGCAGCCGGCGGATGGGTAGACTATGCCGACGCAAATTATTAACACCGTCAAGAACCGGGTGCGACGCCGGTTGGGCCAAAAACATTGGGTCCGCCTCCTGAAACGAGCCCAATGACGCCTACTTGATACAATCTTATTTGTTTTCAGGGGCATGCTTCTGCAGGCATACAGGCGCTGTAATCGCCGACCGAACAACAGATCAAAGTGCCATCACATTCAACATCGTCAGCACAAATAATATCGCACAGGCTGGTCAACGTACACGTCTCTTGACCAATAGCACCGCAGCAGTCCAACCCCGCTGACGTGCAGTCAGAGCCAAAAGTACAGTCGGCACCATATGTTCCCGGCCTGGCCTCGCACATGACACCGGAATCGTCATCCCGAACACTGCCGCCACAACCGGCGAGAAAATCCAACTGGTCCGCATTTAATTCAAAGGTCATACCGCCTTCACACTCGATCTCAACCCCGCCATCATCGGTCGTGCGAGTGATATACGTCTGACCGGAAGCCGTCGTCAGGCTCATACCGCCGCTGGCACTTGCCGTGGACGTACCGCAAAGGGGATTACCCGCTGCGTCGGAACCATAGTACGAAACCCGATAGCCCTGTAACGAAAAGTCGGATTCCATCTTGGAACCGTTCTCAAACTCCAACTCGAAACTGGGTCCATTTGGCGGTAACGGATTATTCTCGTATTCACAGCTGCCCTCTGGAGAAAAACAACGATAGAACGTATCGAGACCGGCCGCACAGGTACCCGCAAACGGACTTTCAACCCCCGCCACCACCATACAGGCAGCTTCATCCAGGGGACCCGGATCTACATCACCCGTTCGAATCACCGGCTCGATACGCTTGCAGTTGTCCGAGCAGTCGGCGGGATATCCCGCATTGGTCGCCGTGTTGCTGGATGTAAGATCGCGGGTGGTTACGCAGGAGTTGTCTTGCCGCATTTCCACCGGACAGCTATCTGTCAACGGCGTGTATACGTAAATCGTCATATCTGCGTTGCGTTCTACATACATGCAGAAATTGCCGTCGCCATCCGTATAGTCGGAAGAGATCCCGCCTAAATCCGGAACCGCCTGGATCAAAGCCCCGATTGCCGGATTTCCTTCTGAATCCACGACTTTCCCGTGAATGCAGGTTGGTACGATGGGCTTGTCGCAATTTAGGGGCGACAGATGTCCGATATCGGCCGTATAGGTCTGGGTGGCGACATTGAAGGTTCCCGGGCCCTCTTCAGATTCCTCCCACAGTCCGGTATCCGCATTGAACACCCACATGGGTGTTGTATCCGGTGTACTACCGAGTGAAGGAGCCGGTACTTGTACTTCGATGGTTTGCCCCGGCTTGATTTGAAGCGCTTCATCATTCTGACGCACAGTTACATCCATAACACCGAAAGTTTCAAGAAGTACAATATTGCCATCTTTGGTCAATCCACGCATATCGCCCGGATAAGCTCTGGCTTCAGCTTCGATGGCCGGATCCAGGGGAGTCAGAGACACCGTGACGTCACCACTCACTTCGTTCCCGTTTTTATCAACAAACACCCCCGGGGGCGCCGTCATGGATGCGTTGCGGCTCCCGTTGATCGTTCCCCCACTACTGGCGTTCAGATTCTGCCCGGCGGCCTCCTGGATCATTGTCGTTACGATGGATGTCTTCGCACCACTAAAAACATCCACAACCTTGCTCGTCGCAACATAGCCTGTTTTGGAAAATTTCACGATCTTGTCCGTACCCGCGGGCACCGCCAGGTCGAAGGCCCCGTCTGCGCCCGTCGTTGCGGTGTTGCCGGAAACGACGGTCACCGTAACACTCTGAAGTGGATCTCCTTGCGTATCCACAACCGTTCCTTGCACACCGGCGTTTGTACCCGTTTGTCCGTCGTCGTCATCGTCATCACCCCCGCCACCACCATTGCATGACAAAAAACAAATAAGTAACAGAGCCAACAATATCTGTGTGAACCGTTTCATTGTGACCTCCCGCTTTCCATCAAACCTAACTATCATAACTATTCTTAATTATTATGTTTTAATTTGACATTCCAACAGAAAGGCGCTAGCGCTGAAAACATGACCCTTTTCATGGTCAAAGCCTCAGTAAGTATTATTTTCATGCTAAAGAAGTTTAAAAAATCACAGTCGGAGATATGTGCACTATTTTACGCCATGCTTTAAGTAACTGCAACAAAAAATTGATTTGGCTAGCAGGAGGGGATTCAGATGGTGTCTATGATAGGCGATAGACAGGTAGGCTATAGGCGCCTGCCGTCTAGAGTCTAAGGGGCTACAACCTCATTCCGAAGCGTCCCGATCTTTTCGATTTCGCAGGTCACCACATTGCCCGGTTTTAGTACAATGGGGGGATCTCTGAATATACCCACGCCCGCCGGTGTGCCCGTAGAGATGATATCGCCCGGCAACAGGGTAATATCGCGGGATATAAATTCCAAAATAAAGCCGATATCAAAGGTCATTTCACCGGTGTTGCCGGATTGCATGAGCGCATCATCCACCAGGGCCCGCAAGGCCAGATTATGGGTATCACCGAGGGTATCCAGGGTGACCAGGCTGGGTCCCAGGGGCGCAAAACCATCAAATGATTTGCCCCGGTACCACTGCCCATCGCCGAACTGGGCATCCCGGCCGCTGACGTCGTTCATGATGCAGCATCCAGCCACATAATCAACCGCATCAGCAGCCCGTATCCCCTTGCCTTCGCGGCCGATAATCACGGCCAGTTCAACCTCCCAATCCACTTGCCTGCTGCTGGCCGGCAGGATGATGGGGTCATTGGGACCACTGAGGGTGTTCATACTTTTGGAAAACAGAATCGGAAACTCGGGTGGATTGAAACCACCTTCTTTGGCGTGCTCGGGATAATTCTTTCCCAGGCAAATGATCTTGGAGGGCCAGGATACGGGCGGTCCCAAACGGACATCCATTTCCTGACCTTCATCCTCTATTTGGCCGACTTTTTTCATCCAGCCATCCCGAAAAAAGGCGTAACCGATATCCGGAATTTCCGGAAAATGCCGTTGTAAATCAACAATACGTCCGGATTTCAATAACCCGGGCCGCTCCTGGCCGGCTTCTCCAAAGCGTATGAGACGCATAGTTCCTCTCCGTGTACGGATATTTTTTTTTGATATTTAACATCCAACCTTGATGTTCGATGTTAACTAATAAAATACAATATGTCCCCATAAAAACATATAATGAATCCCTGCATGCTAGTTTTCCTTATTGCCCGCTTCTTCCAGTCCGTCGCGATAGCGTTTCTCCCCATACCAATTGACCTGTCGAATAATACCACGAATGATACTGACTTCGCGTGCCCGCAACTGTAGCCGGGTAAAAAACCGGCGCAGGCTGCCCATAAAGTGGTCGGGATTATCCGCGTTGATGTAGCAGATTCGCACCAGAATTTCGCTGAGCTGCGCATACATGCTATCGAGTTCGTGACGCTCGGCCAATCTGGGCGTTAATGGTGCTGGTTGGTCCACTTGCGAGCGAAACAGGGCATAGGCCACCACCATGACAGCCTGAGCCAGATTTAAGGACGAAAAATCCGCCGTGGGGATGTTTACCAGTGCATGACACAGACGTAAATCCGCGTTGGACAGTCCCTTGTCCTCGGGGCCAAAAAGAAGCGCGATCTGATTTTCTTGGGAGATGGGTATCAACTGGGTGGCGAGCCTCTCCGGAGACTGAATCACCTGGCGATGCTTTCCCAAACGGGCGGTCGTCCCCACCACATATTGGCTGTTTGCCAACGCAGATGTAAGATCATCGTGAACCTGACAGGATGCAAGGACCGCTGACGCCTCGTGGGTCGCCAGCTTGCGTGCCCGGGATCGATCAAAATCTTCAGGATCCACAACTGCCAGCTGACTTAAACCCATATTGCGCATGGCCCGTGCCGCGGAACCGATATTCTCGGGGTAGCGGGGCTTCTGCAATACAACCAGGATGTTCGTCATGTTGATGCGGTGGGACATGGTGACTCCTGGATAAATGCGATATCTTGGCCCCGATGAATGGACACTGATTTTTGCCGTAACGTTTTTTACATTACATGGTTATAAAATTCGAATGCTCAAATGCTCCAAACTCGCTTCATTCTATCTATTCCCGCTGGTTTCTTTTGATCATTTGAATTTAATCATTTGATAGTGTTTAGGATTTCGGTATTCGTGCTTCGAATTTTAAGGCACAATCTCGAAACTATTGAAAAAATAGCTAATTTCAAATGCAGCTGTATCGGGTGCGTCCGAACCGTGCACCACATTTTTCTCGATATCGGTGGCAAAATCCCTTCGAATGGTCCCTTCGGCAGCTTCTTTGTAATTGGTAGCGCCCATCAGGGTCCGATACCGTTTGATGACATCATTTCCTTCCAGCACCATGACAACCGCAGGACCGGAAGACATAAAATCGCACAGACTGCCGTAGAAGGGTCGTTCTTTATGAACGGCGTAAAAACCCTCGGCTTGACGTTTGGTCATATGCACCATTTTCATGGCCTTGATTTGGATGTCGTTTGCTTCCAACCGCGTGACCACCTCACCAATGAGTTTCCGCCCCACAGCGTCCGGCTTTATTATCGACAACGTTCTTTCCATTTTGCGTATCCTTTCTGATTTTTTTCCTATCGCTAAATGCCTGCATATCGTTTTCACGGGCATCCGGGAGATCCACGTGCAAACTCAAGAAATCATTTGTTAAGCGCAAAGTGCCTCTCCAGGCGGCACTCCCTATACCGCATCATCCCAGCCCATGGCAATCTTTTTCGACCCAATTTTTTCCTTGACATTGCGGCCCCAAGTTATAAGTGTCTTTTTTTCCTGCCGCTTCGACGTAAGCACGGGCTTCACCAAGAGACGACAGTAACAATCCATAAAACGATACAGGAAAGTAAGCATGCAAACATCCACCAGCGCCGGTAAAAATCGTGTTTCCATCCCGATCATCACCGTGTGCATGGAGCCGGGCAGCGGCGGCCGCCTGATCGCCGCCACCCTGGCCAAACGCCTGAGCTGCAAGTTGTTCGATCAAAATCTTGTCACCAGCATGGCCAACATGGCCACGGTTCAAAGCGGGACGCTGGATGCCCTCGAAAAAGAGAGACCCTCGGGTATCCAGGATTTCATCTCTTCGATTTTAGAAAAGGACTATGTATATAGTGGTGACTACATTCACCTCCTCAAGCAACAGGTCGAAATTATCGGCAAAATAGGCAAGGGCGTCATCGTCGGCCGGGGTGCCAATTTTATCCTGCCGCCATCGACCCGGTTCAGCATACGGGTTATCGCGCCGCTGGAAATCCGGGTCAAAAACATTGCCTTAAAATTCGGCGTCTCCCCGGATGAAGCCCAAAAACGCATCAAACATCGCGAACAGCGGCGCAGAGCCTTCATCCGCGAAGGGTTTCATCAGGATATCGCCGACCCGCTACACTACGATATGATCATCAACACGGCCCGCATGGACCTGGACACATCCGTGGAAGCCATTATCGGCGCCCTTATCGGTGCCCAGAACAGCGCCGCCTTTGAAAAAGAAGTCAACTATCTTATGCAGGAGGATCGCTAGTACGTCAAGACAATCAATCTCATCACGCTTGACCCGATTTGGGAAATATGTCTAAAAATAGAGCCATGTATCAGCGCTAAGGCATCAGCTTTAAGCTGAAAGCCGCCTACCGCTTACGGCCTATACCTGATAGCTTTATAATGAGGATCAAAATGCCCATATACGAATTCTACTGCCGCGATTGTCATACAATTTTCAATTTTTTCTCCCGCTCGGTGGACACCAAAACAACCCCACCCTGCCCCAAATGCCAAACCAAGCTTTCCCGGCAGGTTTCCAGATTTGCCATTACCGGCAAAGCCAAAGAAAGCAACGACATGGACGATCTGCCCATCGACGAAAGCAAGATGGAACAGGCCATGAATATGCTGGCCAGAGAGGCGGAAAGCATCAATGAGGACGATCCCAAGCAGGCAGCCAACTTAATGCGCAAACTCTCCGATATGACCGGGCTAAAGCTCGGCCCCGGCATGGATGAAGCCCTCCAGCGGATGGAAAAAGGAGAAGATCCCGAACAGCTTGAAGCGGAGATGGGCGACTTGCTGGAAAATGAGGATCCTTTTATTCTGCCCCAGAAAAAGGCGGGAAAACCCGATATCAAATTGCAGAAGCCATTCAAAGACGAGACCCTATATGATTTATAGATTAGCGGTTTTAAGTTTTAGGTTTTAGGTTAGCCATTTGAAGATTGGGCCCAATGCTTAGCTGACAGCATATCGCGTTCGGCCCCCTAAAACTTAACACTTAATACCTAAAACCACTAAACCGGAGGATTTCATGTCATTGAATGCCGCCCATAAAATCCAAATTATTCAAGGTGATATCACCACCCTCGACGTCGATGCCATTGTAAATGCCGCCAATTCCTCTTTGTTGGGAGGTGGCGGCGTCGATGGGGCCATCCATCGTGCTGCTGGCCCGGATCTGCTGGCGGAGTGCCGTCGCTTAAATGGCTGCCCCACCGGTGAGGCCAGGCTGACTGGCGGGTATAATTTGCCAGCCAAGTATGTCATCCACACCGTAGGTCCCATTTATAGCGGGATACCGAATGATTCCGAAATGCTGCGACGTTGTTACCAGAATAGTATGCATATTGCCATCCAGAAGGAAATGACCGGCATTGCATTTCCCGCCATCAGTTGTGGTGTTTACGGGTATCCCCTGGCGGAGGCCGCGGAAATTGCCCTGCAAACAACCCTCGACTACCTTCCTAATGCCCCGAAATTAAAGCAAGTTTTATTTGTTTTGTTCTCGCAAGCAGACCGTGCGGTTTATACACGCACCCTGGAACAGGTGGTGAGCGGATCCATGTGAGCCTCACAGCTGCCTGGTTGAAGTGGATTCATTGTTTTTTTATTGACAAAAGCTGTCTCGGTGAATAGCTTCCTAACATTCTTATTGAATAGGTTATTAATCAGCTAGGAGGATACCATGTTAGAAGTTACCGATGCAGCAACTGAGCAGATAACGGAGTATTTCAAGGGGAAGGAAGTAACTCCCATCCGGATATTCCTGAATGAAGGCGGATGAGGCGGTCCCGGACTTGCAATGGCTTTGGATGAGCCAAAAGACACGGATGAAGTTTTTGAGGTTGATGGTTTTAAATACCTTGTAAATAAAGAATTCATGGACAAGGCCAAACCGATCAAGGTCGATTTTGCCATGTATGGTTTCAAACTCGATTGTGGTATCGACTTTGGCGCGGCTTGTGGCAGTTGCAGCACCGAAGGCAGTTGCTGTTCCACCTAATTATCTTCCGTCATATAAAGGGCAACATGTAGGGTGTTGCCCTTTTTTAATGTCCAAGCTAAAGGGTTCAAGGTTTCGAGCGATAGCCTATTAAGCGTTTAGGCTAGTAGCCTATCCGAACAGTCTTCAGCCTAACGGCCTGATCCTTATTGGATTCTCGCCCCCTTAGGCCTTCGGCGTTTTTCGAAGGCGATTGAGGTAGCTTATGTCAGCAATCGAATACGGTATTCATGAATCTGTTGTTCTCATCACCCTGAAAAGTGGAGAAAATCGTTTTAATCCCGACTTTCTGCAGGCCTTCCTAAAAACGCTGGATCGAATCGAGCGAAAAACCGATGCCAGAACCCTTGTGGTGACATCCGAACATGAAAAAATCTTTTCCAATGGCATTGATTTGGAATGGCTTGTGCCGGTTTTACAGCAGGGGGATATCAAGACCGCCAAGGCCTTTTTCTACTTACTGAACGATCTTTTCAAAAGAGTTCTCACGTATCCCATGAATACCGTCGCTGCTATCAATGGGCATGCCTTCGCAGGCGGCGCCATCTTCTGTTGTGCCTTTGATTTCAGATTCATGCGCTCGGATAGAGGCTTTTTCTGCTTCCCGGAAGTTGATCTGGGAATCCCTTTTCTACCGGGCATGAATGCCATCCTGAAAAAAGCAATCCCCAGGTACAAACTGGAAGAGATGCAATTCACCGGCAGCCGTCTGACCGCCTACGAATGTCAAGAGCACCATATCATTACCAAAGCCTGTCAGCTCAACGCGTTGATGCATGATGTCATGGAATTTGCCAAATCCCTGAACAAGAAGCGCGCCATCATGAAGGAGCTGAAGGGTCGCCTTAATCAGGAAATCGTTCAAATTATTGAAAACGAGGACCCGGCCTACATTGAATCGGGCAATTTTAATATCAAATAATAGATATCCATGTACAGATGGACTCTCACCTGTTTTACCCTCTAAGGATCTGTACTTTAAACAGTTATCAAACTTTTGGCAGCGTTTAATGTGTTGTACCGTGACTTGAGGGTCTAATTCTACATGCTGAGTTAATTTTGAGGTAGGCCCGAAAATTTATTGTTGCAGCGGAAGTTTATTGCGGATGGCGTACTCCAATGTAAGCCGATCCTTTGAATCCTCGGCTACCCGTAACGATGCCGGTGTGAGCGCGATTTTAACCGTCATGCTACCGGATTCTTTCAGGGTGTCCAGGGCTACTTTCTCCGTGTATATGGTGGATAACAGCTCCAGGATCTTTCTACCGCCCATCACTTTAATGCGATCCGGCTTTAAGGTCACATCTGTTAAAAGAAGCCCCGGGGGTAGTTTTCCGGTCCAATCCACTTGAAGTGGCAGTTCCTTGACAATGGGAACATCCAGGATGACATCCACAACCGAGGGATCGACTTTGCGCAATATGATACCTGGCGGCAGGCTGATATTTTCAGATGTGAGGGTATATTCGTTCAACCCGACCACGGCCTTGCTCAAATCAATGCGAACCTTAACCTGTTCCGGCCGAATGGACTTGATCAAGGTGCCGCCACCGCTTAAATCCAAATTAATACTATTAAGGGAAGATCCGATCAATTCCATATTGGGATCCCGGTTCATATACTCGATGGGAACTTCCATGGTTGTCAAGGTCTCTTGCCCCCTGGAAAAACTAAACCACGTGCCGGCGACAAACAAAAATATCGCCATGGCTGCCAAGGCTAAACTCAGCTTTTCCCTTTCCCGCAACCCTTTGTAATCGCTGGACATACCCTTATCGGTTCGCAATAACTTTTCCAGGGCCAGATTGTTATCTATTTCTTTGACCTGATCGCCTTTGACCCCCACCACATGGCCCGTCTCTTCGGAAACCAAAATGACAAGTGCATCTGATTTCTCGGCCAGGCCCAGAGCTGCCCGATGGCGGGTGCCATAGGCAGAAGGCAGATCGCTGCGTCTGGAAAGGGGCAGAATAGCTCCGACCTCCGTAATCGTGTCCCCTTGCACGATGGCAGCCCCGTCATGCACCGGGTTATCCGGCCAAAAAATGCTCAAAATCATTTCTTTGGTCAGAATGCCATGCCAGGGGACCCCGCTCTGAATAAGCTCTTGCAGGTCATCTTTGCCGGGTATGACCAGTAAAGCACCAATTCGACGCTGGGCCAGTTCATAGACACCGCTGGTTATTATTTGTACCGGTGTTTCGGCAATCTTATGCGAAAAACCCCATAAAATCGCACCGATATTCTTGGCCTGGAGTACGTTGCGGATTTCGTTTCTAAATACAATGATGATGATGATGGCAGCAAATGCGATGATACCTTGCATGGCCCAGCTGGTGACGATCAATCCCATGTAGCCGGCGATACGCTGAAAAATCCAAAGGAAACCGATGCCGACGATTACGCGAAACACATTGGTGCCCCGGAATAGTACATAAAATCGAAACAGGAAATAGCTTACCACCAGGATATCGAGAATATCCTGCCAGCGAATATTGGTGAAAAAAGAAGCCAGCATGTTTATACCAATCAATCTGTAACGCTAAATCTCAATGTTTGAATGGTTTCCTTATTCTTATCCAGAATCTCCACACGCCAGGGGCCCTTGTCCGCCTCCCGGAGTTGAATACTGCTAAAGGTACTCCATTTGGGTATTTTAAGGGTCAGGCGTTTACTGGTTACCAGTCGATCATTTCGATACCAGTTGTGGTAAATCATGGTTTTACTGGGAACGAGATCAAAGGCGGTAAAACAATATATCTTTCCGATGTCCAGCGAAAATGCGACCGACTGATTAACCGGCTCATACTCCTTAATCCCCTCACACATGGTGGCTTT
>Ga0180436_10000936_pt1 | contig 29154 bp, 25 predicted proteins | sample SS_ome_2_FD_132434 | JGI IMG/M metagenome (GOLD analysis project Ga0180436, IMG submission 132434) | Hypersaline lake sediment archaeal communities from the Salton Sea, California, USA - SS_3_S_2 metaG | ecosystem: Environmental > Aquatic > Non-marine Saline and Alkaline > Hypersaline >... | reverse complement strand
TGGTCGGATTTTATTACTTCAAACATGGAAGTAAACTGATGAAAGCCATCGAAATGCAAATGGACCAGGACATCTCCTTGAACGGGGAATATTTTATCGCCGACGCGATCAACCTGCTGCTCAAGGATGGGTCAAGCATGCGCGCGCAGCCCGTCAGTGTCTGGCTCGATGCCGGCAAACCGGACGCGCTCCTGGCAACCAACCGCTATTTGCTTGATCACGGCCATGGAAATGATGAGAGTTTTCAAGCGGGAAAAGGCAGCCAGATGACCGCCCCGGTGTTCATTCACCCCGAGGCGAAAGTGAGCGACAGCCGGGTCGGCCCGCATGTGTCCATCGGGCCGGGCGTCTCTATAGCTGGCGCAAATATCAGCAATTCGATCATCGACGAAGGGTCTCACATCACCGGGTCAACATTGACCAGCTCACTGGTCGGGCGCAACGCGCGTGTGAACGGGGTCACCGGCACCCTTAACATTGGTGACAACGCGATCGTCGATTGCGGATAATGGGCTAAAATTGGCGCAAAATTATATTTTGAAATTCATTGGAGAATAATGGCAAAGACATATTTATCTGAGCGCGTATTAAGTATGAAAGAATCCGGCATCCGAAAGTTTTTTCAGATCGCCGCCACCATGAAAGATGTAATTTCACTCGGCATCGGCGAGCCCGATTTCGATTCCCCGCCGGCCATCACACAGGCCGGGTTGGACGCGCTCAATAACCAACAGACCCACTATACCTCCAACCGCGGGCTGCTGCCTCTGCGCCAGGCGATCAGCGATCATCTGGCCGAACGCTATGACGTCCGCTATGATCCGGTTGAGGAGATCGGAATAACCGTGGGCGGTTCCGAAGCGCTTTTGGTCACCTGCGCGGCGCTGCTCAACCCGGGCGACGAAGTAATTCTCCCGACGCCATGCTTTGTGTCTTATCAGGGTGTCATCACCATGTTCGGCGGCGTGCCAGTCGAGATTCCCTGTTATATGGAAAACAACTTCGTGCCGGACCCTGACGAGATTGAAAAGGCCGTTACTGCAAAAACGAAAGCTGTTTTGCTCAATTATCCCAGCAACCCGACCGGCGCTGTTGCCGACAGGGAAACACTGCTCGCCATCGCCAGAATTGCGGAAAAACATGATCTGATCGTCATCTCCGATGAGATCTATGACCGCCTCGTCTATGGCGCTGAGCATGTGTGTTTTTCCGCGCTGCCCGGGATGCGCGAACGCACGATCCTGGTGAGCGGGTTTTCCAAGGATTACGCCATGACCGGCTGGCGCATCGGTTATGTCTGCGCACCGGCCGATTTGTGCGGCGCCCTCGTCCGCATCCACCAGTATGTGATCATGGCCGCGCCCACCATCTCGCAGCACGGCGCGATTGCGGGATTGAAAGAAAGCGAAGCGGACGTTCAAAAGATGGCGGCGGAATATGACCGCAGGCGGCGTCTGATCGTTGAGGGCTTCAACTATATCGGCCTACCGACCTTTGAGCCGCGCGGCGCCTTCTACGCGTTTCCCAGAGTGTCTGTCACCGGCTTGAGCGATGAAGAATTTGCTGACCGGCTGCTGCATGAGAAGCACGTCGCGGTGGTGCCCGGCTCGGCCTTCGGTCCCGGGGGGGAGGGTTTTGTGCGCTGTTCGTACGCTACTGCCTTTGACCAGATCGAAGAAGCGCTTGACCGTATTGACCAGTTCGTCAAATCTCTCTAACAAATCCAGTATTTATCGCCCCGATTGGGGCGATTTTCATTTAATAAAGCAGCTGTAAATGAATGCGTACTATAATTGGAAAATTCAACAGGGCATAAGGTCTATCTTTGACAAAATATATCGCTGATATCGGATTAGAAGTGCACGTGGAGCTTTCCACGGAATCAAAAATGTTCTGCGGGTGCGCCGTTGTGGACCCAACCGACAGCGAACCGAACACATCCGTTTGCCCGGTTTGCTGCGGAATGCCCGGCACACTGCCGGTCATCAACCGCGGCGCTGTTGAAAAAGCCATTCGTGCCGCGCTCGCTCTGGAATGCGAGATTGCCCGCACGAGCATCTTTGCGCGCAAGAATTACTTTTACCCGGACCTGCCCAAGGGCTACCAGATCTCACAGTATGAACAACCACTGGCGGTAAACGGGAAACTGCGGATCAGGACAGCCGATGGGGAGAAGACCATCCGCGTTCATCGCGCCCACCTGGAAGAAGACACCGGCAAACTGACCCATGCTGATAAGGACGGGGAACCCTACTCGCTGGTGGACCTGAACCGGGCCGGCGTCCCGCTGCTGGAGATCGTGAGCGAGCCGGATATGCATACCGTTGAAGAAGTTGCCGCGTACAGCCGGGAACTGCGGCTGCTTCTGCGCACAATTGATGTGTCCAGCGGAGACATGGAAAAGGGCACCATGCGCTTCGAGGCGAACTTATCCATGAGGCCAGAAGGCGCACGGGAACTGGGCACGCGCGTGGAAATAAAAAACCTCAACAGCTTTAAAGCAATGGAAAACGCGATCAAATACCAGATGGAGATCCAGCAGGCGACCCTCGAACGCGGCGAGAAAGTTCAACAGCAAACGCTCGGCTGGGACGAGACAGCCGGAAAAACATACGCTCAGCGCAGCAAAGAGGACGCCAACGATTATCGCTATTTCCCGGAGCCGGACCTGCCGCCGCTGGTGATTGATCAGGACTGGATAGAGAGGGTCAAGGCGGCAATGCCCGAACTGCCGGAGGAAAAACGCGCCCGTTACACCCGTGATTTCGATCTGCACCCCGGCGACATCGAACGGCTGGTGGAGAACCGCGCAATGGCTGATTTTTTTGAATCGTGCCTGAATACCGCGCCAATATTGTCTCCCCGGCTTGTTGTCAACTGGATGCTGACCGACCTGGCTGCCTGGCTGAACCAGACTGGCCGGCCGTTTGAAGAAAATCTATTAGAACCGGAACTATTCACCGAACTCTTGGCCCTGGTCGAGGATGGCACTATCAACCAGACCACCGGAAAAACCGTGCTGGGCGAGATGCTCGAAAGCGGAAAGCGCGCTGGCGAAATTGTTGAAGCGAGCGGAATGCGGCAGATTTCTGACGATTCCGCGATATCAGCGCTTGTTCAGGCAGTGATGGATGCCAATCCGGAAGAGGTGGCCGCTTACCGGAATGGTAAAGAGACCGTCCTCAACTGGCTGTTTGGACAGGTGATGAAAGAGGCGGGAGGGAAAGCCAATCCACAGGTGGTGCGGAAAACCCTGCAGGAATTGCTGAACGCTTAGACATTATCATACTCAATCACCCACGCAGGCGGGTTTCTATTTTCTGGCCGGGGGAAACCATTAGAAAATTTAGCAAGCTGATGATGTTTATCATATTGACGGAAGCCCCTTTCCCCTTACACTAATATTGTGGGGCTTTTTCAAAACAATATTTTGGGATCTTAAGGAGATGGAATGAACGCCACGACAAACGCTTTTCAGATGGCCCAGCAGCAATTTGACCAGGTCGCTGAACGCTTAAACCTGGATCCGCAGGTGCGCGATTATTTACGCTGGCCGATACGTGAGTACAGTTTTCGGGTTCCAGTGCGCATGGACAACGGCGATATCAAAATATTTAATGGCTACCGGGTCCAGCATAACGACGCGCTTGGCCCATGCAAGGGCGGAATCCGTTTCCACCCATCCGAAACCCTCGATACAGTGCGGGCGCTGGCCACATGGATGACATGGAAATGCGCGGTGGCCGATATCCCGCTCGGCGGCGGAAAGGGCGGCGTCATTCTCGACCCCGCCACGCTTACCAACGCAGAAAAGGAACGCCTGTGCCGCGGATATATCCAGAGCATCTGGCGCAACATCGGCCCACGCCGCGACGTACCAGCCCCTGATGTGGGCACGACGCCGCAGATGATGGGCTGGATGATGGATGAATACTCCAAACTCTCCGGGGAATACACACCCGGCGTGATCACAGGAAAACCGGTCGGCGGCGGGGGATCGCTCGGCCGGACGGAAGCTACCGGATACGGGGTCATCTTCGCTCTACGGGAAGCCATGCAGAAATTGAAGATGGACGCCAGCAAATGCCGCGCCTCCATCCAGGGGTTTGGTAACGTGGCCCAGTATGCCGCCATCGGCTTCACCGAAATGCTCAAAGGAAAGGTGGTCGCGGTATCCTACTGGGACAGGGACGACCGCATAAGCTATACCATCAGCAGGGAAAAAGATTTTGATCCGCGCTTCCTGCAAAGCATCACCGACCAGTACGGCGCGGTGGATAAAGAGAAGGCGGAGAAAGCCGGGTATGCTGTTGAAGAAGGAACCGCCTGGATCAGCAAAGACGTGGAAGTGCTTATCCCGTCCGCCATTGAGGGGCAAATAAACGCCGAAACGGTCAATATGATCTCAGACAAAGTGAAGATCGTGGCCGAAGGCGCCAACGGCCCGACAACGCTCGAAGCCGACGAACAGCTTAAATCGCGCGGCGTGTTCCTCATCCCCGACTTCCTGTGCAACGCGGGCGGGGTCACGGTCTCATATTTTGAGTCCGTGCAGAATGACATGAATTTTTACTGGTCGCGCGAGGAAGTGATCTCGCGGCTGGACCACAAGATGACCAACGCATTTGCCAGCGTGTACGAGCTGTTTGACAGAGAAGATGTGTTTATGCGCGACGCGGCGTATATGGTCGCCATCAGCCGTGTTGTCAAAGCGATGCAGCTGCGCGGCTGGATCTAAATCTCCTCAAAAACCACATAAAGCGGACCTTATCGTCCGCTTTTTTGTCATACAATATATGAGACAGGATCAGGTATTGTATACTCTTTCTGAATAATGAAAATCAACATTTTGGGAGGGCTTATTAGATGAAGCTGACAATCACCCAGGCACAATTGGCCTACGGTTTAGGGGTTGTATCGCGCGCCGTATCGCCCCGCAGCACCCTCCAGGTGCTTAACAACATCCTAATCGCGACCGACGACGGCCGTTTACGGCTCTCCGCGACCAATCTGGAATTGGGCATCACCTGCTGGATCGGCGCTGATATCGAGGAAGAAGGAAGCATCACCATCCCCGCCCGAATCTTTTTGGACCTGGTAAGCGCGCTCCCGGGCGACAAGGTAAATTTGTCACTCAACACACGCACCCAGACCCTCAACATTCACTGCGGAACATCCAATTTTGACATCAAGGGCATTGACGCCCAGGAATTTCCGCCCATGCCTTCGCCAGACCTTTCATCCGGTGTTGAATTGAACGTGGCTGATTTTAAAGAAATGATCAACCAGGTCAGTTTCGCGGCTTCCAGCGACGAAGCCCGCCCGGTCTTGCAGGGTGTCCTGATGGAAATATCCGACAGCGAAATTTCCATGGCCGCCACCGACGGCTTCCGTATTTCTGTACGGACAGCCAAACTTTCCAGCTCGCAAAGCAGTCCCGTAAAAGTCATCATCCCTGCCCGCTCGCTGAGCGAACTGGCACGCATCGCGACCGATGGAGAAGATACGATCGTCATGATCGTACCCCCGGACCGCGGCCAGGCGATCTTCCATACGAAAAATGTGGAGCTGGTTACGCAGCTGATTGAAGGCAATTTTCCCGATTACAAAGCCATCATTCCGCGTTCCTTCAAAACACGGACGATCATCTCCACCACTGAATTCCGCAAGGCATGCCGCCAGGCGGAAATCATCGCCCGCGAAGGCAACAACGTTATCCGTTTGAATTTACAGCCCCAGGAAGGCGCACCCGGCGCGGTTGAGTTCAGCACTCAATCAGAAGAGATGGGCTCCGGCGAAGTGGTCGTAGACGCCAACATCGAAGGCCCTGAACTTCTGATCGCGTTCAACGTCCGCTTCTTGAGCGAGGTGCTTGAAGTGATCGGCACGCCCAATGCGATCCTTGAAACCAACGCCAACAACACGCCCGGGCTGCTCTCCCCCGTGGGAAATGACAATTTCAAACATGTCATTATGCCCATGCATCTTGGTTAATATTATTTTACGTATGTAAATATATTATAATCGCGGAAATCTGAGGTTGCGGCTGGCGGATCATTCAGCAATTTGCGCGCACCCCGGATAAAAACACATGCAGGCATTTTCTAATTCATCCGACCGGTTAATGAGCATCACGCTTGCTCTGGGGCAGTACCCCATCCTGGCCGGACGCATGCGCAGCCATATGCGCCGCGAACTGTTTAACCGCGGCATCGTCGAAAAGAAAGAATTTGAAGCCCAGGTGCGCAAGCAGGCGATTCAATCGCAGGAGCGCGAAGGGCTGATGAACCCTGTCGGAGAAGAACCGGCAGAAGTTTGGGAAGAGCGCCACACGCGCATCCGCGACCAACTGACTGACCTGATGTTCAGCCAGCACCTCTCGTTTGATCTTTTTCAAATGATCGTCACCGACGTCCTCAACGAACGCGGCATTGAACGCTCTGACCCGACCCTGACCTTTAACCCTGAACAGGCCCCGCAGGAATTGATCTTTGAGCATGCCTGGTCCATCCTGCGGCTTCCGCCGGAAGAACGCATGCAGTATGAGCACCACCTGGAAGAATCGGTCGTGGTACTCATCCGCACAATGATCAGCGATCAGCTTCCGTATGTAAACATCGCCAAACGCTGGTTCACCATTCCTGACCTGGCGGAAATCCGGACGCGAAAAATGGGCGCGGGGCGCATCGGCGGTAAAGCGGCCGGTATGCTGCTCGCCCACCGCATTCTGATGGACAAACTGCCAGAGGAACTTCGCGCTGACATCAACAAACCAGAATATTATTTCATCGGCTCGAATGAGATGTACTCGTTCTTCGCGATGAACAACCTCGCGCGGTGGAATGACCAGAAGTACAAATCGGAAGAGGGCATGCGCGCGGACTATCCGCTCATCGTTGAAGAATTCCTCAACAGCCAGTTCCCCTCAGATATCATCGAAAAACTGGAAGAGATCCTCGTCAAGGTAGGAGACTGCCCGCTGATCGTCCGCTCCTCCAGTTTGCTGGAAGACAATTTCGGCACGGCCTTTGCGGGAAAGTATGAAAGCTACTTCCTCGGCAACCAGGGAAACATGAAGGAAAAACTGAAAGCGCTCCTGGAAGCGATCGCCAAGGTATACGCGTCCACGCTCAACCCGGACGCGCTGCTTTACCGGCGCAACAAAGGGCTCCAGGATTACGACGAGCAAATGGCGGTTCTCATCATGGTTGTGGAAGGAAAACCGTTTGGCCATCACTATTTCCCGGACGCAGCCGGCGTGGCGTTCAGCCGCAACCTGTACCGCTGGGCGCCGCAGATCAAGCGGGAAGACGGATTCATCCGCATGGTCTGGGGGCTGGGGACGCGCGCGGTTGACCGCGTCGGCAACGACTATCCGCGCCTGATCGCCCTATCGCATCCGCTGCTCCGCCCGAGCCCTGACCAGCGCACCGTTGAAAGGTGCTCGCAAAAATATGTGGATGTGATCGACCTGAATGAAAACGCGCTTGTTTCGCTCCCCATCCACGATGTGCTCAGGCCGGATTACCCCGCGCTGCGCGAGATCGCCCAGATCAGCGACGAAGGGTATTTTTCTTCCCTCAGATCCCGGCTGATGGATAAGGACCGGGACAAACTGGTGTTAACCTTCGAAGACCTGCTCAAGCGCACCGATTTCGCTGACAGAATGCGCGCCATACTGCGCGCGCTTGAAACCGCGTATGAATACCCGGTTGACGTTGAATTTACCCTTGAAATTGAGCAGGGACGGGATGGAAAACCCGACCTACAGTTCACCATCCTGCAATGCCGCCCACAGAGCCAGCTTGTCAGGGGCAAGGAAACGCAGGTCCCGGGGCACCTTCCGGAAAACGACATCATCATCCAGACGCGCTTCATGGTTCCCCAGGGCGCGATCGAGAATATTACCCATCTGCTCTTTGTCCCGCCGCAGACCTACTTCAACCTCAACATGAACGAACGTTTTGAACTGGCCCGCTCAATCGGGCAGGTCAATAAAGTGCTGGCGGATAAGACTGCAGTTTTTGTCGGCCCTGGCCGTTGGGGTAGCGCCAACACCGACCTTGGAGTCCCGGTCAGCTACAGCGACATTTTTAATGCCAAAGCGCTGATCGAAGTATCCGGAAAGGATGTAGGGGCAGACCCGGAGCCCTCTCTGGGCACCCATTTCTTCCAGGACCTGCTCGAAGCACAAATTTATCCGCTGGCGATCAACCTGGACAACCCGCAAAGCGTACTGCAACCATCCTTCTTCTATCACACACCCAACGCCTTATCGGAACTGATCGACGCCGATGATGTTCTCAAGGAGCGCCTGCGCGTGATCAAAGTCGACGATTTCCGCTCCGGCCATCACATGCGACTGGTGATGAATGAAGAACACAGCACGGCGGTAGGGTATCTCACCAGATAGCGAATACCGCCATCTCCCGAGAAAATGTTTCACGTGAAACATTTTTTTATTTAACCGGAATTGTTTCACGTGAAACACATTTAAACAACCATGGAAAGCATTGTTTTTGTCGTGGTGGTAGAATTGGATTGAAAATCTTGTTTGGAGGCATTTAAATGGCTAAAGAAACTGGCACCTTTGCGGTAAAAAAGGGCCTTGCGCAAATGTTGAAGGGCGGCGTGATCATGGATGTTGTCACCCCAGACCACGCCAAGATCGCAGAAGACGCGGGCGCCTGCGCTGTGATGGCGCTCGAACGCGTTCCGGCTGATATTCGCGCCGACGGCGGCGTCGCCCGGATGAGCGACCCTGAGCTGATCATCAAAATCATGGAATGCGTTACCATCCCGGTGATGGCCAAAGCGCGCATCGGCCATTTCGTTGAGGCGCAGATTCTGGAAGCGCTTGGCGTAGATTATGTGGATGAGTCCGAAGTGCTCACGCCTGCCGACGAAGCGCATCACATCAATAAGCACGAGTTCAAGATCCCGTTTGTGTGCGGCGCGCGCAACCTGGGTGAGGCGCTCCGCCGGGTAGGGGAAGGAGCGGCGATGATCCGCACCAAAGGCGAAGCGGGAACGGGGGATGTGGTTGAAGCGGTCAAGCATGCCCGCCAGGTGTTTGGCGATATCCGCCACCTGGCTTCGCTTCCGGATGAGGAGGTGATGTCGTTTTCAAAAGAAATCGGCGCGCCTTACGCTCTGGTTATGGAAACTAAAAAACTTGGCCGGCTGCCGGTGGTCAATTTCGCCGCAGGCGGTATTGCCACACCCGCCGACGCTGCGCTGATGATGCAGCTGGGGGTTGACGGAGTTTTTGTCGGTTCCGGTATTTTCAAATCCGGTGATCCCGCCAAGCGCGCCGACGCGATTGTAAAAGCGGTTACCCACTACCAGGAGCCAAAGATCCTGGCTGAGATCAGCCGCAACCTCGGTGAGCCGATGGTCGGGCGCCAGGTTGGGGATATCCCTGAAGGAGATCTGATCGCCGACCGGGGCTGGTAGGCGCCCATGAAAATTGGGGTTCTAGCGCTCCAGGGAGCGTTTATTGAGCACCAGAACATCCTGCGGGGCCTCGGTGCGGGCGCGATTCAGGTGCGCCAGGCACAGGAGCTGGAGGGTCTGGACGGATTGATCATCCCCGGCGGAGAGTCAACCACGATAGGCAAACTGGCTGTGGATTTTGACCTGCTGGAACCACTGAAGCAATTCGCGCGCACGCACGCGGTATGGGGCACCTGCGCTGGAAGCATCTTTCTGAGCAAGGACGCGCGCAGGGACCAGCCGCTGCTGGGTTTGATGGATATTCGCGTCGAAAGGAACGCGTTTGGCCGCCAGGTGGATAGTTTTGAGACGGATATCCATGTCCCGGCACTTAAATCGGTATCTGATTCCGAAGCGCCTTTCCACGCCATTTTCATCCGCGCGCCCCTGATCGAAAGCGTCAACGGGAAAGCGCAGGCGCTGGCATCCCTGCCGGACGAAAAGATAGTCGCCGCGAGGGAAAACCGCTGGCTGGCAACATCCTTTCATCCGGAGTTGACCGCGGACACCCGTTTTCATCAATATTTCCTGGAGATGGCAACATAAACGTCTCAACCGTTTCCCTCCTGGACCTGGTCCCGCTGTATAAACAGAGAGAAAAAGTTCTGTGGTTTGACACGGAGCTTTTTTTAATCCGCGGATTTGAATATATCCCCAGCAGCATTGGTCTGGAATGTTTGCTGTTCCCCAGCAGCTGGTTCACACGCGTGATCCGGGATGAAAAACACACGGCGCAGACGCTGGTTCAAATCGAATCTGAAGGGACGCGCGGACGGTTCGTCTGGGGGCTTTTTCCGATAGGACTAAGTAGTGATATGGTTTTTAAGCTGCTTCGTTTCGCCGCTGATGAGGCCGCACGAAAAAAACTGCATTTTCTGACAGCGGCAATTCCGCACAATTCACCTGAACTGGAGATATTTACCGCCGCGGGCTATACACGTGTGACCCGGGAATGCGTGCGCGGCTACCGCCCCGCAGAAACAATCCGCCCGGGAAACAGCGATGATATTCACTGGCGGCGGTTCCGGTCGGCCGACGGTTTTGCTGTAAACCAGCTGCAGTCGCGATTATTGAAACCCAAAGCAAAATTGTTCTCTACCCCACCATCAGACAACCCGCCCGACTTTGTCCTAGAAGCCAGCGGAGAGCTGGCCGGATATGCGCATTCGCTCGTTTCCCTGCAAAAAGCGTATATCACTCCCTGCATCGATCCCGGCAGAGCAGATGCGGAATGGGCGCTGGACCTCCTGATCCATTCGCACTTCCGTATGCAAAAGGAATTCTTTTTGTGCCAGATCGAGGGCCAGACTTTGAACGAGGGTAAATTGTCAGGCGTATTTTCTGACCTTACCATCGAACAAGCGGTTCTGGTCAAGCAGCTGGCTGTCCGCCTGCATGACCCGCTTCTCAACCTGGATCCAGCCAGCAACGCCAAATCCACCGACACGATCCTGCCCGTGTCTGAATTCCGCGCCGGCGGAGATAATATATAATTGGCATCCATTTATAATATAGAACAAACAGGGTTTAGTTTTAAATGCAACATCGAATAACCGATGATCTTCCCGGGCTGTTAAATGTGCTGCCCAATTCATATACCGACGCGATCAAAACGGCCAACCACGCGGATGACCTGTTGGAGATCGTGGTTGATCTGGGCCGGACGCCTGTCGCTCGCTTCATTGACCGCGAGGTCACTATTTCTGATAAAGAGGTCAGCCGTGACGAGATCGAAGAAATTGTTTCCAAGGTTGGCGAGTTCGACGCGGACAACCGGGCGGGGATAGAGAGAACCCTGCACCGTATTTCGGCTATACGCAACAAAAAAGGCGCCGTGGTCGGCCTGACCTGCCGGGTGGGCCGCGCTGTTTACGGCACAATTGATATCATCGAAGACATCGTCGAATCCGGGCGCAGCATCCTCCTCCTCGGGCGGCCGGGGATCGGGAAAACGACCATGCTGCGGGAAGCCGCGCGCATCCTGGCGGAAAAAACACGGGTGGTGATCGTGGATACCTCGAATGAGATAGGTGGCGATGGGGATGTCCCCCATCCGGCTGTCGGGCGTGCGCGCCGCATGCAGGTATCGCAACCGTCCTTGCAGCATGAGGTCATGATCGAGGCGGTCGAAAACCACAATCCTGAAGTGATCGTCATTGACGAGATCGGACGGGAACTGGAAGCCGCAGCAGCGCGTACGATTGCCGAACGCGGCGTTCAGCTGGTCGCCACTGCCCACGGGCGGACGCTGGAGAACCTCCTCCTCAATCCGACCTTGTCCGACTTGATCGGGGGGATCGAGTCTGTCACGCTATCCGATGAGGAAGCGCGCCGGCGCGGGACCCAAAAGACAGTCCTAGAACGCCGGGCACCCCCAACTTTTGACGTGCTGATCGAGCTGCAGGAGCGCGACCGGCTGGTTATCCACCAGGATGTTGCCAGCGCAGTGGACGCCATGCTGCGCGGGTACGCGCTGGAACCGGAGATCAGGTTCCGCGATGAAAAAGGGCAGATACACATTCAGAAAGAAAAGAGAACCGGCGGCAGGAACCAGACCGCGTCCCAGGGGCTCAAGCGTTCATTCCCGAACGGACCCTCCACGCAAGGCGGGCGGTCAAAAAAGGAAAACCACGGTCTCGCGGAAAGCAAAAGCCTGACCACGCTGTCCAACAAGAAGGTATCTATTTTCCCGTATGGGGTTGCCCGTAACCGGCTGGACCAGTCCGCAAAGCGCCTGGGCGTTCCGGTGGAGATTGTCAAACACCTGGATCAGGCGGACGTGCTGCTTACCTTAAAATCATATTACCGCAACCGCCAGAAACCTGTGCTGGACGCGGAGGAGATGGGGCTGCCGATCTTTGTTTTGCGCTCTAACACCAACTCGCAAATTGAACAGGTGCTGATCGATCTCTTCAATCTTTCGGAGGTGAACGGAAAATCGGTTAACCTCGACCGGATCAACCGGGATACCCTGGCCGCGATTGAGGCGGTCAGGAACGGGCAGCGCTGGATCGACCTGCCGCCAGCCTCCTCTCGGGTGCGCCGGCTGCAGCATGAACTGGTGCGGGACGCGAATTTAATTTCCCACTCGTACGGGCGGGAACCCAACAGGCACGTAAGAATCTTCAGGGAGTAACCAATGTTCATTTCATTTGAAGGCCCGGACGGCAGCGGTAAAACACACCAGGTTGAACCGACGGTCAAATTCCTTGAATCGCGCGGTTTGACCGTGCACTCTGCGCGAGAGCCGGGCGGGACCAGCATTGGCGACCAGGTGCGGAAAATCCTGATGAAGATGGAGAACACCACCATGCTTCCGCGGACGGAAACCCTGCTGTTTTGCGCGGCCAGGGCACAATTGATTGAAGAGGTCATCCTTCCCCATCTCGACAAGGGCGATGTCGTCCTGCTGGACAGATACGCGGATTCAACGCTGGCTTACCAGGGGTACGGCCACGAAAAGGACATCGGGCTGGTCAGCAAAGTGCTTGATTTCGCCACCGGTGGGCTGAAACCGGACCTCACCTTCCTGTTTGATCTTGATCCCGAGATCGGCCTGAAACGGAGGCAAAAAGGCGAGGGAGAGTGGAACCGCATGGATGCCTATCAGCTTCAGTACCATAAACGCGTCAGGCAGGGGTATTTAAAAATGGCGAAAAAGGAGCCGGAGCGTTGGCGCATCCTGGACGCGACAAAGAACCCCTACATGGTACAATCCGACATCCAATCGCATTTAATAGTATATCTATCCGATTTGTCCTAATTACCATTGATCTGGAAAGGCGATAAACGATGAAAAAAACACTCCTTCTCACGCTGTTAATTTCCGCCACGATCCTCTCGGCCTGCACCGCACCCGCCGATGAGGCGGACACGGCCGTGCCAACAGCCACCGCTATCGTGGAGAACGATGTCGGCCAGGAAGCGAACGCCACGTCCACAAGCCCGGAAAACCCGTGCATTCCGTATAGTTTGGCTGGCGATTACCTGCGCACACCCTACCAGAATTTACCGCCCGCATCTGATGACGATTTGAGTACCGGACCAAAAAACGCGCCGATCACCATTATTGAATACAGCCAGCTGACCTGCCCGGCCTGTGTTTCCTTTGAACCAATCCTGACAGCCGTCCAGGAATTCATGCCAAGCGATGTCCGCCTTATTTTCCGTCATTTCCCCTTCCAGCCGAACGCGGTCCTGACCGCCCAGGCGATGGAGGCGGCCAACAAACAGGGCAAGTTTGAAGAATTCAAGAACTTTATGTTTGACCGGCGCTACCAGAACCCCAACAATCCAGACCATGCCTTTCTGAAGGACGATGATTTCTGGGGCGCGCTGAATGAAAACCAGATAGAGGGCTGGCTAGCGGACAACATCGGAGAGATCGGGGTAGATTTTGCCAAATTAAAAGCGGATATGTACAGCGATGAGATTGTCCAAAAGGTTGCCGCGGATTACGCCAACGCCCAAACTCTGGGCATTGGTGGAACACCGACCGTGTTTGTCAACGGGTACTTATGGCCAGAAGGCATTCAGCGAGATTTGCAAACAATGCTTCTGTTTTTGCAGTTGATCCTGCACCAGGATAACCAATATGCGAGTTGCCCGCCGACCGTCATCACTCAGGGGAAAGATTACAGCGCGGTCATTGAGACAACCAACGGTGATATTGAAGTGGACCTTTATGAGGACATCGCGCCTGTCGCTGTGAACAGTTTTGTGTTCCTGGCTCAGGAAGGATGGTTTGACGATAACACGTTTATTGTCACGGATGAATACGTCATTTCCGGAGACCCTTCCGGCACATTCAGAGGAGGCCCCGGTTATATCTTCCTGGATGAAATTGATGATTCGCTCAGTTTATCGAACACGGGTCTTCTGGCGATGAACTTCCTGCAACCGGGTTTCAACGGCAGTTCCTTCTTCATTAATAAAGCGAGTTTGGCAACTGACTTTGACGGAAGAACTATTTTTGGAGAGGTAACAAACGGAATGGATGTGGTCAATGGTCTCTCCTCGCGCACAAACGCGTTTATAGATTCAGACGAGAAGATTTTAACCGTAAGAATCATTGAAAATTAATGGCTGAAAAACGCAATATATTGCCCGGTGTGCTGATGATCATCCTCAGCGCGCTGGGCGTTTTATTTGGACTGGCTTCTGCCGGTTTCAGCGCCGCAGGCCTGCTCTGGGCGGGCATCAACGGAACACCCTCCGGATTCGACCTTCCGGTTCTGTCTTCAATGCTGCTTTCGCTGACCATCGGGTTGTTAAACATCCCCGCGCTGGCGCTCTTCATCCGGAAAGCCGCCGGAAAAGCGGGCGCAAATAAAGCCGCTCCGCTATTCAAGCCAGCAACCATCGCGCTGGCTGGCTGGGCAGCAATTTTGGCCGCCGGTTATTTCATCAGCCGGAATGCGTCTGTGCAAATCTGGCTGGCGCCCCTCACCATCGCCGCGATCATCCTCCCCGTATGGTGGCTAATCGAATTCTTCCGCAGGGGGTTTCCGCGCAGCACAAGAACACGGGAATGGGGTACGCTGATGATCGGGCTGATCGCATCGCCCACGCTGATCATCATCGCGGAAATTGTCTTCATTCTCGTCCTCATTTTGGGAGTGGCAGTCGCGCTCGGCACTGGCGTGTTCGGCGATCTGCAATTATCTTCCCTGATTGAGAACGCAAACCTAATTGAGGGCGGCATCGAGCAGCTTGAAGAAGTGCTGTATGAGATCATGCAGCAGCCCGTCATTGCCGCGGCCGCGTTTGTCATGATTGGCCTGGCAGCGCCCTTGATCGAAGAAGTGTTCAAGCCGATGAGTACCTGGTTTCTGCTCAAACGCCCGCTTACATTACATGAGGGGTACGCGCTCGGGCTGATCAGCGGCGGCGCGTTCGCCATCCTCGAAAGCGCGGGCATCGTAATCCAGATGGACGCGGTTGATTGGCTGACCGCGGTTGCCCTGCGGGCGGCCACCGGCGTCCTTCATATCGGATTGAGCGGAATCGTTGGCTACGGGTTCGCGCGCAGCGCTCAGGAAAAACGCGCAAGGCCTGCCGTGCTGGCATTGCTGACCGCGGTCGTCCTGCATGGCGGATGGAATTCGCTAGCACTTCTGTCCGGGCTGTCATCTTTCAATCTCCCCTCCGGGATCGGAACAACCTCTGTGATCGCCTTTATTTTTATGGGGCTGGTCTTCGTGTCGATTATCACGATCAACATCCTCATCCGCCGCCGCATTAAGCAGGAATTGGACGCAGAAAACACTGGTGAAGAAATCGGGGAAGCAAATCCTGACGCCGCGCGCATATAATCATTTCTATGAAAAAGAGAACGCTGCAAAACATCATCCGCTTTCTGCTGAAAACACTGACAATCACAGAATATGTCGGAACAGAAAACATTCCCGTCTCCGGCGGTGTTATCTTCGCGATCAACCATTTGAGCTACATGGATACCCCCTTCATGCTCGTCAATCCGGTCCGCTCTGACATCACCGCGCTGGTAACAAATAAATATGAAGACCGCGCCCTGATCAGCTGGTTCACTGATACCGCGGAAGGAATCTGGATTGACCGAGATATCGCTGATTTCAGCGCCATCCGAAAAGCATCTGCTGTGCTTAAAAAAGGTATGGCGCTCGGAATTGCTCCCGAGGGCACACGATCAAAGACCGGCGAGATGCAGCAAGCCAAACCGGGCACGATCATGCTGGCCATGAAGTCGGGCGCGCCCATTCTTCCGATTGGCATCACCGGTACAGAAACCGCATTTGATGACCTCAAACATTTTCGCCGGCCAAAACTTAAAGCGGTGTTCGGCAAACCCTTCACTGTGCCGGAGTTTGAGCCGGGAAAAAGATCGGAAGGGCTGGAGATCTGGACGGAAAAGCTGATGGTGCGGATTGCCGAGCTGCTTCCGCCGGCGTACCGCGGATACTATCGCGGCCATGTGGAGGGTGATTAGGGGTTTGCCGTGCCGCTATTTTGGTTTTGTCTGGCAGCCATCCTGGGAATACCGGCAGCGCTTTACCTTAAATTTCCATCCACTGCCTGGGCCCTGTCCGCGGCAGTCCTGCTAGTTCTAACGATCCTGGAATATAAACTAACCAAAAACTACCTGCGTGCTCCAGTTAATAAACGCGTGTTGAGAATCCCGGCCGCGCTGGTGTTGTGCGCCTTCTGCCTGGGCGGATGGCGGCTGGCATCACAATTTCCCACACGGTCCGCGGAGATTAACGCTGAAGATTCTTCCGCAGAAGCGGTTGTCACCGGGGTAGTAGTCGCCGAGCCGTATATCCGGGGATGGGCGAAATATGTTTTGGTCAAGGGCGAGCAGGCAGTGGTTGACGGAGAAGTGTTTTCTTTCCCGGAGATGGTTCTGGTCACTCTACCGCCTTCTTTTACCATATGGTATGGTGACCGCATAGAACTCAGCGGGGAGATCACCGGTGAAGTTGATCCGGCAGGCGCATGGACTAAAGAAAGCGCGGCCCGTTTTGAGATGCCATACCCGCAAATCACGTTTATATCATCGGGCAATGCCAGCAGGGTGATCGAATCGGCGCTGAGGTTCAAGCGGTTGATGCACCACACCATCTACTCGATCATGCCCTTTCCCGAATCAGCGCTTTTATCTGGCATCCTGCTGGGCATCGAGGAGGGCATCCCTGACCTGCTGTTGGAGGCATACCGGGCCAGCAGCACCCTGCATATCATCGTCATTTCCGGCTTTAATGTGTCCATCATCGCCTTCTTTATCACGCGCGTTTTCCGGCGGTTCTTGTATCCCGTCTGGGCCATCGCCGCGACCATTTTTTCTCTCGTTCTATACATGTTCATGGTCGGGGCAGATCCGCCGGTCATGCGGGCCACCTTGATGGGCATATCCGCGCTGCCGGCCTACTACATCGGCAGGAAAGTGATCGGTATTCACAACCTGACGTTGACCGCTGCCATCATGCTTTTGATCAACCCGTTTCTATTATGGAATATCAGCTTCCAGCTTTCCTTCGCAGCCACCCTTGCGCTGCTGACCATTGTGGATCCGCTGAACGATCTTATCCGGCGGCTCATTGAAAAGGTGAGCAGCGAAAACACAGCTGATCTTCTGATGGGGCCAGCCGCGATCCTTACATCAACCGCCGCCGCTTCACTGGCGGTTTTTCCGATACTGTTCCAGATCGACCCGTCCATTTCTTCGATCGGGCTTCTGACCAATTTTCTCATTCTGCCGCTGCAGCCGGTCATCATGATCAGCGGCTCGATCACCGCGTTGATCGGAATGGTTATCCCCGCGATCGGTCAATTGCTCGCGGTGATCCCCTGGTCATTTCTGGCGCTTACCAACCAGATCGTCATTCGTTTCAGCATGAGTCCCAATGCGCGCATACCCCTGCCGCCATGGGCTTTTCACGCAAGCGCCGCCCTGGCTGTTGTTATCCTGTTAAGCGGAACCGTCTTCCAGATCTACCGGTTGACCAACCCGCGTCCAGATTCCGAGCAAACGGAATAACTAACTGTATGCAGGTCCCCGTTTCCAATGGCTGTGGTTTTGCCTGCGGCTTTTCAGTTATACTTGTCAGGTTTTATCATTATGCTGGAAATGACGAAGAGAGAAACCCGGATCGCGTATGCTAAGCTGATCGCCTCAACCTTGATATGGGGCGGGTCGTTTATTGCTACCAAGATCGTCGTGCAGGAAATTTCGCCGCCGGCCGTTGTCTGGCTGCGGTTCCTGATCGGGACCGCCATCCTTGCTTTTTTTGCCAAAAAAGAGAATGCTCTGAAGATCGAAAGCTGGAGAGACGGCTGGATCCTGGCAGGTTTGGGGTTCATCGGGATCACACTGCATCAGTGGCTGCAATCGCAGGGGCTGGTCACTTCCGAGGCAACAACCACAGCCTGGATCGTCTCCACCAATCCGGTCTTTATCGCCCTGTTTGGCTGGCTGCTTCTCAAAGAAAAAATGAGCATGCAGACCATTGGCGGTATTCTGATGGCCACCTTCGGTGTTCTACTGGTGGTCACCAAAGGAGACGTCATTTCTCTTCTCTCAGCCGGGTTCGGGGCGCCGGGGGATATACTCATCCTGATCAGCTCCCCAAACTGGGCACTATACACTGTCCTTTCCAAACCCATTCTGAAACGCACATCCGCGCTGAAAGTTACCTTCTACACCCTTCTTTTCGGTTGGCTTCTTTCCAGCGTACAGTTCTTCTCTGGCGGGCATTGGGCAGATTATTCGCGGTTATCTCCCGGCGGGTGGGCGGCCATTATTTTCCTAGGGGTTTTCTGCTCGGCCGTAGCCTACATTTTTTACAACGACGGGATGCAGAAATTGACGACCTCCCAGGTGGCGATATTTCTCTACCTCGAGCCCGTATTTTCCACGATCGTTGCGGCGGTGATGCTTTCAGAACGGATCACGCTGGCCACGTTCGCGGGCGGCGCGTTTATCATCCTGGGTGTATGGCTGGTGAATAAGGCCGCGGAATCACTCGCGCAATAGTACAGCGTCGTTTTCTTCTGACACCGCGCACAGGTTAAAATAATTCAAAGATCAAAAAGTCAGGAGAAGCTATGCGCGGGCAGGATATCCAGCGAGACTTATTCCGATTGGTAGATAGAATTTCCCATGAAATCGAAAGCTTTACTGACGGCCTTTCCGATATTGAGAAAAATGCGGCTGGTTCCCTGGAAGAATGGGCTCCGCGGGATGTAATTACGCACCTCGTCTTCTGGCAGGAGCACTTCAACAACAAACTGTCAAATGCGAGAAGCGGGAAGAAAGCGCCCTCCGCGGGCGATTACCTCGACCAGGTTAATGACGGGGTTTTTATACAGCATGCCGGGCAAACTTTTTCCGACGCAAAACGCGAATTAAACGCCGCTCTGAAACGGTCAAGGCAACTCCTGCAGGAGGAAACGGACGAGGAACTTACTGCGCCTGGACGGTACGAATATCTTGGTGAGCGAACCCTACTCTATGACGCGCTGGGCACGATCGGGTGGCATATCCCATTTCACCTATCGGATTACACAATCAAAACTGGAAAAAAACAGGCGGCTATAGATCTGCAGGAAGGCATCACCACAGAATTGAGTGTTTTTCCGGGATGGGAAGTGAACGCAGTCTATAACCTGGCGTGTTTCTTCGCGCAAAACAATGAGCCGGAAAAAGCGCTTGAGAATTTGCGCGCGGCATTTAAGCAGAAACCAGATCTGCGCGAATGGGCAAAACAGGATAGTGATTTGGACAGCTTACAGGAACATCCGGAGTTCAAATCGCTGATGCAAGAATCTTAGTCGTCCCTATCTCGGCGCACCTTTTTTCTATATGCTTTGATCTGTGCCCGTTTCTTTTTGCTCTCCAGGCGCTTCTGTTTTGATCTGCCAGGGACGGATGTTTTCCTGCGTTTTCCTGGCGGCTTTAATGCCCGCGCGACCAACTCTTCCAGCCGCCGGCGCGCGTCAGCCCGATTCTGCGCCCTCGTGCGGAATCGCGATGCTTCAATCACCAGAACGCCGCCCTTTGTCATGCGGCTGCCGCTGATGGCGGCCAGGCGTTTTTTGGTTTCGTCTTTGAGGGTCTGCGACGCATACACGTTGAAACGCAGCTGTACGGCGGTCGCGACCTTGTTCACATTTTGTCCGCCAGGACCGCCTGCCCGGATAAAACTCTCCTCAATTTCGTTTTCAGGGATATGGATCATCTTATATTGATATCGGTGAGATTAGATTGTTATCTTATCATCCGCCCGGCCGATCTGAAAATATCAGGGCGGTTAGATATAATTGCTTCAGATAAATCCATCCTGGAGATGCCATGAAATTATTCCTTGATTCCGCTTCGATAGAAGAGGCCCGAACGTGCGCTGAATGGGGCTGGGTGAGCGGTGTTACCACCAATCCAACCATTCTTTCCAAAAGCGAACTGCCGCCCGAAAAAGCGCTCAAGAAACTGCGAAAACTGATCAAAGGCCCTATCTTTTACCAGTTGACAGGTAAAGACATCGCCGCCATGAAAAGAGAGGCGGAAGCAGCGGCCGAAATTCTCGGCAAACAGCTCGTGCTCAAGATCCCGGCGACACGGCTCGGATTCACCGCTACATCTTTGCTATCGAAAAAATACACCTGCGCGGTGACCTCTATCTTCACCACCGCTCAGGCCCTCGTTGCCCATGCGGCCGGGGCCCGCTATGCGCTCTATTACCACAACCGGGCTAAACGCCTGATGGAAAACGGAGACGCGCTGGCTGGCGATCTGGTGCGTGCATTAAAGCGGACGGATACGCGGGTTGTGGCTGCCAGCTTGAAATCGCCCGAGGAGGTGGTTGAAGCCCGAATGGCCGGCGTTCCGATCATGTCCACCACCTTTCAGGTGTTGGAGCATATGATGGTGCATGACCTCTCTGATAAGGCGGTGGCGGATTTTGACAGCAACGGTACCGGTTTAATTGCCGGGTAAGGAGAAAAAAATATGAAGATCCTGATCACCGGAGGCGCGGGATTCATCGGCTCCACCGTCAGCTCAGCGTTATTAGACGCGGGCCACACCCCGGTCATCCTCGATTCGCTCGTCACCGGTAAAAAAGAGTTCACCGAGGGGCGGATATTCTACGAAGGCGACATCGGCGACCGTGATTTGATCGCGAAGATTTTTTCAGAGCACCCCAACATTTATGCAGCCATTCACTGCGCTGCGTTGATCGTGGTGCCTGAGTCAACAGAAAAACCGTACGAATACTACCGGGAAAACGTCGCCAAATCGCTGTCGCTGTTCAACGCGCTCAAAGAAGAAGGGTGCCGCCGCCTGGTTTTCAGTTCCTCTGCCTGCGTGTATGATGAGTCCCCGACCTTCATGGTCACGGAAGAGTCGCCGCTCAGGCCTAACAATCCCTATGGTCGCACGAAATACATGATGGAAATGATCATGCGAGATTTCTGCGCGGCCTACGGTATGCAGGGCATCGCCCTACGCTATTTCAATCCCATCGGGGCCGACCCTCAACTGCGCACCGGGCTGCCGCTGAAGAACCCTACGCATGCCATCGGGAAACTGGTGGACGTGCAAATGGGGCGCATCCCGGAGTTCACCATCACCGGTACAGACTACGAAACACGCGACGGAACGGGCGTGCGCGATTATATCCATGTGTGGGATCTGGCCCAGGCGCACATCCGGGCAGTAGAGAATTTTGACTCTGCGTTCGAAAAAGCCGGAAACCCGCCGGACAATTTCATCGTCATCAACCTCGGCACCGGCCGGGGCGTGACCGTCCGCGAGCTGGTTGACGCGTTTGAAAAGGTGGTCGGCGAGCCGATCAACAAATCAGACGGAGCCCGCCGTCCGGGTGACACACCGGGCGCTTACTGCAACGCGGATACAGCCCTGAAATTACTGGGTTGGAAAGCCGAACTAAGCACAGAACAGGGCATAGCAGACGCACTGCGCTGGGGCGAGAAAAGGGACCAGGTTCTGTCAGATTAAGGGCGGGATTCTATAAAACTATCCCCGCCAGAAGCGTCTCAATTTCAACGTCCAAGGAAGAACGTCCGATTTTCGTGCTCTCATCAATCTGATTCAATTCGCGGTAAATATCTTTCAGTTCAGCAAGCGAGAAATGCCGGGATTGGCCGGTAAGCTTACGCGCGATAAATGAATGGGTTATTCCGCAGGCTTCCATCACATCCTTCTCGCTGCCTTTACGCAACAAAGTTTCCTTGGTGAGAATGAGCATCCTGATCTGACGGACAAGCATGGTAAAAATGTATTCCGGTGGGTTATCCACCGAAAGGGCCTGCAGCAGACGGAACACTTCGTTCCCTTTTTTCTGCCCGACCGCGTCGACAAGCGCGAAGATATCCTCCTCTTTTGAGACCGCGCATAGAAGCCGGACCATGTCCGACGAGACATCGCCTTCCTCCCCCGCATACGCGATCGCTTTCTCAATCTCATGCGCCGCCTGAAAGAGATCGTTCCCGACCATGCCGGCCAGCACCACCGCCGCGCCGGGTTCAAATTTGCCGCCTAATTTATCCGCCTTATCCATTATCCAGCCGGGCATATCCCGTTCTAAAGGCAGCGGAAACTCCTTCCATAACAGTCCCTCGTTGAACTTGCCCACCGCCTTCCTGAACCAGTGACGGCCGCTGAACCGCTGCCAGACCATATCCCCGCTGCGGTATTTCTTTTCGTCATTCAAGGTGAAAACCAGCAATGCAGAGGGAGGGAAGGATTCCAATAACGCCAGCATTTGCTCTTTTGCTTTTTCCCTGCCCAGAAATTCTTCCCCTTTATCTAGGATCACAATCCGTTTTCCCCCGCCAAGCGGAAGCATGGAAATTTCCGCGGCCAGTTCGGAGACCGTAGCCACAGCGCCGTCCATGCGGGACAGGTTGAGGTCGGTAAATCCCGTCTGCGGCTGCGCGTTTATGCGGCTGATCTCATCGCGGATAGACAGGGTATCATCTCCCTGGAGGACGATCACTTGTAGTGCGGAAAGATCTATCGCTGGTTTTTTCTCAGGCAAAATTACCTGGCTGAGCGCGTGGTAACCCGATGGACGGAGTATCCCATTACATCGTGTTTGACCGCTTCAATAATTTCGGTTCCAGACACATCCGCGCTGGTTGTCACCTGTTCCTGCAAGCGCGGACCCAGCGGCTTTGCCAGTTGATAGCCGATCACGCCCAGCAGGACCGCGACGGGCAGCCGGCGCAGGGTGCGGCCTACTCTTCCGCGTGTACCTGCCATGCCCAGCCAGGCCAATCCACCTGCTACCAACCCGCCCACAGCCAGATTGGTCCCGCAGTTGGGGTGGACAGCGAGTTCGCTTTCGCCATCCTGCAGACGCTTCAGCGCCTCCTGGGCCGCGGTGAATATCTCATCGGTTGGTACATCACCGTAAATCCAGAACCCGCCGGCATCTGAAATGCCGCCCATCTGCGTCCTTACGCCTTTTTGCTGAAGGACATGCAGTGTCGCGTGTTCCAGGGCGTGGTTGTTGCGCACACGCATAGGTATCCTGGTATGAAGCAATTCATCTATTTTTGTCGGCATCTAACACCTCACCTGTTTTTATTTCCCTACTGCTATTTTAACCGCCTCGGGCAGTGACCGGGCCTCAAATATTTCAAATTTCGCCGGCGGGGCCACGCCCGTTCGAATTCGCCGGGGGATAACCGCTGCCTTGAATCCCAGTTTCGCGGCCTCCCGCAGTCGCTGTTCCATGTGGCTGACCCAGCGTAATTCCCCTGACAGGCCGATCTCTCCGATCATGACCAGGTCAGCCCGGACCGGTTTGTCCTGGAGGGACGAAACCAGCGCGGTCGCCGCGGCCAGGTCTGCGGCGGGCTCTTCCACACGCAAACCGCCGACCACATTGATGAACACATCCTGCTCAGACAGACGCAAATTCATCCGCCGCGTAAGCACGGCTGTCAGCAGGAGTACACGGCTGTAATCCATGCCGTTGGCTGTCCGCCGGGGGTTGCCGAAGTTGGTCGGGCTGGTGAGCCCCTGGACCTCCACCAGTATGGGACGGGTGCCTTCCATGGTGACCGCGATCGAGGAACCCGGCAATTGCGCCATGCGTTCAGCAAGGAACGCCTCGGATGGATTTAGCACTTCAGCCATACCCCGCTCCCGCATTTCAAACACGCCCACTTCAGATGTCGGTCCGAAGCGGTTCTTCATAGAGCGCAGCAAACGGTAGGACTGGAAGCGGTCCCCTTCGAGCTGAAGGACTGTGTCGACAATATGTTCCAGCACGCGCGGACCGGCGATGACACCCTGCTTGGTGACATGGCCGATCAGAAAGACAGCGATACCGGAGGATTTGGCAAATTCCCGCAGCCGCGAGGCACATTCCCGCACCTGAGAAACAGAACCCGCGCTGGAGGAAAGCCCGTCCAAATACATGGTCTGGATAGAATCTACAACCAGCAGCGCCGGACGTGTGTCTTCCACGTGCTTGAGGATCACATCCAGGTTGGTTTCGGTGATAAGCAGCAGATTGTCCGCTGAGAGCGGTTGGTCCTGTTCGTCCTTAAGGCGCTTCGCCCGCATCTTTATCTGGCGGGCTGATTCTTCCCCGGACGCGTACAATACAGTGCTTTTTTCAGCAATTTCCGCTGCAACCTGCAGCATTAAGGTCGATTTCCCTATCCCAGGGTCGCCTCCCAGCAGCACGATCGAGCCGGGAACAATGCCTCCGCCCAGCACACGGGCAAACTCAACCATGTCCAGTGCCCAGCGTTCTTCCGCGTCCACAGAGATCTCGCTCAGTTTTTGCGGCCTGGATTGAGAGCGGGGGGAAGCATCCAGTTTCTTTCCGGGCTGCCGCTCGATGATCTCTTCCACCATAGTGTCCCAACCGCCGCAGGTCGGGCAGCGCCCGAGCTGGCGGGCAGCCGCGCGCCCGCATTCCTGGCAGACAAAGCGTGAATGAGTTTTTGCCATGGGTTTTTCTCTCCTTCATTCTAATGCAAGTCCTTCCTGGTTAAATGAAAAAGAACCGAATCTGATCGGTTCTTTTGGTTTTGTGTAAGTTTAGGCCGGCTGCGGCTGCTCTTCTTCCGGTTCCATTTCTTCCGGCGAGGATGTGAGCACAAAACCGCCTTCGCTGTCCGCGTCCACCCAGATGCTGTCGCCATCCTTGAATTTGTTGGCGAGCAGCTCGTCAGAGAGCTGGTCCTCGATCTCGATCTGGATCACGCGCCGGAGCGGGCGGGCGCCCATCTCAGGGTCATAGCCCTTTTCGGCAAGGATTTCCAGCGCCGCATCGGTTGCCTTGAGCTCAATTTCGCGTTCCTTGAGCCGTTCTGCTACCTTTGCCAATTCCATTTCCGCGATCTTGCGGATATGTTCGCGGTTGAGTGCATGGAACACGATCACGCTGTCCATGCGGTTGATGAATTCCGGCCGGAATGCCTTCTTGAGGGAATCAAGCAGTTTCTTGCGCATTTCCTCGTAGGCAAATTGTTCTTCCTGTGCTTCATCCTTTTGCAGATCAAATCCAAAGCCGCCTTCGCGCTTGATCAAGTCCGCGCCGATGTTGGAGGTCATCACAATGATGGCATTGCGGAAATCGACCTTGTGCCCTTTGGCGTCCGTCAGCTGCCCTTCTTCCATGATCTGAAGGAGCATGTTGTGGGCTTCGGGGTGCGCCTTTTCCACTTCGTCAAAGACGATGATGGAATACGGGCGCCTGCGGATCGCCTCTGTTAACTGACCCGCGTCGTCATAGCCAATATATCCGGGCGGCGCGCCAACCAGGCGGCTGACCGAGTGGCGTTCCATAAATTCTGACATGTCCAGCTGAATGAGCGCGTCTTCACTGCCAAACAAGAACTGCGCCAGCGCTTTGGTCAGTTCGGTCTTGCCGACGCCGGTCGGTCCGAGGAACATGAACGAGCCGATCGGGCGGCGCGGGTCTTTTAGACCTGCCCGTCCGCGCCGGACAGCTTTGGAGATGCGTTCAATCGCTTCTTCCTGTCCGACAATATGGTCACGGATCTCCTGCTCCATGTTCAGCAGGCGGGCGGATTCTTCCGTTGCCAGCTGCATGACCGGAACACCGGTCCACATGGATACAAGCTCGGCGATATCATCGGCGGAGACAACCGGGCTGGTGTCGCGGTCCCATTTCTCGCGCAGGTCTTCCAGCTCACTTTCCAGCCGGCTGACCTCGCTTCGCAGGGTTTCGCTTTCATCATCCAGTTTCTGTTCCAGGGCCTCGCTTAGGGCCTTGCGTTTTTCGCGCAGATCGGTCATGACCTTCTTGCTGGTCTTGGCCGTTTCGCTCTTGTACATGCGAACGCGCGAGGAGGTTTCATCAATAAGGTCGATGGCCTTGTCCGGCAGGAACCGGTCAGAAATGTAGCGAGCGGATAAACTGACCGCCGCTTCCAACGCCTCGTCAGAAATGACCAGGCGGTGATGGTCTTCATAATTCTTGCGCACACCGTGGAGAATATCAAGCGCTTCCACCTGGGAGGGTTCTTCCACCAGGATGGGCTGGAAGCGCCGCTCAAGGGCAGCGTCGCTTTCAATGCTCTTGCGGTATTCGTTCAGGGTGGTAGCGCCGATAACCTGCAGCTCCCCGCGTGAGAGAGCGGGCTTGAGGATATTGGCCGCGTCCACAGACGATCCGGCCGAGCCGGCGCCGACGAGCATGTGCACTTCATCAATGAACAGAATCGCTTCCGAGGCCTTCAGCTCGTCAATAACGCGCTTGAGGCGTTCTTCAAACTGCCCGCGGTACATCGTGCCCGCGACCAGAGAACCAACGTCCAGCCGCAAAACCCGTTTTCCGAGCAGCGGTGTGGGCACATCGCCTTCGATGATGCGTTCGGCCAGCCCTTCAACGATGGCTGTTTTTCCGACACCCGGTTCGCCGATCAGGGCGGGGTTATTCTTTGTCCGGCGCGCGAGGATCTGGATAACCCGTTCTATCTCCATTTCGCGCCCGATCACCGGGTCAAGCTTGCCGTCTTCGGCGTATCCGGTCAGGTCAACCGCCAGCTGGTCAACCAGCGGGGTTTTTTCTTCTTTGCCTTTTGCTTTCGATTGCGGCGCGCCTTTGCGGACACGAGAGAGGGACTGGCGGTTTTCGCTCAGCACCCGCTTCACCTGCCGCTGAATCTGCGCCGGGGTGATGCCCAGTTTAAGCATCAGGTCTTTGGCGAGCCCATCCTGCGATTCGATCAGTGCGAGCAGCAAGTGTTCGGTGGATATATACTTGCTGTTTGCCTTGCGCGCTTCTTCAATTGAAGTGTCGAGCACTTTTTGCGCGTCTGGAGCAAGGTCGATCTTGCTCTCTTTTTTGGCGCCTTTGCCGCTCAGGCGAAGGGCCAACTCCCTGGCGCGTTCAAGCTCAACACCGAGATCCCGCAGCACGCGGCCGGCAACACCGGCATCTTCCTGAAGAAGGCCGAGAAACACATGTTCAGAGCCGATGGCCGGCTTCTGCATGCGTTCCGCTTCCATATGGGCAAGCATGAGAACCCTGCGCGCGCTCTGGGTGAATTTTTCTAAACGAGACAACTCTACAAACCTCCGGGCTTAATTACGCCCATTTCTTATCACTGGAGATTTTACCAAATATCAATCTCCCGGCAGGGCGGAAAAAGCGAATATATGCAATGTTAATAAGGGGTGGTTTCAGGAATTGGAGAAATCGCGGCCTTCAAATTCCGAGATGATGCTGCGCCAGTCTTCCGGCACGGGAACGGATTTTTGCGTCCGGTAGTCGTAGGCCACGACCACGATCTCAGCCCTGGCCAGCGCACGGCCGGTTTTGACATCTTCGATCACATAGTCAAAGGTAATGCTCTTGGTCCCGATGCGAGCGGTGCGGGTGCCGACGCGGATTTCCTGGCCCAAAACGATCGGTCCCAGGTAGGACACATGCACATCCGCGATGATACCGCGCAGGTCGAGGAAGGATTTCCCGTCAAAGAGGCCGAGCCTTTTGTAATACTCAAAACGGGCGTGTTCCATATACGCGATGAAACGGGTGTGGTTGACATGCCACTGGGCGTCAATATCGCCGTACTGGACGGTTACCGGGACATAAAACTTGAAATCGGACATGCGCAGATTATACAATAGGGCTTGTCAGAAGCAGGTTTTTTATATACACTTAATTTTGGACTAATTTCAGTAAATTTATCCGTTGAAGGCGAGGGAGTATGCAAATAACCAGGCAGGCAGATTACGCGTTAAGGGCGATGGTTTATCTATCCAGTCTGAAGAAAGACCAGAAGGCCGCCACCTCCCTGATCGCCGAAAAACAAGAGATTCCCCCCTCATTCCTCGCCAAGATCGTGTCCCAGCTTTCCATCGCCGGGCTGATCAACACTTCGCGCGGCGCACGCGGCGGGGTTTCGCTGGCACGTCCGGCGGAAGAGATATCGGTGCTGGATGTGGTCGAAGCGATCGACGGGCCGGTTTATCTCAATGAATGCACCAGAGACGCGAACGACTGCCCGTTCCTGGAGACCTGCCCGTTGAAAGGGATGTGGTGCGAGGCGCGGGACGAACTGATCGAGCGCCTTTCCAGCGCGACCTTCGCGCACGTAAACGTCCCGGCCGGATAGGCCCTTTATTCTCTCCGGGTTACCGGATCAATAAATAAACTCGCTCATTTTCGTCAGTGCGAATTTCGCTGTAGATGGACTGGATCGTGTCCCACACCGCCGATTTCGACAACTCCTCAACATCATAACCGGACAATAGCGCGTAAGCGAAATCTCGCATGGTCAGGTCAGCCGCCACTTTTTTGCGGTCATAGCCGATATACACGTTATCCTGCGCGATGCGCCGGTCGTAGAAAAAGTTGTACATGCCGGTGATGTCGTTCGGGTCATCCGCCAGCATCTCCTGCCCGCGTTTGACGTCGGTGGAAATATAGATCAGGTCATCTTCCTGAATGTCTATCACCTCCCCAAACTCAATGAACGGATAGAAGACCAGGTCGTAGCGATCCTGTATCTTGGGGTAGACCGCGAAATACTTGAAGTTATAGGAAAGGGGCGTGAACAGCAGGGTAGCGATGCAGAACAGGGGGATGAGCGCCTGCACCCAACCCGACCCTCTGGTCCAGATGATGGCAGCCAGTAGAACAGACAGGATGATCGGGAAGTAAACTG
>Ga0180436_10000935_pt1 | contig 29219 bp, 27 predicted proteins | sample SS_ome_2_FD_132434 | JGI IMG/M metagenome (GOLD analysis project Ga0180436, IMG submission 132434) | Hypersaline lake sediment archaeal communities from the Salton Sea, California, USA - SS_3_S_2 metaG | ecosystem: Environmental > Aquatic > Non-marine Saline and Alkaline > Hypersaline >... | reverse complement strand
TTCCATCGCGGCCCTTTCCCGCTGTCGTGTCTGCTTCCGACCGGCGCGCCTCCAGTTGGTCCCGGCCGGGTGAGCGAGGCACCGAGTGACGTCCGCCGTCGGGAGTCGAAGCCGCTCTTGGCCACTGGATCGGCGCTCGGGTTGCTTCCCAGCAGAGCCCTATCCACCGTCCAGGCCACGAGTCATTGTAGCAGCGGGCCGAGTGAAGGCCAGTGGCACGGAGGTTGAAAGAGATGCATCCTGTACTACTAACCTCGAACATCGTGAAAAACTTCACGGTGTTCGAGGTTAGTAGTACAATGGGCGTCAACTTGCGCTTCGCCCCCTTTTTATCCGCGGCCAATCGTGGTCGCGCCACCGCCGAATATCCGCTTCGTTACGTTCTCGTGCGCGCTGCTCGGGCTTCCGCGGTGCCCAGCCCAAGCCGCGGAGAGTTTTCCAACCCTGAGCCGGGTGATACGTTGCCCCGAACTTCTTGGCGATCACTTCCGCCAGGCGCCGCCACGTCCAGAGGTCGGTGCGATCGCCGGCCCTGCACGGCCCGGCCAATAGAGTCTTTACCAGTCGCTGTTTCTGCTTCTCGTTCAGGCGCGGCTTTCGGCCGGGATGCGGCTTGGCCTGCAGGGCCTGCGGGGCCTCCTTTCCCCACATCCCCCGCCATCGCCTTGCCGAGGATTCGGAAGCAGCGACCATTTCGGCCACCTCGCCGAGTTTCCCACCTTCCAGCAGCAATCTTCCCGCCAGCCGACGCCGAGTTTCCAACTCGGCTGCGCTTCCTTTCGGTCTCATGCACCATGGTGCGCATGTCCACCGCACGGTGTTCATTGGCCATGCAAGGGTCAATAATCACTACTGAAGCCCTGACACCAATAGTAGCGCAGCCGCGATGAGTAGCGCTCCTTTGCGCGGGCGCCTCAGCCGCGATGGGTGGTGAAGCGGTCCCAGGCGATGGCGATGCCGACGATTAGTGAGGAGAGGATGACGATCATCGCGCCGGTGGGCAGGTCCGTTGCGGCGGAGAGGAGAAAACCGCCCAGGCCGCTGACAGCTCCCAGCAGGGCCGACACGCCGAGCATCTTGCCGTAGCCGCGAACCAACCGCGCGGCCGCCACGGCGGGGTTGCTCAACAGGCTGTAGATCATCAGCCCTCCCACCGTCTGGAAATTCACGGTGAGCACGAAGCTCGCCAGGAGCAGAAACAGCGTCCACACCAAGGCGACGTGAACGCCGACGGCCGCGGCATGGGTGCGCGAGAAGAGGATCGCCCGCATTTCCTTGTAGAACGCCGCCACGAAGGCGACTTGCATGACTGCGGCGGCCAGCATCAGCCAGACGTCGCGCCAGCGGCAGAACGTGAGGCTGCCCCACAGCAGCGTGCGGACTTCGTTGTCGGAAACGCCGTAAATGCTGAACAGCCCCAGCCCGAGGAACGCCAAGCCCATCATGAGCGAAAAGAGAATCCCCAAGATCACGTTGATATCCGTGCGGACGCTCTGCGGATCGACCATTCCAACAACGACCGCGGAAACCGAGGCCGCGGCCATGGCTGGTATTAGCAATCCGGTTCCGGTCAGGCCCCACAACGCGCCGAATACGGCCCCGGCCAGTGCGGCGTGGGCGACGCAGATTCCCAGGAATGGAATCCGCATGCCGACGATGTAGCCGCCCAGCAATCCGGTCGAAGCCCCAGCCACCAAACCCGCGCACATGACCGGCGCCCAGAAGAGCAAGTCCATCATCCAGGTCCCTCCCCGGCCTGCGGGGCCAGCATGTAGCGCGCGCCGCGGCGGAGCACCGTCAGATTGCTTCCGTAGAGTTCTTCGGCAAGCTGCGGCGAAAGAACATCGCCACACGGCCCCTGCGCCACGGACTGTCCATGCCGGAGCACAAGCACCCGCTCGGTCGACGGTGGAAGGGCCTCCAAGTCGTGGCACACCAAGACGATCGTCAGCCTGGTCTCGTGAAGGACTTCCAGCGCTGCCACGACCTGCTCGCGCCAGAAAACGTCAAGGTTCGCCGTCGGCTCATCGAGCAGCAGAACGTCGGGCTCCTGCACCATGGCCATCGCCAACAGGGCCTTCCGCTGCTCTCCTCCAGAAAGGGTTGCGTAGGGCTGATCCGCGACCGACGCCAATCCTAATCGCTCGATCCACTGATCGGCCAATCGCCAGTCCGAAGCAGTCAGCGGCTGGAACAGGCCGGTCCTGCCGGTCCTCCCGATCGACACGACCTCGCGGAGGGTCAGGGGCATCTCGCTTCCAGGCGCCAGCAACTGCGCCAGGTAAGCCACGCGGCGGCGAAGTCGTGTCAGGGCGAATGAGTTCAGCCGTCCAATGTCGTGTCCCAGCACGTGAACACACCCCGGACAAGGACGCACCGCGCCGGTCAGGCACTTCAACAGCGTGCTTTTGCCAGCGCCGTTTGGGCCGAGGACGCCGACAAGGCTACCCGCGCCGACTTCCCACCGATCGACCGAGAGGATCTGTCTTCCGGCGCGGCGCACTTCCAGATCGTGGACGGTGATGACCGGCGTCACGGCTTGGCCACCTCGAGGAGCGCGTTCACGTTGTGCCGAAACAGCTCGTCGAAGGCCTGCGCCTCGCCCAGCGCGGGGAAATTGCCGAAGACGACGACCTTGGCCCCCAAGCGGCCGGCCAGGGCGTCGGCCAACTGACGCCCTTCGGGAAGATTGGCGATGACGAAACGGACTCCCGCTTCATCCCCCTGCTTGACGGCCGCGTCGATTTGGCCCGGCGTGGCCGTGTCGGCCGCCGAGAACGTGCCGACCACGTTCACGCCCAGTCGGCGGCAGAACGCCGCCTGATGCCCGCTCGACAGAACAGGTGCCCCTTCGAGGCCGGCAAGCTTCAGTCGCGTGCGGGCCCAATCGGAGAGCTGATCCATGCGTCGGGCGATCTTCGCCAGGCGCGGTTCAGCTTCCGCCTGAGAGATCAAACCGGCATCGGTCAACGCGGCGGCCACTTGCCGGCACGCCGAGATATAGCTTTCCGCCTCGCACATACCGCCCGGCACACGCACGGCAACCACGCGCGGCGAATCGTCCAGGCCGCCCAATCGCGAATCCAAGCTCTGTTGAAAGTCGAACCGCAACATCAAGTCGCACGACCGCAACCGCCGAAGCTGGCTCGGACGCAGATCGAAATGCCCCGGGCACATCCCCGGCTCGGCAAGGACAAGCAGGGCTGCACGGTCCCCCATCACACTGCGGACCGCGCTGGCAAGGTAGGTATTCGACGTTGCGATCGGAGCGCACTCCGCTCGAGCGGCATCGACCTGCCGCGCATCGTCCGTTCCTGACGGCGAATCCCAGCCGCCACACCCGGAAAGTACAGCAGCTAAAGCAAACGCCAACATGACGTCGAAGATCATGCGCATGACGCCTCCTGATTGCGATTCCGCCCGACCCCGGGCCGCGGTTGCCGCCACGACCGACCAGATGGTATTATGATCCCTGGAGACGTAATACGACAAGGCCTTGCCGTAGGGGGGGGAGCAATGTCACACGGGACAACGGGAGAAACGGGGGAGCTGGATGCCCGCGCCGGCTATTTCGCTGAATTGGCGCCCCGCTGGGACACCGGCGGGCAGGATCCCGCCGCGACGGTGGATAGGCTCGCCCAGTTGAGAGACCTGCTGGGGCTCGAGCACGGCATCGACCTGCTGGAAGTGGGTTGCGGCACGGGCCAGATCACTGGGTGGTTGGCGGACCAAGTTGCGCCCGGGCGAGTGGTGGCGGTCGATTTTGCGGAAGCGATGCTCGAATGCGCGCGGCGGAAAGTCACCACGGCCGAGTTTCGCTTCGCCGACGTGTGCTCTACCGATCTCGGCGAGCGCTGCTTCGACGTGGCGCTCTGCTTCCACAGCTTCCCACACTTCCGCGATCAGGGGGCCGCCGCGATCAACTTGGCCGCCGCGCTTCGCCCGGGCGGTCGGCTGCTGGTGATGCACTTGGCCAGCCGAGCCGAGATCAACGCCTTCCACGATCAGGTGGGCGGTGCCGTGTCGGGCGACCACTTGCCAGCCCCAACCGAGTGGGAAACGCTCCTGCCGCAAGCCGGCCTTCGTTTGACCGACTACCAGGATCGGGAAGGTCTGTTCTTCCTTGCCGCCGTCAAGCCGGCCTGAATGCCGCCCGGCGGCCACGCCTCGCGGCTGCTTTCGAGCAGGGTCACCGTCGAACTATCCACGGGATATCCACGTGGAGCCCCGAAGACACCGGCCGTCGGCCGCTGGCCGCTGGCCCGGCGGAGATCCGATTGGAGTTGAGGGTGGAGATGAGAACCTGGATCGCTCGGTAGGCAATCTCGCGCCACGCGGCCTAGACCCCACCGAGCCAAAGCCCCTGTTTCCCGCCTTCATGCCAACACTGGGCGATCTCCCGAGGGTCCTCCGTTGACATTGCCAGCCCGACGCTGGAGAATGGTTTTCATGGAGCCGACGCGGGAACTGGCAGACGAGTTGTTTCGCGAAGAGGTCGCCGCCGCTCGGGCGATGGACCCGGAAGAGAAACTGTGCGCCGGACCGCGGTTGTTCGACTTCGCCTGTCGGATCGCCATCGAGGGCATCCGCAACCAGTTCCCCGACGCCGACGAACGGCGTGTGCGAGCGATCCTCGCCGAGCGCGTCGAGCTTGGTCGCCGTCTGGAGGGGCCGCCGTGACCAGTGACGAAGCCATCGCCGCGGTCATCGACGCCCTCGACGCTCTCCGGGTGCCCTACTTGCTCGTCGGCGCACTTGCGAGCAATCTTTACGGCGTCCCGCGATCGACGAGAGACGCCGATTTTCTGGTGGTCCTCTCCGAGGGCGACATGGCCTTGATCCAGAACCAGCTCGGTTCGCGATTCCACCTCGATCCGCAAGTCCATTTCGAGACCGTTACGGCGAAAACGCGCTACGTCATTCACGTTGCGGACCTACCATTTCGGATTGAGTTTTTCCACCTGACCGACGATCCCTTTGACCAGGAACGCTTTGCTCGCCGTCGGCAGTGGCCGCTTCTGGGAAGGCGCGTCTTCGTCCCGACGCCCGAAGACGTGATCCTCGTGAAGCTCCGTTGGTCCGCGGCGCTCGACCGACCCAAGGACGCTGAAGACATCAAAGGCGTCCTGGCCGTCCAGGGCGACCATCTCGACTGGGACTACATCCACCGCTGGTGCGGCGTTCACGGCACGCGGGTGCGCTTGGACCAACTCCGCGCGGCCATCGGAGGTCGAACAACGTGACAGCCACCAAGCAGGGGTGCGCCCCCGCGGCTCCTCGTTCCGTCGTATAAGTGGGGTGGCCATATGTCACTGGGCGCGCTATTGAGCCTTGCATCGCTGATGAACGGCTGAGCGGGGTCGGGGTAGGTGGACCCAGCGGAAATCTCCGGATTTCAGCCCCATCGTGCCCATTCCGTTTCTCGAATTGCGAAACATTGGCTACGCCGGCATCAATCGAACCGGCCCCAGGGATTGCACTTGACCCCCGCACCCAGAGACGTTCGGCGACCGCCGGGTGCCACGGCTGGCTTCTCCAGCAGTGCCGGGGCGGGGAGGTTTAGCGGCTTACCGGGCCGGGAGGCTTTGGCTTTGACAGTGCTTCGTCGGGTGCGGCTGTTGATCTTGACTGATTTGCTTGCGCGGGGGACACGCCGCCGCCGTCCGCTCGTCCCCGGCGCGCTACTTGGTCCCCGTTGCGGAAGGTCAAACTCAAGGGTGCCATGCCCACGCTTGCCGTGGGCATGCTTGCTGTCTCGCTGTGGCTCGCTTAGCAAGCATGGCACCCGACTCGAAAGTCGTCGGCACCCAGCGCTCGCGCTGGTTTGGAACCCTTGGTCGGCATCGCTTCAGGCGCATGCCGGGCAGAGCGGGTCGACGCTCTCGTTGGTCAGGGCCGCCGCGTGGGTAGGTCGGCCGCAACGGTCGCAACGGATCGGCTCGAACTGCTTCAGCAGCGGGTTCCAATACACGGTGAACCGCCGCCGCGCCTTCTTGCGCATCAGCGTCAGGTCGACCGCCATCACGGGGATCGTCGTCCGCACCAGCAGGATCGGTGTGAGCACGACCTGCATGGCATATCGCTCGTTCAGTTCGTCCAGCTTGCGTTGGAGTTCCAGCCGGACGGCCCGCTTCTTGGCGGCGATCTTCTCGGGATCATCCTCGACGCGGCCGCGCCGTTTCCGGCGGCCCGCCTCGCCGAGCAGCGCGCCGTAGTACTCTTCGATCCGCTTCTGGTCGCGCTGCCGCCGCCCGTCCATGCGGGCGAAGAAGTCGCGTCCGATTCGCAGGACCTCGTCCCGCGCAAACCGCATGGCCGTCTGGCACGTCGCCAGCTCCCCCGAGGCGTCGGCGGAACGGGCCTCCAGGCTCCAGAGCTCCAGCGGGTCGGGCAGAGGCAGCGGAACGCCCGTGCGTGGATTCAGGGAGACGGCCAGCCGGCTCTCCCAGCGATCTTCCGAGGTGACCGCGGCGTGGAACCACCAGGTGTGATACTCAACGGTCAGCTGACGGCTGTCGTGGAGCCGCGCTTTGCCATTGAGCCAGGTGAACGCGCGCTGCACCGCTTCGGACAAGCCCTTGCGTTTCAGGTAGAGTTCACCGGCATGGAAGGAGCCGATCCGCGGCACGCCTCCCAGCAACCCGCCCGACCAGTCGAGGAAGTCGCCCGCCAGATTCACGCCGAGTTGTGCCTCGGCCAGATTGCAGCCGACCGTGGCCACCTCGTCGTCCGCGCCCACCGCGCCGGCGAGTTCCGGCGGCAACAGGACGCTTCCGGGAAGCTCGGCCCGCTCCCAATCGACCAGCGCCCCGCGACGCTGGAGCACGTCGGTGGCGAAGCGGTGCAGCCGATCTTGGATGCCCACGCTCATTGGTACTCCTCGCCGAAGAGGGCTTCGTCCAGTTGCTTGGTGTTGAGGTACGCCTCCTGGGCGTCGAGCAGCGCGTCGGCCAACTCGTCGAAGGAGCGGTCGAGCTGACCCTCGTTGTGCGAACGCATCCAGAGATCGAGGACCACGGATTCGAACTCCTCGCCCCCCTGCAAGTTGCCCAGGATCGACCCCACCTCACCCACCACCAACTCGAACATCCGGATCTTCTCGTCCAGCAAGCCCAGAATCCGGGCTTCCAGCGAGCCGGCGGTGCAGAGATTGAAGATGAACACGTCGCGCGTTTGCCCAATGCGATGGATGCGGCCAATCCGCTGCTCGATCCGCATCGGATTCCAGGGCAGGTCGAAGTTGATCAGCGTGTTGGCGAATTGGAGGTTGCGTCCCTCGCCGCCCGACTCGGAGCAGAGCATCACCGGCACCTGCTCGCGAAAAGCGGCCACGGCGGCGTCCTTCTCCGACGACGATTGCTCGCCGGAGAACGTCGTGAAGCGGACCCCCTCCTCGCTGAGCAGCTCCTGAAGGTGCTCGAGCGTGCGGCGGAAGGTGGCAAAGACCAGCAGCTTTTCGTTCCGGCCCTGGCTGAGCAGTTCCAGCAATCGCTCGTCCTTCGCCGTTCGCTGAATCCGGCGGGCGCGGTCGATCAAGGGCCGGGCCGCCGGGTCGTCACCGGCGATGTTCTCCAGCGATTGGCTCAACGCCCGGGCATGGCTGCCGGCCGCCAGCAGCAGCGCGCTGAGCTGCCGTCGCCCCAGGGGCGGCAGGCTGGCTGACCGGTTGCCGGCAACAGCATCGCCAGGGCCTTCCCTCTGCTGGAGATCCTCCCAGGGGTTGTCGGTCTCGTCCGGCGAACTCTCGTCGCCTCCGCGGTCCACGACGCCCGAACCGGCCTCCCCCAGCGGAGCGCGGCGCAAGCGCAGGTACTCGGCCAGTTCGGCGTAGAGCGTGGATTCCTCGCCGGCCGGCTGGGCCATGACCGTATGGGCGTAGCGGGCCGGCAGATCCATCTGCACCAGGCTCCGCGTGTTGCGGATCATCACCTCCGAGAGCAGCGAGCGCAGCCGCTGCCGGTTGCGGGGATCGCGGGGACTGCCGCGGCGCACGTACTGCCGCTTGAAATCCGTCTCGGTCTTCAGGTGGCCCGGCTCCAACAAGGTGAGCAGGTTGTAGAGCTCCAGCAGGTTGTTCTGCACGGGCGTGGCCGTCAGCAGGAACAGGTGGCGACGCTGAAGGCGATTGACCAGTTGCCAGTTGCGCGTCGAGCGGTTCTTGCAATGATGCGCCTCGTCGACGATCACCAGGTCCCAGGCAGCCGAGGTGACGGCCTCGAACCGCCGACGGCTCTTGGCGAAGGGCAGTGACGCCAGCACGCGGTCGGTCTGGGCCCAGTAGTCCGGCCGGTCGACGTCGGCTGTCCGCGGCGGGATGGTGAACTCCAGATGGAACTTCGCGCTGAGTTCTTCCTGCCACTGCGAGACGAGCGACGCGGGCACGAGGATCAACACCCGACGCGCCAACCCCCGCAGCAGGTATTCACGCAAGATCAGGCAGGCCTCGATCGTCTTGCCCAGTCCCACCTCGTCGGCCAGGAGCACGCGGCCACGAAAATGCCGCAAGACGCGGCGCACGGTTTCGATCTGATGCGGCAACTGCTCGACGCCGCTCAGTCCCTCCAGGCAGAGCAGTTGATCGAAGTCGCGGAGCAGCCGCAGGGCGTGATACTCCAGGTGGAGCCGTAAGGCACCGGGATCGCTCGTCGCGGACCACCCGCCCGGCAGCTCGAATTGGAAACGGATCGGAATCCCACCGGGCGTGTGATGAGCCAGAGCTGAATCGCCCGGCTCGACGAACGCATCAATCTCGTTCGGCTTGGTTGCCTTCATGGCCACTCGCTTGTTCTCGCATCCGTTCCTGCTTGCCACCGACATCACATTGTGCGCGATTCGGCCGACACTGGCAATCCCCGCTGGCCAGCGCACGCCCCTACCGGCCACCCCTTGGGCAACGCGACGTTTGTCGAGCGTCTGGAGCAACTGGTTGGCCGCAGGCCCCGCCCTGGAAAGCCAAGCCGCCCATCAAAACGGCGCAGACGACCATCATCGGTTCGTGCCCCCCCTCGTGCCTGGATTTTCCGGCTCCCGGGACGGGCCGCAACGCTTGTCACGAGCCGCCACGGCGACTATCCTAAGACTTTTACACGCCTACCAATCCGGCACGCAGATTGGAGAAGCCCGAGATGCAGAACGTACGAGCGCTTCGGCTAACCGCCGGGGGGACCCTGGCCCTGGTGATTCTGGTTTCCGTCGGCACGGCGGCCGAAGACTGGACCTGGGACGAGCAGCCGGGCAAGTCGCTGGCTCTGCGTCGAGGCGAGACGGTCGTGTGGCAGTTCAACTTCGGTTCGGACGAGCCGAAGCCCTTCTTCCACCCGGTCGCCCTGGCCGATGGCCGCGTGGTCACCTGGAATCGCCCGCCCGACCACGTCTGGCACCACGGGCTGTGGTTTTCTTGGAAGTACGTCAATGGGCTGAATTACTGGGAACCCGACCGCGCCACTGGCAAGCCGCGGGGATCGACCGAGTGGGGCAACGTCACGCTGACGACCAACGACGACCGCACCGCCCGCATTGCCATGGACTTGACCTATCGCCCGCGGGACGGCAACCCGGTCATGACCGAGAAGCGGGTCGTCGAGATCTCCGCTCCCGATGCCGACGGCGGCTACTTCTTCGACTGGATCAGCACGTTCACGGCCGGCGAACAGGACGTCGTGCTGGATCGCACCCCGCCTCCTGGCGAGCCGGGCGGAAAGGCCTGGGGCGGATACGCCGGGCTGTCGTTGCGGTTATCCAAGGAATTTGCGAGCCGCGCGGCCCATTCGACCGAGGGGCCGATCGACTACGGCAAGCACAATCGCTTCCGCGGAAAGAGTCCGGCGTTGGACTATCACGGGCTGATCGGCGGCAAACCGATCGGTGTGGCAGTGTGCGACCACCCGGGAAACCTCAACCATCCGACGCCCTGGTATTCGATCCGCGGCAATCCGATGAGCTTCTTCAGCCCGGCCGTGATTTGCTACGAGCCGCACACCATCAAGGCCGGGAAAAGTCTCACGTTACGATACCGGGTGATCGTTCACCGGGACCGCTGGGATGCCCCGCGGTTGAAGAAGGCGTATGCGGAGTTCGCCAGGGAAGGCTCGTAGCCCGGAACCGTTCCCGGGAGTCATTCATGCCAAGTCAGCCGCGGCTTCCATCTCCCCTCTGGTTCCTTCCGCCGTTTTTGGTTCTGGCCTTGGCGTGGCCGGCGACGGCCCGCGACTTCTATGTGAGCCCCGACGGCTCGGATAGAAACCCGGGCACCCGCGAACAGCCGTGGGCCACGTTGGCGAAGGCCGGCGCGATGGCCGAAGCGGGAGACACGTGCTACCTGCGCGAGGGCACCTACCGCGAGACCCTCCGCGTGCAGCGATCCGGCGCGCCGGGCCGGCCGATTGTCTTCACGAACTATCCCGGTGAAGAAGCCGTCCTCAGCGGTGCCGACGTGCTTGCCGGATGGCAGGCTGAGCGGGGCGGCATTTACGCCGCGCCCATGCCCTGGTCGCTCGACGACGGCAACCAGGTGCTGCTCGACGGGAAAATGCTGGGCGAGGCTCGATGGCCGAACGCCGGTGAGCAGTTCCTGTTTCAGCCCCGCCGGGCCCAAGTGGAGCAGGGCAGTCCCACGACCATTACGTGCCGCCAAATCCCGGGTTCCGACGGTGCATGGGAGGGCGCGCACGTTTGGTGTGCGGGCGGGGCAGCGTGGATCTGCTGGTCGGCGCCGGTCACGGCCTACGACGCCGGAACCCACACCTTGACTTTCGACGGAGAGAAGCAAGGCCACTGGTACACCGCGCGGCAGGGCAATTTGTTCGCTCTGATGGGCATCCCCTTCGCGCTAGATGCGCCCGGCGAGTGGCTCTACGATGACGCGAAGAAGCAGCTTCGGCTTATCCCGCCGGTGGGTGTCGACCCTGCAAACATGACCGTCGAGGCCAAGCGGCGGCAAGATGTGGTCGACCTCCGCGGCCGCTCGCACATTCGGCTCGCGGGCCTCAGCTTCCGCGCCGGCGGCATCTGCACGGACGAGCGATGCTCCCATATCCTCCTGGAGCGGCTCAAGGGCCGGTACGTTGCCCATTCGTATCTCAAGGATCAGAGCAACGTGGCCGGCGTGCTCATTGGCGGCAGCGACAACCTCGTGCTGAGTTGCGATCTCGGCTACAGCTCCGCCTCCGTGCTGAGTGTCTCCGGCAAGGACAACCGCGTGATCAACTGCCTGATCCACCACGGTGGTTACGCCGGACTGTGGAAAGGCACCGTCCGACTTCAAGGGCGGCGGATCGTCTTCAGCCACAACACCGTCCGGCATGCAGGACGCGATCTGGTCAATACGCACGGGCTGATGGAGAGCTTGGTCGCGTATAACGATCTTTCCGACGCGGGCTGGCTTACCAAAGATCTGGGCATGACCTACGGCCACAACACCGACTTCGCCAACACGGTGTTCCACCACAATCTGGTTCATGACAACCACGCCGCACACTGCGCGATGGGTATCTACTTCGACCACCTCAGCCACAACGCGATCGTACATCACAACGTCATCTGGAACGTGGGGATGGACCCGCTCCGGTTCAACAACCCCAGCTACTGCAATCTGGTATTCAACAACACCTGCTGGAACACCGGCACGGTCGGCACGTTCGATCACTCGCGCCGCAACGACCTGTTCGCGTCGCGGTATGTGGCTAACATTTTCAACCGTCCGCCCCGGTTGCCCGACCACGTAACGCTCGAGCACAACCTGGTGTTGAAGCAGCCGCCGCTGAGAGACCCCGGCGGCGGCGACTTCCGGCTGGAAGGTTCCGCGCAGGGGTCGCGCTTTGAGAAGCAGAACCTGGGGGCCTATGCTCCGCACGGCCGGTTGTGGCGGGCGGGCTGCGATCTGGCCAATCCGCCCAACCCGCTGCCCGTGTACCAGCCACCGACTTTCCCATGGATGAACCTCGTTAAGAACGCCTGCTTCGAATTCGGCTCGCTCGAGTCATGGAAGAAGACGCACGGCGGCCAGGCGACGTTGACCGACGGCAACGGCTGGGGCAACAGCTTCAGCCGGGATAAGGCGCATGCCACCGGGACGTCGAAATACGAGCTCCGACTCGGCCCCGCCCGTGATGGCGTGACACAAACGATCGGCGGGCTTGCTCCCAACACGCCCTACACCTTATCGGCTTGGGTGCGTGTATCCAGCGCCGAAGAGTCGATCAGCTTTGGCGTTCGAGGTCATGGCCGCCCCGAGCGGAGCGTCGCATCGTCCTCGACCGCGTGGCAGCGCCGCTCCCTCCGGTTCACCACGGGCCCCGAGTCGCGTGAAGCGGTGATCTACCTATCGAAAGTCTCCGACGGACCAGGCAACGCCTGGGCAGACAACCTGACCCTTCCGGCAACGCCACCAAAGACAAAATGACAACGTGTGTTATCCTTGACGGGGAAGGCGGAGGGAGCATTGCGGTTCCGTAGGAGTTCTGCGGCGTTGTTCAACGGGGATGCGAAGGCTTTGTTCATCAGGACTTGCCAGTGCTTCGCGGGTGGCACCGATAGCTTGGCTATCGGTGTGCCGCCAGGCATGGGAGGCGCTTGGCCACGGGTGTCCCGGTCCACCGCCCTTCGAATGAACACCTGTCATCCAGATTTAAGCTGATTCGAAACGAGAAATCGGCCACTCGGTCGTGCCCCAAAGCCGGTCGCGACGGTTCTTTGGAAACTTGAACAAGCATGACGCCGCAGGCGCACCTGAACCCGGACCGCGCGGACGCCCCGCAGATGGTCCTCCAGTTCGACTGCACCGGCACCCACGACCCCGCCACCGACACCACCACCGTCCGCATCCACCGCGTGTGCGACTCGTTCGGCCGGCTGACCAGCGAGACGAAAGCGTCGATGGACTGCGTCTTCGGCTACACGGGCAAGCTGTTCGACGAGGCCACCGGGCTTCAAAACAACTGGCGGCGCTGGTACGATGCGGCCACCGGCCGCAGGGCCAACCCTGCTTGCAACCCAACATTCAACGTTTACCCCAGCACTGCTGGGCAAGCCAGCAGCGGCACCCGGCGCGGCTCTGCGCCGGCGGAAGGAAAAGAACCGTCGCGACGAACGCCGTGGTCGCGATGAGCGTTTTCGATGTGGTTGCAGGTTGGGGCACCAAAAGAACTCCTGGAAAATGGAAAAGGGCGTCCGGGGATCGGCTGCCGAGAAATGCAAGCTCGACGCGCCCGCGAGTGGGGATGGCCACGTTTACATGTCCTCGCTCGCGCGACGTCTTTACGGGTCTTGATCGAGCACGAAGGTGAACAATTCGTCCAACCGCGCGGGGCGGATCGTTCGCCGGAACGATCGATCCTGGCAGCGGCCTTCAACTTCGTAGCGCTTGCCTTCCTTCAGAACTGCCGTGAGATGATTGTTGGCGTCGAACCGTTCGTCGTTCGAACGGCCTTTGAACACGAGGTTGCCGGCCGCATCGCGTACGACGATGTCGGCGGCTTGTCGCGAGCCGCCCGGCGCGTCGAATACGCGAAACATGGCGCGGAGTTCGCCTTCGCCGAGCGGTTTTCTTTTGCGCGTATAGCGGTCGGTCACGTTGACGGCCCAAACATTGTCGACCGATGGCGCCCACACCAGCGGAAAGCGCAGGGGCGTCCGGCGGAAACTGACGGCATAAATAGCGTGCAAGGGGTGTTCGCGATCGGCCCGGGACGCCCGAGCGGTGAACCATGCTTTGTTCAGATTTTTGCCGGTCGGCTCCGCCGCGCCGGTGAAATGCCAGCCGTCGTCCCAGATTTCGACCCAGGAATGATTCCCGCTGCGATCGGCCCACAACGGGGTTCCGACGAATCGGGCCGGAACGCCGACCGAGCGGCAGGCGTCGATCAGGAGGATCGACAGGCCGGTGCAGGAGGCCAGGCCGCTTTCGATCGACTCGTAGGGTCCCTGGTCCGGCCGCCGTCGCCTGGTCGAGTAGCGCACCTTCAACAGCGGGAATATCTTTTGGTTGAGCACCGCGGCCGCCTCGGAAGGCGTTTGGGCATCGCGCACCAGCGGGAGAAAACGTTCGCGAAAGTCCTTCCGCCAGTTGTCGCGGGATTCGGTGACGTTTGCATACGGCAGGACGTAGTTTTGGAAGACCGCCTCGGGCAGCCGGTCTTTCCAGGGCGCCGCCTGCCGGGCCCGATGGGCGTAGTCGACGTTTTCCAGGAGGAAGGCCGCCGAGAGGCTCGTCAGATCGCGCCCGGGCATGTTGGCGACCAAGAACCGCATGCTGCGCTGTTGTTCGGGCGGTGCCTGGGCGAGTGCCAACTCGATTTGCCGACGATTCTTGCCCGCGCGCCGGCATGCGTCCGCCACCGCCGCGGGCTGGTCGTCGGCCCGGCTCGGCGTGACGAGAAGCATCAGCAACAGCCCGACGAGCGTATTCCGCCGCACGCCCCGGCGAGGCGTATCATGGTACGGGGAAGGTGGGCACGGCACCCCACGAGCAGCAAGTCGTGAAAATCGCAGCATACCGGCCATGATACTCGGACACTCATCGTCGCTCAAGTCGAGACTCCCGATGAAGCGGAAAGGGGGCGGGGCTCTTGATTCATTGCTGCATGGGCCCGAAGACGCCTTGCGGATTCGGCGATCTCCCCAGGCTAAAAGCACCGCGCCGTGTGTCAGGTGTTTCGGCCCTACCTCTCCCGACGCTCGCCGCCCGAAGTGCTTAAAAGAGAGGAATAAAATACGGTTCCACCGGCTAGCTCGTGCTACCACCGGACTCCAGGATGTGACCTTGATGCCTCCCCTATTCAATCGGCTCATCGGTATCGGCCAGCGTTTCGTCCAGGAGTCGCTCCAAATCCAACTGGCGGGCTAGTTGGCGGATCGCGTCCCGTTCCGGCTCGCTGGCCAACCGAACGAGTTGACGCAGATCTCGGCGGCTCTTGTGGCTTCCTTTACTGATCCACACGAGCTTCGACGCGGCCACGTCGGGCCGAGACGCGGCCGGCACGTGCATGCCCGCAAAGACTTCGAGCATCTCGGAACGTTGCAGCTCACCGGGAATCAACTCCCGGGGATATACGTCCAGCTTCATCGCCTCTTGCCCGTCGAGCAACTGGAACCTCCGCTTCTTCTCGACCGCCGTGCGAACGGCTGCCTCGTCGAATAGAAAGTCAGTCCGACTCAGGGCCTCCAAGAACAACTCCAGTTGTTCGGCAACGGCCCGGTTGTCGATCACCAGATCGACATCCTGCGTCATTCGCGGTTCGCCGTAGGCGACCGTTGCGATACCACCGGTCAGATGGAAGCGGATCTCCAGCGACTGAAGGACGTCAATCGCCTTGCCGAGGGTCTCCCGGAACACGTCAATCGGGAACACTTGCCAGCCTCCGTTCGATCATCGCTCGCGTCCTTGGGTCGGCCCCGTATTGCCTCAAGGCCACTTCCCACTTCAACCGCTCAGGGCTCATGGGGCCCAGCTCCGCGAGCACGCGACGCTCGACGATCGCACGCGACCAATGGAACATGGCCGTCGCTCGCTCAACACGCTCACACGGCGAAAGCGAATCGTTTCTCGCTTGAAGCCGGCGCTGGATTTCCGTCTCGGGCTGCATCGGTCGCACCGTTTAGGCTTGTCGTGGCTTCCCGCAGGATACTCATCATATCGGCTTGCGCGCCCGTGCACTAGGCGATCAGTACGGCAAGCGCGACGGTCACCAAATCCAAGCGGTCGGGGGCGTATCGGGGGGGCTTGTCCCGTTGGGTCGTTCGCATTGTATCTCCCCTCGGGAGCGGGGCAAGCATGGAATCCCGGGCGGGTGGCTGGGATTCGATCGTGCGTGACCGCGGGGAGGGAAGTCATGGGCCGTGGTTGCCTTCCCGGTATTGCAACTTCCCCGCTCGGATGGCCGCAATGACCTCCTGCTGCGTCAACCCGTACTCCCGCCGGGCGGACTTGTCGCTCAGCGTGGCTCCCTTCCGTGACCATCGATCCATGCGACACTCCTTTCTTGTCGTCCAGCCACTTCCAGACACTCAGTCTTTGAACATTGCATAAAGTCTGAGGTCTTCGCTGAAGACTCCGACGTGATAACGATCGATCAGACGGTTGTCATCCGTGAAGTCCACCTCAGCCATTGGCAATTCATCATTTACGTCGATTCTTCCTCGGCGAACGTCGATACACTGGCTCGATGTTCCGCCCGTCACTCCTCGGCTCCACTTCCTTGCTTGCCTTTCCACCAGGGGCAGAAGGGACAGTCACCTCCCAAGGGAAAATCCTCACCTTCCTCGTGAGGGCAGCCCATGTTTCCATCGCTCATGCCCACCCGCGTGACGCCATGATGCCTGAAGAAGTCGTCGATTTCCTGCTTGATATTTGGGTTGCTCATCACGTCGGTCGCCACCCATCGCTTGATGATCGGCTCTGCCTCCTCCCCGGTGACAACCCCAGCAACGATCTTCGTCGTTGTTTTGTCGTCGGGGCCGTAATAGGCGATGGTGCCGATGGGTAACTCGACGGCATCCCCTTCGTCTTCATACTCCTGCACATCCCACAGCCAGTAGCTGTAATCCTCGACGTGCTGAAAGTTGGGGTCACCCTCATCCACTCCAAGACATCCCAAAGGCACCTGGACCTCCTCCTTTCCTCGACGGGCATCACACACGATGCCCGCCTGGGGATCAAGTGGCGGATCAGCAAAGCCAACAACCTCCACTTTCCCGGCGTCGGCAGGACCGATTTCCGCGGCTGGAAAATAGTCAGCCTCGAAGGGAAAGGAGAGATGACCATTCAGTTGGACAAGGTACTGCCGCTGGGCCGATTCGTCTGCCTTGGGCAGACCGTCATCGCTGGTAAGCCCGAATACCATTCGGATGCGGTCGTCGGGCTCATCGTCGGAAAGGGGGCGAGTTACGATCCGCGTCGGCTGCTCCATCGCAGCGGGTGCTTCTTGGTCCGCCGCTTCAAGCTGATCTTCATCCAGCCAGTGGCGATGGGGATTCAGCCCATCCCGCTCACACCGCTTGAAGAAGACGGAGTGGGCCTGATCGAGCGTAGACTTCACCCACTGAACGGCGTAACCGACGGGCGTCAACCACCCAACCCGTGTGACTCGCCCTACCCAACCACCTAACGGAATGTCGGGATACCGATCGTGAACCACCCCCGGCTTCACCCGCACCAAGCCGCCTTCGGCAAATGCCGCCTGGAGTTCGCTGGAGCCTTTCTGTCTCCCCAGGCAACGACGGAGTTGGTGAAGCTTCTCATTGACCTTGCCCAGGTCGAACTCCTCGGCGTCAAAGTCGTCACCAGTCCACTCCAGGGCCCACTCATGCTCCTCGTGTTCGGGGTCTTGGAGCTTGTTGAGGAGGTAAGGGTAGCCATGGGGACCGCCGCAGTCCTCGGGTGGGCAGGCACGCTCGCCCTGCACGCACCGAGGATAGCGAACGCCTCCCTCGGCGGGCAACGTTCTCTCGATGTCGATGATGTGCCGCCAGTCGTCCCCGAAATCATAATCGTAGCGGAAGCGAGTGTGTCCCTGCTCAACCACCTCGCTGAGTCGGACGTCGCGAGAATCGTATTCAGGCTCGCCGCACCGTCTCGGATCGCCGAACTCGTCGCCGTCAATCACGAAGGCGTATATGTGTTCGTCTTCCCAACCCATGCAAACCTGGATGATGTCGTGAAACTCATCCAACGAGCAGTCGCTTGTCTGCACCCTCCGCCAGATCGGCGGTTTGATGTGCTCAAGCGTGATCTTGACTTGGTAGATTGGAAGTCTGGTATCGAGGGCCTTCCGTGTTCTCGATTTCTTAGCCATTGGTCATCCTCCGTGGTCTTGATAGCTACCGATGGGCTCTCTGTGTGGCTTTTTCAACCGCTTCTATCATCCCCTGTCCGTGGTTGGCGTGTATCGTGTTCCTGCTGGCCATCGAGCTACGACTTCTTCTTCGTTCTCCTGCGATCAGAACCAGTCATTTTCCTGGTCTCCGGACTCTTCCCATTGCTTGAGGCGGTACTCCCTAACCGCTGCCTCCCACTCTGCCCGCTCCTTGTCCGAAATGAGATGCTCGTTCGTCCCGGTGACGATCAGCCCGGTCTTCTCGAAGGCATACACGACAGCCGGGTCCCACCCAGCTCGCTTCATCGCCTCCACCATGAAGTGCACAGCGTGTTCCAAGGGCGGCATGTCAAAGAACAGATTGTTGTCACTTCCCGGTTCTCGGACATCCTCCTCGATGAACCCGCACTTCTGCTTCTCGATCACGTCGGCTAGTTCGTCATTCATGGGTACGGAGTTGACAATAGTGTCTTCCTCGTTCACCAGATAATCGAAGTGCTTCCCGTGACAGCAGCGGCCGCAGGTCTTGCCACTGCACCACGGACAGGGCGCTTTCCGCGATAGCGTCTGGCGGGACACAAAGTCCTCTTAACGGGAACTGGCGATGGGCTTCTTCAAGCATCGTCTTGGACACATAATGAACGGGCTACTCCAATTCGTCCGCGGAATCGACGATCTTCAGATCGAACTGGAATCCTTCGCGGGCCTGGAGGAGTTCGGCCAACTGATCGAACGTGAGGAAGATGCCGTCCACCACGACCCCACCGTAGTCGATGCGCCCCCGCAGTCTGTCGTGCGTGAGCGACAGCCTTCCATCCCGCTCGACGAGATGACGGACAGAAAGCAGCTTCCGAATCCTCAGGCGAAGATCGCCAAGTGCTTGGAACGGGTCCACCGTGGAGAATGCTCGGAAGACGTAGCCGTTGTCGCCGCCCACGTCTTCGGATGCACACACGCCGTATCCCAAAGGCACCGGATACTGTGTCAGCATGAACTTCCGTGTCCGCCCAGCAAAGTCCGTGAACTCTTCGCTGCTCGGGAAATCCGTCGGCTTCCGTGATCCGTTGTTCTCGGGCATACATTGCTCCTTGTCGGTGCGACACTCAGGTCGCTCAAAACATCCCCAACTGCATCCTGGTCTTCGCTATCTCCCTCCGGGCTTCGTTCCGGGACATCTTGCGGGTCTTCTTCAGGAACCGGATGGCCTCTTTCTCCGCCCCTGTTCTTACCATGCCGCAGAGTTGGGTTTCCCATTTGGCATCCACGCCAGGAGCAGCGGGCGGCAGCCATTCGACCCGTATCGTACCCTCCAGGGTGCCGCCACAAGTGAGAATCCGTCGCCGGTCATCCGGGAAGTGGGTCTTCTTGTACTCGACCAGTTCATCGATCATAGCGTCGATGTCCCTGGACTTCAATTCGTCCCACAGGTCGGGTTTCTCGGCTTCGATAGCCTGCCAGACATTGTGATAGCCTTCCCGTTCGCCACCCAGCCCAACACACTCGTTCCATGCGATGTTGGCAAGAAAAAGGGCGACATGGGACGCCTCGGCTGAGAGAACGGCCTGGGGGTCACGGAGCAGTTGTTCCATCATCTCCTGCATCATGTCGGACAGTTTGCGGTCGGGGGTTGTCTTTGTCTTCATCGATCGTTCCTCCGTGATGTTGGCGGCTACCTGTGAGTTTGTGTTGGCGGCGTGCTTCGTTGGGTTGGGGCTTCGTTGGCGACAAGCCCCTGTTGGTGGCAAGCCCCTGTTGGCGGCCAACCTTCATTTGGGACAAGCGGCTCGCCGGGGCGGAGCCCGGCGAATCGCAGATGCCGTGGTCGAGGTCGTTGGGGTCGAACGCCTTCAATGTTGCCATGTTAGCGACTCGCCGCCGGAACCGGCCTCACGAACGCTGATCCTGCTTTCCACCCTGGTCGGTTGGAACATCATCCTGGTCAACCAGGCGCACCGCCCCGCCAGGCAACCGCCCCTCACGGAGAATCGCATCGTATACCAGCTGCTCGTTAGGGGTCAGGGTAATGTTAGTACCCCGCTCCTCAACGAGAAGCCGCGTGCCGATGGGGGCGCCACCGGTAGGGATTGTCTCCGGCAACCGTCCAGATCCCTGCAAATGTTCCAACACGCCGGGCCTCGTTGCATAGAGTGCCGCCGTCAGCTTCAATTCCTTTTCGGAGGGGCTTCGGTCAGACATCATTTCGTCCTTCAAACGTGTTCCTTTGACCATTGCAAAGCCACGGGCAGCTCGTCGGGGGAGCAGGAGATGGCTCGACTCTCGCCTGCCCAGCCACCTCACCCGCCCTCAAACCCACTCGGAACTTTTCCCACCTTCTCCCGGTGAACCAAACTGCTCCGTCTGGGCACCACCTTGGGTACCGCCCGCCCCGATCCCGTTCAGGCTAGCAGCATATGCGGGCGGCGGTAGTGGGGGTCCACTTCCATCTGCCGGCCGGCGTTCCAGTCGATCTTGCCCCGCCGGCGAGCCTTGTCGATATACTTCTCGTCGCCCGTCTGCTGAAATTTGGCCCGGTCCTTCGAGAGGACATCGACGTCTCGCCGTGGGGCAATAGCGGGACGAAAACGCAGGGCGTCGCCTGCACGTGCAAGTCGTGCGACGGTTAGGCGCCGACGTTCGCTCGACCGGGGCAGGAAGAAAAGGTCCGCACTTGGGCGGACGAACAACATTCCGGTGCCGCCCGTCGAGTTGTTCAAGTGGGTTTCAATCCCCCACGACCAGCCCGATCCCATCAAACGCGGCCGCGGCCGCAAAGACACTTGCCGGCGACGAGCCGGACAACTATGCTATAGTGGCTTCCGGGGCGTGGAAGGGGCGCGTTGCCTCCTTCCGAGCTCTCGACACGATCAACGAAAGGACGACAACGATGAAGAAAACAGCTCTTGTGGCCGCGGTTTTCCCGATTCTTGCGGTAACCATTCTTGCGATCACGGCCCTTGCGGCAACGATTCTTGCGACAACGGCCATCGCCGAGGATGCCGTGCCGCCAACGTCGCACCCGGACAGTAGTGGGTGGCAGGACCTGCTGGCGAAGGATCTCTCCAATGCGATCTACCCGAAGGGCGTCTGGTCGTTCGACGACGGCGTGCTGACCGCGACCAAAGACCAATGCCTCTGGACGGAGAAGGAGTACGACAACTTCATCGTCGACCTGGAGTTCAAGACGGCCCCGGGCACGAACAGCGGGGTGATCGTCCATTGCAGCGATCCGAAGCAATGGGTTCCCAATTCGGTCGAGGTTCAGATCGCCGACGACGACGCCCCGCGCTGGGCCAAGGCCCCGAAGACTTGGCAGTGCGCGGCGATCTTCGGCCACCTGCCGGCCAGCAAGCGGATGGTCAAGAAGCCGGGGGAGTGGAACCGGATGACCGTGACCTGCCAGGGGCCGATGATCCACGTGCTGCTCAACGGCGAGCAGGTCACCGTCATGGACATGACGAAGTGGACCTCGGCGAAGAAAAACCCCGACGGCAGTGACATCCCGCCCTGGCTCAACAAGCCGAAGGCCGAACTGCCGACCAAGGGACATATCGGCTTTCAGGGCAAACACGCCGGCGCCCCGATCTACTTCCGCAACTTGAAGATTCGAACGCTCGACTAACACGCACCCCATGGCTGGCGTGACCCGCAGCATGGACAGCACAACCAGCGGATGGCACCTGATTGGTGGTGATACCGCAATGGGTAGTACGTACTGGGGGGACACGCTCGAACAGTTCTCGGCCCTTACACACACAACGGTACGCCCCTTGGCGAGATGGACGTCATCGTCATCTACGCCGAAGCCGGCACACTCAATCGTGACGGCTATGACGTGTATGGTTACGTGGACAACATCCAGGCGACCCCCGAACCGGCCTCGTTGAGCCTGCTCGGCCTGGCCGGCTTCGCGCTGCTGCTCCGCCGTCGTCGCCGCAAGTAGGCCCCGTGCCAGTCGTCGCGAAAATGCTCCATCGTGCGGGCGGGGAGACCCGCCCGCACGGTATTCCCCACAAATCGGAGCGGTGACTACCGAATCGGCGATCCGGATGTCCCGCCTCTGATGGAACTGGAATCTCGGCCTGTTTGGGTTAGCATCGTCCCAAACGGAGGGAGGTTCCATGAGCAGTAGAAGCGGAACGGCCGTGTCCCTCCGGCAAGCGTGAAATGGATCCCGGCAGCGCCGAACGCGGGGCGCAAGATTGCCGAGCGGCGGGCGGGAGCGCAACCAAACAGACAATCACGCCTGGCCGCGGAAGCCTGTAGCATCGCGCAGCCGGAAAGCGGGAAGCCTGCGGAAGCGGGACATGATGCCCTCCGAGGCACCCGCGGCCGCACCGCCAATCTCAGTCTCCTGGTGGGCAAGATGCCGTGACCACCCCCGCCCCTGCGGTTGCCCACGGCGGGCGACGAAAATCACGACCGGAATGCTTGACAATCCGCGGGGATCCGGGAAAGATGGGGCGCGGTTCGGTGGCGTGTCAATCCGCCTTGCACGCCGTCGGGGTAACCCAAGCCGACAACTTATTGTCGCCCCTGCATCCCGCATCCCGTCATGCGACGTCCAACATCCCATGTCCAACAGCGAACGCCTATCCAGCGGTCGGCCGCTGCTCCCCGGCGGTTAACATCACGCGTTCGGGCGATCGTCGTTTCGGCGGCGGCTTCCTGTGCGTGCCTGGTCGCGTTGGTCTCTGGTGACGCGGCAGCGCAGACACTCATGCTGGGCCCTTACCACGACGTCAACCTGCACCACGACCCGAGCGAAGCCCAGCAGGGCAGGACGTGGACCGGAAACTACTTCGACGACTCCGACGGCGACGATCACTACACGCCCGGCGAAGACCTCCAGGAGTTCTACGATCGCGACTGGAAGTACGTCAACTATCAGGAGGACTTCTGGTACAACCCCGACACCGGGCAAACCGAGTCGGAGGAGTGGGACCCGGGCATGGCGGGCTCCTACGACCACAGCGCCTGGATGGCGGCCGGGGCGAACCTTTGGGCGTCGTACCGCGGGCTGGCCGATCCGCAAGGCACTTATGACATCTGGGCGTACCAAACGGGCCTCAACGGCTTTCTTTGGGACGATTATCACCCCCAGAACGCACCGCACGTTGTCTTGGATCATGCGGGAATCAACCGCTTCGTGATGCAGCAGGACGGCGGCGGCGGTTTCGACTGGTACTGCCCGATCGAGTACATCGAGGCTTCGTTGCGCGAGGGCATGCCCGTCTCTCTCGGGTATGGTGACGGCTACCTGACCGTCCACGGTATCGATCCGACCGCCGGCACGCTGTGGGCCACCGACACGCACCGCGACCCGGGCGGCGACGCCCTGGCGAGCTACCAATACGATCCCGCCACGCTGCAATTCTCCGGTCCGGCCGCTGGAACGATCGATTACCTGTGTTCGGAAGATACCATCGCCTGGTATCGCGGCATGAACGGTTATTGGAGCACCAGCGCGGCGTGGTCGAATCAGCACACCCCCAACGCCGCCCAGACGGTCTACCTCTCGCATCCGAACCACATCAACCTGCACGTCGACTCCACGGCCGCCGCCAAGGCGATCTACTTCAACACGCCCAACCCGGGCCAGAAGATGAACGTCGAGGGCTCGGCCGATTTGACGGTTTCCGAGGACGTCGCATTGGGCGACGGGGGCAACGGCGAGATTCATCACTACAGCGGGCGGATGACCGTCGGCGGCGAGCTGCGGCTGGGCGGTTCCATCGCCGGAAAGGGGGAATATGAAATCCGCGATGGAACACTCACGACCGGCGCGACCCAGGTGGGGGTCGGCGGCATCGGCCGTTTCATCCACGACGGGGGAACGCACGAGGTGGCCAGTCTGCTGAGCCTCGGCCACGCCGCCGAAGGCGACGGCTACTACGAACTCCGGCAAGCGCCCGGAGCTACCTCGCGGCTGGTGGCGTTCCGCGAAACCATCGGCCACGAGGGCGTCGGCCTGTTCAAACAGACCGGCGGCGTGAACACCGTCTCCGGCTCGCTGACGATCGGACGCGGCGGCTGGGGAACCTACGTGCTCGAAGGCGGGCACCTCGACCTGGGCGTGTTCCTGCACGTCGGCAGCGACGCGCCGGGGTTGCTTCACCAAACCGGCGGGTCGATTGCCGCCAGCCACGAGGTCCAGATCGGGGGTAGCGACTCCGGCACGTATTTGCTGGAAGGGGGATCGTTCGCGGCGTGGAATCTGGGGCTGGGCACCAGCACCGCCGGCAAGACCGCCCGACTCACGCAGTCGCTCGGAACCACCGTCGGGGCCGCCACGATCACCGTCGGCAATGGTTCGTCCGGAATAGCCGTCTACACCATGAGCGGCGGACCGATCAGCGGCCCGACCACCGAGATGGCCACCGAGGTGCTCATTGTCGGCGAACAAGGGACCGCCGAGTTCAACCAGATCGGCGAATCGGCGTTCGTGACACTAACGGACGAGTCGTGGATCGGACACGGCGGCGATGCCTCGGCCACGTATCAACTCGATCGGGGCACGCTAAAGCTGGGCGGCGTCCTGCACGTGGGCCGCACCGGTGGGCTCGACCCGGGCACCCAGCCGCCGTCGGCCCACCTGGACGTCAGCGATGGTTTCATCATCCCGCTCGATCCGGCCGCGTCCGCCGCGATGGTTGTCGTCCACGGCTCGGCCGCCCGCCTGACTGGCGAAGGGTTCTATCGCGTACCGGTGATGTTCGAGTCCGATCCGATCTTCGGGCCGGGGGCCAATCAGGCCGTGTCGGTCTCGTTTGCCGAAGACCTGTTGATCCGGTCGAAGCCACTGCATGTCAGCCAGTCGATCACCGATGCGAATGTCGGCTCATCGGAGAAGGCCGGGCGATTGCGAACCGCCACGCTGGACGACTCCTGGTTCCGCGTTGACTGGTCGCAACCCGGCGACCCGGACGATCTGCAGTATCAGCACACCACCGAGACCGCGCCGGTGCCGCTGCCCGAGGTGGCCGTCCCCTACGATCCAGCCCAAGTGGCGGGCAACAGCCGGGTTGCCGCCGCGGCCATCGAACCGCGGATGCATCTGTGGCAGTTCCGCGACGGCATGGTCCGCAACATCGCCGAGATGGACGACGACGGCGTCGTGGCGGTGGACGCGACGGGCAAGATGATCCACGGTGGCGCGCGCCGCGTGGAGGGCGACTTCGCCGTGGCCGTCGGCGGGAAGGCCGTCGACCCGCTGCACCAGAATCCGGCCGTGGCGGCGCTCCACGCGCGAGGTCTGATCGGCGAGGGCGTGGTCATCGGCCAGTTGGAACTGGGCGTTCCGTACGCGCACCACGGCTGCTTCGCCGATTTCGGCAACCCCGACCCGGCCGCGACGCGCGTCTCCGTCGAGACGGGCGCCGATGCGAGGAATCACGCCAGCCAGGTCGCGTCGATCATGGTCGGCTACGACCCGCTGGGGCTTCAAGTGGACGGGCAATCGTGGTTTGTCGAGCCGGACCGGCGTTACGGCTCCGGCTGTGGATTCGTCGGCGTCGCCCCGGGGGCCGAATTGCATAGCCGGGCGCTGCCGAACTCCGACGAACTGGCCGACGAGTTGGAGTATCTTTCCAGTGTGCCCGGCATGAAGGTGATCAACGCCTCGCTGAGCTTCAACTTCCAAGACCCAAATGACGGGATGCTTGAACCGTCCCGATGCTTGGATCACTGGATCGCCGAACGCTGGGCCGAGCCCTTTTCGCTGGGGCCCGGAAGGACGACCACCGCCGTGGCCGGTCGCGGGCTGATCCACACCCAGGCCGCGGGCAACGGGGGGACCACGGCCGGCTCACTATTGATCCCCGCCGACAGCTACAACAGCATCGTCGTCGGCAACGCGCGGTTCGATGATCTCATGCACATCGAACCGGCCTACGCCACGGTGGCCGATACCTCCGGCCGAGGACCGACGGCCGATGGCCGCGCGGGGATCGACCTGATCGCCCAGGGCACGGGCAACCTCAGCGCCTTCGCCATGACGCACCGGGACCAGTTTGGAGCACGGGTCGACGATCCCGATTACGAAATCAGCGGCAGCCGGGGGCTGTACAGCACGTCGGTGCGCGTGAGTTCGGCGTCCGACCCCAATGCAACCGCGCCCGCCGAAGGAACCAGCTACGCCGCGCCCACGGTGGCCGGCATGACGGCGCTGATGGTCGAACAGGCCCGCAAGATGGGCGAGCCGCTCGGCGAAAGCCCGTTGGTCGTCAAGAGCATCCTCATGACGTCGGCCGACAAGCTCGACGGCTGGGAGAAGGGCGCCGCCGGCGCGGCCGACGATCACACCGTCCCACTCGACTACGCCCAAGGGGCCGGGCTTCTGGATGCAATCGGCGCCATGGACTTGTTGGCCGATGGCCGCCAGTCCCACGGGCCCGACCCGGTCGACCACAGCGGCTGGGCCTGGTCGGTCCTCTTCGCCGACGACTTCTCCGAAGCCTGGGGATTCGACGGTCACCTGTACCTGCTCGAAGACGTTCCGCCCGAGTCCACCATGTCGGCCACGTTGAACTGGTATCGGCACGTGTTCGACGCGTCCGGAGCCGGCACGTATGAAACGCAGGGGCTGACCGATCTGAATCTTGAACTGCTTCGGTTGGACGGCGAGTCGATGTTTCGGGTCGACTGGTCGGAAAGCCCAGTCGATAACGTCGAGCACCTCCATGGCGAAAGCCTGTCGGACGGCGGCGACTACCTGTTGCACGTGACTGGTGGCTTTCTTAACGGACGGTTCGCCGAGGAATACGCCCTCTCGTGGCAGGTCGCCCCCGCCACCGCGGTGCCCGAGCCACACGCAATCCTGCTGTTGCCCGCACTGCTGGTTCTCCTGGCGCGACGTACCGCCGGGCCATCGCGCCACGCGCGGGCCGGCTCGCTGTCGCCGAGATAAGCGTCCCAGAAGGCGGTGCTCACCGCGAGGATGGCCCGATGGTGGTTCGGGTTCCGCGGGCCGCGGTCGCTCACGCCCAGCCGCTTCGCCACGGCCCGATTCGATTCGCCCTTCTCCTTCAAGACATGAAGTGTCACGATCTCTTCCTTGCTGAGCTTCGCCATCGACCGGTCCTCCCGCGGCAACCTCGAAAGCCGCAAGAGAAAACGGACCGGCCGCCAATTGCCATCCCGCCCCAGAAGGGACAGGACGCAACTTGCCTGACCGACAAACTGGAAAGCGCAACACTTCGGGTTCAGGAACATGAATCCTACCGGGTGCGGTGCCAGTGACGGGCACACGCGAGGCGGGACACCCCCGGCAAACGGCACGGCGATTACGGCGTCCAATACGGCACAATGAACATCTCCGGCCGCGGCCTGACGCCCGGCTACTGGTTCTACTTCGAGCTGACCCGCGGGTTCTTCTCCACCACGGGCAACCAAGGCCGCGTGAACGATTATCTGGTCGCACTAAACGCCGCCGGGCAGTACACCACGCTGTACAACGCCATCGACGGGCTGACGGCGTACGAACAGGCTCGGGCGTTGGGTGATCTGTCGGGTGAGTCGCTCGCCACCACGCAGTCGTTGGCCATGGACGGCATGATCATCAGCACGCAAGTGCTCCTGCCGCAAATCCGTCCGGCCGACGCCTGTGGGCGATGCTGCTCCCCTTGCCCGGGCTGGGATGGCTGGATCACCGGATATGGCGTCGGCGGCCAGTTGAACAACGACGGCAACGCCACGACGACGAACGTCTCGACCGGTGGGACGATCGTCGGCCTGCGGCGCCCGCTAGGCTACCGCGCCGCCGGCGGTGTGTATTACAACTTCGGGCACACCTACGGCGACAACGCCACGCGGAACGCCTCGACCCGCATCGACGACCACTTCTTCGGCGCCTACCTCAACCAGCAGCACGACGGCTGGTACTGGCTGGCCACCGGCGGGTTCGGCTACGATCACTTCCAGACGCACCGCAACGTGGCAATCGGCAGCGTCAGCGAATCGCCCCAGTCGAAGCACGACGGTTGGCGATCGATAGTCTACGGCGAATTGGGCGACAACTACGGCTTCGGGCGGATGCAACTCGACCCGTTCGTCGCCATGCAGTACACCTACCTGCGCGAGAACGGCTTCGTCGAACAGAACGGGTCCGTCACGGGCCTGGATGTGGGTGGGATGGACTTCAACAGCCTTCGCACACACGTCGGCGCGCGGCTGTCGCGCAAGCTGCCGGGGCTCGGCCAGGGTCGGAGCCGCGTGGAAGTCCGCTCGATCTGGATGCACGAACTGCTCGACGAAACGGCCCCAATCGCCACCGCCCGATTCAGCGGAGCCGGCGCCGGCTCCAGCTTCCTCGTCCAGGGCAACGGCCTGGGCCGCGACTGGTACTGGTTCGGCACCGGCTGGCGCTGGACCCTCGCCCGAAACATCGAGCTGTACGCCGATTACGACATGCTGCTGAACGAGTGCGAAACACTCCACACCGGAAGCGGCGGCCTAACCGCCACGTGGTAGGCCACCAGCACGCGACCGAAGCAAGCCCAGTAGGGGGCTTCGCTACGCACCAGAAGTACTTACGGGAGCAGGGAATAGTGGACTGTCGGCTGCGCTGCGTGTCGGGAGCACGGGTGCGAAGCCCCCGTGCGGTGGTCACTATTTCGTGCACGGAGTAATAATTCGACTGTTTCAGATTTGTCGTTTGCTTATGTTCGACGGGGCCAGACGTTTATGCTGCTTCCAGTGATAGAGGCGAGCCAGCTCGTTGCGGGTGAGTCGCTTCTCGCGTTCGAGCAGAATGCGGGAGGGTATACCGCATCCGCAGCGTCGCGCGAGGATGGAGCTGATGCCTTCGCGGACTTGTTGAACAGTGATTGCCGGTGTCCATTTTTTTCCCGCCGGGCTTCGCACACCAGAAACCACGTGGCGATGAGCGACAGGACTTGGTGATGATGCCATCCCTTCCAGTTGCGGACTTCGTAATCCGCCAAGCCCGCCTCGCTTTTGGCGCGCTGGAGGCATTCCTCCACGCGGTGTTCGGCTTTGGCGACGCAAGCGAACTCGGGTTGCTTCTCCAAGTCCGCTTGGAAATCGTCGTCGCCCAGGGTTCGGCCATCAGCTCGATGTAGGCCACTCGTCGTCGCGGAAGAAGGTCGGCCGAAACAAACCATGTCCCTGCGGCAGCGGGAAGAAATACAAGAAATGCTGCCTGCGCAAGTCGGCCGAGCCGGGGCCGGACTTGGGTTCAACGTAAGCGCCGACGCTAGAACAAAAGACGGATTCGAACACGGGGCCGAACATTGGGCCCCACGGTCCACGCCCCAAAGGCCCGTACGTTACTGATCCATCCGCTCGCCGGAGTTGGGGTTTCTGGCAAGAAGCTCGTAAGCTTCCGTGAAGCGGTCGATCATTCGGTCGGCGGCCTCCAAATTGTCCCGCGCAATGTAGCTCCAGATGTCG
>Ga0180436_10000934_pt1 | contig 29242 bp, 23 predicted proteins | sample SS_ome_2_FD_132434 | JGI IMG/M metagenome (GOLD analysis project Ga0180436, IMG submission 132434) | Hypersaline lake sediment archaeal communities from the Salton Sea, California, USA - SS_3_S_2 metaG | ecosystem: Environmental > Aquatic > Non-marine Saline and Alkaline > Hypersaline >... | reverse complement strand
TACCGGGTCTACCCGCTGGAACTCATTGGAAAGATGAAACTGACCCAGGATCTGTACGTGACCGAATCAGAAATATTGATAAAGGCCGGCGATTTGGGGCGGAAAATCCACTTCATTAGAATCGGCGCAATTTACGGGCAGATTCGAAGCCACTTCAGGCCCGTCCTGGATATCACGGCCATTACGGCCTATATCATTTCCTATTTCATGGTTAAATTTTTTGTGGAAAGCATTACGGCCAACAATCCCAATACCTATAGAAAAGGTAATTTGCGGGATAAGATTGCGGCTTGTAAAACCATCGATCTGTTTTTTCAGACATATATTGTAAGTATTAGTCTGATATTGCAAAGCATTTTTGCACTGATTCATGTCCTGGGATCCCTTTTGAAATTCCATAATTTTGCTTCTACCCGGCGACTGAACCATGGTTTTTACCGCATCACCGTGGGCAGTTATCTACTTCCCGTCATTCTCATCATCATCATCATCGAAAAACTGGTGGGCCTGGTTGGCCTCAAATTTCAGTATGTGGACGGATTTATTCAGAGACACTATCCGCATTTGTGGGGTGACCGCCATCGTACTTTTTAGCAATCTTCGCAACATAATTTGACGGAAAAATCTTTTACAGCACCGATTCCGAGGCGATATGAAGGTCCTCCTGGTTGTACCCTTACACCGGAAACAGAATTTTAAACGCTATTTTCAACCGGCGCCCCTGAGTCTCATGGCCATCGCCGCCCTGACGCCTCCGGGCGTGGATATAGAAATTGTGGATGAAACGGTCGAAACGCTGCGTTTCGATACGTCGGCCGACCTGGTGGGGATCGGGTCCAACACGTCAGAAATCGTCCGGGCCTACGAGATCTGCGACGAATTCAAGCGGCGTGGCAAAACCGTGGTCATGGGCGGTATCCACGTCAGTTCTTTGCCAGAAGAAGCCTTGGGTCATGCGGACAGCATCGTTATCGGCGAAGCAGAAGGTCTTTGGGAAAAATTGCTGGATGATTTTCGTCGTGGTCGTTTGCAGAAAATATATCAGCATCAAACACTCCCGGCCCTTAAAACGTTGCCGATTCCAAACCGGCAGATTCTAGAGGGAAAAAAGTATCTCACCCGAAATGTATGCCAGGTGTCGAGGGGCTGCCCCTACCGATGCGTTTTTTGTTCGGTGACAGAATTTTACGGCCATAAATTCAGGGTTCGTGATGAAAACAGGGTAATCGCGGAAATTGAGAAAATGAAAGGCAGGTTCTTAATTTTCCTGGATGACAACATTTTCGGGGATCCTGATTATGCGGCCAGGTTGATGCAAAAATTAATTCCCCTGAAAAAAAAATGGGTCAGTCAGTGCACGCTGGCGCTGGCCGACAATCAAAAGCTGCTTGATCTCGCCGTAAAGAGTGGTTGCATGGGCATGCTCGTCGGACTGGAATCGGTCAACAAGGATTCCCTAAAAGCCTCCGGTAAACCGATTGCGTTTGGTCAGTATGCCGATAGGATTCGGCGTATTATCGATAGCGGTATCCATGTCGATGGGTCATTTGTTTTAGGCTTCGACAATGAAGATGTGTCCATCTTCGAGAAAACGCTGGCATTTATCTTTCAGATAAAGTTATCGGCAGCCACGTTTTCCATTTTAACACCCTATCCCGGAACCAGTCTGCTCCGGAGCCTGGAGCAGGAAAATCGGATTATTGATCGAAACTGGGAACACTATAACGGGACGCACGCGGTGTTTCAACCGGCAGGGATGACCCCCGAGCAACTTGAAGAAGGGCGGGCCTGGATCAAGCAGGAATTTTACAGGTTTCCCAATATTGTCAAACGGGTCGGTTTCCGGACCAGGCATGCTCACTATCTCTGGCTCTATAATTTACTCAAACAAGGGGGAACATCGAAAGGGAAAGATAGATATGTGCACAATCCGAATTAATCTTGAATAAAGACAAGGAGTTTGGTAAGCTTAGCCGTCGTTGCGGGGTCGAGATAAAATTTAGGCGTAAAGTCAAAATAGGGCGCTTACAAAGAATTGGGATTAGATCAATCGAAATGTGCGTTATGAACCAATATGGTTGCGTTGGCGTGTAAGTAATTGAGGTCGAAATTGGAAGAAATTATTAACAATTCAAGCAAACTGCGAAAATTTTTAAAAGAGATGATTATCGAATCCCTCAAACTGGAAGATATTTCAGTGACGGAGATCGATGATGATGCTCCCCTTTTCAAAGAGGGCTTAGGGCTGGATTCTATTGATGCCCTGGAGCTGGTGGTGGCGATTGAAAAGAATTTTAACGTGATCATTGAAGATGAAGATGTGGGCAAAGAAGCTTTCGGATCCATCCGTATCCTGGCTGAATTCATTCGGAGAGAATATGCCGAGACCGGCAAAGACACACTCAGTGCGGCCGGATGATAAGATGCGCTGGTTTGAAATTACAGAAAAAGTGCGATTCAACGAGGTCGACGAGTGGGGGATGGTCTTCTATGGCAATTACATGGCCTGGTTTGAACTCGCTCGGATTGCGTTGCTTGAAAATTTTAATTTACTGCCGCGTCAAATGGTTAAACTCGGATTTATGGCCCCGGTTGTAAACCTGAACTGTGATTATAAGCGGTCTGCCAGAACAGGGGATAGCGTGATCGTCCGCACGACCGTGTTGAAACCGGAAATTGCAGCCCTTGTTTTCAGATTTGAAATCCTTCTGAAAAAAAATCGTGAACTCCTGGCCAAAGGGGAAACAACCCAGGTCCTGCTAACCTCAGACCATAAAATGATTTACCGGCTCAGCGGTGAACTTGAAAAACGAATTGCCAAACTGCTTGACTTTTGCAGTTCTGATGAGCCGGATAGCGTGTCTTGACCTCAACGCCGCAAAAAGAGGTTAATCCAAACATTGCAATCCCCCAACAAATTAAATCCAGTGAAATCTGATATGGGTCGCCCCGTGGCCGTGACCGGTTTGGGCATCTTTTGCGCGATTGGAAAAGACCTGCCTCAATTCCGAACAAATCTTTTTAAGGGTACCTGTGGCATCGCTGAGGTGGATTTATTCGATCTGGCCGGCTATTCCTGTCGACTGGGAGCACAGATCCGGGATTCCGGGCTGAAGGAACGACTGCCATCACGGCAAACCAAGCGCATATCACGATGTGATCTGCTGGGATTGATAGCCGCACGCGAAGCACTTCAGAATGCCCGCATCGATATGCAGAAAATGGATCCCAGCCGCATGGGTGTCATCATGGGGGGGGGTGCCGGGGGTATGCTTTCATGGGAGAAGTTCCGGCGTGAAATATGGCAGGATCAGCACAGGCGTTATGCCTCAAGGGTTTTGGCCTCGGCACCCTGCACCTTGACCGATCTGATCGCGAGTCATTACGGCGTAACAGGACCCCGATCGACCATCACAACCGCTTGCTCATCCAGTGCCAATGCGATTGGATATGGGTTTGATTTGATTCGATCCGGTCGTCTCGATTGTGTCATCGCCGGCGGAAGTGAGGCCTTATGTGAATTGACGTTTGCCGGTTTCCATTCTTTAAAGGTCATGTCGCCGGAGCCATGCCGCCCGTTTGATCGAAATCGGAAAGGCCTGAGCCTGGGAGAAGGCGCCGGGATTGTTGTTCTGGAGGCATCTGAAAATGCAGTCAAACGCGGTGCCAGCGCTCTGGCAGAGATCACCGGTTATGCACTCAATTCAGATGCCTATCATATGACTTCCCCGGATCCGGAAGGAATGGGCATGGTTCGGGTGATGACCGCAGCGCTCAAGCAATCCGGCACAGATCCGGGTCTGATCGACTATATCAATGCTCATGGCACGGCCACTAAAATCAATGATAAAATGGAATCGCAAGCCATTGAACGGGTTTTTGGGGATGAGGGACTGGGGCGAATACGGGTCAGTGCAACCAAATCGATGGTGGGCCACTGCCTGGGTGCCTCGGGAGCCATCGAAGCCATTGCGACTATCTTGGCAATTGATCAGCAAATGCTGCCGCCTACGGTTCATTTGAATGAAATCGATCCCGAGTGCCGGCTCAATCATGTGACCCAGACCGGGATTCAAAAAACGATCCGGGCCGCCTTGAGCAATTCCTTTGCGTTTGGCGGGAATAATACTTCGTTGATATTTCGTAGCGCAGGTATCAGCGATCAGGTCTAAGCTTTAGGTAGACAATGAGTGAAATCAGCATAACCGGTATCGGTGTGATCAGTTCGCTCGGCATCGGACGCCAGGCATTCTGGGAAGGCTGCTGCCGGGCCCAAAGCGGTGTCAGGCCCATCCGTACGTTCGATACCAGTTCCTATCGCTCAAACGTGGCCGCTTCGGTGGCGGACTTTAAACCGGCAGAATTTATGCCCCCCATGGTTTACCGCCGAATGAGCGCCGTATCGCGGATGGCGGTCGCAGCCAGTATCGAAGCCGTATCCGATAGCGGCCTGGATCTAAAGGCTCTGGACCGTCAGCGTGTGGCTATTTTTATGGGAACGGCCTATGGCAGCAGTTCGCACGTGGACCAGTTTTATCTGAGTTTGTTAAATGAGGGGCCCCGCGGGGCACAGCCTTTACTTTTTCCGGAAACGGTCCCCAACGCGCCCGCCAGTCATATCGCCATGTTTCACCAGATCCAGGGGCCCAATGCCACCTTTTGTCAAAATGATATTTCAGCGGAAGTGGCCATGATATACGCCACAAGCCTTTTGGCGCTTGATGTGGTGGATGTGGCCCTGGTGGGGGGCGCCGAGGAACTGTCGGAGATACTTTTTGCCTGCCACGATGCTGTCGGTGGTTTAAATCCGATTCAGGCGAAGGTTCCTGAAGAAGTCTACCCGCAGCCGGGCGGCGGCATAATTCTGGGGGAAGGGGCCGCCGTATTGGTGATGGAAAAAAGGACCTCGGCCGGACAGCGGGGCGCCAACGTCTACGGAAATCTGGCTTCCGATGCAAGTACGGGTGATCTCGCGGTCATGGGCCATTATGCCAAAAGCGGTGATCCGGTGCTTAAAACCTGCAGACAGGCCATGGCCCAGGCCGGAATAAAGCCCGATGATATCGACCATATCAGTGCATCCGCAAATTATGCCAAAGAGTTGGATGCCATGGAAAGTGAACAGCTTCAAAGACTGTTCCAAGATCAGCGGGGCGCCCTCAAGGTCACCCCATTGAAATACCTCACCGGTGATTTTGGTGCTGCCGGTGCCACCCGTGCAGCCGCCGTTCTTTTAAGCCTTTATCATCAAATCAGCCTGCCGGCGGTGACTCTGTCCGCATTGCGTTCAAATCAACCTGATCCCTTGAAATGGATGCCCGCCCAAAGCCAAAAGCTCACCAACGCATTGATGACCAGCACCACCTTCGGTGGGGGATCTGCCAGTTTGATATTCACCAGCGCAAAATAAAAGCCCGACCTTTTGGCCGGGCCTGTTTTCATAACATGAATACGTGGTTTTTAATGTACGCTTATCTGCTTGGGTTGTTCCGTCTCTGGCTTGGGAATTTCGATCCGTAGTATGCCGTCTTTGTAGTCGGCCTTGATGTCATCGGGATCAACATGATCAGGCAACGAGAAACGGCGCTCAAATTTACCAAAAGACATCTCCCGTCGATAATAACTGTCTTCCTTGACTTCGTTATCGCTTGAACGCTCTCCTTTCAGGGTCAGGACCCGATCTTTGACATCAATATTGATGTTATCCTTATCAATGCCCGGCAATTCAGCTTTCAGTACAATGCTGTCGTCTTCGTTATAAATATCAACGCTTGGATTCCAATTCCACGCGGTGCTTTCGCTCCGAAAATAGGGACTGGGCATGAAAAAATCATCCATGAGCCGGCTCATTCGATGTCTTACACCAAACATATTCCGCATTGGGTTCCATCTAACTAGTTCCATGATACGTCCTCCTGTTTCATTGGTTCAATGGCTGAGAATGGAAGGCATCTTCCATTGTTTGTTAAGAACAAATTAATGATTAAAAATTTCAAGTCAAGTATAGTTTCATTACTTTTTATTTTTTTTAGCAAAATAGTAATGAATCGGTGCTGTGGGTTGACAATCCCGTTCAAACCGGTATACCGATGCGGCATGAAAGTGCTGCTCATATCCCCGAATATTGAATATTTACCGGATCCGATTTTTCCCCTGGGCCTGGCCTATGTCGCTGCAGCGCTTAAGGACAGGGGAGATGACTATCAGATTCTGGATCTTTGTTTTGCGGACGATGTCAAGGCGGCCCTAGCTGCGCATATCAAGGCGTACGGGCCCGATCTGGTGGGGCTTTCATTGCGAAACCTGGACAATGTCAGCTACCCGAACTACCTGTCTTACTTGCCGTTTTATCGTGAAGTCGTGAATACGATTCGGCAACATACCGATAGTCGAGTTTTAGTGGGTGGCAGCGCCTTTTCGCTGATGCCCCAGGAGATATTCGATTACCTGGATGTCGATTTTGGTATTGTCGGTGAAGGTGAAGCGGCCCTGATCAAACTGCTTAATGATATGGAGCGGGCAGACCAGCGAGGCGAGTCCCTGAAACGATGCATTATTCGTGATTGTGATGTGGGCGTCATTCAACGGTTAGATGAATTCCCGGTCCCGGATCGGTCCCAAATCGACAATGCCGCTTATCTGAAACGTGGCGGTATGGGCAACATCCAGACCAAAAGGGGATGTCCCTTCAACTGTATCTATTGCACCTATCCCATCATCGAAGGCCGGCAAGTGCGCCTGCGGAGTCCCAAACACATCTGTGATGAAATAGAATCTTTGATGGCAATGGGCATCAAGCATCTTTTTATCGTCGACAATGAATTTAACTACCCGGTTGAGCACGCCCAATTTGTGTGTCATGAAATCATTCGCCGGGGATTGAAAATCAAGTGGAGCGGCTATGCCAATCCGAAGTTTATTCAACCCAAACTGGTGGAACTCATGCGCGATTCCGGGTGCACCGGCATCGAATTTGGCAGCGATGCCGCCAACCCATTTATGCTTAATCGCATGGGCAAAGCCTTTACCCTCGAAGAAATGATACGGGCATCCGAGATATGCCACCAGTTCGATTTATCGTTTTGCCACTCCTTGTTGATAGGTGGACCCGGTGAAAGCATGCAGACCGTGCAGCAAACCCTGGAGGCGATTGTTGCCATGGCGCCGACGGCGGTGGTCTGTATGGTGGGAATTCGCATTTTTCCGGGCACCCGATTATACCAGATTGCCTTAGAGGAGGGTATCCTCCGGCCGGATGAAGACCTGCTGGCGCCTTTTTTCTATTTGTCTCCGGACATTGCTCCGGATATTTTGGCATTTATGCAGCAGTTTGCAAAAGAGCATCCCACCTGGATTTTCCCGGGCTTGGGAATTAATATCGATCGGGATCTTCAAAAAAAAATTCGCCGTCTGGGCGCCCGGGGGCCTTTGTGGGAATATATGCGTAGGGGGAAACGATTTCACAAATAGGCTGTAGACTTTTAGACTGTAGGTGGCGCTAACAGCCAATCAACTTTCAGCCATAAGCCATTAGCCATTAGCTTGACGCTACGAAATGTTTTCTGCCAACCGTTTTCAACGGGGGATCATCTCCCGATTCGTTGGTGCTATCATTTGAAAAATAACTGATTATTGTTCTAAATACCGAGTGACGATATCGTGTCCAGGATTCGAGGATTCCTGGGGTCAAGGGGCCAAGTGGTGCTTTTAGCGGTTCGCTAATTGTTAATACTGGATCCCCGATTCCTCGGGGATGACAAACGGTTTAGGCGTTGACGTGCGATACCATTGACTATGGTCTACTGCCGTCCCCCCTTGGAAACTTGTCCCCAGGAATCCTTGAATCCTTCTTCTACAACTAAACTGGAAAAGAGCCATATTTTTGAAAGAAAGAACCATTAAGAATCAAGGAGCTGGACCAATGACTGAATTTCAACACCAAGAACTCTTCCCGCTTGGGGCGGACAACACCGAATACCGGTTGGTGAGCAGTGAGCACATATCCCTTGATCCGTATCAGGGCCGGGACATCCTCCATATTGCACCCCAGGCTTTGAGTCTGCTGGCCGAAACAGCCTTTCGGGATGTGAGCCATCTGTTGCGAACCGCACATTTGGAAAAGGTGGCGGCGATACTGGATGATCCTGAGGCATCCCAGAATGATCGTTTTGTGGCACTTGAAATGCTTCGAAATGCGGTGATTGCGGCTGAAGGCGAATTTCCCATGTGCCAGGATACCGGCACGGCCATAGTGATCGGTAAAAAAGGTCATCTGGTTATGACCGATGGATCGGATGAGGAGGCGCTGTCACGGGGTATATTCGACGCCTATCAAAAAAACAATCTGCGATACTCCCAGAACGCCCCGATCACGATGTATGCGGAACAGAATACCGGGACGAACCTACCTGCCCAGATCGAACTGTATGCCAATCGGGGGGATGCCTATGGGTTTCTATTCATTGCCAAAGGCGGTGGATCGGCGAACAAAACCTACCTTTTCCAGGAGACCAAGGCCCTATTAAATCCCCAATCTCTGGTAACTTTTATGCGCCAGAAAATGGTTGCCTTGGGCACTGCGGCCTGTCCGCCGTATCACCTGGCCTTTGTGGTGGGCGGTCTTTCAGCCGAGCTCAATCTTAAAACGGTCAAACTGGCTTCGGCCGGATACTTGGACCATCTGCCAACCACGGGGAGTGCCGCCGGCCATGCCTTCCGGGATATGGAACTTGAAAAGGAAATCCAGGCCTTATCCCGGGATCTTGATATCGGTGCCCAGTTTGGCGGAAAACACTTTTGCCTGGATACACGCGTCATTCGATTGCCCCGGCACGGTGCTTCCTGTCCGGTTGGCATGGGTGTCAGTTGCAGTGCCGATCGGAATATCAAAGCCAAAATCACATGCGATGGTATTTTTCTGGAAAAGCTCGAAAAGAACCCCCGGCAATTCCTGCCGGAAGTGACCCCCAGCAACGAATCCGCCGTGCCCGTCAACCTGGATCAACCCATGAACACCATTCGATCGGAGTTGAGCCGCTACCCGGTCCGAACGCCCTTGCTCCTATCCGGAAAGATCATTGTGGCCCGGGATATTGCGCATGCAAAAATAAAGGAACGCCTCGACCGAGGGGAGGACCTGCCCGACTATTTCAAGAAACATATCATTTATTATGCCGGTCCGGCCAAAACGCCCCGGGGGTATCCCTCGGGATCTTTCGGGCCCACCACGGCCGCCCGAATGGATCCGTATGTACCCATATTTCAGGCGCTGGGGGGGTCCCTGGTGATGCTGGCCAAGGGCAATCGTTCCCGAATCGTAACCGATTCCTGTAAAAAGTATGGCGGTTTTTACCTGGGCTCCATTGGCGGACCAGCTGCCAGGCTGGGACGGGATTGCATAACGGCCATGAAGGTACTGGCCTATGAAGAACTGGGAATGGAGGCCATTTTTGAGATCACGGTCACGGATTTTCCCGCTTTTATTTTGGTGGATGACAAAGGGAATGATTTCTTCGAACCACTCTTGACGCTATCGTAGCTGAAAAACGGGTTTAGCGTGCTCCGCATTGTTTTAAGAACGCGTTTTGGTTTTGATCATTTAAATTTTGTTATTAGATATTGTTTCGGATTTCGATTGTCGTGCTTCGAATTTTATTTGATATTTACTGGGAGAGCCCAAGGACCCGGGTCTGCCTCACGGGATCAGATTGGGTATACTGTAAGAAAATGGTAAGCAATTTTATTGGGGCTTTACAAAGCCGACGTGTTGGTATAATCTGAAAAATTCTTTAACGTGGCTATAAACGTAAGGGCACGCGGCCCCAATCGTATTGGTAAAAATAGATCAAATCGACATTTGATTTGAATCAGGTAATAACAATAAAGGAGTTATTGTATGGCAAAAAAAATGAAAACCATCGACGGAAATACCGCCGCTGCATATGTGGCCTATGCCATGAGCGAGGCGGCTGCAATTTATCCCATTACGCCGTCTTCGCCCATGGGGGAGTTGTGCGACGAATGGGCTGCCAACGGGCAAAAGAATATTTTTGATCAAGTGATGGTGGTTCGCCAGCTGCAATCCGAAGCGGGGGCAGCAGCGGCGGTGCACGGATCCCTGGCAGCGGGGTCGCTTACTAGCACGTTTACAGCATCTCAGGGCTTGTTGCTGATGATACCGAATATGTATAAAATATCGGGTGAATTGCTTCCCGGCGTTTTCCACGTGACGGCCCGTTCCGTGGCCGGGCACGCCCTTTCCATATTCGGCGATCATCAAGATGTCATGGCGGTTCGTCAGACCGGGTTTGCACTATTGGCCTCCGCTTCTGTTCAGGAAGTAATGGACTTGGGCCTGGTGTCCCACCTCAGCGCCATCGAAGCCGGGTTGCCCGTGCTGCATTTCTTTGATGGTTTCCGCACCTCACACGAAATTCAAAAAATCGAAATGATTGACTACGCGGACATGGCCAAGCTGGTGAACTGGGATGCCATCGCCAAATTCAGGGCCAGAGGTACCAATCCGGAACGACCCGAATTACGCGGGACAGCCCAGAATCCGGATGTTTACTTTCAGGGTATCGAGGCCTCCAATCCTTTCTATGCCAAGCTTCCTGGCATTATCAGTGACGCTATGCAAAAGGTCAGCGAGCTGACCGGTCGAAACTATCATTTATTTGACTACGTGGGTGCAGCCGACGCAAGCCATGTGATCGTTTCCATGGCATCCTCGTGCGAAACCATTGAGGAAGTGGTTAACTATCAGGTCGGCCAGGGGCAGAAAGTGGGTCTGGTCAAGGTCCGTTTGTTTCGCCCGTTTTCACCCGAGCATCTTTTAGCGGCCATACCGGACAGTGTTAAGCGTATCGCCGTTTTGGATCGAACCAAAGAAAAAGGTTCACTGGGTGAGCCGTTGTACCAGGATGTCTGCACCGCATATGTGGAGCATGCCGACAACATCCCCAAAATTATCAATGGCCGTTACGGACTCAGCTCCAAAGAATTCAATCCCAGCATGGTCAAGGCAATTTTTGACAACCTTAATGCCGATGAACCCAAAAACCATTTTACGGTGGGAATTGTAGATGATGTCTCACATACATCCCTGGCGGTTGCAGACGGTTTCGACGTAGCGCCGGCCGGTACGGTCCAGTGTAAATTTTGGGGATTGGGTGCCGATGGAACCGTCGGTGCGAATAAAAGCGCCATTAAGATTATCGGCGATAATACTGACATGTACGCCCAAGCCTACTTTGCCTACGACTCCAAAAAGTCCGGTGGGGTTACCATGTCCCATCTCCGATTTGGGAACACACCGATTCAATCCACCTATTTGATCGATGCCGCTGATTATATTGCCTGTCATAAGTCAAACTACGTGGACATCTACGATGTACTCGAAGGCATCAAACCGGGGGGAACGTTTGTGCTCAACTCCAATTGGTCCGCTGAGGACATGGAGAGCAAACTACCGGCCCATATGCGCCAAACCCTGGCCCGGAAAAACATCAAGTTTTATAATATTGATGCCGTAAGAATCGCAGCGGAAATCGGCCTGGGTGGACGGATCAACATGATCATGCAAACGGCTTTCTTCAAACTGGCCAATGTCATCCCGGTCGAGGACGCCATCAATTATCTCAAAGATCAAATCAAGGAACTATTTGGTAAAAAGGGTGATAAAATTGTCAACATGAACAATGCCGCCGTCGACAATACCCTGGCCAATCTGATCGAAATCCCGGTTCCTGAATCATGGGCCGAGGCAAGCGGAACGCAGGAAACCAAGGCGGATGAGCCCGAGTTTGTCAGCCAGGTGATGCGTCCCATGTTGGCACAGCAAGGTGATAAGCTGCCGGTCAGCGTGTTCTCGCCCGACGGCATCTTCCCGGTGGCGACGACTCAGTACGAGAAAAGAGGCGTGGCCATTAATGTACCCGAGTGGGTTCTGGAAAACTGTATTCAATGTAATCAGTGTGCCATGGTCTGCCCCCATGCCGCCATCCGGCCGGTGGTTTTGACGGATGCTGAATGTGAGGCTGCGCCGCAAGGATTTGAGACCAAAAAAGCACTGGGAAAAGAGCTCAAGGGCTATCAATTCCGCATGCAAGTGAATACCCTGGACTGCATGGGGTGCGGTAATTGTGCCGATATCTGTCCGGCCAAAAAACCGGCCTTGATTATGCGGCCCATTGAAACGCAGGCCGATCTCCAAGTTCCCAACCATGAATACTCTCTGACGATTCCGGTCCGCGACGATTTGGTCAAACGGAATACAGTGAAGGGCAGCCAGTTCCAACAACCGCTGCTTGAGTTTTCGGGTGCCTGCTCCGGTTGTGGCGAAACACCGTATGCCAAGCTGGTGACCCAGCTTTATGGTGAGCGTATGATTATCGGCAATGCCACCGGTTGCAGCTCCATCTGGGGTGGATCAGCACCTTCGGTGCCCTATTGCGTCAACAAGGATGGTTTCGGTCCCACTTGGGGGAATTCGCTTTTTGAGGATCCGGCTGAGTTTACCTATGGCATGCTGCTGGGTGTTCAGCAGCAACGCAACACCCTTGTCGATTTGATGAAAAAGGCCTTGAAAAGCGATATCCGCTCTGAGCTGAAGGATGCCATGCAGGCTTGGATCAATCATAGGGAAGACGCGGATGCCTCGAAGCAATATGGTGACCAGATTAAAACCCTTTTGCCCCAGGAAAAAGAGAGTGATCTGCTCCAACAGATTTCAGAGATGTCCAAACTGTTCACCAAGAAATCCTTTTGGGTTTTTGTGGGGGATGGGTCGGCTTACGACATCTCTTTTGGGGGGATCGATCACGTGCTTGCCTCGGGCGAGGATGTCAACGTGATTGTCTATGACACGGAGGTTTATTCCAATACAGGCGGACAATCTTCAAAGGCTACGCCCACGGGGTCGGTGGCTAAGTTTGCCGCTTCAGGAAAGAAAACCAGCAAAAAAGACATGGGTGCCATGTTCATGTCTTACGGGTATGTCTATGTGGCGACGGTTTCCATGGGCGCGAGCAAACAGCAGCTCATGAAAGCCTTGACCGAAGCAGAGGCATACAAGGGCCCTTCTCTGATCATGTGCTATGCACCCTGCATCAATCACGGTATCATCCGCGGAATGGGAAAAGCGCAGGAAGAGATGGACTTGGCGGTTAAAAGTGGCTATTGGCCGTTGTACCGGTATAATCCGGAGCTGAAAAAAGAGGGCAAAAATCCCTTTACGCTCGATTGCAAAGACCCGGACGGCAGTTTTCAGGAATTTTTGGCTGGCGAGGTGCGCTATGCTTCCTTGAAGAAGACCTTTCCGGAAGAAGCCGAAAAGCTATCCAAACAACTGGAAGCCGAGTATATGGAGCGCTATCAGAATCTGAAGAAATTGGCCCAAGTGGCCGCGGAAGAAAGCGCCTAGGTCATTTTCAAACGATATGTCCTTGCTTTAAATATAAAGGCCGACCTTCGTGTCGGCCTTTTTTATGAGGTTACAATCAGCAAATTGCAGAATAAAAAATTCAGGATATAGAGGAATGGATTGCGGAATGCAGCTTCCAAACATGCCTTCGGTTGTCGCCCCATGAAAATGGGGATCCAGCTGGGCCTTGAGCTGATAGCTTTTTCTGGATTCCCTCTTCCGAGGGAATGACGGAAAGGGTAAAGGGTGGTTTCAGCGGGGTATAACCCTTAAAAGGTGAATTTAATGAAAGGAAAAACACATGAAATCCGAACCGAATGCACGCGCTGCGGAACCTGTTGTGAGAAGGGCGGCCCCGCCTTACATTTAGAAGATAAACCGCTGGTCATGGCGGGGCGTATTCATACGCGCCATCTCTACACCATCCGCAAAGGAGAGCGTGTCCATGACAATGTCAGGGGCTGTCTGGTTCCAGCTGTCTCGGATATTATCAAGATCAAAGGTAAAAGGCAGTCCTGGGAATGCGTTTTTTTCCAGGCAGGCGATAAGACGTGTGATATTTATGAACAACGTCCCCAAGAATGTCGCATCCTAAAATGCTGGGATACACGTGAAATTGAAGCCACCTATCAAAAGACCCGATTGACCCGTGCGGATTTGCTGGCAGACATAGCTGAATTGTGGGAATTGATTCAACTGCACGAGGAAAACTGTTCCCACGAATTAATCAGCCGGGCCATCCAGAATCTTGGTGGGAACGCACCCCGGAAGGCCAGTGAAAGCATCATTGCCGCGGTTCAATATGATCAAGCCATACGTCGATTGGTTGTTGAGAAGGGGCAGGTGACCGACGACATGCTCGATTTTTTATTTGGGCGCCCCCTTACCCAAACGCTTAAAACCGCGGGTTGTCGGATTGAGAAGACAGACGGGAAATTTCAGGTGGCAATCGGCAGATTGCCAGCTGTTGGCTCTTAGTCCTTTGCGCTTAGCTGCCAAAAACCAAGCGCTAACGGCTGTGAAGGCCGTAAGTACTCAGCAATCAGGTATAAGCTGCTTAGGGCTTATCGCTATTACCTGAAAGCTAATTTGTATAAAGTTCAGGGCGTCGATGCGGCAGGAAAAAATGCATGCGGTTGTTGCGGATCTTATCAAGAACCGCGGCCTTCAGGTCCACTACCAACATGGTTTCGCGACCATGTAACGATTGCCCGATGATGTTGCCCGCCGGATCCAATACCACGGCATTCCCCGGAAACGTAAGTCCTTTGCCATTGACCCCGGTTTGGTTACAGGCCACGATAAAAATACTGTTATCAAAGGCTCTGGCGGTTAGGTGGCGCAACCATGATTGTTGCTTGTGAACGCTAAATCCACGTGGCGACGCATGGGGCATAAAGATGATTTCAGCACCCTGAAGGGCCATAACGGTTGTCAACTCGGGGAAATGAGCATCATAGCATAATTGTATGCCAAAAGTTGATTGTTTATGCCTGAATAAGGGTATTTTGTTTCCCGGTGAATAGATTTTTTTTTCGGGCGGGGCAATGTGGCATTTGCGATATATGTCCAATTGTCCGTCCGGCATGGCTGCCACGTGGACGGCCACAAGGTTGCCATCCCTTTCTTTCGCGGCCATACCGGCCAGAATCGAACACCGATGAGCGCCGGCCAAGTCTCTGAGGGTTTTGCTAACGGGACCGGGAATTTCCTGGGCCAGATCGTACATATCAGGGTGATTGCTGTATCCGGTAATGTTCATTTCCGGAAAGCATATAATGTCGACATCTGCCTGGCTGGCTTCCCCAACATAAGCGCTCATTTTTTCCAGATTGGATTGGATCTCGCCAACCGGGGCGTTGCACACCACCGCCGCAATGCGTAGGTCCTTCACTGCAGCACTTCCTTGATTTTGACCGACAGGCTTTCCATACTGAAGGGCTTTTGCAGGATGCCCCGAAAACCGCTTTTCAGAAATTTTTCACCGCGGTTATCCAGGCTGTACCCGCTTGACAATATTACCCGGATATCGGGGTCAATTTTTTTCAGACCCGCAAAGACTTCATTGCCGTTCATCCCGGGCATGATCATATCCAGGATAACCAGATCAATCTGATCCTTTTTGGCGCTAAAGATATCAATGGCTTCTCGGCCATTGTCCACCGGCAGGACGTCATAACCCAAGGCGGAAATCATTTCCGATTCAACATCGAGCATGGCGACCTCATCGTCAACCAGCAGGATAGTCCCTTTACCATGATCAATGGTCTCTTTCTCTTCGGGGGCCTGACTTTCCTTGCGGTTTGAAGCCGGCAGGTAGATGCGGACGGAGGTACCTCTACCTACTTCAGACGTCACGGCGATATAGCCTTTGTAGGACTTCACGATTCCGTAAACAGACGCCAGCCCTAAACCGGTGCCCTTGCCCATTTTTTTGGTGGTAAAAAGGGGATCAAACATTCGCTTTTGAATTTGGGGGCTCATGCCGGTGCCTGTGTCGCTTACCGCGATGAGGTAGTAGCTGCCCGGTAGCGGTGTAAACGTTTTTTCCTGAATCTCCTGGTGGGAAATTGTGGTTACTTTAAGAATCAATTTGCCCCCATTGAGCATGGCATCGGCGGCATTGACAAAAAGATTAAGCAGGACTTGCTCAAGCTGAGTACGGTCGGCTTCGATGATGAGCGCCTCCCGGGGCAAATGGATTTCCTGGAGGATTTCCTTGCGCGTGCGACCAAATGCCTGGGCGCTTTCCTGAACCACCTGTACCAAATCAATTGGTTTGACTTCAAATTTACCTTTGCGGGCATATCCCAGTAATTGACTGGTGAGTTTAGCGCCACTGTCAACCTGTTGGTCGATGTTTTCAATTCTGGCCATGGTGGGGTGCTCAGGATCAAAATCGAGTCTCATGAGCGCCAGGTTGCCCTTTACAACGGCTAGAAGATTGTTAAAATCGTGGGCAATCCCACCCGCCAAAGTGCCGATGGCCTCCATTTTTTGAGCTTGCAGCAGTTGGGCTTCAAGGCGTTTGTTTTCAGAGACATCTCTGATGATTAAAAGCAAGCCCAGGGGAGCCCCTTTATGGTCGTCGTAACGCGATCCACTGATCAGCACATCCACGACACGACCATCGCGGGTCAATCCCTTGACGGCCAGGTCCCGATGAGGACTGCCAACCTGGGCAACCGTTTGAATCATGTCACCAAAATTTTCAAGATCGTCTTTGTGGATGAATGGGGCTTGTAATCCTTTTATATCTGCAAGCAACCACCCAAAAACATTTTCAAATTCAGGGCTGATGTATTCGATATGGCCGTGCAAATCACAGGTAACAATGGCATCGGCTGAAGAATGAATGAGGGATCGATACAAATGTTCGGCCTGTTTTGATTCTTTGTAAAGCTTGCGGTATTGATTCTCACTTTGATGCAACTTTTCAAAAGATACCGCATTGGCAATGCCGGCAGCGATTTGGGCGGCAATCCCATTGAGAATGCCGATGTCGCTCTTGGTCAACGGTTTCTGTGTTCTCCAGTTGTCCACGGCCAAAATACCCAGGGCTTTCTGGTGGTATACCAGCGGAACACAAATAAATGAAGATGCATCGATGGTCGCGGCGAAACGCCTGCTGTTGCTTGAAAGGGTCTCGATAATTTTTTGGACATCTTCCACCAAGAGGGGCCGTTGCTCCCGGACAGCTCTTGCAAAAGGGCCCATTGCCTGCGCTTTCTTGATACTGAAACGGGCGGATTTCAGAAGGTTCAGCTGGTCCTCGGTTTGTCCGTAGCTATCCACATATTCCAATTTGCCGGAATCCGCATGTATCAGCATGATCATGGCCCGATCGAATTGGAGGCGCTTTTGCATAATGGACATGACTTTGTGAATCAATCCATGGGCATCCAGGTTGGCCGAAGCTTCGGCCGAGATCTCCTGGATAACCGACATGTCATTATAACGGGTATTGGCAGCGTTGATCAGTTCCTTGGCAGCATTTCCCTGGGAGGTGATGGTTTTGGCCAATTCCCGGTTTTTGAGCCGCTGGGCTTGGATATAGGTGGCCATCACGGCAAACACGGCGAGCACGGTGGTGATCCAGGCTGTCATGCTTGAAAAAAATAGAAAAGACGTTGCCGCCAGCAGAAGCCCACCAAGTAGGCTGTAACTGCTAATGCGGGTCCAGATCATGGAAGGCGCTGTTTTCCATAAGATATTATAGACGCAGGCCGAATCGCCGCGGTGAAAACAGGATGGATGCTGAACATCGGCAAATTCACCTGTGAATAATTTGGCCAAAGATTCCAGTGTGCCCATGCGATTGGCACATTGATACGGTTTTTCCTGGACCCCTGGATTGGGGGTGGCTTTGAGACTCACCTGGTTTGTGCTGATGGTCTTGGTCTCAATATTCGCGCCCCGGCTCATAATGCGGTAAAGCTTTCCGGCGGCCAGATACATCATGGCCGGACTCATAAGCCCAAGGGTAACTTCTTTGATCGCTCCTATTTTTTTGGAAAGAACGGTATATCTGCCTGCTTCCCTGGCGATATCGGGATTGTTTGTTTTCTGGACGATGATCGTATGCAGACGATCGACCTGGTCCTGAGTTAGCCAGTGGGCGGGATCTTCAACTTCATATTGTTCAATGCCGGCGTATTCAAGCAATTCTTGTATTTTTACGTGGGGGTATTCTGAGGAAAGAAATTCCAGGTAAGTATTGGTGATGCGGCTGTTGTAGAGTTTGGTATCGTCGCCCATTTCCCTATAGGTTGAAATGTGCTTTTATTTTAAAGACACGGGTTGCCGGTAGATTCAGAATCGTGTCGATTCCGGTCTTTGCGGCGATTTGTGTTAGGTTCTCCTGGATATGTTTACGGGATGGCGCAATAAAAGTAAACCACATAGTCAAATGGTTGTCACGCATGTAATTATGGGTGACGCCGCTGTATTGATTGACGACGCGGGCAAACATTTCGATTTTGTCCCCTGGAACCGAGGCGGCGCAGAGTGTACTCACATAGCCCAATTTTTCGGGGACAAAATTGCCACCGATGCGACGAATAAGACCTGATTCCCGCATACGGGTAACCCGTCGGATAACGTCAGATTGGCCCAGGTTAAGATCTTCCGCGATGGCCGCATAGGGACGCCGGGCGATGGGAAAATTCGATTGGATGCGGTTGAGTATGCGTTTGTCCGTTTCGTCCAATTGGGTCATGTTCTGTTTTTCAATCCACTTTGGTTCGGCATCAAACAGTCTAACAGTCTTCAGTCCAATAGCCTGATCTCAATTGAACTCTGGGATTCTGGCCTATGCGTCCATCAACTTCAGATGCAGCTTACGGGTTCGCGGGCCGTCAAATTCACAAAAAAAGATTCCCTGCCAGGTACCCAACACCAGTTGCCCGTTTTCGATGGCAATCATTTCGGAAGCCCCCACCAGCGTCGATTTGATATGGGCCGGTGAATTTCCCTCTGAATGGCGGTACCCTGCTTCCCACGGAATTATGTTGTTGAGAACCATCAACATGTCGGATTTGACACTGGGGTCGGCGCTTTCGTTGATGGTTATGGCCGCAGTTGTGTGGGGAACATACAAAAAACAGAATCCATTCTGGCAATCCTTTTTTTGAATCGCCTGCCGTATCTGGGCGGTGATGTCTATGAGTTCCGTTTGTCGCGTGGTTTTGACAGTTAAAATCATGGTCACTCCAGTTTCCTAAATACCAGGGTCCCGATCCCGATCGCTGCACGCACCGGCGATCATAGCATTGTCTGCATAAAGTTGCGAGTCAAATTTAAAACGTGAAAAGGCTCTGCAAGGTCTGCAGAGCCTTTTTGCTAAATACTTATAAATTGGATTGAACCCGGTTTTATTACACACACCCGGTCGGTTTGGGCAGACCGGCCATTTTACAGGCTCCCTTGCCGGGTCCTGACGGAAACAGCTCATAGATGTGTTTCAGTTTGAAACCAGTTACCTTGGAGAGAACCCGAACCATCGGGGCAATCCCGTTTTTCTCATAGTATTCTCTGAGAACTGTGATAACTTTTTGATGTTCTTCATTCAGTTCTTCGATTCCTTCTTCCTTTTTAACCCACTGAACCCACTCATCACTCCAGTTGGCATAATCGTCGATGAAACCATCTTCATCAACCCCAAAAGTTTTTCCCATAAATTCGACATCCGGCATTTAAAAACCCTCCTTTATTTGGTAATGTTTTGCATATGTAAGGCCGTTGCGGGCCTTTAATCCTTGATTAAGCGTAAGTATATTAGATAGGACATAAACATCAGGTTGTCAACCTGAAATATATCGATACACATTAATATTCCTTGGGCGTCAGATTGATTTGATCCAGGGTAAACACAGGCCCGTCCTTACAGACCAATTCCTTGCCGATACCGCAGCGGCCACACATCCCAAAACCGCATTTCATCCGATTTTCAAGCGACATGATGATGCGGTCATGCGTATAGCCCAGTTTTTCGAGCACCGGCAGGGTGAAGCGAATCATGATCGGTGGACCGCATACGATGGCATAGGTATTGTCATCGCCCTGGGGGGCTTTTTGCTCGGTTACCGGCGGTGTGAATCCCACGTTGTAATTCCAGCCGTCTGCGGGGGTATCGATGGTCAGGTGCATGTTGATATCATCGCGTTTTTCCCATTCAATCAGTTCGTCTTTGTAAAGCAGCATTCCGGGGGTTCTGGCCCCATAAACCACATCAATGTTTCCGAATTTAGGCCGGTTTTCAGGATCCAACATATAAACGATTGATGAGCGAAGTGTCGTAAAGGCGAAGCCACCGCCAACCATCAGGATATTTTTGCCTTCCAATTGATCCCAGGGATACCAGTTCCCCAAAGGACCGCGGATACCCATGATATCGCCTACGGCCATGTTGTGCATATGGCTTGTGACCACACCCGCTTTGTTGACGGTGAATGTTACAAAACCCTTTTCAACCGGTGAAGAAGCGATTCCGATGGGTATTTCACCCACGCCGGCCACGGATAGTTCCGCGAACTGACCGGCCTGATAGGAAAATTTCTCTTCATCACCCTCATTCAAGAAAACAAATTTGAATGTTTTCAAGCTTTTATCTTCGGTGGCAACTTCTATGTCGTCGATGCGCACCGGATAAGGCACATATGGATTTTGCACGTGTTCCTCCATGTAATAATAGTAATTAATCAGCTACAGCGGTCTGCTCTTCCGGACTGTAGGTATTCATGATTTCACAAATAGTGCGAATATCGATATTGACCGGACATTGGTTGACACAGCGGCCGCAGCCGACACACATGATGCCGTGATCATATTTATCGACAAAATATTTCAACTTATGCATAAATCGTTGCCGAACGCGCTGCATCTTGGTCCCCCGCGGATTGTGGCCGGTGGTATGCAGGGTAAAAAGCGGAAACATGCAGCTATCCCAGTTTTTAAACCGTTTACCGGATTGGCCCTGCACCTCATCCTGAAGATCAAAGCACCAGCAGGTGGGGCAGGTATAGGTGCAGGTTCCGCAATTGAGGCAGGCAAAGCTTACGTCTTCCCAAAAGGGCGCCGCATGCAAACTCAGGATATCCTGATTTTTTAAGTTGTCTGTTGAGACGGTTGAAACGATCTTGGCCTCCGCCGCTTGCTTGTTGGTATCGAACAGGTCATCCGCCTCTGTTTCGGCGTCCCAACCGGCCGCCTTTGCAAACGCCTCTCCTTTTTGCGTTAATATCTTGGCCAGATACGCCTCTTGCTGCTCTACCAGGAGTATATCGAGACCTTCTTCATGATAGGGACCGCAGCCGGCAGATGTGCAAAAACAGGTGCTGCGGGGATCATCGCAGGCCAGACCGATAAAGGTGGTGGCGGCCAGTGCCTTGACCCAATAAGGATCCTTATACGCGCTCGTATCAAAGTTGAGGTTCAGCAGGGTCACCGATTTGGCATCACAAGGACGGATGCCCACAATCGCACGCGGATTTTCATCAATGGGCATGGATTTCTGAACATGATGATCCGTGTCATTGGTGTCAAGCGAGTACGTGACAATCGCCTCGGATTGTGGAAACAGGATCGCCTTGGGTGACAAGCGTGTATTCACATAGGTCATATCGGGCTGTTCGTCCGCGGCAAGTGCCTTGAAGCCATGGAACCCATCGGTCTCAACCGGTCCATACAGCCGGTAGGATTCCCTGGATTTTGTCAATCCTTGTGACCACTGAGATTTATCTATTTTGACAAGCTTCATAATTACATACCTTTGTTTGGCTTCTTGGTATTTGGTGTTTTGTATTTGGTGTTTTGTCTGTTGCGGGTTACATGCTAGTTGCTTTGAATGGTTAACATTCAGCGATCAACGACCAAAATACCAAACACAAAACACAAAAACACTATCTAATAAACTCATCCGAATCGTCGGGCCGGAAGCTGTCGAGCGGGGGCCTTTCATCCAGGCTCAGCCCGGCTTCCCATCCGAATTGTTCGAAACTATCTTTTTCCAGTTTTTTGGTAAAAACGCGCATATTGATGCCCACCGGGCAGGCCCGTTCGCAGGCGCCACAGTCTGTACACCGACCGGCACAATGAAATGCCCTTAGGAAGTGAAAGGTGCGCACGTCTGTGGGGTCCTGTCCCTTGCCGACCCACTGGGGTTTGGACTCATCTACAAAGCAGGTGGGACAGTAGCATAAAGGGCAGGCATTTTTACAGGCGTAGCAGCGGATACAGGGTGACAGCAGTGATTCAAAATAATCCCATTTTTCCTGGGACGTCATGGCTTCGATCTCACGTACATCGGCATAGCGATCCACATCCTGCTGTTCTTCAACCGGATCGGCAACCAAAACATCATGGATTACGGGATTGCGGTGGGTGCAGACCATGCAGTTTTTCTGAAGCACATCTGATTTTTCCAGAGGTGTCTCTTTATCACCCGCAGTGACAACAATTTTATCCCCGTCCTCCACCACGCGCTGAATCTCTTGTGTGAACATGGCGCTTATTTTGTGCTTGTCGATCATGCCCTGGCAGGGTACGCCGATGATGACCAGTTGATCCCGACTGATCTTGTTTTCGATAATGTGGGTCACAATGTTGCGGCTATCGCATCCCTTGGCAATGATACCGATTTTGTCGGTGCGGTTGGTCAGATAATTGGCCAGGTTGATACCGCAATTGCTGTCCCACACGAACTGATTCACCTCTTCGGGGGTTCTGGCAAAGCAGGGTTCATTCATCATGGGCACGGAGCCCTTGCGGAACCCGATGACCATCTCTACGGAACCCTCCTTGAGCAATTGTTCGGATTGTTTTTTTATTTCATCTATGTATTCTAACATGTTATGCTACCTTGGCGTCGGTTTTGTGAAAATGCTGTTGCGGTCCCAGGGCTTTCACTTTTTCAGTTACTTCCTTGACCACTTCCACAAACTTGGTGGATTCAGCCGAGGATATCCATGAGAAATGAAGCCGATCCGGCTCGATTCCCATGTGCTCCATCAGGTTTCGAAACAGGATGAATTTGCGACGGGCGTAATAATTACCTTCCAGGTAATGGCATTCGCCGGGATGTCACCCCGATACCCAAACGGCATCGGCACCCTCCCGCAAAGCCGCCAAAGCGAATTTGGGACTCATGCGGCCGGTGCAGGGGATTCGGATGACTCGGATATTGGCGGGATATTCCATCCGGCTGACACCGGCTAGATCCGCCGCGCCATAGCTACACCAGTTACACAGGAAACTGACGATTTTCGGTTCCCACTCAGACATGTTGCTATTCTCCTTATTTGGGATGTATCTATTATTTCATAAATGTTAAAATCACGCTTTTCAAGCTTTTGCCAGGATGCCACAGAACAGCTTTAAGGTATCAGCGCTAAGCTATAGGCAGCTCAATGCTTAAGACTGTCTGTTCAACTCGCTTCGTTTACGGCAAAAATCTGGGCAAAAATTTGATCGTTGTCAAAGCCCTTCAGTTTGATGGCGCCTGATCGACAGGAGGCCACACACAAGCCACACCCTTTACACAGCACAGGGTTGATCTGGGCCTTGCCGGCAAATGGTCCTTCTTCGATGATGGACGGCGCCGAGTACGGACAAATAGACACGCAGACCTTGCAGGAACTACAATGCATGGGAACGGTTTCTGCCACGGTTCCACTGGTATGGATTGTCTCGCGGGCCAGCAATGTTACTGCCCGGGATGCGGCCGCCCGGCCCTGGACGATGGATTCGTCGATGGGCTTGGGATAATGGGCCAAACCGCATAGGAACACACCGTCTGTCGAAAATTCGGACGGACCCAGTTTGGCATGTTTTTCCACAAAGAAACCGTCGTCGTTCAGGGGCACCTTGAAAAATTGCGCCAGGGCATCGCTCTTGTTGGGCACCACCGCCGTAGCCAAGGTCAGCAGGTCGGTGGTGATCTCCATCTCGCGTTCCAGCACATGATCCATCACCGTGATCGTCAGGTTGCCGTCCTTGATGTCAACACGCGGTTTGTTTTCCAGGCCATAGCGCACAAAAACGACCCCTTTCTGGCGTGCTTCCTTATATATGTATTCTTTTTCACCGTAGGTGCGGATGTCCCGATAGAGCACATACACATTCATATCTGGATTGATCTTTTTAAGCTCCAGGGCATTGTCAATGCTGTGGGTGCAGCAGACCCGGGAACAATAGGGTCTGTCCGGTTCCCTCGATCCGACGCACTGAATGAATACAGCCGATTTCATCTTTTTGAGATCGGCGTCCTGGTTCATGAACTTTTGATCAAGCTCCAGACTTGTTAGAATGCGGGGGTCGTCACCATAGCTGTATTCCGTGGGGCTGTACGGGCTGGCACCGGTGGCCACGATGGCAACACCGTGTTCCAGTGTCTCGGTGTTTTCTCCGCTGGCGAGGGTTGTATTAAAGTTGCCCACGAATCCGTCGACATTCTGAATCTCGGTATTCAGGTGTACTTCGATGTTGTCAAATGATTGGACATCGGCCGTCAGATCGGCCAGCTTTTTCTGGACATCATCACCCGAGGCGGTCTTGAACAGTTTCAAAGCCTGACCGCCAAGCACGTCGCCTTTTTCGATGATATGGGTCTGGTAGCCTTGCATGGCCAGGGTTTTGGCCGCACTCATTCCTGCAATGCCCCCGCCAATAACCATGGCGGTCTGGTTGACCTCCAATTCAGCTTCCTCCAGGGGCTGCATGAGGGCAACCTTGGAGACCGACATGCGCACGAGATCCTTTGCCTTTTCGGTGGCCAGATCCGGATTGTTCTTATGGACCCAGGAATCCTGATTGCGGATATTGCACATTTCGAAGAGGTATTTATTCAAACCAGCATTAATCAAGGTTTCCTGAAAAAGCGGTTCATGGGTTTTGGGTGTGCAGGCGGCCACCACGACCCGGTTCAGCTTTTTCTGCTTGATGATTTGGGTCATGGTTTCCTGGGTATCCTGGGCGCAGGAATACAGATTATCGGAAAAATATTCCACATAGGGGAGTGTTGCGGCGTAATCCCGAACAGCGGGGACATCCACCACGCCGGCAATGTTGATACCGCAGCGGCAGACAAACACGCCGATTCGCGGCCGTTCACCAAAAACGTTTGTCTCGGGAACCGCTTCCGGTATTTTGGTCTGGGTTCCCCGGGCGATGCTCAGGGCGGCACCGGCGCTGGCAGCGGCAGCACTGGCGTCGATTACCGATTGGGGAATATCCTTGGGGCCCTGAAAAGCGCCACACACATAAATACCTTTACGCGAAGTTTCCACCGGTTCAAATGTTTCGGTTTTACAAAAGTTGCCTTCGGTCAATTCAATTCCCAGGTTTTGGGCCAATGCCACCGTTTCCGGATTGATTTGCAGACCGATGGACAACACAATCTGATCAAATTTTTCGGTTTGCAGTTCACCCGATTCCGACACGTATCGAACAGACAGATCGTCACTGTTCGGAATGGGATCAATGGTGTGAACCCGGCTGCGCACAAAACGAACGCCGGTATCCTTGGCCTTGTTGTAGAAACGCTCGAATTCCTTGCCATGGGTGCGCATGTCCATATAGAATATGGTGCACTCCAGGTCGTCCCCGCTGTGTTCCTTGGCAATCACGGCTTCCTTGATGGCATACATGCAGCATACCGATGAACAGTAGGCGTTGTCACAGCGGTTGAGATCGCGGGATCCGACACATTGAAACCAGGCGATCTTTTTCGGTTCTTTGTTGTCAGACATCCGGACTAAATGGCCGCCGGTGGGCCCCGAAGCGGACAAAATACGTTCCATTTCCATGGAGGTAATCACATTGGGATGTTTGGCATAGCTGTAGGAATCAAATTTGGAAGGGTCAAATGGCTCGAAACCGGGTGACAATATGATCGATCCGACATTGAGTTCGATGGTTTCGTCTTCCATGTCATGTTTAATGGCGTCCACACCACAGAATTCAGTACACACCTGACATCCGCCGGTTTTGAAGTGAACGCAGACGTCCCGATCAATGGCGGGTGTGTGGGGAACGGCCTGGGCATAAGGTACATAGACCGGTTTGCGGCCCGTGAGTCCCATGTCGTACTCGGACGGAATGGCTGCCACATGTTCTCTTTTGGTGATGCGCTCATTGATTTTTTCGAGGGTGATGTGACCTGTGGGGCAGACCGAGGCACAGGCACCGCAGGCCATACATACGTCGGTCTGCACGTGAAAGGGCGTGTCGACCGTCATCTCGACACCGCGGCCCGTCAGGCTGATGGCACTATTGCCCATTTTTTCACACATACGGACACACAAGCCGCACAGAATGCAGTCATCGTCCTCGGTTTTAAAGCGGGGTTCATGGATGCCGTATTTTTCCGCCAGCTCTTTGAGCATGGGCACATCCGGACAACGGGCCAGCAGTAATTCGACAATGAGCTTGCGTCCGTCGTGAACTGCTTCTGTGTCGGTGTTTACCTCCATGCCTTCCCAGATGGGATAATTACATGCGGTGACAAAACGGGTGCGGCGGCCGTCAAAAAGCGCAACTGTGCACAACCGGCACATACCCGCGGGTTCGAGTGCCTTGTGATGGCACATGGTGGGAATATCAACGCCATATTTTTCGGCAACCTGGAGGATGTATTGGCCTTCTTCACCCTGGACTGTCTGGCCATTGAGTTTAAACGTGATCATTTATTCATCCCTTTTTTTATCGGATAGCGATAGCATCGAACTTGCAGGCGTCATAGCAGATGCCGCATTTGATGCATAAATCTTGATTTAAGCTGTGGGGCTTTTTCTTCTCCCCGGTGATGGCTTCCTGGGGGCATTTCCGTGCACAGACATGGCAGCCGGTGCAAGCCGCCGCGTCGATTTCGTAGTGAAACAGTGCCTTGCACACACCCGCCGGACATTTTTTATCCTTGATATGGGCTTCGTATTCATCGCGGAAATAGAGCAGTGTCGTCAGGATGGGGTTGGGCGCTGCTGTGCCCAATCCACACAACGAAAATTTCTGAATCATGCTGCCCAGCTCTTCCAGCAATTCGATGTGGCCTTCTTTGCCCTTACCGGCACAGATGTCGGTTAAAATATCCAGGACCTGTTTGATCCCTTCCCGGCAGGGATTACACTGACCGCAGGACTCTTCCTTTAGAAAATCCATGAAATACCGGGCCACATCCACCATACAGGTGTCTTTGTCCATGACGATCATACCGCCGGAACCCATCATGGACCCGACTTCGGCCAGTTTCTGATAGTCCACCGGTAGATCGAGAAATCGTTCGGGGATACAGCCGCCAGAGGGCCCGCCGATTTGGACGGCTTTGAACTTTTTCTTTTTGGGGACGCCGCCACCAATGGAAAATGTGATCTCCTTGAGCGAGATTCCCATGGGAACTTCCACCAGGCCGGTATTCTGAATTTTACCAACCAGGCTGAAAACCTTGGTGCCCTTGCTGTGATCGGTTCCCATGCCGGCAAACCATTCGGCCCCTTTCAACAGGATGGCTGGAACATTGGCATAGGTTTCGACATTGTTCAGGTTGGAGGGCCCATCCCGGAATCCCTTTTCGACGGTGTGAACGTACTTGGCCCGCGGGCGTCCGACATTACCTTCCAGTGAGGCCATCAGTGCGGTGGACTCGCCGCAAACAAAAGCACCGGCTCCCGTAGAAATCTTTATGTGGAAATTGAAATCGGTTCCAGCGATATCGTCTCCCAGGAGGCCATATTCTTCGGCTTGTTTGATGGCCGTGACCAGGCGTTTGACGGCCAGGGGATATTCATTGCGGACATAGATAAAGCCTTGGGCAGACCCAATGGCATATCCGGCGAGCAGCATCCCCTCCAATACGCTGTGGGGATCGCCTTCGAGAATACTTCGGTCCATATAAGCGCCCGGGTCTCCCTCGTCCGCGTTGCAAATGATGTAGCGATCGCCATGATGCTTGGCACAGGTAGCCCATTTTACGCCGGTGGGAAATCCCCCACCGCCACGTCCCCGCAATCCGGATTGTTTGATGGCTTCGATGATATTGCCCGGTTTTTCATTGTTAAGCGCCTGAATCAAAGCCAGGTAGCCTTTTTTGGCGATATATTCCTCAATGGAATCCGGGTCAATGTAACCGCAGTTCCGCAGCGCGATTTTGACCTGATTTTTATAAAACGGAATGTCTTCCAGAAATGGTGCGCCTTCATAGGGCGTCACCTTGGCCTGCGGATTTTCAAGGTTATCTTCCAGGATAGATCTGGGATCGCCGATCTGACCCAGTATCCATTTTTTCTGGGTGATGCCTTCACGGTAGTCATCTATGGCATCGATAATTTTCTTTTGGGACAGATTTTTATAGAGCACGCGTGGCTTTCCATCCTGAAAGATCTCCACCAGCGGTTCCATCTCACAAAACCCGATACAGCCGGACTGGCAGATTTGGACCCCCCCGGCGCCGTTGTAGTTTGCTTTGGCGGTTTCATAGGCGTCTCGGGCTCCGGCTGCGATGCCGCAGGATGCCATCCCCACATTCACCTTGATGGTTTCTGGGTGGTATATTCCCAGGCGGTTTTTACGAGCAATGACTTCTAAGTCTTTTTCAGACTGGATTTTCATGTTGCTTGCCTCTTATCCATAATTATTCGTATTGATCCAGTATCTTTTCAACGGCATCACTGGCGATTCTGCCATGCATATCTTCATTGATTTTTATGACAGGCCCCAGGCTGCAACAGCCGATACAGCGTACAGACTCCAGCGTGAAGCGTTTGTCGGCGGTTGTCTCACCATCACAGATATCCAGTTTTTCGGTAATCCGTTCCCGGACGCGTTCGCCGCCACGGACATGACAGGCCGTGCCCAGGCAGATGGAGATAATGTTGCGGCCCCTCGGCTCAAGGCTGAACGTGCTGTAAAAAGTTGCTACACCGTAGATTTTGCTGAACGGAACGCCGATTTTTGTGGCCAGGTAGGTCAAGGCCGGCCGTGGCAGATAGTTGTAGCGGCGTTGGATGGCCTGCAGGATCATGATTAAATTTTCTTTGTCGGTGTTGAACTCGTTTTCGATGATGGTATCGAGTTCCACGAACTCGATTTCGACTTCCATGGATTGATCCGATTCCAATGTTTGTGTCTCGCTCATATTACAGTCTCCAAAATACAGATAAAGCCATCAGAAAATTCCAATTTCTGTGATCGATCAACCCACTGCCGTCTGCTGGACAACGGGGCAATTTTCCACGCAGGCACCACAACCCGTACACAGATCCATATCAATGGATCTTGCACGTTTTTTTACCTTGACTTTGAAATTTCCGGATTCACCCTCAACAGATT